>Ga0105044_10009511_pt1 | contig 13287 bp, 12 predicted proteins | sample MAT01_FD_78092 | JGI IMG/M metagenome (GOLD analysis project Ga0105044, IMG submission 78092) | Freshwater microbial communities from Lake Fryxell liftoff mats and glacier meltwater in Antarctica - MAT-01 | ecosystem: Environmental > Aquatic > Freshwater > Ice > Liftoff microbial mat | place...
ACTCCTCATGAGTGGGCCACAGCCCCTACCTTCAGTGTCACCATTCCGTCGTAGCTCGCCTGTGCTCATCAGCTCATGCACACGTCCGATCGCCTTTCTTGTCGTGCCACCCCAACCTTTTGACGATATATCCATCTCGCGTCTAAGGCGTAATGCAATTTCAACGAGTGAATAATCCCCAACAAACTCTAGCGACTCAACGACAGCTAGAGCATGTTGTGTATCGTCACTCCATGTACCAACTGGCGAGGTGTCAAAATCCTCAAAGGTACTGTACCGTCCTGGCGCAATCAACATAGGTAGTGGCAAGTCAAGATCAGAAAGTCCAGGTTTAGAGAGTGTTTCGTAAGGCAGGCCAAAGGCATCGCCATAGGCCAATATTTCTATCGTTCTGGGATGAATTAATAGCGACATATTACATATCTCCTCAGCAATCATACTAACAGAAATACTTAGTGTTGACAATACATTATCATAGTACTATTATGTTAGTGTATTTAACACACTAAGGAGCACAGCATGATATTACTCGACTCATCCATAACTGCACTGACTATCTGGGGGTACTCCATGTCTTGGCTCGAACTCATCGGCACGGTATGCAATATCGCCACTGTTTACTTAATTACAAAGCGCAAAATAATCAACTGGCCAATTGGTATCGTCGCAAGTGCCCTATTCGCAATTCTATTCTTCCAATTCAGGCTATATTCCGACTTTATAGAAAACATCTACTTCTTTGCCACTGGTTTTTGGGGTTGGTGGCTTTGGACACGCAAAGATGTATTCGCCGGCGATAGCAAGGTAGAAGTTCGCAAGGCCTCACGGCGCGAAGTATACATATCACTAGCCGTTACAGTTATTGGTACGGCAGTAATGGGTTACTGCATAGCCCATATACATCAATGGCTACCAAAATACTTTCCAGAAGCCGCCGCGCTACCCTACCTAGACACGCTCACAACAGTCATGAGCTTCGTGGCACAAATCCTCATTACTAGGCGTATTATACTTAACTGGCAGATGTGGATCATTGTCGATATAATCGGTATCTGGCTCTACTGGTACAAAGGCTTGAGGTTAATTTCACTCCTCTACGTCATATTCCTTGGCCTCGCGATTAAAGGCTTTATCGACTGGCGCAGACAGTTAGCAAACCAAACGAAACCTATGGAGGTACAGGTATGAAAACCTACGAACTCGGTCTCATTGTTGGTAAGTTCTACCCTTTTCATAAAGGTCACGAGTACTTAATCAACACCGGCCTTGCTCATTGTGACTCGCTCGTTGTTATGGCGGTGTCGAATCGTCGGCTAGAGCGCATCAGTGCAGAAACGCGCGCCGGCTGGATCAGCGAAACATTCCCAGAGCTTGACGTCAGAGTCATCTACGACATCGGTCATGATGATGATTCAAAAAAGTGGGCAGACTATACAGTCGAGCTACTCGGTAGAGCGCCCGATGCGGTATTCACAAGCGAAACATATGGAGCAACGTGGGCCAAGGAGCTAGGCTGTAAGCACGTTCAGGTAGATCTGCCTAGAAGTACATTTCCTATTTCTGGCACTATGGTTCGTTCAGACCCCTTGCATCACTGGGACATGCTACCCGCCGCTACAAAGCGCTATTTTGCCCAAAGGGTTGTGCTTATAGGTGCCGAATCAACCGGCAAGAGCACACTTGCCGAAATGCTCGCCAAACACTACAAGACAAACTGGACTCATGAATACGGACGATTCTACACTGAGTTACGACGCCACAACGACACTTCTTCAGGCAATGCCCAAAAAGGCATCACTCTAGCGTGGCAGGAACACGATTTTGTCAATATTGCCCGCACGCAATCGCTCATAGAAGACCAACTTGCAGAGACAGCCAACAAAATTCTCATATGCGACACTGACTCATTTGCAACTCATATTTGGCACTACCGCTATACCAAAAGATGGAGTAATCAAGTACGCGAAATAGCCAAGCTCAGTAAGCCACTTATGTACCTCGTCACCCCACCAGACATACCATTTACCCAAGACGGCACAAGAGACGGCGAACATATTCGTAAAGAAATGCACACCTGGGTTGTGGGTGCCCTGCGAAAAGCTGGCAAGCCATATCACATCGTCAGCGGTGGCGGTGACGTACAAGCACGGCTAGACGATGCAATCAAGGCTATTGATTCAGCTCAGGCAAAATGGATAAAAACCAAAGGTTGGGCAAACCAGTAGTACCTACATTTTATGGGCAACGAGCACCATTGAAGTTACAGGGAATTCGAGCTTAACTGTTGGCTCATTCTCGTCATTTGTTTCATAAATAGCTACCTTCCCTTCGAACCTATTCTCCACAATCCACTCATTGCGGTAGGCGTGCGAAGATGGGTCAACAACAAACCCTACCGCTTCAAGCTCCCTCTTCCAGTCACTCAACGCCCAGAAACAAAACCGTTCATGCATTTCACTCAACCAGCTCTGGGTGTAATCTTTCGTTTCCATAAAATCAGCAGCGTCTCTCAGCTCCAATTTTGCATACCATTCACCACCACTTTCAAATAGCGCGTGAACCACTGTTTCATGTTCTTCGGCACGAAAATCTACTACGAACCTCTTAAACCTACCGAGCGTCGATAGCGACTCTAAAAATTCTGCGTATACTTTTGGGTTTTTATGATTGGTGTCACGGCCATCATCATCTAGGCCATCTTCGCTATTCAGCCACATCAATACCTGCGAATCACCATTTTCTGGGCCAATTACGTCCACATTTATGTAGGTACCGCCAACAGCCGTTTGCTCATAAATTTGTGTAATAAATTTTAGTAGGCTGTCTCTACCCATATACGATTCAACTTCGTGGGTTAGAGAAAAACTGGTCGTTGTCTGAACACTATTGTCGGGGAATAGTTTGGACTGCATAATATTACGCTGGTAGAAATACACATTGTCGTTTCCAAACGTGCCATTCTGCTTAGACTGTATGCATAGCTCATATAGCGGGCGTGCAATTTCGATCCCAAAAATATCTGATTCTCGCAGTCGCTCGTCAAAACTCATCTTCTTTATAATCGATCCAGTGGCACAGCCGATATCAACAATCCTTCCCGGTACAATGTGTGTTTTTATGAGGTCATACTTACGTTCCGCTCCCTGATCAAACGCCGCCCGATATACTTCGTAATCTCGCGTCTCGGTTATATTTCCTTCAGTGCCACCGAGTGGGTCACTGTATATTTCTATCAACTGGTCTCCCAGCAAATACTTTGTCAGCATTTCTTTAGACGCAGGATGTACCTTCGTAAGATAATCGTTATCTAATCTCCACGAAGCTCCAGCTTTTACAAGTATTTCAGCTAGTTCCCATGCTCGCTCCGTCACGAAAGTGAGGGGTTCAGTACTTTGCAGTTCTACAGGAGCAAACTCTGTAAATCCTTCACTCCTAAAATACGCGATAACTTCAGGAGTAGATGTAGCAATGATGCAGTTTTCGGGCGTAAGTCGTAGCTGTCCACGACTCTCAACCTCAATCGTATTTATAGCAAAGTGCGCAAAACGCTCGCTCTGGCCTATGTCTGGTATATGGTAGACCAGCGACTTGGCAGGTATATCTCTCCCGAAATTTTCAATTACTGCTTCACGGCGGTGTGCCGGGAACGGATTACGCCGGGTGTTAGAATGGTTAGCAGATGTGACTGCCCACACCAACATTAGATCATCATCAAGTTGTACCACTCGGCCGTCTGCCAGTTGTACGGTTTTCGATCGAGCAATGGCGTCAAAATACTCATGTATAAACTCGCTTAGAATATGGTGTCTACCAGGTATAAGTACATACTGTTTCACTGCGATTTCCTGTCAATGAGTGGTTTCGAATAATCAATTTGTGTAGCTATATCTCTTCCGCTAACGGCTCGTTTTTCACTTACTTCTTGCCAATCAGTCTTCCACGGAGACCCCGGCTCGTCATATGGGTATATTATACGCACCCAGCTCACATGAGCCCGAATATCTGTCTGATCGAGTGGGTTCTGCCGTGTGTAGTGTATGATCGTACAGTTCTTAATTTCCTGCGCAGCATCCTCATCCATAGCTAGCCATTCTTCTGGCAACATTCGCTCTATCAAATAACGCATCGTCAGCATAAACTCGCCGTGACTAACAACCAAAACCCGCTTCTCAGACATGTCTCGCTGGAGTGTACCAATAAAATCCCGTGCGCGCATTAGTACATTGTCTGCCAGGCTTTCGCCACCATTCATGCGTGCGTACCATTTGTTGGTTTTGTGATTTTTGTGTGAGTATGGAAATAACTCTTCACGAACTTGTTTTGGCGTAGCACCGTATTCACCCCAGTCGCGCTCTTTAATACGGTCATCTAGTAACCATTCGCAGTCCGGACCCCCTACATAAAGTGCTGTTTCTCTGGCGCGCATAAAGGGCGATGCATAGCACCGATCAAACTCAGTAGCTGGCATATCATGCCTATTGAGCCAGTTCCCTGCGGACTCAGCCTGTTTAACACCAGCACCAGAAAGCCTCTGCAACCAGTCGACTCGCTCGTAAACTTCGGTATGTGCCATATGCAACAAATCAGCACGCTCAGCGCTATGCACAACGTTCGGCTCAGACTCACCATGGCGGACAAATACAAGGTCTAATGGCATCGACATAAAAAGCTCCTTACTAACTAAAAACAGTATAGCAAATATATTAGTGTTGACTATACAATAAGTAGGGTGTACTATTAGTGTGTTATATACACTAAGGAGCATATAAATGAGCATCTTTAACCCAGAACGGTACGACCACGTAGTTAGCCTAAATATCGACATCCAAAACGACTTCTGCCCTGGTGGTAGCTTAGCCGTTGCAGATGGAGACCAGGTAGTCGAGCCGATGAACAGAGTGAATGAGTTCGTTCGTGCTCGTAATGGAACTGTTTTATTTACGCGCGACTGGCATCCCCGGGAAACAAATCACTTCAATACATCAGGCGGCCCCTGGCCACCACACTGCATCGCCTACCAAGCTGGAGCAGCATTTCACGAAGATCTTATTGTAGACACGCGTGCCGGTGACTTGGTAGCGTCTAAAGGTACCCTCCCCGATCGAGACGACTACTCCGGACTAATGGCGGTGATGGATACAAGCACAGTTTGGGATGGCCGAGATCATTATCGACCAAGTCTAGCAATGTATTTAACTCACGGCCTACGCAATATGCAGGTCACTAAAGAAAAAACAACACGCCTGAAAGCTATCGATTCTTTGGCCATACTAATTGGTGGCCTCGCAACCGATTACTGCGTTAAGGCAACTGTGCTTGATCTATTGGAATTACGAAAGACTAACAAAAGATTACAAGATATGGGCATATTTATTATTGAAGATGCGATTAGAGCTGTTAATGTGAATGAAAAAGACGGCGCAGTAGCAATACAAGAAATGAGCGACGCCGGTGCCGAATTCATCAAATCAAAAGATATCCCCCTAAGCATAGAAGCTTAACTACTATGAAAACTCCAATCTCACCCGAAAAAACCAGACTAATCTCCCAGAGCACCGATGCCTATAAGCCAACAATGTCGCAAGTAGCCTACGAAAACCACCCCAACACTAAAGTAACGTTTGAATTAAAAAACCGCCGTAACGCCCAAAAACTTTCTAAATACGTCGACCCAACCGCATTGCAAGAACGACTGAACGAGTTCCAGCATGGCTGGACACCCGAAGAAGTCGAATTTCTAGGTTCGCAGTTACGCCGGGGCAACACTGTAGGTCTATTCACTGATGAATATTTGGGATACCTACAGCATAGTCAGCTGCCAGATGTTTCGGTAACTATCGACCCGGAGTCAGACGACCTCAAAGTAACAACAACTGGGCAATGGGCAATGGTAACGTTCTGGGAAACAGTAGTGATGTCCGAAATTAACGAGATGTACTTTGAATCTTTCGTCACCAAAAATGGGCTCGATCTTGAAGAAATATACGACGAAGGCGACCGCAGACTATCAGAAAAAATAGCTATTTTGCAGGCTCGCCGGGACATCAGGTTTGCCGACTTTGGCACCCGCCGTCGCTTTAGTTATCGCTGGCAAAAACACGTATTGTCGCGTTTAATGAGTGAATGCCCCGACAGCATCATCGGTACATCTAACGTATGGTTAGCCAAAGAATTTGGCATCACGCCAATTGGTACGTTTGCACACGAAATGCCCATGGTCTACGCCGCGCTCGAAAGGCAAGCGGGCGGTAACCCACTCGACGGCCATGCTAAGATGCTCGCCGATTGGAACGATAAATACGACGGAAACCTTTCTACCGCGCTAACCGACACCTTTACTTCAGATTTTTTCTTTGCCGACTTCACAAAAGAACAAGCCAAGGTCTGGCAGTCACTACGTCAAGACTCCGGCGACACTGTCGAGTTTGGGGAAAAAGCCATCGCCTTTTATGAAAACTACGGCATCAACCCACTCGATAAAACAATCGTCTTTAGTGATGGGCTTGATATAGATGAAATACTCCGGGTTGCCGATCATTTTGCAGGCAAGATAAAAGTCGTGTTCGGATGGGGCACAACACTAACCAACGACCTTGGCCTACAGGCGCTCAACATTGTCATGAAAGCAATCAGTACAGACGGAGAATACAACGTAAAACTGAGCGATGACGAAGGCAAAGAACTCGGTCCGCAAGATATTATTGCAGACTACCGATCTAGAGCTATGGACCGCATACTACATAAATCAGGAGTAACAGTATGAGACGCACAACACAACCAAAGCGAGTTAGCGATGCCGAAACTGCCGAAATAATTAAAAAGAATTTTATTGAACGGGCGCGTGACGGGCTATTCAACACTCCTTACCCAGGCTACCCAAAAGTTCGCTATGTGAGTAGTGACCCTACCGATACAGTCGTCCCTGAAGGTGAATGGACCCTGCACAACGACCATGTCCAAAACTTGACTGAAGAACAAGTTGCAGAACTACTAGAATCAGATATAGCATTTAATTCCGAAGGCAAACCTATTCACCCCTGGCTCAGCGACATGATCGCCGATCCAGGTATTGGAGTTGTCGGTGGTCCAGGAGCCTATTGGAACGATGGTCCAAATAGATGTTCCGACAATATTCCCATATCGAGGCTCTTTCGAAGAGTTCTGCTCATAAAGCGTGGTGATACTGGTTCGTGGGCGCTTGCCGGTGGCTTCCGTGATAAAAATACCGAAGACCCTTTTAATGCCGCACGGCGCGAACTAATCGAAGAAACAAGACTAAGTAGATTTATCAATATTTTCTCAAGGCCAGTTCTTATTTATGCAGGGATTGTGGCCGACAAACGAACTACCGCTACTTCTTGGGCACACACACATGCCGTCCTTACTCGACCACTTCTGCCCTGGCCACACGTAAATGGTGCCGACGACGCAACACGAGCTAAATGGTTCAAGCTAGACAAACTACCCGCTGATTTCTTCGGCTCACATAGCATATTGGTCGATCTTGCTATAGATTACATAGACGGCAATGTCATAATAGAATAATATGCTCAGCACTTCACAGACCGACTTCATACAAACCATCGCCCGTGGAGAAGCTATTCATGTAAACGCCGGCCACATGCTGTATAGGCGCCTCATCGTAGATCACCCTGTGAAGCCTTGGTTTATAAAAGCCCATGATTCAAGCCTGTTTACAGTAGAAAGTAAACGTAGCGAAGCGCTTCGCTACCTCGAAAAGGAAGCGAACGTTTACCAGCATCTGCGCGATATGCAGTTTGCCCATATTCCGATGTCGCATCATTTTAGTGACGGGGTTCTCCTGTTGAGCGGGCTAACCGAACAAGACGGATGGCACTGGAAAATCCCAAGCGGACACAACGGGGCTAAATACGTCGTTTCAGCTCTAAACGCTCTCGAGGCACTACAGAGCATAGACACTCATCACATGTTCGATACCGAGCCGAGTGCAAATTTTTTCTGGCAAGAAGGCTGGGGATCCGACAAATCAATGCTAGAAGCAATACGCTCGCACAAACACATCTGGTCGTCCCGGTTGAGAGAAAATTCTAATCAAAGCCTCGAGAGATTGGCCATGTCTTTGACAACCGTACAGCTTTCCGCTCCACTCCCCGTCACCAGCCACATAAGCCACCACGACATCCGGCAATCCAATCTCGCCTGGCATCCGGTAGAAGGTACCGTACTGGTCGACTGGAGCTGGGCAAGTCATGGCGTACACAATGCCGATGCCACCATGCTGTTGATTGACTTACATAAAAGTGGGGTTGATGTTAGTTTGTGGCTACCGACCCATTTCAATGCAGACTATGCCAAGCTACTCATCGGTTACTGGCTACTTCGTGTTGGCGAACCATCTGCTCAGGGAAACGATGTCGTGCGCTTACAACAACTCGTGTCTGCTATATCTGCTTTCGAATTAGTGACAGCTGTCACTACCACTATTCAAAGCCGCACCCCTTAAATCCTTGAACTGCCATGTGTAACGCCCTGGGTACAGTTTCAAATTACATATCCGTTCAGCACAATATCCGCGCCTGCTTGTTCCAAAACACGCCAAAACTCGAGCCCGTATGTCGTGTCTGGTACAGTGTTATGTATGCCCGATGTAAATACTCGATGATGCCAAAAACAAATCGAACATTTCGCTACAGAAGCAGTTGTATAACCCTACCTTATTTATTATTTATTTTGCTTTATTTATTGCGCCCCGTAGCCCAAGCCCTACGCCAAGCCATAGCCAGATATACGAAGAGTTTATATAACTTCCAAAGAAAAGGTACTGAACCAAGAACGCACTCAAAACTACTAGCAGCACTCTGGCCTCTATAGTTGAATCGCTAACAATTCTTTTTAATACCACTGCGTAAGGCAGTAGGAATAGCGTAACTCCTACTAGCCCAGACTCTACTAAAAGTAGTATGTAGAAGATGTAAACAGTCAGCGTAAGTGGCGATCCTGCGTCAACGTTTTTCTGTACAAATGGCGCAAAATTGCCATACCCAACACCCAACACCATATTGCGCAGGCTACCCCTCCATACGTTTAGTGCAGTTTTGGCGGGCCCAACTCTATCTTGCTGAGAAGCCTCTACTACTCCTTGGTTTGTAGGAGTTTCTACTTTCTGAGTAGTCTCTACGCTAGAAGTAGGTACTTCAGCTTGTTTTAGTGGTTCGGGTGTATCTATTATTTTTGGAAGACTAATCCTTCCGAGGCTGAGTTGCTCTATCATGCCACGAGCCGTGTTGTAGGCAATGTTGGGTGAGTTGCTATATTTTACCGACGATGCTCCTACAAGCACCACAAATCCAACCGCAAAAGCCGTTATCACTACAAGCATACTTTGTATTAATGCGCTCCCACGAACAGCTTTTTGGCGTATAAGCATAGTAACGAACACTAATAGCGCCACAGCCACAGCAATGAACGCACCCCTAGAAAAAGTTAGCATCATGCCAAATAATGTCACACATAAACTAACAGCCGAAAGGCGTGTGCGCTTGGTATAAAAGAGCACCAGTGCATAGGCAAAAAATGGCAGTAGTGCATTTGCCCAAAACTGAGGCTCTAGCGCAAACCCGTTTACGCGCGCAAAGCCAAACACATCACTTTTACACCCCTGGCAGAGAAGTATATTTGCAGGGCTAAACGTAGCAATACCAAGCTGTAACAGCGATACAGCCCCATAGCCAACCCCAAACTTCAATATCAAATCCGTGTTGGGTAAAACTTTTTTACCGTACTTCAGCACTAAGCTCCACGAAGACAACACAGCTCCAAGCAGTAGGCCCAAGGAAGCAACCAACAATATACTTCTGGGCTTGTCTATTGCCTTTACCAGCGACGCTAACGCCAGCACGCCTAATGCTACAAGACTATAAAACGATACGCTACTAGATGCTTCTAGTTTGCGTCTGCCCGCCCATATGCTGGGCAAGCTCATGGCAACAAATACTGCTAATAAAACTTGGTACAAGCCTATCCGAAAAGAAGCAAAGCCAAAAGAAGGCATAGATATATAAGGTATGAGCGAAAATGGTGCAAGTAGTAGTAGTGCCCGAAAAAGGCAAACCCTTACTCCCACGGTGCGACTACCGTACTCTTTGCTAAGTTTTGAAATATACTTTTGCATCGTCTTCAAACTATACTACTATCTAGAGTAGACTATGAATCAAAATTCAACACCACCAAAGGCCATATCTCCCATTAATAAGGGGTACACAAGAAAAGCGCTCCTACTTTTACTATGCTTACTTCCTTTTTCCCCCTTCCTGATTACGTTTCTAGGCACGTTCGTAGGCCAGAACATAATTATTAATTCCTGGAAAGAAATACTACTGTTTATTGTTTTCATGGTTCTTTGCTTAAAGAGCCCAAAGACTTTTATTCATCTAGCCCGCCGAAGCCGTGCTGTTCAAATCATCATTACCTATGTGCTGTTTCTGGGCGTAGTACTGTTTATGGGGCGAAAGGACCTTGCTAGCGGTGCAGGCTTCGTTTTTGCTGTAAGGTTTCTCCTCGCCTTTATGGTGGGGCTTATGGCATGGAAACTCATTGCGGTAGCAGATACAACCAAAAAGCTTATCTATATAGCTATAATTATCTGCCTCATCGGCTTCGTCGTTCTACTACTACCAAACCAGCTACTTACACATGTAGGCTACGATGCACCCGGTATGGATACCCTAAACAACCCAGCCAGTATTCACTACGTATCGGAAGGCCTCAATATAGAGCGCATGATGTCAACATTTAAAAGCCCGAATAGTTTAGGGCTATACCTTCTTTTGCCCCTTGCCTTAGTTCTGTTCGCTAAAAAGAAATCGTCGCTTACACGGGCGCTTCTAGCACTGTTTACTTTCTCCGTCATTTCTACTTTTTCACGGAGCGCATTTATTGGCCTACTATTCATCGCAGTCTACTATGCAGTGGAGCAGCGTAGCGTTCTTTTGGTACGCATAAAGAAGCTGTCCGTGCGATCAAGACTAGCTGTCGTTGTATCGTCCTTGCTCCTTTTAGTCGCACTCGTTCCTGTATCTAGCCGTCTACTGTTTCACCAAGAATCAGGGAATGATAATGGCTCAACTTCCGTACGTATTACTCAGTACCAAAAAGATATAAAAAATATTGTCGCTCATCCATCTGGGAATGGCCTTGGTACCGCCAGCCTAGCCGGCAGAGTAAATGGCAAAGGTGTAGTGGTATCAGAAAACTATTACTTACAAATCGGTAGAGAGAGTGGAATAATAGGGCTTGTACTGTTTTTGGGCATACTTATATACCTCTATAAAGACTTAAAAACCTTAAACGGCACCACAAGATCTGTTTTGATTGCCAGCTTTTTTGCGCTGTCAATCGCCAGCCTTTTCATCCCCGTCTGGGCAGACGAAGTCGTGGCTATTACGTGGTGGCTATTTGCAGGCTTAGTGCTTGGTAAACAGCTAGGTGCATCAGTAAGCACTAACACCGAAGAAGTGCTATAATCTAACCAATGAAAAGCAATGTCAATGCCACCTTTATAGTCTTTCTTATAATAGGTGACTTCCTGGTAATTATGGCCGCCTTTACAGTTGCCTATATCATGCGTGTTATCTACGCTACCGGGCCATACATTCCTATTACTTCGCTAGAATACGCCAGGCTATTTGCACTTCTAACCCCTATTTGGCTGGGCATTTTTGCTGTTTTAGGGCTATACAACTTCAGTATATTCGAATGGCGCTTAAAAGAATTTGGCCGGCTCATTTTAGGTTCATTCATTGGCATTATGATGATGATCACCTACGAATTCGGCATCAACAAGCCCATTTTTCCGGCCCGTATTATTGCTGTATATGCCTTTTTCTTTGCCTGCTTGTTGCTCATACTAGAGCGCACGCTTATTCGTTTTGCCAGGCTACTGGCCAGAAGCCGTGGTATAGGTATAGTTCGTACAATGCTCATAGGAGATTCTCAGTACCTAGGCCTACTCTTAAACAACCTCAAGCACCCTCGGCGCACTGGGTATGAGGTAGCAATGGTCGTCAGCCAAAACAAGCTACCTGATTGGTACAAGGGTCACCATTCCAAAAATCTAGACACTGCCCTCGCATCTATATCAGAGCTAGGTATTCACTCAATCATCATGACTAGTCTTTCGCAAGACCCAAAAGTAAGCGAAAAAATTATTGCAGCGTCACAGGAAAACCACTGTGGTTTCAGGCTTGTTCCAGCTCAAGATTCTATGTTTTCCTGCTCAATGGAAGTCGAGCTTTTTCAGGGAACGCCACTCATACGTGTTTTTCAAACCCCACTTTTTGGTATGGGCCGCATCTACAAAAGACTGTTCGATATAGTCGCCGGTACACTAGCCCTTATTGTAGCCAGCCCCTTTATTGGAATTGCCTGCCTACTACTCTACTTATTTGATGGGGGCGATCCGTTTTACAGACAACGACGGCTTACTCGCTTCAACAGCGAAATCCGCATCTTCAAAATACGTACCCAGAAAAAAGCCTATCACCGCATGACTCCCGAAGAAGGCTTTGCCAAAATGGGTAAGCCAGAGTTAGCTATAAAGTTCCGCGAAAACGGCGACATGCTCAAAAACGATCCCCGCATTTCTCGCCTTGGCAGATTTCTGCGCAGAACCAGCATAGATGAACTACCTCAGCTTATAAATGTGATTAGGGGCGACATAAGCCTAGTTGGCCCGCGCCCACTGGAAGCCTTTGAGCTCAAAGATTACCCCTACAAACACATCATGCTTAGCGTCAAAACAGGCGTTACCGGCCTTGCCGTAGTTACCGGTAGGCGCGATATTCCGTTTGAAGAGCGTCGTAAGTTAGACCTCTACTACGTACAAAACTGGTCCTTCTGGTTAGATATCAAAATTCTTGCCCGCACCGTTATAGAGGTACTCAGAAGTAGGGGATCGTAGCTTATGGCAGATAGGTGTTTGGAGTTTGGAGTTAGTAGGTCAGGGGCAATTAGCTTTATTTACCTAACTATTGAACTTGAATTGATTGATCAGGGTTCTGCAGATAAACTTCTCGAATCGGCCACCACCTGCCAAAAGTTGATAAACGGTCTAATACGCTCATCGAAGGCAAGACTATGAAAAAGCCAACTCCCAACTCCCAACTCCCAACTCCCAAAGTAGCCATTATTCATGATTGGCTGGTAGGTGGTGGTGCTGAGCGCGTAGTTATGGCATTACACGAAATGTACCCAACAGCACCTATATACACAGCCTACTGCAACGATTCTTCTCGCAAAGCTTTTGGC
>Ga0105044_10009512_pt1 | contig 13287 bp, 8 predicted proteins | sample MAT01_FD_78092 | JGI IMG/M metagenome (GOLD analysis project Ga0105044, IMG submission 78092) | Freshwater microbial communities from Lake Fryxell liftoff mats and glacier meltwater in Antarctica - MAT-01 | ecosystem: Environmental > Aquatic > Freshwater > Ice > Liftoff microbial mat | place...
CCATCAGTTTATCCACAGAAATGGCCAGTCTGGAGAGTTTAAAGTTAAGTTCTTTATTGATTTCCTGCATCAGATTTCATTTTAAGATGATTAAATTATTGGCAGCATTTATTTTTGTAAGTACAGATGTGGATTCAGGACCTGCACAGAATAATACATCCAGAATGCTTAGATTTGGAGTAAAATTAAACTTTTCTTCCCATACCTGAGTGTATTTTATCGTAGTTTGATACAAATTCCATTCAATATTTCGTAAATCTGATATATTAAAGTAATCTTTCTGATATGAATGAGTATATTCGACGGTTAGTTGAAGTTTTAATTTTTTTATTGCAAAATGCAACGTATCCATATTTAACAGGAATAGATACGAGTGTTTCTTCTTTAGTATCTTTTCTACGTCATAATAATAAAACTCAAAATATGGACTTTTCCCATATGCAGAACGTATGCAATGTAAATGTTTGTCCACCCAGTTTTCGTCGTAGGAAATCCTTACATCAGTGATAGCAGTACCAGCATTTTTACCTTTTTTAAGTGGTATGCTTAAAGTGACTGGTCCATTTGACGTTAGAATGGAATATCTATTGCGAAAAGATCTTTTTTGGTAAGATTCATTTTTTTCAATCAATAAAGTTTCTTTACCTACATATTGACTGAATTGACTAATAGGTCCGAATATCTGACTTTCATGGAGGATAGATTTCATCTTGCAAAGATAGTAGTATTTTAAAATTACAGAACGGTGTTTTATTAATTGAATTTCATATTTAGAAATAAAATCTGCTATGCATCATTAAAAATAATGGTACAATAAAAACACCCTGGTCAAATGATAAGATCAGGGTGTTTAAATTTATCTCAATAAGTTAGGTTAATTATGATTTATACCTGCCATCCCACACTTTGTTTCCAAATATTCTTCTGATCAGATACATGATACCGGGAAGAATAAAGAAAAAAGGTCCAATAAATCCCAAAAGCGCAATGTATTTAGTGCCGAAGAATCTTGACATTGGTCTTCTAAGCCGCTCTGAGATCAGATACATACTGGGAATCACAAGCAATGTCAGGAAAAAAGAAAATATCAAACCAAATATAATGGTCCAGGCAAGTGGCCCCCAAAACACTACAGAATCACCACCAATAAATATCTTTGGATCAAAATGGGTGAACAAGGACTCAAAATCAATGTTAAATCCTATGGCAAGAGGGAAAAGACCAAGGATAGTTGCGATTGCTGTAAGTAAAACCGGAATAATTCTGATTTTGCCAGCTTGGATGGCGGCTTCACGGGTTTTCATGCCTCTGCTTCGCAACTCATCCGTAAACTCTATCAGAAGAATACCATTTTTAATCACTATACCGGCAAGCCCGATGATACCCACCATAACCATGATGGTTGGCATTGTCATACCCGTAATAGCAAATCCAAGGAAAACGCCAATGATTGAAAAAAGAATTTCCGACAATACAATAAATGGTTTACTCAATGAATTAAATTGGAGTACCAAAATCAAAAAGATCATGCCGAGTGCAATAATCAGCGCAGTACCTAAAAATGCATTGGTTTCAGCTTGTTGTTCGCTTTCTCCACTCTGTTTTATACTTACCCCATCAGGCAATTGATATTGGCTTTTAAACTCATTGATTCGCAATGCAACTTCCTGATTGATCTGTGTAATTGCGGATAGGTCGGTAATATTTGATTGCAATTGAATGGTTCTTTTTAAATCCTTTCGTTTTATACCGCCAGTTGTAGTGGTGAAGTCAAATTTAGTAATGGCACTGATGGGCACCTGCTTTATTCTGCCAGAATTAAAATCTCTGAATGTAATCCGCATATTAATCAGCTCGTTGATATCATTTCTTACCAGATCTTTATATCTCAATTGTATTTCATATTCGTCTTCGCCATCTTTAATTTTACTCACTTCTCTTCCGAAGAGTGCTGTTCTGATAGCCATACCTACCTGTGAAGTGCTTATACCTTCTATAGCAGCCCTTTCTTTATCTACAATCAAGGTAACTTCAGGATTTTTGAGGTCAACATCCATAGAGAGATTGTCAATGCCGTCTATGCGATTTGTATCTATAAAATTATATAAGTCGATAGCCACTTTGGCATTGTCTTCAAAATTGTCACCTGCGATTTCAATATTTACCGGTGGATCAGTGGGAGGTCCTCCTCCTTCCTGTTCTACAGTAATCTGTGCCCCCGGAATACCTTTTAATGCTGTCCTTATGCTATCCAAATATGGTTCAGTAGGGGTATAAGGACGTTTCGCAAATTCTACAAATGAAACCTGGATTCGCCCGAGATTGGACTGTGCGCTCTGATTATTATCCATTGGATTGGCTGCATTAACGGCAACATTGGATATTATACTTTCGACAATAGAATTTTCTTCACCCGGTTTTAACTTTTCAAGGGTCTTATACACTTTGTTTTCTAGTTCAGTAAGTACTATATTGGTCTCTGCAGATTTAGTCCCTACGGGTAATTTCAGATAGACATAAATAAAATTTGGCTGACCGCTTGGGAAAAAGGGAAAATCCGGTTTACTGACAACAAGTAGAAAAAAAGAAATCACCAACATAACAAATACGGATGCAAACATAAACACCGGTCTCCATCCATGAAGTATCCACCTTAATAACTTTTCGTAAGATGACATCATAGCCGGTAATAATATTTCTTGAAAGAAACGAATCGCATCTCTAAGCAAATATCTGTTGATTATTGCCAATAGGGCCATGAATAAAGCAAAATTACCCATGCCATGACTACCCAACAGATGCAGCATTATACCGATGACAATGGTGGCATACCAAAACCATTTTTTGAAAATGTCTGATTTTCTATCTTCAAATTCTTTGCCTTCCTTTTTCATAAAACTGACTGCAAAAACAGGATTAATGATAAAGGCTACAATTAATGAAGCAAATAACGTAAATATCAACATGGTGGGCAAGTAAATCATGAATTTACCAATGATACCTTTCCAGAACAACAATGGAAAAAATGGAGCAATGGTTGTAGCAGTTCCAGCCAATACCGGAATAAATACTTCTCCAGCAGCCGCTTTTGCCGCTTTTAGTATGGGTACTTTACCATTTTCATATATCCTGTGCGTATTTTCAATGACTACAATGGCATCATCGACAATAATCCCCAACCCAAATAGCAGCGCAAAAAGTACTATGAAGTTTAGTGTAACATCCGTACCAACGATTAAGTCTGCAGCAGGAAGAAAAAGGAATGCTACAAAAACACTTAAAGGCACGCTCAGCGCCACAAAAAATGCATTCACCACACCCATAAAAAACATTAATATAACCAACACCAGAATAAATCCAATGATAATGGTATTTACCAACTCGTGAAATGATGTAGCAGCCTGCTTGCTTTGGTCTGCGGTTACCACCACATCCAGGTCATGCGGAAGCTCTGAAATCTTCATTTCAGCTACAATGTCTTTCACTTTTCCTGCACATTCTATCAGGTTTTCTCCCGCCCGCTTTACGATGTTTATTGTGATGACATTTTTTCCGTTAAGTCTGGCATAACTTTCTTTTTGTTTGACTGTGTCTTTAACCGTGGCTATATCTCTAAGGTATACAGAGCCGGAGCGCGGTGTCCTGATGATCAGATTTTCTATGGCTTGGGCGGATGAGATCTGACCTTTTAATCTAAGTGCCCTGTTCATTTCTCCCACTTCTATCTGTCCACCACTGATATCAACGTTTTCATAAGCAACGGCATTGGCAACGTCATCAAAACTTAACATGGCCTGCTCCAGCTTCAGAGGATCAACATTAATCTGAAATTCTCTTTCAGGAGCACCTACTAATTCTGCTTTATTAATTTCAGGCAGAGCTTCAAAACGATCCTGCAATTTTTCAGCATATTGTTTTAGTTTGATACCATCATAATCACCGCTAATATTGACAAACATGATCGGCATATCGCTGAAGGAGAACTCCAGAACATCCGGCAAAGAGGTAAGGTCTTTAGGTAAATCAGTTTTCGCTTTATCTACCGCATCTTTGACTTTTTGTTTAGCCGCTTCAGGCGTTACATCAGTATCAAATTCTACCACAATTAAACTGAAATCAGTTTGCGAAGTAGAATTTATTTTATTGATTTTTGCTCCGGTAATCCCTTTGATTTTTTTTTCAATGGGTCTTGTCACCAGGTTTTCAATGTCTTTCGGTGAGTTACCTACATACACGGTGGAAACTGAAATGGTAGGAACCACGATGTCAGGGAATTGCTCCTTCGGCAGCGTATTAAAAGTATTGAAACCAAATAAGGTGATGATGATCGTGATCACATAAATTGCGGTACGATTATCAACAGACCAACTTGTCAGTTTAAATTCTTTAAATTTATCTTTCAAATAATTTATATGCTTCATCTTGATGTTCGATTTTGAAAATATTTTTTTATTGCTTGTTGCTTATCTTAAAATGCATGATTTGCAATTTTCAGAACCACATCATAATTTTGAAATAAATTGACCTTCATACAAATTTTGAAATCCTTTAGTCACTAAAAGATCTCCAGCAACAATACCCGACAAAATTTCTACTTTTTCTCCGTACAAAGCACCCAAAACAACTGTTTTTCTTTCGGCTATTGTTTTACCCATTTCATTTTTACCCATTACAAAAACATATTTACCTTTTTCATCACTTTGCACAATGTTAATAGAAATCACGATGGCTTTTGATGTACTATGGTTTAGGATTTTAGCTATTGCTGCCATGTTTGGTTTTAGGTTGATGCCTGAAGGAATCTTACATTCTGCCTTAAACCCTCGAGTGGATGGATTGATGGACTGGCTTATTAAGCTAATAGTAGTATTGAATGATTGACCAGCTGATGGTATTTCTACAACAACTTTAGCCCCGATTTTTATTTTGCTGATATAATTTTCCGGTACATCAACGGATACATTCATTGAGTTGTTATTGATGATCTGAATCTGTGGGCCGGCCACGGAAACACCGGAAAACAATTCTCCTACTTTAATATTGACAATCTCAGCTATACCACTTTGATCTGCATAAACAAGGTATGTTTTGAGTTGCTCTTGCTGGACTGATATTTGTTTTTCCAGGGCATCAACATTGTTTTTAGCGCTTAGCAACTGGACTTCAGTCCCAATTTTCTGATCCCAAAGTGATTTGGTTTTGTTGTAAACATTGGTGGCAAAACTCAACTGATTTTTTGTGGCTTCAATACTTTCGCGAAGGACTTTATCGTCCAGTTTTAAAACGAGTTGGCCTTTTTTTACACCCTGTCCTTCTTTTATGTACAATTGCTTGACATATCCTCCTATTCCGTTGCGCGGAGCTACATAGGAAATATTGTCGGATTTGACTATGCCTTGTAAGTTAAGGTATTGATTAAAACCTTCTGTAGAAAGTTCTTCTGTACTTACAAGCTTAGGTTTTATAGCAGATTCCGGATCAAGGACTTCTATTTCAGATTGTACAATAGCAATTTTACTACTAATTTCTGCCTGCTGTTTTTTAAGATTTGCTAGTTCAGTTTGTTTGGCTATCAATTCCGCACTAATTTTTTCCTGATTTTTATCGGTGCTTGGTGTACAAGCGGCAAAAGCCAGTATAATATAGAAAATGAAAAATCTGTTCATGATTGTTTTTTTAGAAGGTAAAAAAGGATTTGATTTTTTTAAGTTTTTATAGTTTGTTGAATGCTTTAGCAAAACTAGTTTTGGCGATCATTCCTTCATACAATGCTTGGAAATAACTGCCTTGGGCTCTCTGAAGTTCTGTATCTGCCTGAATTACTTCAAAACTGGAACCCAGCCCGTTTTCATATTTAATTTTTGTTTTTGTAAAGACTTCATCTGCTAATTTTACATTCCTGTCTTGAACATCGAGATTAATGATGGCATTATTTAAGGTAGTTTTAGCTATTTCCTGTTCCAAATCTATAAATTGTTTCAATTGTAAAATATTGTTTTCCACTTTTTCACCAGCATATTTAGCCTGATTCATAAGCGATTTTCTTTTATTGCCACTATAAATGGGAACATTTACCTGTAGTCCCACCAGACCTGTGTTAAACCAAAACCATGATTTGCCTGTAAACTCTGCAAAGCTATTGTTGCGCTGACCTGATCTTTGGAACTGATAAAAAGCTACTACAGAAGGGAGGTAGCTGAGTTTATATCTTTTGAAATCTAATTTCTGTAACTCTAATGCGGTGTTTAGCAAAGCTATTTCACTTCTTTTTTCATAATTAAAATCATTGGTTGACATCAAGTCAACTTTTAATGCATTCACGTCCAGATTTTGAATGAGCACCAGAGAATCCTTTTGTGATATTCCCAAAGTATTTTTTAATGAAGCCATCCCAATTTTCAGCGCATTGTTGAGCTGATTCTGACCAGATTCTGTATTGTTAAGACTTACCTGCAACTTATCCACATCCAGTTTTTCAGCAAATCCTGTTTGATACATCTGATTCATATCATTCAATAATGATGTCAATCTTTGTTTTGTAGAAATAAGGACTTCCAATTGTTTCTGAATAATCAATACGGCATAATAGGCTTTATAGATTTTTTCTTTAAGATTGTAACCAGCCACATTTATATTGTCCTGACTCAATTGCAAAACTGTTTTTCTCGCCTGAAGACCTACTAAAACATCTGCTTGAAATAGCAATTGATTTACTGATAATCCTATTTGCGTATTCCACGGCTGAATGAATGAAACGTTATTGACCGAAAATGTTGAATTTCCAATGTCAATCACATTACCATTCTGATCCCTTACCCCTTCTTTATTCAAAACCTCATATATTGATTGGTCTGAAGATGGAAACTGTATCTGTGGTACGTTTGTATAATAAGTAATTCCTCCAGTTGCAGCTATGGTAGGATAAATAGATGATGTAATCTCTCTGTTCTTCTGAAACTGGATGTTGTAATCTAGATTTAAATTCTTAAGTTCTATCGAATTTTGTGTACCCAGTTCAACTGCTTGTGCAATATTCAGATTAAATATTTCCTGTGCATTTGATGGAAAGGAAAAAATGAAGGAAAAAATAAAAAAAATCAGAATTTTAATAGAAAAATGACGCATTATTGTTTTGATTTATATTGTTCAATTAATTTTAGTCCTTTTGGTGTTGAAATTCCATATAAAAAATGGTCAAGAATAGCATGTGTCACATCTATTAGTTTATATTTTTCATAAGGAAATACCTGCTGATTAAAGCCAAGTAACATGGATTCCAATCTGAATTTAGCGAGTATTTCTGCATTAATTTCCGGACGGTAATATCCCTGAGAAATACCATTAACGAGATTATTGTAAATAAGTTTAAATATAAAATTGTTTTTATGGCCTTGAAATTTGTTGAATGTATCTGGATAATATCGTTGTAAATCGTGAATAATGATCGGATTCAGATGCAGGAAATCTTTTCTGATTTGTTTCATGGTCATAAATATTTCATCTACAGCGTTTTCAGCATTTTTTGAAGTATTCTGGCAAATAATCTGTGATTTATTGATCACTTCCGCCATTACATCATCTACCAATGCATTTTTATCTGCATAATATTGGTATATAGTTTTTTTGGAAATTCCCAACTGATTGGCCAATTCATCCATAGTGACAGCCCTAAACCCTACAGATCTGCTTAGTTCTTCTGCTTTGCTTAAAATTCTTTCTTTGATCACTAATCTTTTAATTAAGATGCAAAACTATGGAAACTTTATTAGTTGTATTGGTTTCCGACTTGACATTTGCATTTGATTAACATTGTGGTTCGTCTATAAACGAGTTGTCATCCAGTAAAGGAGAAATCCCCAACAGATTGACAGCTATCAAAAGTGGGTATTCCCAAGACGGTAGTTGCTGACGGTTCAGCACGGTCAAAATGCTTAGACTTATGAAAGCGGTAAAAGATTATTCAGTCTCATGATGGAGCAAGCTGACTCGCTCCTTAAATAAATACTCAGATCGCATTCAGAATGAATTACGGACTCATTCTGATGCTAAACTATGAAGTCCGATAATTATTACTTTATGTTTAAAAATTTCATATCATGAGAAATTTTAAGTTTTACCAATTTTCGATTTTATTATTTTTTTGTTTACTTTTTACTAATATCGGTAATAGTCAGAGTTTTTCCCAACAAATATTTGGTGGTCAAGCAGCTGATATTAGTAATTTTCCCTACCAAGTATCATTAGAATTAGTCGGATCACCTTGTCCTGGATTACATGGATGCGGCGGCTCCATTTTAAATAATAGATGGATTGTGACTGCTGCGCATTGTGTGGATGGGAATACTAATCCTGCAGATATTACTGTTCATGCTGGAGCTACAAACCAGACACAAAATAATATTGGTCAAAGAATTGTTGTAGATCAAATAATTATCCACCCAGGTTGGAATGGAATTTTTACAACTGTTGGCAACGACATTGCTCTTTTACATTTAAGTTCACCTCTTTGTTTTAATGATAATGTCCAACCAATCAATATTGATTTACCTTCGCTACCAAGTAATATTATTAATCCAGGTGTTGATGTGTCAATTTCCGGATGGGGACGAGCTACAACGTTTGGTGGATGTGAAGCTAATCTAAGATCCGCTTTAGTACCAATTATTTCAAACGCAACTGCAGGGCCATTATTTTTTAATTGTGGTGGTACAGTCAATATTCCTGATAACTGTATTAGTTTTTTTAATGGGTTATCTGGAGCTGGCGGTGGAGATAGTGGAGGTCCTGCTGCTATTCAACACAATGGAGCACCTTTATTAATTGGAATAACAAGTTGGGGATGTTCATCTTTAGGCAATTGGCCATCAGTTTACACTAGAGTCAGAAGTTTTTCTGAATTTATAAATGGCAATATCACAGTAGGAGGCTGTACCTGCGAAGATTTGGTTGTAACATCTGACTTGACGATTAATCAAAATCAAACTTATAATAATATTACAATCAAACCAAATGCAACATTAACCATTAATGCAGGTGCAACAATACAAATGGCGAATGAAATCTTGGTAGAAATGGGAGGAAAGCTGATATTAAATGGCGGTAAATTGACTAATTGCCAAAATGGCCCAAATTGGAAAGGTGTCAAAGTTAATGCAGATTTTAGTTTTTGGTGGTTTGCACAACCGACCACTCTGGTAGAAGTAAAAAACGGTGGTATCATCGAAAATGCAGATACTGCCATTGATGCTGTTGGTCAAGTAACAATTTTTACAACTAGTAATGTGGGTGGAGCTAAGATTACAGTTTCGTCTAACTCTATCATTCGTAACTGTGAATACGGTATCAAATTAGGCCCACTTTATGGGGTGCAAGAATTAAGTAGCTGTACAAATGCACAATTTACAAACGTAGATTTCGCAATAAATTTGGATAATAATCATGGGTTTAATTTAAAAAACTGTCAATTTTCGGAATGCTATGCCGATATCAGAGCTAATACATCGTCTTTATTTGCTGATGGTAATGACTTTAATGGAGGAGTAGTTTTTGAAAACACATTCCCTAACTTTACTGGAAGTACCTTTATAAATAATCGGTTCTATGGTGGATCGGTGGGTAGTTCCATCATAATACTTGATGCATACTCCAATGCCACAGATTTTAACATCCATAACAATCAGTTTTTTGAAACAGGAGTTTTATCATTGGGAGAGTTAGATTTTGATATAAAAGGCAATGATTTTCATGGCTCTCCAGAAGGAACATGGATCAATGACTCGGGATTAAATATAATGAATGACATCCATCAGAACAAGTTTTATGATAATACCTACGGTAATAGTGCATCAGGAGTAAATAGTGTAGAGTATCTTAAGAATTGTTTCGAAAATACATCTGAATTATCCATCGAAGTCAATGAAGGAGCATCTATTGGTCTTCAGCAAGGTTTTGTAGATGATGCTGCAGGTAATTGCTTTGTTGCAAGCGGACGTGTAGGCACTGGACAAACTTCAGAGTTTTTTGATTATTATGTCAAGCAAGGTGAGGTACCACAGAGCTGCAAAAAACCTGGAAGTGGAAATTTCTATGAGGAAACAGCAAACAGTGACTTACCATTTACATGTGGCACAGGAATAAACATATACGGTACGCTACCATATTTCGTACGCAATTGTATGTATGGCAATGGTATATCAAAACAGAAAGCTATCAATCTTCTTAAAGCAGAGATACTACGCATCCAGAATGATACCAATCTCAATCCATGGACCAAACGATGGTTAATCGCCAAATACAAAAAATGCTTAGACAGGCTGATCAAGCAAAAGGCCAAGGAAGACAAAGACCAAAGTGGTCGAGAAAGTGCTGTGCAATTTCTGCTCTCTCAGCCAGAGTTTAGATATCAATCAATGGCATACGGTCTGATAGTGGAGTCGGGTGATATTACTAGATCTAGAACCATGCTAAACAACCTTAGCCCTAGTGATGTAGGTGAGACAGAATTTGTCCTGTCACAACATGTATTGCTTGACTACCTTAATGATCGATCTGGGTATAATGCACCGAGTACATCTTTGTCGGCTCTATATGCTGCTGGTCTCCGCAAGCACCCACTCGCAGGGTTCTCAAGATCTGTATATCATACGCTAACAGGTCAGAAAGTGCCTGTAACTTTGACACATCTATCGGGCAGACCTCAAACTAGAACTAAGGCAATTGCAAATGAAACGTTTTTTTATCCAAATCCATCCTATGCGGGTGATATAATAATAGACATACCTGATTATGATGATAACTATGTGTATAGTTATTCTATACAATCGGCAAGTGGCGTAATAGTTAATACAGGTTTATTAAGCCAAAAAGTTAGCGATTTGTCTTTGGATGTATCGAGTGGTATATATTTTGTATCTTTGATACAAGAAGGAAAACTTATTAATACACAAAAATGGATTGTAATCCGATAATATGAAGAATTTCATAATGATAATGACATACGTATTGACGCCAGCCATGTGCTGGTGTCAATATTTTTATCAGACATATCCTGAAGAAAAGGCAGCGACGTTTTACAGTATCATTGATCACAAAAATTCTGTTTTAATTAGCACGGGTAAAATTTGTGAATTGTGGGAATGTAGTGAGGTGACACGATTTGACTATTTAGGAAATCGAATATGGAATACAGAATTTATTAATACCGACGTAGGATCTGCTACTTTACTATTGCTTAATGATACATTGTATGTTGGTGGAAATTATAATCCAGGAAAAGCTATTAGTGTTATAAATAGGATGACAATTGATGGAAAAGTAATAGACGAACATATTTATTCAGATTCTTTGAATAGATTTGAAAGGAGTTTAGTCAATCAGTTATGTAGCGACAATAAAGTATTATATTTCAGTGGAGGATCTTATATTGGCAATGGGGGCAAGGCATTAATATATTCTATTAACAAATCTATGGATTTAAACATTTGTTACCTTGATACTATTCAGGAAAATTCAGTAGTTTGGGACGCACACATTGGCCCAGATAATGTACTCACTTGCTTTATCATGGAAAATGGATTTGCTGCACCTCGAGATCGACGACGCATCGAAAAATATGATAAGGATCTAAATCTTTTATGGAAGTATCAGCCACCAGATTCATTGCTATGGTTAGGAAATGATATATATTTACGTGGGACTGTTCTCAATAATGGAAATATATTTTTTTCCTATTATAAGTTTGGATGGAATGACAGATTACCTAACCTACGCTGTATAGATACAGTATCAAAACAAACAAAATGGGAATATGATTTCCCAAATATAAGTTCACATAAAAGACAAGTTTTAAGAACCAAGGAACTAAAAAATGGAGATATATTAATTTCTGGTCAATATGCAACGTTTGCTTCAAATCCAAGAATTCGAAATTCGCCATGGTTAATGAGAATTGATCGGAATGGCAATCGCAAGTGGGAAAAAGCGTATGTTGAACTTAAGCCCGATGGTCAAGATAAAACAGGTGCCTTATGGGACGCAATCGAGCTAGAAAATGGCGACATCATGGCTTGTGGATTTGTAATTAATGACAATAAACAGGTTCCACTACTCATCCGTACAGACGCCGATGGATGCATAGATCAGGGACAGACCAACTGTCCTACTGTGCAGATTATCGATCTGATGACTGGAGCGGTAGATGAGATAGGTGGACCATCTATTTCTATCTATCCCAATCCTGCATCTACCTATATTACCATCGATGCTTCAGCTCGCTCAATCTATACAATATATAGTCTCAGTGGTCAGGAGATGATGACAGGCGTAGTCGATAATGCCGATATAGATATTTCGCATTTGAATGTTGGCTTCTTTATAGTCAAAGTTATTGATCGTTCTGGAAACATCTATAATCTCAAATTACAAAAAATATAATCTAAAGGTTTAAACAAAAAATAATTATTCACTAATAAAAATTCAAATATGAAAATCTTAATCATTCCTTTTATGTTGTTCTTAGCATCATGTTGCAATGAAGATGAAAAGCTATCCATTGATTCCGATTGTATTCAAATGGAGCAAAATTCTGATTTTATCACCGAAGAATTAAATCAAGATTATACTATTCAATTTCCAAAAGATTTCACAGGAACAGGATTGGATTCAACTTCATTTATTAGTTTTAGAAAGGAAAAAAGTGATAAAATAACTTTTTCCTATACTTTCAATTCAGACATAGGACCAAGTTTTTATTATGGACACAAATTACCAGATCCATTTCCTCTAGAACTTGATATTCCTACTCAATCGTTTTCAAAAAATCTAAATATTAAAAAAGATTTATGTATCGATGATAAAATAGTCGGAATACTTTATTATAATCAGAATGGAGAAAATGAAGCTTCCTATGGTAAATTGTTTTTAGAGTATAAAACTTGGTATTATGAAGCTTTGCAAATTACTTTTTCAGAAAATATAATAATTGAAGAAATATTTGAAATATTGAAAACAATAAGAAAGAAATAGAAACAACCAGATGACAACACAGGCTTTGATGTACATGCCGCCCTATCGGGTCGGCACGTCACAAAGCCAAAACGCCAAATGCAGTACATAGACTATTTGTGAAGAATACCAGAGAAGAAATTATGCAGGCATTTGCTGATTTTCATGCGGGTAAATTCAGGACAATGGTTTAAGAAAACAATTTTATTTGTTCATCAAATATTTTTTTTTTGAAATAAAATGCAGCGATTTTCCTGTTTTTCTTACTTTTACTTTTAAATGTTA
>Ga0105044_10009513_pt1 | contig 13287 bp, 14 predicted proteins | sample MAT01_FD_78092 | JGI IMG/M metagenome (GOLD analysis project Ga0105044, IMG submission 78092) | Freshwater microbial communities from Lake Fryxell liftoff mats and glacier meltwater in Antarctica - MAT-01 | ecosystem: Environmental > Aquatic > Freshwater > Ice > Liftoff microbial mat | place...
CGTGCTGGCCGAGCGCGGCGTCCTGACCCCGGTGCTCCCTGCCGCCCGACCCGGCCCGGGACGACGTCCTCATTGGTACGTCGCCCACGAGCTCCTGGCGCTCCTCGGCGGCTGATGACGATGACCCCCGATCGCCGCAAGTACGCGCGTCCAGAGCGGGAGCGACGGTTCTTGTTGGACGCGTTGCCGGACGGGCTCGGCCCTTCGCTGCGCATGAGGGACCGGTACCTCGAGGGGACCCCTGGACGAGGACGAGTACAGCCGGTTCGTTGGACTGCCCGCGACCGTCCTCGAGAAGGATCGGTATCCCTGGCCGATGTTCGGCGGATCCGTCGACGTGTTCGTCGGATCCCTCACCGGCCTCGTGCTCGCCGAGATCGAGTGTGCTGACGAGGCCGCCTTCGCGGCGGTGATCCCGCCGCAGGGAACCATTGCCGCCGTCACCCAGGACGATCGCTTCTCCGGTGGGTCACTGGCCACCCTGGACCGGCGGGCCCTGGTCGTCCTCCTCGGCGAGTTCGCCGCCCCCTGAACGCCGAGTCGGGGCTTCGGCTGGCATCCTGGACGGCGGATTCCCCCAGCGAAAGAGCTCCCGTGCGCCGTTTCCCCCTGATCGCCTCTGTCCTGCTGCCCCTGCTGCTGCTCCTGGCGGCCTGTGGCGACGACGGGGGTGAGCCCCTCCAGGCCGATGCCGAGGACGCCGCCGACGCCGGCGTGGACACCACGGCCGTGGTCGGCGACGCCGCCGAGGACGATCCCTCTCTCGACGCCATCACGGTGACCGGGGTCTTCGACGAGTCCGCGGCCATCGAGGTCGACGACGCCTTCAGCACCGACACCACTTACCGGCGGATCCTCGAGGAGGGCGACGGCGACCCGGTCGAGGCCGGCCAGACGGTGTCCTTCCAGAACGTGGCCGTCAACGGCCGCGACGGCACCGAGTTCGACAACTCCTATGAGGCGACCGGTGAGGGTGGCACGCCGTCGATCGTCATGGACGAGACCCAGATCATCCCCGGCCTCGTGCGGGGCCTGATCGGCGTCCCCGTCGGTAGCCGGGTGCTGGTCGCCGTCGCTCCCCCGGACGCATTCCAGGAGCAGGGCGGCATCCCCGACGCCGGCATCGAGGCCGACGACACGATCCTCTTCGCGGTCGACGTGCTCGAGGCCACCACCCCCGAGCCGCCGCTGGACCGGGCCGAGGGCAGCGCGGTCGAGCCCGAGGAGGGTCTGCCCGCCGTCGAGCTCGATGACACCGGCCAGCCCACCATCACCATTCCCGAGACCGATCCGTCGGCCGAGCTGGTCACCCAGGTGCTGATCGAGGGCGACGGTCCCGAGGTCGAGTCCGGCCAGGACCTCACCGTCCACTACACCGGGATCATCTACGGCAACGGCGAGCAGTTCGACTCCTCCTGGGACCGGGGTGAGCCGGCGTCGTTCCCCATCGGGTTGGGCGGCGTGATCGCGGGCTGGGACGAGGGCCTGGTCGGCCAGACGGTCGGCAGCCAGATCCTGCTGGTGATCCCGCCCGAGCAGGGCTACGGCCCCGACGGCAACCCCGACGCCGGCATCTCGGGCACCGACACCCTGGTGTTCGTGGTCGACATCCTCGCCGCGGGCTGACCCCCGGATCCAGAACGAGCGAGTCGGGCTCAGGGCCGGGCGACCGCGGCTACGGCGGCGTCGAGCACCGTGACCAGATCGCCCGGGGCCACCTCGATCTCCAGGCCCCGGCGGCCGCCGCTCACGTAGATGGTGACGAAGGCCTCGGCGGAGGCGTCGAGCACGGTGGGCAGGCGCTTGCGCTGGCCGAAGGGGCTGATCCCGCCGTGCACGTAGCCGGTGGTGCGCTCGGCCCGGGTCACATCGGCCATCGCGGCCCGTTTGGCGCCGAGGGCCCCGGCCGCCGCCCGCAGGTCGACCTCGCCTGTCGCCGGGGCGACCACGACGCCGAGGCGGGTCGGGTCCTTGTCCAGCTCCAGCACCAGCGTCTTGAACACCCGGGCCGGGTCCAGGCCCAGCTGCTGCGCGGCGTCCAGCCCGAAGCCGACGTCCGTCGCGCCCGACGCGTCGTAGTCGTGCAGTTCGTGCTCGACCCCGGCCTTCGTCAGCACGGTCACCGCCGGTGTCACCTTCCCCGCCATGTCCCGATTCTGGCACTGGATCCGCCGGTCCGGACCGGCAGATCCGGGGCCAGAACGCTGGGCGGTACCGTGCGCGGCGTGGGTGAACCGTCGGGGCCGAGTGCAGGACGGCTGCGCCGACTGACCGAAGAGCTCAACGACGAGGGCCTCCTGGGCGAGGGCCGGGATTGGCCCGACGCCATGCTCGTCGAACTGGACCACGCCCTACGCCCGCCGACCTTCGAGAAGCGCATCCCGCTGTTCGGCGCCATCTACGAGCCGCAGGTCGATCCCCAGGCGTGGCGGGAGCAGACGGCCCTCACGGTGTCCCGACGCTGGGTGGACGAGTTCCACGAGGCCGACGCCCGGCGCTACGCCGACGGCCTGTCGAGCTGGATGGTCCGCCACGCCGACGGCCGGGTCGAGGTCATCGTCTTCGACCGCCCCACCGGCTCCGAGCGGGACCTGGTCGTCCTCGCCGAGGCCACGAGGGGCACCCTCGTGCAGCGCCACCCGTCCGGCGTCGTGCGCCTGGTCGGCGACTTCGGCGTGCTGCGCTGGGACGGGGTGGGCTGGCACCACGAGCCGCCGGTCAAGCCCTGGGTGGGGGCCCTGGTCGGCACCGGCTTCCGGGGCGACGAGAAGGCTCTCGCCCGCCTCCTGTCCTTCGCCGTCTACGACCTCGGGGCCACGGGGGTGGGCGCCCTCCTGGTGTACCGACCCGACGGCGAGTGCCCGGCGGGTTACGAGCTGCGTCTCCCCACCCCGCCGCCCTACGAGATCTCCCGGCCCGAGGACCTCGGTCCCCTCAAGCACGTGTTGGCCCTGGTCGACGGCGCCGCGATGTTCGATGCCTCCGGCACGCTGCGGCACCTCGGGGTCCGCCTGGTGCCCAGCGCCGAGGCCGAGGCCGACGTCGAAGGTTTCCGCGGCATGCGCCACACCTCGGCCCGCCGCTACAGCTTCGACGACCCGACGGCGATGGTCATCGTGGTCAGTGAGGACGGCCCGGTGTCGGTCCTCCGCAACGGTGAGATCCTCGATCGCCCTGTGGGGCGCGTCGCCCGCTGATCCCCCCTCCCCCCGCCGTAGTGACCGTGGCTTCGTGGTGCACGGGGAAGTGCACCGAACGGGTGCGCCGTTCGGCCGGCCGCAGGAAGGGCTTTCGCCTCTGGTGACCGAACGGGTCCGGGTCGATGCTGGTGCCCGGTGTCACAGATGCAGCAGGGAACCGACCGGGGCCACCGAACGACTGGAAGGCCATGACGCCCGACCAGGTCGCCGACGTGCTGGGCACGGCCGCGTCCGCCGGCGTCCTCCTCCTTCTCGGCCTCGCCGTCCTACGGGTCGCCGCCCCCGACCGCTTCGCCACCATCCAGGGTTCAGTGGCGGGCTCAGGTCCCGCGCTGGGTGCGCTCGTCGCCGTCATCGCCACCCTGGGCAGCCTCTGGTTCTCGGAGGGGGCGCACTTCCCGCCGTGTGAATGGTGTTGGTACCAGCGCATCGCCATCTACCCCTTGGCCCTGATCCTGACCCTGGCCGCCGTCCGGCGGGATCCGGGCGTCCGGCCCTACGGGCTGGCCCTCGCCGGGGTCGGCCTCCTGGTCAGCGCCTGGCACAACGTCATCGAGACCTTCCCCGACCTGCACGCCGGCAGCTGTGACCCCGTCAACCCCTGCACCATCCGCTGGGTCGAGGGCCTCGGCTTCTGGACCATCCCCCGCATGGCCTTCGTGACCTTGGCCCTCGTCTTCACCGCCCTGTTGATCGACCGACCCCTCCCGGAGGAACCATGAGTGCCCCCAAGACCCGTCCCCGGCCCTCGGCCCCGCCCGCCAAGGGGCTGCCGATCGTGCCCCTGGCCATCGGGGCGGTGGTCGTCGTCCTCGCCGTGGGCCTCGCCATCGCCATCGCCGGGGGCGGGGACGAGACCTCGACCGCCGACAGTGACCTGGCCGCATTCGCCCCGGTGACCGTGCAGGGCACCAACCTCCCCGGGTTCACCGCGACCGAGGGTGACCCAGCGGTGGGCGAAGAAGCTCCGCGGCTCCTCGGGGAGACCCCGGAGGGCACGCCTGTCGAGGTCGGTGGCGCCGGCGAACCGACCCTCATCGCCTTCCTGGCCCACTGGTGCCCCCACTGCCAGGCCGAGCTCCCCGTGCTCGTCGACCTGGAGGACGAGGGCGCCTTCGAGGGCGTCCGCACCGTCGCCGTCCTCACCGGCACCGACGAGGCGGCCCCCAACTTCCCGCCGGCGGCGTGGTTGCAGGACGAGGACTGGGCCGGCGATGTCCTGGTGGACGACGAGTCCATGGCCGCGGCCCAGGCGTACGGCCTGGCGGGCTACCCGTTCCTGGTGATGCTGGACGCGGACGGCCGGGTCATGGCCCGTACGTCGGGGGAGCTGCCGGCCGAGGACGTGGTCGCTCTGGTCGAGGCCGCCACCGCCGGCTGAGCCCGCTCAGTCCAGGAAGGTGAAGAGGAAGAGCTGGGTGGCGTAGGCCACGAGGCGGGGCTCGTCGCTCTGGTCCGGGCCGTAGTCCCAGAGGGCCATGTCCGCGGACGCGGGCTCGTAGTCCTCCCACGGCGGGTGCCCGCTGACGTTGAAGCCCTCGATCACCTGCTCCCAGAACGGCATGGGCTCGAAGCCTTCGACGATGCCCGGTGGCGGCGGGTCCCGGAACGACGGGCAGTCGTCGGGGTGGGGCGGGTCGACCGGTGGCTCGAGGTCGGTGAAGTGGAAGCCGTTCCGTCGGGCCCCGAAGATGCCGGTGGTGAGATGACCGCGGACCGCACCGGGGTTGCGGACCTCGGCCCGCAGGTGCGACATGGACCGACCCCGGCGGAGCAGCTCCACGTCGATGTCCACCGGACCGTGGGCCACCTGGGCCGCGAACGAGGTGTGCGTCGTGCGCAGGCGCTGGGTGGGGTCGTCCAGCTCGGCGCTCATCGCCCGCAGGGCCAGAGCGGTGACCACCCCGCCCTGGGGTAGCGGCCGCAGGTTCCAGACCTCGTCGATGCGGCCGCGATAGCCGCCGTCACCGACCGCCTCGACGGTGGTGCCGTCCAGGAAGGGGTTGCCCGCCCCGGCACGCTCGCCGCCCATCGGCCCCGGCGTCAACCGGTTTGCCGTCTGGCCGGCCCCCCGTCGGCAGGTACCGTTCCGCCGCAGTGCGCGCCGTCCACCAGTCACGCGGCGGAGGCGCCGGCCGGAGCAACGCCCCGGAGCGCTCGCCGACCGCTGCCGTAGGCAGCAGGAGCCGCGCCGGCGGCGACGAGGGACATTGACCCTGTCGGGGTGGGAGGCGGTGCTGGTCGTCTTGGCCGGCTTGGGCGCGGGCGGGGTCAACGCCGTGATCGGCTCGGGCAGCCTGATCACCTTTCCGACCCTGCTGGCCGTCGGCTACCAGCCCGTGGTGGCGAACGTCTCCAACAACATCGGCTTGGTCCCCGGATCGCTGGCGGGGGTCTACGGGTTCCGCCGGGAGCTGGAGGGCCAGGGGCTCCGGGCCCGGACGATGGCCGTGGCCTCGGGTCTCGGCGGCCTCACCGGGGCGATCCTGCTCCTGACCCTGCCCTCCGACGTCTTCGACGCCATCGTGCCCGTGCTCGTGCTGATGGCGTGCGGCCTGATGCTGGCCCAACCCCGGCTGTCGGTGTGGGTGGCGGCCCGCCGGCCGGAGGGGGCCCGGGACGTGGGCCCGGCGCCGCTGGCCCTGGCCTATGGGGCCGGGATCTACGGCGGCTACTTCGGCGCGGCGCAGGGCGTGATCCTGCTGGCCGTGCTCGCCGTGTTCGTCCCCGACGAGCTCAAGCGGTCCAACGCCCTGAAGAACGTTCTGGCCGGGACGGTCAACGCCGTGGCCGCAGTGGTCTTCATCCTCTTCGCCGACGTGGCCTGGGAGGCGGTGGCCCTGGTGGCGCTGGGGGCGACGGTCGGCGGGACGCTGGGCGCGGGCATCGGCCGCCGCGTCCCGCCCACGGTCCTGCGGATGATGGTGGTCGTCCTGGGCCTGGTGGTCGCGGTGAAGCTGCTGCTGGACTGAGGACTAGTGGGTGACGACGCCGACGTCGTCGACCACCTCGAACCAGACGCAGACGATCGGGGTGTCGTCGTCCACCTCGACGCCCTCGCCGGTCCAGTACCCGCGATGGCCGTCCCGCCAGTCGTCGATCGAGGTGAAGCCCTCACCCTCCTCCTGGGCGAACGCCCAGGTCACCTCGGCGAAGGGCACCTGCTCCACCCGGACGACCTCGATGATGGCGATGAGCGTGCCGTCGTCACCGAGGAGGGCCTGGCGTTCGCCGACCTCGTCGAGCGCCTCGCCCTCGAGCACGTAGTCCTCGTTCCAGAGCCCGGCCGTAGCCCGCTTGTCGCCGGCCAGGACCAAGGCGTTGAGCCGGTCCTGCATCTCGCCCTTCGAACCGAGTTCGAACCCGCGCATGTCCCCGACCCGTGCCCACATCCCATCACCCTCGCAGACGTGGACGGTGGGTGGGGGGAGGTCGCCTACGTTGGCCCGATGCCTGGCGCCGACCTGTCCGACTTCGAGCGGGGGACCTTCACCCACGAGGGCAAGGCGCGTGCGGTCTTCCGGAAGGGGAGCGGGCCCGCGGTGCTGATCATCGCCGAGATGCCGGGGATCACGCCCAAGGTCCTCGCCTTCGCCGATCGGGTGGTGGCCGCCGGGTTCAGCGTGACCCTGCCCCACCTCTTCGGGGTGCCCGGCCGGGACACCTCATCCAAGGTGACTGCGGTCCGCAGCATCCTCACCTCGATGGTCCCGGCCTGCGTGAGCAAGGAGTTCGTGGTCTTCGCCACTGGCCAGACCTCGCCGGTGGTGAACTGGCTGCGGGCGCTGGCGAAGGCCGAGCACGAACGCTGCGGCGGCCCCGGCGTCGGGGCGGTGGGCATGTGCTTCACCGGTGGGTACGCCCTGGCCATGGCCACCGAGCCTGCCCTGCTGGCCCCCGTGCTGTCCCAACCGTCCCTGCCGATCGGCAAGAAGGGCGCCCACGGCATCGACATCTCGCCCGAGGACCTCGCCGTGGTGAAGGGCCGGTGTGCCAACGAGGCCCTCCAGGTCTTGGGCCTGCGCTTCAAGAGCGACAAGTTCGTCCCCCCGGCCCGGTTCCAGTTCCTGCGCGACGAACTGGGCGATGCGTTCACCTGTGTCGAGCTGGAGGACGCCGACGCCAACCCCGACGCCCTCGTCAAGCCCCACTCGGTCCTGACCGAGCACTTCATCGACGAACCGGGCTCGGCCACCCACGACGCCCTCGACCAGGTGCTCGACCTCTTCCGCCGCAAGCTCCTGGCGTAAGGCTCACCTGACGGTTCTGGGTACGGAATCGTGTCGCCGGTGACACGCTGGGTGGATCAGAACGCGAGACTCGGGGGATGCGCACCAAGGCCACCGAGCTCGTCGGCATCGATCTGCCGATCTTCGCCTTCAGCCACTGCCGCGACGTCGTCGCCGCGGTCACCAACGCCGGGGGCATGGGGGTGCTGGGGGCCGTGGCCCACAGCCCCGAGCAGCTGGCGATCGACCTCGACTGGATCGAGGAGCAGGTCAAAGCCAAGCCCTACGGCGTCGACCTGCTCGTGCCGGAGAAGTACGCCGGGGCCGACGAGGGCGGCCTGACCCCGTCCCAGCTCACCGACCTGCTCCCCGAGGAGCACAAGGCCTATGTGGACGACATCCTCGAGCGCTACGACGTGCCCCCGATGCCCGAGGGCCTCGAGGTCCGTCGGGGGATCGGTGGCATGCGCATCGACCCCAAGAGCATGGCCCCGCTGCTCGACGTCCTCTTCGACCACCGGCCGTCGTTGGTGGCCTCCGCCCTCGGCCCGCCGCCACCCCACTTCCTCGAGCGGGCCCACAGCCACGACATCCCGGTGGCGGCCCTGGCCGGGAACCTCGACCACGCCCGCCGTCACGCCGAGGCCGGGGCCGACATGATCGTGGCCCAGGGCACCGAGGCCGGGGGCCACACCGGCCTGGTGGCCACCATGGTCCTGGTCCCCGAAGTCGTCGACGCCGTGGCCCCGTTGCCGGTCCTGGCCGCGGGCGGCATCGCCCGGGGCCGTCAGCTGGCCGCGGGCCTGGCCCTCGGCGCCGACGGCGTGTGGTGCGGGTCGGTCTGGCTGACCACCGACGAGGCCGAGACGCCGCCGTCGGTCAAGAGCAAGTTCCTGGCGGCCGGCTCCGCCGACACGGTCCGGTCCCGGTCGATGACCGGCAAGCCCGCCCGCATGCTCCGCACCGCCTGGACCGACGAGTGGGAGAACCCCGAAGGCCCGGGCCCGCTGCCCATGCCCATGCAGCCGATCCTCATCGGCCCGGCCCTCCAGCGCCTGGCCCGGGTGGCCGACACCGAGGGCAGCGGCGGCCAGCAGCTGGTCACCTACTTCGTGGGCCAGGTCGTCGGCGCCATGAACACCGTCAAGCCCACCCGCCGCGTCGTCCTGGAGATGGTCGAGGAGTTCATCGACGCCGTCGACCGCCTCGACACCCTGGTCCAGTCCGACTGACCGAGGTGATCGACGCTCGATCGGGGCGTAACGCTGCGCAGCGGAGCGGAGCAGCCGAGTGGACGGTCCACGACGGCGACGCCGGAGTTCGTGAGCGCAGCGAGGGAACTCAGATGTAGCGAAAATCCGCCGGGTCGGGCCGTTGGGTCCAGGTCCAGTAGTCGACGAGGCGCCAGGGGCTGAGGACGTGGATGTCGCCGTCGGGGTTCTTGAACCACGAGTGGCGGATCGAGGGGTGGGACCAGACCAGGCCCTTCAGTTCCTCCTGGACGCGCCGGTAGTAGTCGTCGTGGACCTCGGGCTTCGGCTCCATCGCCGTCGCCCCGGAGGACAGCAGCAGGTCCAGGCAGCCGGTGATGTACCGCATCTGGCACTCGCTGTGGAAGATCAGGGAGCCGCCGTGGGCCAGGTTCGTGCCCGGGCCGTACAGGCAGAACAGGTTGGGGAAGCCGGGCACGGTGATGCCCAGGTACGCCGAGGGCCGGTCGCCCCAGCGCTCGGCCAGTCCCTCGCCGTCCCGGCCCACCACCTCGATCGGGAAGAGGAAGCGGTTGGCCTGGAACCCGGTGGCGAAGACGATCACGTCGACCTCGTGGCGCACGCCGTCCCCGGTGACCACGGCGTCGGCCTCGATGTGGTCGATGCCGGTGCGCACCAGGTCGACGTCGGGCCGGGTGAGGGTCTGCAGCCAGCTCCCGTTGTCCTGCAGGGTGCGCTTGCCGGTGGCCGGGTAGTCGGGGATGACCTTGGCCAGCAGGTCCGGGTGGTCCTCACCGATCTGGCTGACGATCCAGTCGGTGAACATCTGGCGGGTGAACTCGTTGGTCTCGCTCACCGCTCGGCCGTCACTGCTGTCGTAGGCGGGGTCGACCCGGGCCGCGGCCAAGCCGCCGTCGCACGCCGGCCAGAACAGCAGGAACCGGTACCAGCGCCCGTAGAAGGGGAGGTGGCGCAGGGCCCACTGGACGCCCGGGCCCACCTGCTCGTGGTAGTTCGGGTTGGGGAACATCCACTGGGCCGTGCGCTGGAACACGGTGAGGTGCTCGACCTGCTCGGCGATGGCCGGGGCGATCTGGAAGCCGCTGGCCCCCGCCCCGACCAGCGCCACCCGTTGGCCGGTGAGGTCCACCGAGTGGTCCCACCGGGCCGAGTGGAACGACGGGCCGGCGAAGTCGTCCCGGCCGGCGATGTCGGGGAGGTTGGGCCGGTTGAGCTGGCCCACCGCCGAGATCACCGCCCGGGCGGTGAGGACGTCCTCGGTGCCGTCGGCGGCCCGGACCCGCACCGTCCAGCTCCCGGCGTCGTCGTCCCAGGTGGCGGCGACGACCTCGGTCTCCCACCGGACATGGGCGTCGACGCCGTGGCGGTGCATCACGTCGTCGAAGTAGCGGGCCAGCTCGGGTTGTCGGGCGAAGTACTGGCTCCAGTGGTCCGAGGGCTCGAAGGAGTAGCAGTAGAAGTGGTTGCCGACGTCGACCCGGCACCCCCAGGGCGAGGCGGCGCACCTCGGCCTTGTCCTCCTCGGCCATGTAGCCCTGCACCTCGTTGAGGAAGAGGCCCTGGGGCTTCAGCTCGCCCCGCAGGATCGACGGGTCTCCGGTCATGTGGACCATCGAGAGCATCAGCGTGGGGATGCTCACGTCCTCCAGGGCGGCGGCAATCGTGGCGTCGTCGTCGGTGATCGGCAGGCCGGCGTGGGGGTTACGGTCCGGGGTCACGGGGGGTCACCATCCCACGTCGGGACGCCAGGAGAGGAACGCCGATGGGCACCAACGAGCGCAGCCGGATCACGATGGCCGAGGACGAGGTCACCGCCTACATCGAGCACAGCCGGACCTGCACGATGGCGACCATCGGGCCGAGCGGCCAGCCCCACCTCGTGGCCATGTGGTACGCCGTGGTCGACGGCCAGGTCTGGTTCGAGACCAAGGCCAAGTCCCAGAAGGTGGCGAACCTGCGCCGGGACGACCGCATCACCGTCTCCATCGAGGACGGCCTGACCTACGACACGTTGCGGGGTGTGGCCCTCGAGGGTCGGGCCACCGTGGTCGAGGACCCCGACGCCCTCTGGGCCGTCGGGGTCAGCGTCTGGGAGCGCTACAACGGCCCGTACTCCGAGGAGGTCAAGCCCTTCGTGGAGTTCATGCTCAACAAGCGGGTGGCCGTGCGGGTCGACATCGAGCGGGTCCGTTCCTGGGACCACCGCAAGCTGGGCATGGACCCCACCCCGGTCGGGGGCTCCACCGCCGAGTTCCTGGAGTAGGAACTGCCCCCGTGGGGGTGATCAAACCGGCGTTGCCGGACCTGGACCTGGACGACTGGGCGGCCCGCCCGGAGGCCGAGCGCGTCCGGCTCATGTGCGAGTCCTGGGCCGTGCAGGGCTTCGGGGCGCCGGCGATCGCCTACGTCTTCTACCTCCTCAAGATCGCCCTCTACATCGCGATCTGGGTCTGGTTCGTCAGCCGGACACCCACCTTCGACGGGTTCTCGAACATCGACGAGTGGTGGCACCTGCCCATCGCGTTCCAGAAGGCGATCGTCTGGACCCTCCTCTTCGAGGTCCTGGGCCTGGGCTGCGGCAGCGGGCCGCTCACCGGCCGCTACGTGCCGCCGGTGGTGGCCTTCACCCACTTCCTGCGCCCGGGCACGATCCGCCTGGCGCCGTGGCCCGACCGGGTGCCCCTGACGGCCGGTTACCGGCGGAGCGTCCTCGACGTGGCGCTCTACGCCGCGCTGGTGGCCCTGTGCCTCCGGGCGCTGCTCTCCTCGGACTCGCTGCTGGGGGCCGAGGACCTCTGGCCGATCGTCGTGGTGCTCGCCGTGCTCGGCCTGCGGGACAAGACGGTGTTCCTGGCCGCCCGGGCCGAGCACTACTGGACGACCCTGCTCGTCTTCGTGTTGGCCGACGGTGACCTCGCCGCCATGTTCGCCGGGGCGATGGCGGTCCACCTGGCCATCTGGTGGGGGGCCGCCACCTCGAAGCTGAACCACCACTTCCCCAACGTGGTCACCATCATGGTCAGCAACTCGCCGATCCTGCGGGTCCCCGCGTTGAAGCGGGCGATGTACCGCGCCTACCCCGACGACCTCCGCCCGTCCCGCCTGGCTGCGGCCCTGGCCCACGGTGGCACGGTCGTCGAGTACGTCTTCCCCCTGGTGCTGGCGCTGACCCTCGGGGGGACGGCGACCACGGTGGCCCTGGTCGTGATGCTCCTGTTCCACCTCTTCATCACGTCCTGCTTCCCGATGGGCGTCCCCATCGAGTGGAACGTCCTCTTCGTGTACTCCATGTTCTTCCTCTTCGCCGACCTGTCGTTCGCCGACGACGGGGCCATCGACCTGCTCGACGTCACCGGAAAGCCGATCGTGGTCGTGGCCGTCGTGATCGGCCTCCTCATCGGACCCGTGCTGGGCAACCTGCGCCCGGACAAGGTCTCGTTCCTGCCCGGCATGCGGTACTACGCGGGCAACTGGGCGGCCAGCCTCTGGCTGTTCCGCAAGGACGACGACGGCGGTGACTGCTCCACGGTCCTCGACGAGCGGCTGACCAAGACGGCGGCCACGATCAACCACCAGCTGGCGGTCCTCTACGACGAGGACACCATCCGGGCGGTGAACGGCAAGCTGCGGGCCTTCCGCTCGATGCACCTGCACGGCCGGGCCCTCAACGCCCTGCTGCCCACGGTGGTGGACGACCTCGAGGCCTACGCCGTGAACGAGGGCGAGGCCATGGCCGGGGTGATCATGGGCTGGAACTTCGGCGACGGCCACCTCCACGGCGAGCAGCTCCTGGCGGCGGTCCAGGCCGAGTGCGGCTTCGCTCCCGGTGACCTGCGGGTGCTGGCGCTCGAGTCCCAGCCGGCCGGGAAGCCCTGGATGCACTGGCGGGTGCTGGACGCCGCGGATGGCCTGCTGGCCGAGGGCCGGGTCGTCGTCGCCGACCTCCTCGACCACCAGCCCTGGCCCGCTGACGGCGCCATCGACCTCCACCCCTTGGAGCAAGCGTGAGCGGAGCGAGGGCCACCCGGCCCGGCGGCGAAGCCGCCATGAGAGGTGAGCCATGAGTGACGAGCGGCGGAGCCGATCCGCGGGCCGAACAGGCCTGCACCGCGATGAGCCGTCAGGCGAAGAGCCATGAGTGACGAACTCGTCGTCTTCCTGATCGTCGCGGTCCGACTGCTGCTGCCGCTGCTGATCCCGCTCTTCCCGCTCCCGACGATCGTGGCGCTGCTGGTCATCGACGCGGCCGACCAGACCATCCTGCAGAAGAACACGGACCTGTCGCTGGACAACTACCAGGGCTACGACAAGGCCCTCGACATCTGGTACCTCTCGGTCGCCTACCTGGCCACGATCCGCACGTGGACCGACACCCGGGCCCAGCACGTGGCCGCCTTCCTCTGGTACTACCGGCTGGTCGGGGTGGTCGCCTTCGAGCTGCTGGGCTACCGCTGGCTCCTGCTCGTCTTCCCCAACACCTTCGAGTACTTCTTCATCGCCTACGAGGCGATCCGGTTGAAGTGGGATCCCAGCCGCCTGTCCCGCCGCGGGATCCTCGGCCTCGCCGCCTTCATCTGGATCGTCATCAAGCTCCCCCAGGAGTGGTGGATCCACGGGGCCCAGCTC
>Ga0105044_10009514_pt1 | contig 13285 bp, 11 predicted proteins | sample MAT01_FD_78092 | JGI IMG/M metagenome (GOLD analysis project Ga0105044, IMG submission 78092) | Freshwater microbial communities from Lake Fryxell liftoff mats and glacier meltwater in Antarctica - MAT-01 | ecosystem: Environmental > Aquatic > Freshwater > Ice > Liftoff microbial mat | place...
ACGTAGACGATCTGAATGTCGCTTACAATAATACCGTCAGTCTTATTGGAATTATCAGACCGTAATTTTTAATTGATCTGCATTTTGTGATTTTTGATATTAATCCCGGTGAAAAATTTGCCGGGGTTTTTTGTTTATCTTTATTTATAATGAATCTCACCTTGCGTTTTCCCCCGTTCCCGCTGTGACGGGCAACGCATTCTTAGGGTAGAGACAACGCATGCGTTGTCTCTACCACCACGGGCGTTGTATTTGGGATTTATGTTAATTTTGTTTAAAAAATTGTGATACTATTTTTAATTCGTGATCATTGGTGAAATTCGCGGCAAAGCTTTTCCTTATTTTGGACGATTGTGATTTACCATAAGTAGTGTCCAAAACGTTTTTAATTATTAATATTAAATGTGAAATTGTTTCCGAATTAAATATTATTTCGTTAATATTTAACCACCTTCTAACTAACTTTCTATTGAAAAATTAATTAATAATTTAGTAATTTTATAAAATAACCAGACTAAAGAGTAATGGATCAATCCCGAAGGGATGACATTTATTTTGATTAAGACGCAATATCACCCCTTCGGGGTTAAAAGACTTTATAACAATGTATCTATAACAATTTCATCCCTTCGGGATTATATTATTCATAATTTTTTGAAAATTTTTAAATATTTCGTAACCCTATTCTTAAATATAGATTTTATACACCAAACGTTTTGGACGATTGTGATTTAATATTTATTATGGATCTCACTTTTCGCTTTTAACTTCGATCCTTTTATCATAATTTTTAAAAACTCAAAACATTTTGAAAATTAATCTTACAAAATTATGATCACTAACTTACCGTTTAGAATTTCTGCAATTAAAAGAACAATTTTTATTTCAGCAGCGCTCCTAATCTTAATGATGAGCAGGAGCTCAGAAGCCGCGCCGGGCGACACAACCTGGGTGACAACATTCAATCAGCAGTTTCAAAACTGGGCTGATGTTCATTACAATAACTTTACTCTTCCCGATACTTCAGTTCACTACAAACAAATACTATTATTTTACACGATCGGCTGCCCTTCTGCAGGGTGTGACCCGTGGGACCGTCTTGGCTGGATAAAACTTTATCCTGATACGAATACAAGCTTTGAAATTGCAAGGGTTATCACACCCTACAATATAGTCGGAGGAGGTTACCCCGGTCAGTGTGTTTTTGTAATTGATGTTACCGATTACATGCCTTTGCTGCATGGCAATGTCAGGCTCGGAAGCTACATCGAAAGCTGGATCGGCGGCACACGCGGTTGGCTTGTCACTGCGAAGTTTGCATACATAGAAGGTGAAATGCAGAACAAACCATTCAAAGTGATCAATCTCTGGCAGGACAATCATGTACTTTACGGAGATCCTGCTGCTCCGCCGGAAAATTTTATTACTCCGCAGAATGTCATGATCGATCCTTCCACTTCAAAAGCAAAAGTAAGAATTACAAATACCGGTCACGGACAGGGAAACACAGATAATGCTGCTGAGTTCTCATTTAAAATTCACGAAGTTGTTGTTGGCAATAATTCAACTCCGCATGCTCTGTGGCGTGGTGACTGTTCGTCTAATCCATGCAGTCCTCAGGGCGGCACGTGGCAATACGCGAGAGCAGGATGGTGTCCCGGCGCGAGCGTGATACCTTTTGAAGTTGACGCAACAAACAGTGTCACACCCGGACAGAGCACTCTATTCAAATACAATCTGCAGCCGTTTGAAAATTTTTGTCGTCCGACAAATTTAAACTGTGTCAGCGGTCAGACATGTTCTGACTGTAATTATAATAATAACGGTCACACCGAACCGCACTATACGATCCAGGGACAGCTTATTTTATACAAGCCGAATCCTTTCGCAAGTGTTGAGATCATCGGAAATGAAATTCCTGCTGCATTCAGTCTAAAACAAAATTATCCTAACCCTTTCAATCCATCCACTAAGATTAATTTTGATCTGCCGAAAGCTTCATTTGTAAACTTATCCGTCTATGATATTCAGGGAAAGCTTATAAAAGTGCTTGTAACCGGAGAGCTGACTGCAGGCAGCTATAAGACAGATTGGAACGCTTTCGATAGTCCAAGCGGCATCTATGTTTACAAACTTGAAACAGATAGTTTTTCAGAGACAAAGAGAATGATGCTTGTAAAATGATCCTTCTTAAAATTCCTTTGGATAAGCCGGTAAGTATATTTAATGCCGGCTTTTTTAAAATAAAAATAACGGATGAAGAGCCGTCAAATTCACAAATGATAACAGGAACATTAACGGGTAATTGTATCTCTTTTCTAATTTGATTAATTTACATGCATAACAATAATTTCATTGAACATCTGTGTTTTCGCCTCAGGAACGGGGACGAACTTCGAAGCAATTCTTAAATCCATAAAAAAAGGATTTCTCAATTCAAAAATCTCACTTCTCATATCAAACAACTCCGGATGCGGAGCGGTAAGAATTGCAAGAAAAAATAAAATAGATTTCATTCACATCAGCAGAAAGCTTTTTCCCTCACTTTCGGAAAAAGATTATTCCGGTAAATTCATCTCTGCATTAAAAAAATTCAAAATTGATTTCATTGTCCTTGCTGGATATATGAAAACAATTCCGGAAGCAGTAGTTAAATTATACAAGCACAGAATCGTAAACATACACCCTGCCCTGCTGCCTTCCTTCGGAGGAAAAGGAATGTACGGAATGAATGTGCAGAAGGCGGTTATCGCAAGCGGAGTAAAGGTTTCCGGGATGACAATACATTTTGTAAGCGGAGATTACGATGAAGGGAAAATAATATTTCAGAAGTGCTGTAAAGTAAACGACTCCGATGATGAGTTCTCTTTACAAAAAATAATCCGGAAACTTGAACACAAATACTATCCCGAGATTATAAAAAAATTTGAAGAAGGACTGGTAATAGTAATGAACCCCCGTGTTGTCATCCTGAAAAATTTCATTAAGGGAAAAAATAATAAAAATTTATAATTTAAAATTTTCAATTCAGAATTGATAAAGCGTGCATTGATCAGTGTTTACGATAAGGAAGGAATAGTCGAATTTGCAAAAGTATTAGCTGAGTCGGATGTTGAAATTATTTCCACCGGCGGTACACATACATTATTAAAACAAAATGACATCACCGTTAAAGCTGTAGAAGAAGTAACGGACTTTCCGGAGGTAATGAACGGAAGAGTTAAGACTCTCCATCCGGGTATCTTTGCAGGAATTCTTGCAGACCGGGGAAACAACATTCACATTCAGGATCTGAAAATACATAACATCAGACCAATAGACCTCGTAGTTGTGAACCTTTACCCGTTTGAAAAGACAATCGGAAATAAGACAGTGACAACCGATGAAGCAATTGAACAGATTGATATAGGTGGTGTATCACTGATAAGAGCAGCGGCTAAAAATTTTAAATTTGTTAACGTCATAACGGATCCGGAACAGTATGCAGAATTTGTTTCACAATTTATTAAAACGAAAAATAATATTGAAATCAGTTACTCGATGAAGCTTGCGCAAATAGCATTTGCCGCAACATCTCACTATGATAATGCGATCCAAAGTTATTTTTCAAAAAAAATATCGGAAGAGATTACCATCGAAGATCTGACTTTGTCACTTTCTTTCCCTTCAATTGAAAAGAGCAAAACTCTTCACTTAAGATACGGCGAGAACCCTCATCAGAATGCGGTTCTCATTAAAGAAAATTTTGATGACATTTTTGAGGTGATTCACGGAAAGGAACTGTCATACAACAATCTTCTTGACATCGACGCGGCATACAATCTTATATGCGAATTTGAGAATGATGGTCCTGCCTGCGCCATAATAAAGCACGGAAATCCCAGCGGGGCGGCTGTTTCAACAGATATGCAGACAGCTTACGCCAAAGCATTCGCTACTGATACATTATCGCCGTTTGGAGGCATAATTATCTTTAATAAAAAAATAGACTTTAAAACGTCAATAGATATTGATAAATTGTTTTCTGAGATCATTTTGGCACCGGATTTTGACGAAGAAGCATTGGCTCTCCTGAGGAAAAAAAAGAACAGGCGTCTTGTGAAGTTTAGGTTTTCAAAAGACAATACAGAATTCAGAAAGATCACAGGCGGTGTTTTATACCAGAATAAAAATAATCATCAGGTAGTAAAAGAAGATCTTAAATTTGTAACAAAAAGAATCACTGACACAGATGAAACAGAAGATATGATCTTCGCATTTAAGATTGTAAAGCATACAAAATCAAACGCGATAGTTTTTGTTCGTGATAAGAAAACGCTGGCAATAGGCGGTGGACAGCCGTCAAGGATCGATTCAACAAAGATAGCGGTCACGAAAGCAAAGGATTTCGGACACGATCTTAATAAAAGCATAGCGGCGTCAGACGCTTTTTTTCCATTCCCTGACGGACTGATCGAAATTGCAAAAGCCGGCGCAGCTGGGATCGTTCAGCCGGGCGGCTCGGTAAAAGATGATGAAGTAATAAAAGCAGCGGATGAATATAATATGGCAATGGCTTTCACAAACATCAGACATTTCAAACATTAAATAAATTTCAAAAACATAAACGATAGATATAAGGAAAGTTAAATGCCCATATTAGGAATGTTCTCAAATGACATAGCAATAGATCTGGGAACTGCGAATACATTGATCTATATGAAAGGCAAAGGAATCGTTCTTAACGAGCCTTCAATTGTAACTTATGACGTTGCTTCAAGAAAAATAATTGCCATAGGGGAAGAGTCGAAAAAAATGATGGGTAGAGTTCATAAGGAGCTTGCAACCATCAGACCGATGAAAGACGGCGTTATCGCCGATTTTGAAATTGCCGAAGGCATGATCAAGGAATTCATCAAGAAGATCAGCTCAAGCTGGATGCCTTCCAGGAGAATTGTTATCTGTGTACCAAGCGGAATTACCGAAGTTGAAAAAAGAGCTGTGCGTGATACTGCCGAACATGCCGGAGCAAAGGAAGTATACCTTATCTCCGAGCCAATGGCAGCAGCTATCGGCATCGGTCTCGACGTAATGGCTCCTTACGGAAACATGATCGTTGACATCGGAGGAGGAACCACAGAGATCGCTGTCATCGCTTTATCGGGGATCACAAACGGAGCATCCATCAGGATCGCCGGCGACGAGCTGACCGAATCCATCATAAGATTTTTCAGAAACAATCATAACATACTTATCGGTGAAAGAACTGCCGAGGAAATTAAGTGTCAGGTTGGTTCTGTAATGCCTTTGAAGGAAGAAGTTATCATTGAAGTCAAAGGACGTGACCTTGTCGCTGGTATCCCCAAGATTACCGAAGTAAGTTCAATCGAGATCCGTGAATCGCTGAACGCGCCTGTAACACAAATGATCGAAGCAGTAAAAGTAGCACTTGAAAAAACAGCACCAGAATTATCATCAGACCTTCTTGACCGCGGTATATTCCTGACCGGCGGCGGCGCGCTGATCAAAGGATTGGATGAAAGAATAAAAATGGAAACAGGCGTGCCTGTTCATGTCGCGGAAGATCCGCTGACTGCAGTTGCAAGAGGAACCGGCAAGGTGCTTGAGGATCTTGATTATTATAAGAAAGTGTTGCTGAGAAGATAGCTTTTGATTTGAGATTTAGATTTTAGATATACATCTTTACTAATAAATTTTGTAAGCCTTACTGAATCATAGTAAGGCTTATTTTATTTTACTCCTTTTACAAACTCCGTTACAAAGTCTGCTCTTTCGGTTACAGTTAGCTTTGGAATAATATTAAATTTATAATTAAATTTTTCATAAGCTTTTATCTGAGACTCGTATGATGCAAGAGCGTCTTTGTAGCTGTGTCTTCTCTCGTTATCAGTAGAATATATTTCTTCCCACGGCGGGCTGATCAAAACATTTTCATTGAACCTGTAATTGAGTGCAGCGTTTATCAGATATGGCGGCACAGGCTTGCTGTCCGTCCCCCAGCTTATTTGATCAACTATCGACCTGTCAAAAAAAACAATTTCCTCTACATTGATCATTGAATTATACATATACATAGTTCTCGAGACCGTCAGCTCAATGAACTTCATCCAGTCTTTCCACGGCAGAGCATCACCTCCGATAGAATTTTGTTCCTTCACTATCTGTCTCCCCGCTTCATGTATTACTTTAAACCCCTTGCCGGAAAGCTCCTGCATTAAGGTTGATTTACCTGAACCCGAGCAGCCGGATATGATAATGAAGTTTTTTTTCAATTTGACAGCCGGCTCTGCAGGACAGTAATCGTTTTCATTGGGATGATTTGGGTTAAGTAAATTCAAACGTTACAATTTTGATTATTAAATAATTCGATAAAATTTCCTATCGATTGAAAGAGCTCAATAAATCTCCCACACCGATTCATATTTAAATTATATATTTTCGATCCCTTTGTCAAAATTAAATCCAGTCCATTCCTGCACAAGCTTCGCCTTTAATATATTGACGTCTGTTAGCTGTACGCAATTGTTAAAATTAATTTACTCACTATTAAGTTAATTAAATTTTATTTCAAAAATAATTGAACATTGAACATTGATAATTAATTTTCATTTCACTTATAAATTAATTATTACATTTTGCTTAAACAAAGAAAACTTTTTACAATTTTTAAGTTTGAAATTAATTAACTGATGGTTAAGAGTAAAGTAGTCCGCATACTTAAAACACTGAGTAAAGCGGAGCTTCAGCAGTTTGATAAATTCATTATCTCACCCGTCTATAATTCAGCCGGCATATATGTCGTGCGGTTTTATTCGGAGATAAAGAATTTTTATCCTGACTTTGAAAGTGAAAAATTCACCGGCGAGCATGTATTCAAAAAGCTTTATCCCGGAAGGAAGTACAATGACTCCACTATCCGTAAGCTGACTTCCGAGCTGATGAAGCTGCTTGAAGAATTCCTCATCTTTACTAATCTTGAAAGAGACAGCCATCGCAAGGACCGGCTTTTGCTTGATGAATTAAGTCTCAGAAGGATTGACAATCTGTTTGAAATTAAATCGAAGCAAAGCAATAAGCTTGTTGAAAAGGACCGGCTGAAGGACACGCAGTATTATTACAATAAATTCAGGCTCGCGTCGCTTTCTAAAACATTTTACTTCAACAGGGACAGGGAAAAGTCACTGATGTATTTTAATAAGGAAGCTGAGAATTTCATAAGCTACTTTTCACTGATGATGATCCATATGTATGTCGAACGCCTGAAGGAGAAGAGGAATTTTACTGATGCTGATTTTGATCTCAACCTTTTCGAAGAGATCTCCGGATATATTGAAAAGAACATTCCGGAAAGATCAAACGCTTATAAGATCTTTTCTTCCGAGCTTATGCTTTACAAAGAGAATGATGACAGCGCGTACTTCAGACTGAAGGAGCTTAAGGAAAAATTTTACAAGATCATACCTGCAGAAGAGCTTAACAGCATTTATACAACTCTGGTTAACTTTGCAGCCGAGAAGTATGAGAAAGGGAATGATCTTTTTTTAAAAGAGATCTTCGGGCTCAACAAGGAAAGTCTTGAGAGAAATGTGATGGGCAGATATTTGTCGGAGTTTCAGTTCATCAACATAGTTACTGTAAGCATAAGTCTTAATGAACTGAAGTTTGCTGAAAGCTTCATTAAAAAATATCCGGGCAGTCTTAATCCTGATATCAAGGATAGTATCCTTAACTACTGTAATGCTAATCTTTCGTTTGCAAAAAAAAATTACAGAGAAAGTCTCGATTATCTTCTAAAGATAAACTTCAAGCTTAACCAGCAGAAATTCCTTGTGAAGAATCTTACAATTAAAAATTACTACGAGCTTGGTCAGTTTGAGCCGATATACTCGCTTATGGATTCATACAAGCATATTCTTAAAAGAGAAAAGCTTGTCCCAAAAGCCATCAAAGATCTTATGCACAATTTTCTTAAATTTACCAAAGAGCTTTGCGAGTTGCAGGAAGGCAAAGGCGAGAAGGGTGAGATCATGAGCAGGGTAAAAAAAACAGCCACTGCTCAGAAGAAGTGGCTGAGTGAAAAACTCAAATGATTTTAGATTTTAGAGCACAAACTTTACAAACTTACTTTACAAGCATCATTCGTTTTACATCAATTGTTTCCCCATCCGCTTCAAGCTTATAAAAATAGATCCCGCTTGAAAAATTGCTGCCGTCAAACCTGACCTCATATTTTCCCGGACCCTTGATTTCATTTACCAAAACTGAGACTTCTTTCCCCGAAATATCATATACTGCAAATTTGATTTTTGAAATTTGGTTTTTGACATTTGACGGTACTTCGAAATTAATAATTGTATTGGGATTGAACGGGTTAGGATAATTCTGTTCAAGCCGGTAATCATTTACATTAGCAACAGGATCACCAACTGATGTAGGACTATCATAAACATAAACTCCGGCGTTGGTCGTGCCTGCGAAAAGTTTACCGGATGAATATCCAAAACAATAAACATAAGCTGCAGACGGTAAGCCTTCATTCATCTGTATCCATTTATCACCCCTGTTGGTTGAATAAAATACTTTCCTGTCATCCATTGAAATGTATAAAGTACCGTCCGGAGCGGATATGGCGGCACGAAGATAAGATGTTGATTGCTGGCTTCCTACATTTATCCAGGAAGCTCCGTTATCTGTAGACCTGCTAAGTCCGAACGCGTCTGATACATAAACCGCGTCATCGTCTGCCTTGATTATTGTTCTGATGAATACAGGAGGGAATGTTCCAAGATGAGCGAACGAATTGCCATTATTGATTGAATAAAATACACCTGATAATGATGTGCCGATAAGTATTTTATTATCGGAGGTGATCACCATTCCCCCGACAAAGCCTCCTCCTATCTGAACAGTTCTGAACCAGCTGCTGCCGTTATCGGTTGATTTGTAAACAAAGCCTGAAACATCACCGATGGTAGGACCTACTGTCACGGAAAATGCAGCAAGTATTGAGCCGTCGTAAGGGAATACAATGGCACCCCCTCCCGCATAATTCAACGGAAAGGACTTTACAAATATATTCGTCCAGGTATTTCCTTCATTTGTGGAACGGTGTATGTATGATGAGTCAACTGTCATTGAAAGCGCGTATATGTTACCGTTAGGAGCATCGACAATAACTGAGACTCTTTTGCCGGCGAGTCCTGACAAGCTCCACGTCACTCCGAGGTTTGTAGATTTGTAGATCCCTCTTGCCCAGCTCGAAGCGTACAGATCACCGTTAATTGTTGCTGCAATTGATCTTACATTATCGGCAGTTCCAAACATCTGCCCTGCAGGACTCCAGACATTCTGCGAAAATATTTTCGACGAGAGCAATATTAAACAGGCTAATAATATTTTTTTCATAGTATTATCTTTTATACAAAAGTAAATATAATGTGATCTTATATCAAAGAAACTATTTCAGATTTGTGAGCGATAATTTACTCTGAATCTATTTCATTTTGTTTTCAAAATTATCAACAAAATCCTTTGCTTCTTTTAATCCCATCCTGTTATTCTGAACAACAAGCTTAATTGCTTCGATCTTTTTACCACGCTGAAGAAGTTGCGTTATCTGAGATGCGAATTCAGGGGTTTGTTTTATTTCAACCGCAGCATTTTTCAGATTCTGTAAAGAACTAATGTCGTTGATATCAAAATTTTGCAGCAGGTCAACTATCCGTTTCCCTTCGGCTAATCCGGTCTTTCTATTAGCAACAACAAGCTTTATTGCATCGATCTTTTTTCCCTGCGAAATGAGCTGTATTACTCTTGACTTAAGTTCAGAATCATTCATTACCTCGTTTTGTATGACATTGCTTCTTACAAGCTTTGACGGTGAATCCTTATCCCTGAATATGAGGTACAGTATGAGCATCATTAATGCCCCGCCTATGATCCCGATAACAATGTATATTTCCATAATTTATTTACCGATCATTTTTTGAAGCAGCTTATTATAATTGTAAATATTTCTTACTCGGATGTAGAGATTGATATGTTCTGATGCGAAATCTTTTTTCAGATAAGCGATCTTTATGTATATCTTTTCCAGAACCGTCTCAAGGTCATTGTCCAGCGCTCTTATCGGATCGAGTCCTTCCATCATTTCCTTGTCCGCCTTCTTTAAAGAGATCAGCTCGAACGGCAGCCCGCAGGTTATAGCCGCCTTTACTTCAATAATTTCCAGATTAGCTACGATCTGTATAAGTCTTACATCGCTCAGTCTTTTTTCATTGTCAGATATATCTTCAAGAAATTTATTGTTAAGCTTGATCTCAGTAAGTAAAGCTCTTTTGATCTTGTTCAGTGCGATCTTGTTTCCGGCAAGGTCTTTTGTAACATCGTAAATTTCTTTTATTATGCTCATTTAATTATTGTGTCTGTGAATATTGTATTTTGAAATTATATTGCAAAAGATTCCATCCCAATTCATATCAAAAAATAAAAAATTACAAATCTAATCCCGCTTCACCTTAATTCTCTTCGAGACTATCTTCTGTTCAGTTAAAAGATTAACATAATAAAATCCATCAGGCTCTTTGCTTATATCAACATCGATCATCCCGTCTTTAAATTTTTTCAGCTTTTTTTCAAAAACAATTTTACTTTTATCTTCATTAGTTATCTGAAGTGTCACGTCTTGCTTAAAGTTCAGGAATATATCCGTAGTGAATTTCCCGGAATTCCTGGGCGGGAAAATGTTAAGCATAGAGGAAGCATCGCCTCTCACTCCCTTCTGACCTGTAACAGTGAACTGTTGTCTGATCTCACTTCCAAAATCTGAATTAAAAGACCTGATCAGCTCACCATCCGTGCCGACTATCCGGACATAACCATATCCGCCTTCAGGATTAAACCAGAAATCAAATCCGTCGTTAGCGGTATCCTTCACCACCAGTTCGTAGCATCCGGGCTGAAGATCGAAAGTATCTTTGTATAAAAAATTTGATTTCAAAGAACCCAGAGTTCTTTCTTTAATGATAGCACCTTCGCTGTTCCTTAAAATGTAGCTGTTGCCGGTTGAATCAGTATTTGATCTCAACAGTAGAACAAATTTTGGATCGAACACAGGAGGTAAATTCACTTCCACAGTTTTGCTGTTGTCAAAAAGATATTCATCTCCGTCAATTGAAATTACAACATTAAATCTTTGCATTCCCGGCACAGAGGAGATCAACCCCGGTAGGATTATGTTCTCACTTTTCCCGGAAGCAATTGAAGTGCTGTCTTTTATGATTTGCTGCGGATCACCTTCTATCCCATAAGCAATTTCCATTTCATTTATGTTTTCATTGCCGTTATTTTTTATAACAATCTCCGCGTTCATGCAGGAGGGATTCTTTCCGGAATAAATGTCTTCTTTACTTGGTATGATTATTTCTTCAATTGAAATGTCGGTGCCGGATAGCGGTTCTTTATAATAAAACAAATATGAGCTGAATACATAATTCGCAGACGGTTTAATCGGATTAATGTATGGCTCCATTTCAATACTGATTGTATGATTACTATCGCTGTTTAATTTGAGATCATAGACATCAGGATTAACAACTGCACCCGGACACCATCCCGCGCGGTCAAAGATCCACGTGCCTGCCTGCGGGTGCAAAGGATTGTCGGCGCATTCCCGCCAGATCTGCTTTTGTTCAATGAGCTTTTTATCAAAGTAAAATTTTCTGTACTTGCTGCAAAACTCCGCACAGTTCTCAAGGTCATCCATCCCGTGACCGGTCTGTAAAATTCTTACTCTTGCGATGTCAGCATTAAGATCATTTTCAAATGTGTGGAGAGTGAGATAATTTTCAATTCTGTCGCTGTCATTCCCATAAGGAAAAGATCCGTTCCATAGTTTTTCAAATCCCAGAACCTCACGTGCCGGCGGTCCTTCAATTAATTCAAAATTAAGAGTGATAAGCCAGCCTCTGTCAGTATTATTTTCGTAGCCGGTATGATTAAATTCTATCTCGACAGAATCATGAAGCAGAAAGGAAAAATCCGTTACATCGGTCTTCCATTGAAATTTCCAGTCGGCATCGAATCTCGATCCATAAGGAGATATCATCCTGGCAAGCTCAATGTCCATCGAAGTATCAATGCCTCCTTTTCTTCTCAGGAAAATATTATCTATGTAATCCCATTCTCCGCAGCGCTGACTATCGGGACACTGATATGTAATGAACAGGGTTGCTTTACGGTATTTTATACTTTCGTCAGGGAATAGTTTCCATACCGGATATGCGTTGAAGCCTTTTGACGGGTCGGTGATAACTTTAACTTCGTCATGAGTGATCACATTTATGGTGTCACCGGTGGATGAAAATAGTCTGGCTGAACTCATCAACAGAAGTAAAAAAAAAGAAGCAAAAGAAATTTTCATTTGTTAAAAATATTCATACAAAGGGAAATATAAAACTCATAAGATTTAAAAAATTCATAAGAAATCAGTAATTTCATTTAAATAAAAAAAAGCCGGAAGAAATTTCCTTCCGGCTTGATCATTGCAATATCTGTTTTGAAAATTATTTAATGAGCAGCATCTTCTTTGTATCAGTGAAGAATGCAGTTTGTAGTTTGTAATAATAAACTCCTGAAGAAAGTTTGGTACCGTTGAAGTTGATAAAATGACTTCCAGGCTCCTGTACTCCTTTATTAATACTTGCTACCATTCTTCCCATTGCATCAAACACACTCAGCGTTACTTCGGTTTGATTTCTGAGTGTATAATTAATTCTTGTAGACGGGTTGAATGGATTTGGAAAGTTCTGTGATAATTCATAGCTGTTAGGAATTTCACTTAAGCCGTTTACACCAACAAGTCCTACTGTCAGCGCAACCGTTCTTTTGTGAACAGGTGTACCGTTTGAGCCTGCTGCTGTAACTGTCACTGTATAATTTCCTGCAGTTGTATTTGGCGCTGCTGCTACTCTGACGGTTAATGAATCGGGATAATTACTTAAAGTATTTCCGTTTGGAAATGATACTGTCAGTGCTCCGTTAGCAGGTGGAGGTGTGACCGTTGCTGTAAAGGTTGTAACATCAGTGTATAATTTCACTGATGGGATCACAGCTTTGAATGTTGCAGAGTTTCCATTGTCGATTGAAATTGTTGTCGGATTTACTCTCATACCAAAGTCTGGAAAGTAAGCGACATAGCTTCCAAAATTATTATTTCTGAAGTCAGTCCATGCAAGCATAGATGTCTTTTCATTGGAAACAATTGAGTTGTAATCACCAAGATACA
>Ga0105044_10009516_pt1 | contig 13283 bp, 9 predicted proteins | sample MAT01_FD_78092 | JGI IMG/M metagenome (GOLD analysis project Ga0105044, IMG submission 78092) | Freshwater microbial communities from Lake Fryxell liftoff mats and glacier meltwater in Antarctica - MAT-01 | ecosystem: Environmental > Aquatic > Freshwater > Ice > Liftoff microbial mat | place...
TATGGTGGGGGGGAAGCGAACGCCGGGGGGGGGGGGGGGGGGGGGGATTGATTACTTGCTGGCTTGCCGGGCGAGGGTGCGGCAGTGCTTACGTTCTTAGCGGCGCGGGACCACAGGCGGGAGTTTAACTACCCGATTATCGTGGTGGAATAATTAACATCTTCGGCTTTGAAGAGCGTGCCCAGGCGCACCGCAGGCGAGTCGGTGGCGAACCAATATAATTATTTACCAGATGGAGACGCCGCACAAGGCGCGCGCTACAGGCCCAGGAGGAGCCGCTGCGGATCTTCGATGGCCTGCTTGATACGGACGAGGAATTGCACCGCCTCGGCACCATCGATGATTCGGTGGTCGTACGAGAGCGCCAGGTACATCATCGGGCGGATCCCGACCTGGCCCGAGCCTGCGGGAAACTCAACGGCCCGGTTCTTGATGGCGTGCATCCCAAGAATCGCGCTCTGCGGCGGGTTGAGAATCGGCGTGCTCATCAGGCTTCCGTAGATGCCACCGTTGGTGATCGTGAAGGTGCCGCCCTGAAGGTCGTCAAGAGTTAACTTACCATCTTTCGCCCGGCCCGCGAGCTCTTTGATGCCCGACTCAATCGAAGCGAAAGAACGCTGATCGCAGTCTCGCAGCACGGGCACCACCAGACCCTTTGGGGTACCGACGGCTACCGCGATGTCCTGATAATCGTGACGTTCGATGGCCATTTGACCCGCTTCGTCTTCAACGATCGAAGCGTTCACAAGCGGGAAAGCCTTGAGCGCGGCGACGACGGCCTTCACGAAAAAGCCCATGAACCCAAGGCCCACACCTTGGCGCTTTTCGAACTCTTCTTTATACGCCTTACGAAGATCCATGACGGCGGTCATGTCTACCTCATTGAAGGTTGTTAACATCGCGGCGGTGTGCTGAGCCTGCACGAGGCGCGAGGCGATGCGTTGACGCAGCGGGGTCATTCGCTCACGAGACTTTGCGCGTGAACCCGCGGGCGAGCTAGGGGCAGGCGCTGCGGGCTTCACTTTCTCAGAATCGGGGGCGGTACCGTTGCGCGCGGGCGAGGATGGCGCGGGGAGCGGCGTGCCCTTCCGGGCTTCAATTATCTCCAAGATATCTTGTTCACGGATGCGCCCACCGGGCCCGGTGGGGGGCACTGCGCCTAAATCAATATTATGTTCTTTGGCCAGCTTCTCCGCGACTGGTGTGGCGCGAACACCCGCTACTGAAGGAGCGGCGGTGTGAGCAGTGCTGGAGGTCACTGCGGCTGTGCTTACGTTGGCGGATGCGGGTGGCGAGGCCGCGGCGGCCGGCACTTGCGTGGCCGGAACTTGCGAGGCTGGAACTTGCGAGGCTGGTGATTGCGGGGCTGGCGCCTGCAGGGCAGTCGCAGCGGGCTGTGCGGCACCTTCCGAAATTTGCCCAATGATTTGGCCAATTTTCACCGTCGTTCCGCTGGCGATGGACGCCTTAATTGTTCCCGAGGCCGGCGCTCTGATCTCCAGCGTGATCTTGTCAGTTTCTAACTCGGCGATGATGTCATCCATCTTCACGCTCGCGTTGTCGGGAACCGTCCATCGCGAGAGGACGCCTTCGGTAACAGATTCGCCGACGCTGGGAATGATTATGTTTGTTGCCATGGGCGGGGAGAAAGGGTTTGGGGTCTTAGGTTTTTAAGCGTAAAAGAGAAGGTGATGCATCTGGCAGGGTAGAACGCGGTGTGGCCGGGAGGGGACTGGTGAAAAGAAGTTTACTATTTACTTACACTTGTTCGCCGGTGTAGTTCATGTTTGACTGCGTGAGAGATGGCGTGGCTTTAAATCATGTCTAGGCCTGCGGCTTAAGTTCCTTTGGCTTAGCACCCACCGCCCCGGTCAGGACCGCTTCCTGCAGGATTTTATCCGCCCGCTTGCTGCCCACCGCGGGGGTAGCGCTGGCGGGGCGACCGATATACTTAACATTAATTCCAATCTGCTCGCGGAAGGCATCGGCGACGAACATAAAGGCGCCGGCGTTGCGGGGTTCTTCCTGAACGAAGGCCACCTCGGCACCTTTAGAATAGCGGGAGAGAATCTTGCGGGCAAGCTCGGCGTGGAAGGGATACAACTGCTCGATGCGAACCAGGGCAACGTCGCGCTTTGCGAGCTGGGTTCGCCGCTCGGCGAGCTCAAAGTAGACCTTGCCGCAACAAAATACAACCCGCTTCACGGCGTTGCGATCCCACCCATCTTTCGCGCTGAACATCGGGTCATCGATCAGCTCCTGGAAACTACCGCCCGTGATTTCATCCAGGGTGCTGGTGGGCGTGCGCAGCTGGCTCTTAGGATTCATTACAATCAGCGGCTTGCGGTACGTGGCCTTCGCCTGACGGCGCAGGGCGTGAAAGATCTGGGCGGCGGTCGTCGGGTAGATCACCAACATATTATCATCGGCGCACAGCGCGAGAAATCGCTCGAGCCGCGCGCTGCTGTGCTCGGGCCCCGCCCCTTCGTAGCCGTGCGGGAGCAAGAGCACCAAGCCCGACCAACGCGACCACTTAATTTCTGAGCTAGCCAGGTATTGATCGATAATAACTTGGGCGCCGTTGGCGAAGTCACCGAACTGGGCCTCCCAAACCACCAACTGGTCGGGGTCGGCGGTGCTGTAACCATAATCAAAACCCAATACCGCGAACTCTGAGAGTGGCGAATCGTAAATATCCATCGCCGCCTGCGAGCGGCCCGTAGATTCACCCTCGCCCGCCGCGCCAGGGGTAACAGAGGGCGCGGCGGCAGCGTGATTCCGCATGAAATTAAGACTAACATGCGGCGCGCCGGTCTGGAAGTCTCGTAGCACCGCGTGGCGATGAGAGAACGTGCCGCGCCTAACGTCCTGCCCGCTCACTCGAACATGGATACCGTCGAGCAGGAGAGTGCCGTACGCGAGAATTTCGCCGTTGGCGTAGCTCACCAATCCACCAGTAACCATCGCGCCTCGCTCGTCGAGCAGACCCTTGAGTTTGGGGTTAAGCGTGAAGCCGGCGGGCACACTCGTGAGGGCCTTCACAACCTCTTTGACAGCCCCGGGGGTCGCGGCGGTTTTGATCAACGCGAATGTGAACTTGTTATCAATTCGTTTCCAGCGGTCTTGGCCGGGCTCGATAACGGGGTTGAAGGGCGCCTTGCGAGCGAGAGTCTGCGCTTCATCAAGCTTGGCATCAAGCTTGGCGGTGACGGCCGCAACCTCGGCCGCGCTCATGATCCCATTCTCAACCAACCGTTCGCCGAAGCCCAAAAGTGCCGGGCGCTTGTTCTTAATCAATCCGGCGAGCACGGGCTGGGTGTAACTCTGTTCATCAGTCTCGTTGTGGCCAAACTTACGATAGCACCAGAGGTCGATGAAGACATCTTTCTTGAACTTCTGGCGGTACTCAATGGCTAACCGGCCTACGCGAGCGCAGGCCACCGGGTCTTCGCCGTTGACGTGGAAGATCGGCACGTCGATCGACTTGGCTATATCGGTGCAGTAGGGCGTGCTGCGACCATCCTCGGGGAGGGTGGTGAACGCAATCAGATTATTAATTACGATGTGCACCGTGCCGCCCACCGCGTAGCCCTCAAGCTGGCTCATGTTAAGGCATTCAGACACGATTCCCTGCCCCGCCACAGCACCATCTCCGTGGATCAGCACGGGGACCACGCGGGTTCGCTGCGAGTCGCCCCGCCGCCGCTGTTTAGCCCGGGTGCGGCCCAGCACAACCGGGTCAACGCTCTCCAGGTGGCTGGGGTTGCTCGCGAGAGTAAGGTCGATGGGCTTGCCGCTGGCGGTGACGCGCTTTCCGGAGAAACCGCGATGATACTTTACATCGCCCCCACCGGTGGCGAAGGCAGCTTCCCACGTATCTTCAAACTCGGTAAACACCTGCTCATAGGCCTTACCCATTATATTAACTAAGACATTAAGGCGACCGCGGTGGGCCATGCCCAGCACCATCTCATCTACGCCAAGCTGCGCGCCCCGATCAATCGCGTGAGTCATCAGCGGTATCAGCGAAATTCCCCCATCCAGCCCGAACCGCTTCTCAGTTCCATAACGCCGATACAGAAACTGCTCAAACCCTTCGCCAGCCGCCAAGTCGTTAAACACTGCAATCTGCTCGCTCGCCGACATCTCCTGCACGCCGCGAGTCTGCTCGAAATTCTCAAGGAACCAATCGCGTTCCTGCACGCTCTGAATATGCATGAACTCAACGCCGACACTCTGGCAATAAGTGTGTTCAAGGTGGAGGATGACTTCCGCAAGCGTCGCAGAATGCGAAAGGCCGCTGAGAGCCACCTCCGCGCGTTTGGCAAGGTCTGATTCTTTCAGCCCGTACTTCACGGGGCTGAGGGCCTCGGGGCGATCGCGGGGACGATCAAATGGATCCAGCTTCGCCGCGAAGTGGCCCTGTTCGCGGTAGGCGGAGATCAGTTCGTCGACCGCGCTTTGAAATGGGGATGCCCCACCAACCAAGGGAGCCCGGTTCGCGGCCGCTCCGCCCGCGTTTCCGAGATCAAAGCCGCGAAAGAACGCCCGAAACTCTGCCGTCACGGAGTCGGGGTCGGATTTGAACGCCTCGTACTGACCGTCCAAATAATCGGCATTCCAACCATTTACAGAGGGACGAATCGCTACTGACGAGTTGGATGCTGGACCGGTTGAAAGCGTGCTCATGGCGAGGAATTGGCGGTTTAAACGTGTACGTGGGCTCATTCGGCCGCCCGTCGCGGCTGCCGGAACGATTGTACGCGCACCCGAACGAAGTCGGGCCGACTGCGGCGGACACTTGCCACGTGTCGGAGTGCCCAATTCTGAAACGGTTTGTTGCCCGAATGAGCACACTCAGGACGCGGCAAGCGAGTCATACCGCAGCCAACTGCTCACGCGGTAGAACGGTTGATCAGTCCGAAGGCCCTATCGCAATCCTTACTGAGCTGGGTTTTCAGCCGGTCGATCGAGTCGAACCGAACCTGATCGCGGAGGAACGTGTGGAACACGACTTGCAGCTCCCAGCCGTAGGTAAGCTCCAGCTTCGCACCGATCAGATGGGCTTCGAGGCGTCGTTGAACACCGTTAAAGGTTGGGCGCGTGCCGATATTGATCGCCGCGGGATGGGAGGTCCCATCCGGCAGTGTTGCGGTCGCCGCGTAAACGCCATCGGCGGGGAGCATGCAATCGGTGCTGAGGTTACATGTAGGAAAGCCGATAGTCCGGCCGCGTTGATCGCCTTGGACGACCTCTCCGCGAAGGGCGTATCGCCTTCCGAGTATAAGCGCAGCATCAAACACGCGGCCCAATCGCAACATGCTTCGCACGACACTGCTGGAAGCTCTGACGATCGTCTGATCGCTCAGCGGCACCTCCACGGGCGGAACGATGTGGGCCGCGAATCCGAACGCATCGGCAAGGACGCGTAGAGTGGCGGGTGAACCCTTGGCGGCTTTGCCGAAGTGAAAATCTGGGCCTTCAACAAAGAAGCTAGGCTTGTAATGCGAACATAAATTATTAATGAAGGCATCAGGCTCGACCGAAAGAAACTGCGCGGTGGGGCTTAGTTGTTCGACTTCATCCGCGCCAGCTTGCTTAAGCAGGTACGTGCGGTCGGCGAACGTCGTGAGGCGGTGAGGCGCACTCTCGGGTCGCAGCAATGTAAGCGGATGCGGATCAAATGCGAGTGCGACTACGCGGCCTCTGGTTCCCCCAGCATCCACCAGCCGCCGGGCCTCGGCGACGAGTTGAACGTGCCCCAAGTGAACCCCGTCGAAGTTTCCGATCGTAAGTGCGGTGCGCATGGGCGGGGGTTGCGAGGGGTGAGCTGCGTTACTTTCGTGACTGCGCGAAGGTTAGCGGAATGACCGATGCTAGCGCGGGCCCTGTGCCCTCTGTGCGATCGCCGCGGCGACCGATCGAGGGCCGGTAGCCCCCGCGACTTCGCGCCGCTCAAATCCGGCCTTGAGCTCGATGTAAGCGAAGACGTCGGGCCCTGCGGCGGGCGCGTGGAGACAGATAGTTTCTAATGTAAGCTCTTCGATGGCTTTTCCCTCGGAGATCGCAGCACGGACGATGGCACCCACTTGCTCATGGGCGTCCCGGAACGGTACCCGCTTTTGTACCAGGTAATCAGCGAGATCGGTGGCGTTTGAGTAGCCACCCTTGGCCGCCGCGAGGCACCGCGCGTGCCGCACTTTCATCGTGTCGATCATCTTGGGCACGATGCGGAGCGAAAGACTGAGGTGGTCCATCGCGTCAAAGAGGGGCTCTTTATCCTCCTGAAGATCCTTGTTATAAGCCAGCGGCAACCCCTTTACCGTCGTAAGCATTGCCATCAAGGCGCCATAGATGCGGCCCGCCTTGCCCCGGATGAGCTCCGCGGCGTCGGGGTTCTTCTTCTGGGGCATGAGCGATGAGCCTGAAGCCACAGTGTCGTCCATCTCGATGAAACCAAACTCTTGCGAGGAGTAAATTACTAAGTCTTCGCCAAGGCGAGAGAGGTGAGCCGCGGCTATTGCACACGCGGCGAGCGTTTCGAGAACAAAGTCACGATCGCTGACAGCATCGAGGCTATTGGCGGAGGCTGAGTCAAAGCCCAGGTCGTGCGCCAGTGCGTCCCGGTCAATGCTGTAGGCGGTACCGGCGAGCGCGCCCGAGCCTAGCGGACAGACGTTGATGCGCCGCCGTGCATCGGCGAATCGGGCGCGGTCGCGTGTGAACATCTCTGCGTAGGCCAATGCCCAGTGCGCTAACGTAATTGGCTGCGCCCGCTGAAGGTGGGTGTATCCGCTTACGATCGTTGATTGTTCGCGGGTTGCAAAGGCGGTGAGCGAGGCCTCCACCGCCTCAAGCTCGGCGATGCGTTCATCCACAGCAGCGCGTGTCCACAGGCGCAGATCGGTGGCTACCTGGTCGTTGCGACTGCGGCCCGTGTGGAGCCGCTTGCCCAACGCCCCCACCCTGCTGATCAACTCTCCCTCCACCCATGAATGGACATCTTCGGCTTGGCTCTGCAATGGCGCGGCGGGATCGGTCTCGATTAGCTCGCGCAGCTCTGTCAAGGCGGCCACTAACGCGCCGTGCTCGGAGGATGTAAGCACGCCCGCCCGATAGATGGCGCCAGCCCAGCCGATAGAGCCCGCGATATCTTCTAACGCTAAACGAAAATCAAAGGGAAGCGAATCGTTGAACCGTTTGAAAAGGGCATCAGGCCCCGACTCAAAACGGCCACCCCAGAGTGCCATGCCCATGCTCCTTTTTAACACTACTTATGATCGACGAGTGCGGCTCGCTGCCCGCAGAGGCAACGCAAACGCGTATTGAGTGATGCGCATCAGGGCACCACGCCTCATCACTTCGCTTGACCGCTGGCCTTAAGGGCACGGATACGCTCGGGCAGACTGAGCAACTTAATAAAGCCGCCCGCATCCTTCTGGTCGTAGAGTTCGCCCTTCTCAAAGGTAACGATATTTTCCGCATAAAGCGAATGCGGGCTGCGGCGTTGCACGGCCGTCGCCTGACCTTTGTAGAGTCGGACAACGATCTCGCCGTCGAGGTGCCGCGCCATGTTCTCAGCACACGCCCACAGTGCCTCGCGCAGGGGTGTGAACCACCGACCATCGTACACCAGCTCAGCGAACGTAAGCCCCAAGTGCTCGCGGTAGTGGCGCGTTTCGCGATCAAGCACCAGCTCCTCCACGGCGCGAAGTGCTTCCACAATCACGGTTCCACCGGGCGTTTCGTACAGGCCTCGGCTCTTCATACCCACCCGGCGATTTTCCACCAGGTCAACCCTGCCCACTCCGTGAGCACCGGCAATTTTGTTAAGTGCCAGGATCAGCGATGGGCCATCCATCTTGACGCCGTTGAGCGCGCGGGGCCGACCCCGCTCAAACGTAAGTGAAACTTCCTCGGGCTTGTTCGGCGCTTGCTCCGGGGAGGCTGTAAGCATCCAGGCGTCCTCGGGGGGCGCGTTCCAGGGGCTTTCGATGGTGCCCCCCTCGTGACTGATGTGCCACAAATTACGATCACGCGAGTAGATCTTAGTGGCTGAGGCCGTCGTAGGGATGTTACGGGCGGTGAGGTAATCAAGCATCGCAAAGCGACCTGAGAGATTCCAGCGCGGGTCGCGCCACGGCGCAATGATTTCCAAATGCGGTGCTAACGCGGCGTACGCCGATTCAAACCGCACTTGGTCGTTGCCTTTGCCCGTGCAACCGTGCGCGACGGCGGTGCAGCCAGTCCTGAGCGCGACTTCCACCTGCGCCTTGGCCAGCACGGGGCGGGCGATCGCGGTGCCGAGCAAGTATCGGCCTTCATACACCGCACCAGCGATCATCGTCGGGAATACGAAGTCCTCGGTAAACTCCTGGGTGAGGTCGACAACGTGACAGGACGCCGCGCCCGAGTTAATTGCTTTTTGCTCGACACCCAGCAATTCATCGGCACCTTGTCCGACATCGCCCACCACGCACACCACTTCGGCGTTCAGGTTTTCAACCAGCCAGGGAACGATGCAGGAAGTGTCCAACCCTCCCGAATATGCCAGCGCGATCTTGGTCTTCATGGGAGGGAATGGTAGTGATCACCGCATCGGTATTGCAGAGAATCAAGCCGCGTTTTTTCCGATGAACCCCGCATCATCCGGTGAAGCTCCGGCCGCGTTAGAAGACCGCCGCGGGTTCAGCCACCGCCGACAAGGCTGGCTCAGCCACAGCCGACAAGGCTGGATCAGCCGCCGCCGAATAGATGGATCAGCAACGCGTTCTGCGCGTGCATCCGGTTTTCAGCCTGGTCGTAGACGATTGACGCTGGGGAATCAATTACTTCATCCATCACCTCAACCCCGCGCTGGGCGGGCAGGCAGTGCATGAACAGACTTCCATCAGGGAACCGCTTGTTTTCATCAAGGCCGCGGCTGGCGACGGCCATTAGCTCCGGGGTGACCGCGTAATCAGCGAACGCCGCCCGCCTTTCGTTGGCCTGATCCGTCTGCCCCATCGATACCCACACATCGGTATAGACCGCGTGATGCCCCTCGATCGCCGCGGGGTCGTGAGAAAACGTAAGCATGCTCCCCGCGTCCTTGGCGTAGGTTAAACACTGATCCACGACGTCGGCCGAAGGCTGATACCCCCGGGGGGTGACAACTGTGGTATCAACGCCCAGGAGCGTCGCGGCGTGCATAAGCGAGTGGCAGACGTTATTACCATCACCAATCCAGGCCAGCCGAACACCGTCGAGCGACCCGGGCCGCTCCCACAATGTAAACAAATCAGCCAGCCCCTGACAGGGATGGAATCGGTCCGAAAGGGCGTTGATCACCGGTATCTTGGCGTAGAGCGCGAGATCGTCTACGGCTCGCTGGCTGTAAACGCGCGCCACGATGCAATCGATCCAACGCTCCAGGTTCTTAGCGTAATCTTTCGCGGACTCTCGCTCTCCGATTCTCTGGGAGCTGTGATCCATATATAACGACGTTCCGCCGAGCTTATTAATACCCGTCTCAAACGAAATGCGGGTGCGCAGGCTGGCCTTCTCGAAGAGCAGCACAACGGTTTTGCCGTCCAGCACGCGTCGGTAAGGGCCAACATCTTTCTTCACGGCCGCAGCGGTTTTGTAGAGTTGAAGGATCTGCGAAGAGGTAAGATCTGACAGCGTAAGTAAATCTATCCCGTTCATTGATCCAACGCCCCTGGCCCGAGCGCTGGCTGCCAATGAGGAAGGACGACCAGCCCGCCCAACCGCGGCACCTTCGATTACTTCGAGCGAAACCGAAGCGCTCGCACGCTTGACCGGTGGACGTGCCGCCCGGTTGATCGAAACTGTGGCGGGCAAACCGGACAACGCCGACTGACCACCGCCGCCAGCTTTTTTTAACGCGGCTTTTCGCGCGGAGCTCTTGGCCGGGCCTCGCACGGACGATTTTACTGCCGCTTTCTTTGCCATGTTCAATCCCTGTAACAGCCAACCCGTTAGAGCCCAAGTGTTGAGAGAGATGCCGCTACTTTACGCCAGCCGACGCGGACGCGGCGTTAATCCGCGTGCCCACCGGCTTACCTTGAATCCACTCCGCCAACGCTTCCGGACGATTTCCATCCAAAATTACGACCGGCGCGTTGGCCGTACGAGAAGCCTCGAGCGCGGCACGCACCTTGGGGATCATTCCACCGTAAATAACACCCGTCGCGATAAGGCCTTCTATCGCGTCGCGGTCAAGCTGGGGCATCACGCGCCCTTGAGCGTCCATCACGCCAGCCACATCAGTCAGCAGCACCACAGCGCTCGCACCGAGTACTCCCGCCACCCCCGCCGCGGCGTCGTCTGCATTGATATTAAGCAGGGCACCATGAGCGTCGATGCCGATGGAACATAACACAGGCAGATAGCCGCGCTCCACGAGCAGTGTAAGCAACGCCCCATCTCCCACCGCGCCCGGCACAGCAGGAATAACTTCACCGACGCGGCCCGGATCAAAGTCGTAATGAGTGGCTACGCGTGTGGCGATGGCGCCCCCATCGCCCAGACATAATCCAACGGGCTTGCCCCCCGCCGCCAGCAGCGACCCCACGAGCGCTTTATTCACCGAGCCTGCAAGCACCGAGGCGATGTGCTGCATCTGATCCGGTGGAGTAATACGAATGCCGCCACGCCGCGTGGTTGTGAATCCGAGTTGAGTTAACAGCGCATCCGCGGCCTTTCCGCCCCCGTGTACGAGCACCACACCGCCGGAGACCTCGCCCTCGCGCCGGGCCATTCCCGCCAAGGCGGTCCACAAGTTTCGGTGGCTGCTCTGCGCTTCGAGCGTGGTGCCACCAATTTTGACGATGACTGGCCCGCTTCCGGGCAGGGCCAGACCCTCACCCGATGAAGAAGTTGACTGTAACTTATGCTCGCTCACCGCAGAAATTCCGTATGGCGGTCAATGAGCAGCCCCGAGGTTTCGGGGAGGCCAAACCGCGCGTTCATCGCCTGCACGGCCTGGCCCGCCGCGCCTTTGCCGAGATTATCAATGGCACTTACCATGATCAGATGGCGGCCAGCGGATGAGTCACCGGCAGGCTCAACCTCCCACCCGATATCGCAGAAGTTAGTGTGACGAACATCGGCAAGAGCAGGCCATACGCCGCTTGAACATAATCGCACGAAGGGTTCACGATCATAAGCACGAAGTAGCGTCTCGCTTACCCTCGTTCCAGTCCACCCTTCGGCCAGCTCCACGTGGATGGTAGAGAGGATGCCGCGATCGTAAGCTCCAAGGTGCGGGGTGAAAATCGTCGGGGTGCCGCAGTACGCGTCGATCTCGGGCCCGTGCCGATGCTTAAACACGCCGTAGGCTTGCAGGCTTACTTCGCAGAAGAGCGACCCCTGCTTTAGCGAACGTCCCGCGCCGCTCACGCCGCTGGTCGAATCAATAATCGGCCGCGTGAGACGGCCATCGGTACCTGTCGCCAACGCACCGGCGCGGACAAGCGGCGCCAGGGGCAAAATCGCCGACGTCGGATAGCAACCCGGCACCGCGATCAGCGAAGCGCTGATTAACTTATCACGAAAAAGTTCGGGCAACCCGTAAGCGGCCATCTGCAGGACGCCCGGGTGCGTGTGCTCAAAACCATAATACTTGGGATAAATCGAGGAATCTGCGAACCTGTATGCCGCAGACAAATCCAGCACGCACGCCGCCAGTTTCATCATTTCGGGAGCCAGTTTTTCGCTGGCTTCGTGAGGTGTTGCCAGGAAGATTGCATCGGGGCGCAGTGAGCTAATCGTCGCCGCGTCCGTGGGGCGCACCTGCATGTCAAACCGACCGCGGAACCTTGGGAAGAACTCAGAAAATAAGCCGCCCGCTCCCTCGGTTTCGGCTTTCAAGCGGTCAGACCCGAAAACACCCACGACATCCGCAGCGGGGTGCGATAAAAGTAAATCAATCAGCTCGGCCCCGGCATAGCCGCCCGCCCCCACAACGACGCAACGTAAATTGCCTTTCCGTTTGCTCGGAGGTGGAACTATATCTGTTAGTGCTGGGTCTTGACTCATAATAATACTCACTCACGCGCAAATCCTTGCAGCTCACCGCTCAAAACGCCCCTCTTTACCGGGCCGCCCCCCTTTTAAGGTGCTTGCACGCAGAGCTACCCGCGTAATCGTAGCGAGCGCAGCCATCGGACTTTCACCTTGACCGCTATGCGACCCGATGCTAAGAGAGGTTAGGCGTGCGCCATATCCCCTACATGCCGCCGTTCATGAGGCATTCTTCTCAAATTTCGTATCCACCCCACACTCTCGTACGCCCCGCCAAAACTCGGACCTTACTCCTGCCGATGCATGTATTTCCAAGGAGTTCTTCCGAATCATGAGTACAGCACACACACAAGGTTTGGCCACTTTAGAGCAAACCGGGCCCACGAACCCGCCCATTCGTAGCGAGTTTGCATCGGAGCCGGAAATGAAAGAACTGGTTGATCTCTTCTTGAGTGAACTTCCGCAACGAACCCAGTCGATTACAGATGCTTACAAAGAGCAGAAGTGGGATATGATTAAGCGGATTAGCCACCAGCTTAAGGGAGCCTCCGCAGGGTACGGTTTTCCAACCATCGGGTCGGCGGCAGCGAATGTTGAAAAGCTCCTTATTCAGGGCGAGATTCGCGATGAAGAATCGATCAACCGTCTGACCGATTCAGTCAAAGAATTGCTCGCGCTGTGTCGGCGTGCAGCGTAAAATTGAGTCTTCGTCACCCCAGCTCTCTTAAGGCCAGCCCTCTTCAAGCCAAACCTCCTCAAGCCAAACCCTCTTTAAGCCAAACCCTCTTATAAGTATACTTACTTCCTACGTTTTCCGCTGCCACGCAGGTGCCAACACCGCTCATGGGTGAATCAACTCCTACAACTCCCGGTAACACGCCAATCCCCACGTCGCTGGCATCCGCAGGCCTGGCGCGGCTTCACGCAGTGACTTCCTTGGCCGACCTCGCCGAGACGAGGCCTAGGGTACTTATTATCGACGATTCCTCCGATGTACACCGGCTGGTGACGGTCCGATTAAAAGCAGAAGGAGTCGATTTTTCCAGCGTGCTCTCCGGCGAACTGGGGCTGGCGGAAGCGGCTAGAAATCCGCCTTCGCTCATTCTGCTAGACCTCGAAATGCCGGGCATGCACGGGCTCGTTGTGCTCAAGGAGTTGAAGGCCAATCCGGCCACTCAAGACATCTCGGTGATTGTGATCTCGGGTAATCAGCACGCCGCGGACAAAGTAAAGGCCTTTGACCTGGGCGCGGTCGA
>Ga0105044_10009517_pt1 | contig 13283 bp, 19 predicted proteins | sample MAT01_FD_78092 | JGI IMG/M metagenome (GOLD analysis project Ga0105044, IMG submission 78092) | Freshwater microbial communities from Lake Fryxell liftoff mats and glacier meltwater in Antarctica - MAT-01 | ecosystem: Environmental > Aquatic > Freshwater > Ice > Liftoff microbial mat | place...
AGGAAATCGGAAAATGAACGGCGATCGACATCACCCCCACTTCTCCGGCAGCAACAACGCTGCCGGTCGCTGAATCTGCTGGATGATTGCGTTCCCAAATACCGCCCCGATCGCGCCATCGACGATGCGATGATCGAACGAAAACGAGAGGTACATCATCTCCGCCGGTCGAATGTTGCCCGCCTCATCGTAGACGGGACGCTTCACGATTTTGCCAAGCCCCAGAATCCCGACCTGCGGCTGATGAATGATCGGCGTCGCGATCAACCCACCGATGTTGCCAACCGATGTGATCGTGAATGTGCCGCCGCGCAGCTCATCGAGTTTCGACTTCCCCGCTCGCGCCTCAAGACTCAATCGATCAATTTCCTGTGCGATCGTGAACACGTCTTTCTGATCCGCATCGCGAATAACGGGAACGATCAGTCCCTGCGGTGTCGCCACCGCGAACCCGATGTGGTAGTGGTCGTGGATCGCGATTTCATTCGATGACTCGTCGAGCGAACTGTTCACCATCGGCACGGCTTTGAGTGCATCGACGACCGCTTTCATGAAGAACGCGAGGTAGGTGAGTTTCACCCCTTTCGCGGTCAATTTTTCGCGGAGCGAGTCGCGCAACCTGACGAGTTCAGTGACTTCGCATTCATCGACGTAGGAATAGTGCGGAATCGTCTGGCTCGAATGCACCATGTGTTCCGCGATCAGGCGACGGACGCCGACCAGTTTGATGCGCGTGCCGGGCGTGCCGAGATCGAACGTCGGCGTGGGTGCCGGTTTTTCTGGAGTTGGAGATCGCAACACAGGGGTCAGATCATCGAGCAAAATCCGGCCCGCCGGACCGCTGCCGCGAATCGACTTCAGATCGAGACCGAGTTTCCGGGCGAGGTGTCGCACCGACGGAGCCGCCACGACACTGTCGGAATGCGGTGCTCCATTCACCGCGACGCTCGCGACCTTCTTCGAGGTGGCTTTCGGTGTTTCGATCGGGAGTCGATTTTCGATCGATTGATACGCGAGGATCACCTGTCCGACGCGGACTTTCTCGCCGGGTTGGGTGAGGAGTTCGGTGATCGTGCCGGCGAACGGGGCGGGGACTTCCATCGTCGCCTTATCGGTGAGCACCTGGAGCAAACCCTGTCCCCGCTGCACTTTCTGACCGACGTTGACGAGCCATTGCACGACTTCGGCTTCGTAGACACCTTCGCCGAGTTCGGGGAGTTCAAAGTTCATGGAAAGTTCTCCCGTGATGGTGGGCGTCCGTTCGTTCCACGAAATTCAGTGTAGCAGGGATCGACGAATGACACACCGTCCCTTTCCTCCGCCCGTCGATATGAATACAGTAGATAGACTGATGCACACCCCTCGGGCTGGATGGGATTCATGACCGCGAAGACATTCGCTTTCGTTTCGCTCGGCTGTCCGAAGAACCTCGTCGATTCGGAGCGAATGCTCGGCAAATTGGCGCAGGACGGCTACACCCTCGTTCCCGACGCGGACGGCGCGGATGTCGTCGTCATCAACACCTGCGGATTCATCGAACCGGCTCGCCTGGAATCGCTCTCCGTCATTCGCGAAATGCTCGAACTCAAAAAGTCGGGGAACGTCGGTTCCGTCGTCGTCGCGGGCTGTCTCGCAGAACGGCACGGCGATATGTTGCTCGAACAGGTTCCCGAAGTCGATCAGATCGTCGGCGTCTTCGGTCGCGAAGAAATTTCATCGGTCGTCGATCGAGCACTCGAACAACAGACAGAGCAACGATCACTGTTCCGCCCCGCACCCGTGCGGGCACAGGAAGACACCGCCCGACTTCGGGTTACGCCACGACACTACGCGTATCTGAAGATCTCCGAGGGATGCGATCGATTGTGTACGTTTTGCGCCATCCCGAAAATGCGCGGCAAACACGTCACCAAACCGATCGAAGAAATCATCCGTGAAGCCAACGAACTGGCGCAAGACGGCGTGCGTGAACTGATCCTCGTCGCACAGGACTCAACCTATTACGGGATGGATCTTTACGGACGAACGCGGTTGCACGAACTCGTTCGCGAACTCGATCAGGTCGATGGCATTCAGTGGATTCGTGTGCTGTATGCGTACCCCGAACACGTTTCGGATGAACTGCTCGAAACGCTCGCCGGATCGAAAAAGGTGATCCCGTACCTCGATATGCCGTTGCAGCATATCAACGATCGTATGTTGAAGCGAATGCAACGCCGTGTGACGCGAAAATCGACGGTCGAACTTCTGGGCCGAATGCGCAAGATGTGGCCGGGTCTGGCGTTGCGCACGACGTTCATTGTCGGCTTCCCCGGCGAAACGGATGCGGACGTCGAAGAACTGGCGGAGTTCGTGCAGGAAACCGGATTCGAGCGTGCGGGGGTCTTCACCTACTCGCTCGAACCGGGAACACCCGCCGCGAAACTCGCCGATCACCTGCCCGAAGATGTGAAATTCGCGCGACGTGATCGCATCATGAGCGTTCAGCAGGAGGTCGCATTCGCGTGGAGCGGATCGCGCGTCGGACAGGAAATCGAAGTCATCATCGACGGTCAGGACCCCGAGTTCGCGAACCACTTCCACGCTCGCAGTCACGCCGATTCGCCGGACATCGATGGGCTGGTTCGCGTGAAGGGGAAGAATCTCCATTCGGGCGACATCGTTCGCGTAAAAGTCACTGCTGCCGATGGTTACGACCTCGCCGCACGTTCGCTTGGACACGCACGATGAGCGTGTCACCCGCCGAAGACCGCGTCTGGACCGGTCCCAACATTTTGACGATGTGCCGACTATTCTGGTCGATCGCGCTGTTCGTGTGCATCGGCCAGGAATGGTGGGTCGCCGGGCTGGTGATGTTCGTCATCGGTGCCGCATCCGATTGGCTGGACGGAGTTTGGGCGCGTGCGACCAATCAGATCAGCGCGTTCGGGCGTGTCATGGACCCCTTGCTCGATAAGGTGCTGATCTGCGGGGCGTTCGTGTACCTGCTGCCGGTGGCGAGCGCGGGGCTGATGCCCTGGATGGTCACGCTGGTGATCGGACGAGAACTTCTGATCACCGGGATTCGCGGTTTTCTGGAGCAGCAGGGGAAAAAATTCGGCGCGGACTGGAGCGGGAAACTCAAGATGATCCTGCAATGCGCGTTCCTGCTCGCCGTCCTGATCGTCCTCGCAGTCGGGGAGACATCCTGGTCGCAACTTCTCATTCAGATTCAGGTTGTGCTGATGTGGGCGATGCTGAGCATGACATTGTACAGCGGGCTACAGTACGCATGGAAGGCGATGCGAATGTTGTCCTGATCTGCACGAATGCGCCACCACAATTTTCACAACTTACCCAATTTTAACCAAGTCGATGTTGAGCGCATGACCCGGCGACGTTCTAATGAAGTGGGGACAGCCATTCGAGAACGAGCAGGGGAGCGGACATGGGCCGCAGCATCCCGTTATCGCGTCCACGCCGATTCATCTGCGATTTGATGCGCTACAGCAAGCAACTGCCGTTGATCGGCTTCCATCGTAAAATGCACCTCAGCGAACTGGTGGCGGCCCGCGATTCGTTGCCGTCCCGTCCGAGTTGGGCACTCATTTTCGCGAAAGCGTATTCCCGTGTCGCGATGCGTCGGCCCGAGCTGCGACGTTCGTTCATCGGGTTTCCGTGGCGACGATTATACGAGCATTCGCACAACATCGCGTGCATGGCGATCGAACGCCAGTATCGCGGTGAAGCAGGTGTTTTCTTCGGTCATTTCGAGAAGCCCGAAGATCGAACGCTGGCGGATCTGCAAACGCAACTCGAAGCCTACAAATACGATCCGATCGAGAAGTTCGGCAATTACCGACGCGCGATGCGAATCGTGCGTTATCCGTGGCCGTTGCGACCGATGCTGTGGTGGCACGCGTTGAACGTGTCGGGGGCGATTCGGACATCGTTATTCGGGACGTTCGGCATGAGCGTCACCGCCGCCGAGGGCGCGACGGCCGTTCAACTGCTTTCGATCGCACCGACGACGTTGCACTACGACCCGTTCGAGAGCGATGGGTCGATCGTCGTGCGCGTGACATTCGATCATCGCGTGATCGACGGCGCACCGATCGCGCGAGCGATGGTCGATCTCGAAGAAACACTGATGACTGAACTATTGTTTGAAGTTCGCGAACTCCCGCAACAGGTGAAGTCCGTCGTCGCGAAACCTCTTGTCGGAAGTCGATGAGGGCGTTATGGTAATAACGTCACGAGCCGAAGTGGCGGAATGGCAGACGCGACAGACTCAAAATCTGTTATTCGAAAGAGTGTGCCGGTTCAAGTCCGGCCTTCGGCATTTGGAAGCCTCGGAACGACTGTTCCGAGGCTTTTTCGTTGAATCAATCAACGATCCATTCGGATGGTCGAAACCTCTTCAAAATCAGGATCCGTGCCCACGAGTGGAGAATCTGCGAAGTTGTGGCTGGAACTGGAACTTGTCATACTTTGTGGAAGTTACGCAGTTGACCAACCATAGTCGCCTTTCGCTCCGCGAAAGTGCGTCTTCGGCTCGGAAGAACGCACTTTCGCGGAGCGAAAGGCGACTATTCCGCGAAAGTGCGTTCTTCCGAGCCCCGAAACGCACTTTCGCGGAGCGAAAGGCGACTATTCCGCGAAAGGCGACTCTGATTGAGGTAATGTGCCCATGTGTCTGGGTGTGCCGGGGAAAGTGATCGAAACCTTTCACGAGCACGACGTGCTGATGGGGAAGATCGACTTCGGTGGCGTGATCCGCAACGCCTGTCTGGAACACGTCGCGGACATTCGTCCGGGCGAATATGTGCTCGTTCACGTCGGTTTCGCGATATCGCGACTCAACGAAGACGAGGCAAAACGGGTGTTTGAACTCCTCGAAGAATTGGGACAACTGGACGAACTCAGCGAGGAACCCTCCGATGAAATTCCTCGATGAATACCGCGATGGTCACGCCGCACGACAACTCGCCGCCGCGATCAAAAAGGCGACGACGCGACCCTGGGTGTTGATGGAAGTGTGCGGCGGACAGACGCACTCGATCGTCAAATTCGGCATTGACGATCTGTTACCGCCCGGCGTCGAACTGGTTCACGGACCGGGGTGTCCGGTATGCGTGACACCGCTTGAAATGCTGGATAAGGCGCACGCCATCGCACGACGCGAGGACGTGATCTTCTGTTCGTTCGGCGACATGCTGCGTGTCCCCGGATCGAACGGCGATTTACTTCAGATCAAATCGCAGGGAGGTGATGTTCGCGTCGTCTATTCACCGCTCGACGCCATGCAACTCGCGGCGAAGTTTCCACATAAGAAAGTGGTATTCTTCGCCATCGGATTCGAGACGACCGCGCCCGCGAATGCGATGGCGGTCAAACTCGCGCATCAGCGTAAACTCTCCAACTTCTTCGCGCTCGTTTCTCATGTGCTGGTGCCCCCTGCGATCACCGCCATTCTCAAATCGCCGAACAATCGCGTTCAGGGTTTCCTCGGACCGGGGCACGTCTGCACGGTCGTCGGTTACGAAGAATATGAACCGCTCGCCGAACGATTTCACGTTCCCATCGTCGTCACGGGATTTGAACCGCTCGACTTGTTGGAAGGGATTTTGCTCTGCGTGCGACAACTCGAAGTTGGAACGGCGACCGTCGAAAATCCGTACTCGCGTGTCGTACAGCGAATCGGAAACCCGGCAGCGAAAGCGTTGATTCAGGATGTTTTTGAGGTCTGCGATCGCAAATGGCGTGGCATCGGTGAGATTCCGATGAGCGGATATCGCCTCACCGAAAAATATCGCGCCCACGATGCCGAGCGATTTTTCGAGGTCGACATGATCCAGACGGTCGAGTCGGCGGTCTGCATCAGTGGTGAAATTTTGAGGGGTAATCGAAAGCCGACGGATTGTCCGGCATTCGGTAAAGAATGTACTCCTCGATCGCCGTTAGGTGCTACGATGGTGTCATCCGAAGGGGCTTGCGCCGCGTACCATGCCTACGGTCGTGCCGAAATGCTGGAAATCGGAGTTCCGCAATGAGTGCAACGGAAGGTTTCAGCACATGCGCGTTGCCGAACAACAATCCTGATTGCATCCTTCTCGGTCACGGCAGTGGTGGCCGACTCACTTCCGAATTGATTCGACACATTTTTCTGCCGATCTTCGGTGGCGATGAACTCGCAAAACTCGAAGATCAGGCTACACTCCCTGCACCATCTCCCGGCACACGACTCGCGTTCACGACCGATTCATTTGTGGTGAAGCCGATATTCTTTCGCGGCGGCGATATTGGCCGACTCGCCGTTTGCGGAACCGTGAACGATCTGGCAGTCGGTGGAGCGATTCCGAAGTACCTATCAGTCGCATTCATTCTCGAAGAAGGTTTAGCCATCACGGACTTGACACGGATCGTGAAGTCGATGAAACTCACCTGCGACGAAGTCGGCATCACGATTGTCACCGGTGATACGAAAGTCGTTGATCGCGGGAAAGGCGATCAGATCTTCATCACCACGACGGGCATCGGCGAAGTTCCTGCGGGGGTGAATTTGTCGATCCATTCGGCAAAACCGGGTGATCGCATCCTGATCAGCGGGACGATCGGTGACCACGGTGTCGCGATTTTGTCGGAGCGCGAAGGGTTGCAGTTCGAGACGGAATTGCAAAGTGACGTCGCACCCCTGCACGATCTCGCACAATTGATTATCCGTGAATGTCCCGATGTCCGGTGTATGCGTGATCCGACGCGGGGCGGAGTTTCGGGCGTGCTGCACGAACTCTCGGAGGCATCGAAGGTATCGGTAAGGCTGGATGAAGCGTCGTTGCCGTTTCGCGATGAAGTGCGGGCGGCGTGCGAGATGCTCGGACTCGATCCGATTTATGTGGCGAACGAAGGAAAACTGATCGCGGTCGTACCGGCGACCGATGCGGAGCGGGTGCTGACGGCGGTGCGGTCGCATCCCAATGGACGAAATGCGGCGATCATTGGCGAAGTGCGAGCGGAGCGACGCGGCATGGTCACGATTCGATCGCGGATCGGGACCGAGCGAATCGTTCCTCAATTGACGGGTGAACAATTGCCGAGGATATGCTGACGATGCTCGTCCCCCTCTCCCCGCAAAGCCGGGGCGAGGGTTGGGGTGAGGGGTCTTTTGTCTTTCACCACTCACGGCTATCGGACCATCGGCGATATCATGAACTCGCTGAACCCGTTCACCGGCAGCTTCTACAAAGAAGCGTTGCAGATGAGCCATCTGACACGCGAAATGTTCTGTCTGATGGAGGGGCGACACGTTCACCCTTCGACGCTCTATCCGGGCGGAGTCGGTACGGTCGCGACGGTGCAACTCTTCACCGACTGCATCACACGACTGATGAAGTATGTCGAGTTCATGAAGAAGACGGTGCCCTTCCACGACGACCTGTTCGACTTCTTTTACGAAGCACTTCCCGGAGTTGAAGGAAGTCCATGCGGGTCGAACGGACACATGGACCGAGTTCAAGGTGCCCGACAACGCGATCGCGTGCGGATTCCACGAAGCGGTACGCGGGGTGTTGTCGCACCACGTCGTCATTCGCGATGGCAAGATCGCGAACCGACACCGTGGAATGCCTCGCCTCGCGATAGTTTCGGGACGCCGGGACCATATGAGGATTCGGTGCAGGATACGCCGATCTTCGAGGAGGCCGATGTTCGGCGCACAGGTGAAGCGGTGAGTGCCCAGAAGTCACCACACTGCTGTTTACTTTTCGCGCGGTTTCGGCGGCGCGAAAAGTAAACGGTCGATCTGGATTCCATTGAGGATAACTCGTGCCGACCGAATTGGATCCCTCGTTCCATCAGAGGATGCAGCGGGTCGAATCGTTCCTCGCCGAGGTGTCGGAGTTCGCCGACCCGAACACAAGGGCGGTGACGCAGGAGATCGTGCAATCGCTGATGGACCTGCACGGCGCGAGACTCGCACGCATGATCGAATTCTGCACCAATCTCGCGCCAAATCAATCGCCGATGCAGGCGTTCGCGAATGATGAACTTGTCGCTAGTTTACTGTTGCTCTACGAGCTGCACCCGACCGATCTCGTGACCCGACTCCGTGCCGCCCTCGATGCCATCCGTCCCGAACGCGAACGAGCCGGCGGGATCGCGGAACTCGACGAAGTGCAGGACGGCACCGTTCGCGTCCTCATCTCGCACCCCCGAATATCGTGATGCGGTGGAATCGGCCCTGCTCGCCGCCGCACCCGACGCCGAATCGATCGTCGTCGAAGTGTCGCGCACCCCGCTCGACGACCGATTCGCGTTGCCACTCATCGGGGGACACGGATGAACCCTTTCGGCGGTCTGAAAAAGTTCGTGCGCAAAGCTCCGCCGCCCAACATCGAACGCTGCGAGTTGTGCAACGTCGCACTCGCACCGATTCATCCGCAGTTACTGGAACTCGAAACCCGGCGTATCGCCTGTTCGTGCGGTGCGTGCGCGATGCTGTTCGATAGTCCCGAAGTCAAACGATTCAAACGCATCCCACGCGATATTCGATACCTGACTGATTTTCAATTAACGGATGTACAGTGGTCGGAGTTGCACGTTCCAATCAACCTCGCATTCTTTTTAGACAATTAACAATTGAATTGTTATCGTGTTATGTATACGGATCCCGGCGGTGCGACCGATGCGACGCTGCCTCTCGACACGTGGCCATCGGTCGTCGAGGCGAACCCGATTTTGAAGCAAATGCGACCCGATATCGAAGCGTTGTTGGTCAACCGCGTTGGATCGACACGCGAGCACTTCATTGCACTGATGGACGAGTGCTTTAAACTTGTTAGACTGATCCGCATGTACTGATCGGGGTTGTTCGGTGGTCGCGAAGTGTGGGAATACATCGGTCAGTTCTTCGTCGATCTGAAGAGGCGAGCGAATGGCTGATCTCACCTTTGAAGTCATCGCCTCGGAAGTGATCACCTTCGCGATCGAGCCGACGATTCGCCTCAAATTGCGAGTAAAAAATGTGAATCAAGATCGACCAGTGAAAGCGGGATTGTTGCGATGTCAGATTCGGATCGAGCGGACGAAACGGAGCTATCAGCCCGACGAGAAAGACGAACTGAGTGACTTGTTCGGCACCGCCGACCGCTGAGGATAGACGCTGCGAAGTCGATTGTGGACGCATGTGACGGCGATGCTCCCCGCGTTCGAGAATGAGGGCGAAGCGGAGTTGTTGGTTCCGTGTACGTTCGATTTCAACGTCGCGGCGACGAAGTATTTCGCTGTGTTGAAAGATGGTGACATCCCGTTGTCACTGCTATTTTCGGGAACGGTGTTCGTACAGGGGCAACCGTTCGGTTTGCAGGCGAGCCAGTTACCGTGGGATCGCGAAACGCTGTACCGATTACCGGTGCGAGTCTGGCACGAGGACTTTACAGCGAATCGAATCGCGGGGCGGATCGATGGATGTTTCACAGCGAGTGCATGATTACTCATCGACCGGAAACGCGATTGTCGGTGCGTGTGCGATTCCTGCCAACGATCGAACGAAGGGGTGGTGGAAGCGATCGAACTTGATGCCGGGAGCGACACCGAACCGGAAACCGACATCGTTCGCCGACGCGACGTCATTCGTGGCGAAGTCGAGTTGAGTGTGCGCCAGAATCGACTCACACTCGAAGTGCGGAACGTCACGCCGATCCGCGATCCGAACATGCCGCGCGACGAACTCCTCATGCACACGATGCTATCGACTCATGCGATATTGACGATTGAAAATGGCGCGTTCATTTCGATCACCGAATCGGAATCGTGCGGCAACGAGGGGGCATGGCCGATCCTCGTCGGTGAACCGGGACAGGTCGATACGATCCTGGTGAGTCCGATCATCCTGAACGATTACCCCGAAATCGCTCCCGAAAGTCCCGGCGATTTCTTCGATGGCACCGAAATGGATGAAATGCTCACACTCCGAATCTTGACGCTGACCGATGCGGAAAAAGCCGAGATGTTGAGCGTCGATGAATGTTCGCGGGCGTTGCTCGAACGGACGGAGCGACTCGGTGGTGAACACCTCATGAATCTGCACGGTCGATTGCGCCGACACGGACCGAGGGAGAACGAATCGTGAGCGAACCATCGTGGGGTTGGTCGGAGGAGAAGCCCGCAGCGGAGTACGCACGAATCGACGGCATCGAGTTTCGCATCGGCGACGCGGTGCGATTGCACCCACGAGCGAAAGCTGACGTGTTCGACATCGCACTCGCCGGACAATCCGCACGTATTCAGTCGATTGAGCACTATATCGATAGGTGATTTTATTTCGCGGTGACGGTCGATATCGATCCAGGACGCGATTTCGGCGAGGCGTCGTTGCCGGGGCACCGGTTCTTTTTCTACCTGAACGAGGTGGAGCGGATCGACCTTCCGGGCGAACGGCCTGCGTAAGCGGACTGGTGAACCACTCACATATCGAATTGTTGTCGAATCACCAACCCGCTTACGCAGGCCGTTCGCCTCGAACCGATGCACTGATCAATCACAATCCACCACTCTTCTTACGTTCCGCACGTAACCACTCATACCACGCTTCGAGTCCTTCGCCCGTCGTCGCCGACACTTGAAATACCGTCAGATGATGGTTCACCTGTCGCGCGTAATCGAGGCACTTTTCGACATCGAATTTCAGGTATGGCAACAGGTCGATCTTGTTCAGGATCAGCACCGACGATGCCCGGATCATGTGCGGATACTTGATCGGTTTATCTTCGCCTTCCGTCACCGACACGACGACGACTTTCGCGCGTTCGCCGAGATCGAACAGGGCAGGGCACACCAGATTCCCCACGTTTTCGATCAGCAGCACCGATCCCGATGGCGGTTGCAATTGTCCGACGCCCTTCGCGACCATCGACGCATCGAGATGACAGCCGGTGCCGGTGTTGATCTGCACGACCTCGCAACCCGCTTCGCGAATACGTTCGGCGTCGTTCGCGGTCGCCTGATCGCCTTCGAGCGCGCGGAACGTCATTTCGCCGCTCAGATCGCGGATCGTTCGTTCGAGCAACGTCGTCTTCCCGGCACCCGGCGAACTGACGAAATTCAACGCGAGCACATCGCGTCCGGCGAACCACCCACGATTGCGCTCCGCGAGTTGATTGTTCTTCGCGAGCACCAGATGTTCGAGATGGATGGTCGTTCCATCGGCGGCGTGAACGTGAGGATGCGAATGATCGTGCGAATGGCCATGATCGTGCGAATGAGTAGACAAGGGCAATACCTCGCCGGTCTGAAGGTTGGTCATGGTCGGATCGGTTTCTGTTGAACAACCGCAGGTGGCGCACATATCAGACGAACTCCACTTCGCGAATGCGTAACTCTTCACCTTCGAGCCATTCCAGATCGGTCGAACCGCATTCGCATCGACCGTAGGGCGTATCGAGATTGAATTGTAACTCACATTCGCGGCAACGCGCTTTACCAACTACTTCCACAATTTGCAGAATCGAACCCGCAAGGGGAGTGTCTTCGGTGCAGAGAGCCCAGCAGAACTGAATGGCGTCGGGCAGTACGGCGGTCAATTTGCCGACGATGAGTTCGACGCGACGAACACGTCGTTCACCGGCGCGATCGGCGACGATCGTGACGATTTCCTGGGTGATGCCGAGTTCGTGCATCGATCACATCCGGCTGAGGCGAAGATATTGCCGGATGCTGGTCAGGGCGAACAGCACGCCGAAGATCAGAACGAACCCGGAAATCACACCAACGAATGCACCCATCAACCACTGCCTGATTGAATAGAACATGACACGCTCCCGGAACGGGTGAAAGAGATGGGATTTGTCAACCACATTCAGTGTCCCCGTTCCGTCTACCCGCGGCAAGGACATTTTTCAACAACGACTCGATCATTCGCACCGATTCGGGGATCGCGGCCGTCACCGGTTCGCTCAATCCCATGATTGGTTCGTCGTCGCTGCCGAACGTGAGCGTTTGCGACGAGGAGCCGAATCATATCACTCCGCGTTCATCCGTGTTCCATTCCTTCGCTTGCCGCCGTTCCACAACTCGTCGAACTCGAACCGGGTCGCCCTCGCCGGTTGCAGCGTGAAATATTCCTGCACGAGCGGTCGCACCTGATGTTCCCACACGGTTCGCAGCACGCTCTCATTCAGGTCCGGCACCATGAAATAACTGTGCCCCACCTGGAACGACGCCCCCAGATCCTCGGACAATCGTCGATTCAATCCCTCGAACAACTGCACGACGCGACCGGCGAACGACTCGCCGTCGCGTGGCGGATGTGCCCGCAACCATTCGCTCAGGATCGCGGCGTCGGGCGGCATGTCGAGGAACGAAAATCGTCGGCGCAACGCCTGATCGAGCAGGGCGGTCGAACGGTCGGCACTGTTCATCGTGCCGATCAGCACCAGATTTCCGGGCAGTTTGAACTCGCGTCGCGAGTACGGCAACAGGATCGCCTGATCGCGATATTCGAGCAGGTACAGCAACTCGCCGAAGATTCGCGGCAGATTTCCGCGATTGATTTCGTCGATGATCAGCACGAACGGCGATTCCGGTTGCTGTGCGGCCTCGTTCGCGAACCGCACGAGTAATCCGTCCTCGACGGGGTACGTCACTTCCTGACGTCCGTTCATCTCGACGGAGCGCGAACGAATGCCCTCGACGAACTCCTCGTAACTGTACGCGGGGTGAAACTGCACCAGTCGCACCGCGTCGGGCCGATCGTTCGTTAAATGGCGTGCGAGACTTCGCGCGACGTGCGTTTTCCCGGTCCCCGGTACGCCCTGCAAAATGAGCTGTTTCTTCAACGTCAAAAGTTCGCGTGCGCGGGGAAGCCAGTTCACATGCAGATGAGTCATACGTCGAAAATCGGCGTCGTCGAAACGTTCACCGATACTGCGTTTCTGCAAAAACGGGATCGGATCTTCCTCGACGGCGCACGCATATGCGGGCAGCAATCGATCGAACGTCATCAGGATGTCGCCCACGAGTTCCTCGGTGAACAACAACTGCGAATCGGGAGCCTGTGACCGCACGATTTCGAGCGTCTTGCCAGTCGCCCACGATCGCAGATCGACGACCGATTTCATTACTTGTACGACACCATCCGCGACGAATGCGCACTCCATCGCCCCGCTCGCCTTCAACGAGCGAAACAGCGATTCACCGTGTTCCTGCACGTTGCGTCGGAACTGTCGGCTCGATTCGCGGGCGGTACGGCCGAGGTGCAATCCGTAGCGCAGTCCGCACGCATCGAGCCGAACGAAGAACTGTACGGC
>Ga0105044_10009520_pt1 | contig 13280 bp, 14 predicted proteins | sample MAT01_FD_78092 | JGI IMG/M metagenome (GOLD analysis project Ga0105044, IMG submission 78092) | Freshwater microbial communities from Lake Fryxell liftoff mats and glacier meltwater in Antarctica - MAT-01 | ecosystem: Environmental > Aquatic > Freshwater > Ice > Liftoff microbial mat | place...
CAAGTAGTTCACGCAAAGTTTACACCAGCAGCTTCATTCCGGGGCTGCACGACATTTGTGCCGTGTTCGAGAAATAATTTCCCCCATGTGTATGCATTTTTTGACTTACGTGTTCATTCCACCGCAGGCAGACATTGACATCGCCGTGGCCGCAGCGATGCGTCCGTACGGCGACGACTTCCCGGCGAAGCCGTGGAAGCGCTACCTGGACGTGGAGGAAATCGCGGCCATGGCCAAGTGTCTTGGTGTGCGCAAATCGGCGATGAGGAAACTTGCCGAACGGATGGAAAAGTGGAACGCCTCCACTGGCGGCGTCGATGCGCGCGGGCTGTACGCCGTGCTCACGTGCAATCCGGATGTGAAATGGGATTGGTACGAGATTGGCGGGCGCTGGGGCGGAACGGGTAAGCTCGTCTTCTCAGCTCTCTCCTTGCTTCGTTCCGCAAAGAAAATCTTCCTGCCGCACGATTTCGTCACGCCCGATGGAGAGTGGCATGCTCGGTCGCGATACGTGCGTACCGGGTGGCTCAATGGCCGAGTCATCCAGAAATCAGAAGGCCGCTGGCGGGCCGAGTTCTCGCTGGCACTTTCCTCGTATCCGCGGCATCGTGTCGTCTGCGTTGATCGGCACGTGTGACATCCTTTGACCGTTTTCCCACTATCGAATGGCAACTCATGAGACAGCACCGGCACAGAAGCGAGACGAGGCGGCGTTCCGCGACCGCTTCGATCGCTACTTCGACCTCCACACAGAGGACAAGATTCGCCTCGCACTCGATATTCTCGGGGACGTGTGTGACACGTGGGATCATGAACACCTGGAGCATTACCCCGAGAACTTGCCCAGTTTCGACGAGTTTGTGGCGGACCTCAGTCACACGCTCTTATCCATCACCTGGAACCATGGAGACGCCGAGTGACAACTTCTCGCTGGCTCTTGCGGGTGATGCGCTGGGATATGGCTTCGTGCCCTGTCACCCCAACACGAAGATACCGCTCGTGAAGTGGAAGGCGTTTCAGGATGCGAAGCCGACGCGCGACCTCTATGAGCGCTGGTTCAAGGGGACGCGGAACAACATCGCACTCATGTGCGGAGAGTTGGTAGTCGTGGATTGCGACAGTCCCGAGATGATCGAAACTGTTCTGGCACACTGCGGGAACACCCCACACAAGGTGCGGACCCCTTCCGGCGGATGCCCTCTCGGCTATCGGGCTCGGAAGGGGGTGGCGTTGATGAACAAGGTCCGTGTGAAGGGTGAGCCGATCGATCTTCGTGTGCGCGGCGGGCTCGAGATGATCCCGAACTCGGTGATTGACTCGAATCGCTACGAATGGCTTGGCTCAGGGCTCCGTGCAATCTCGGAGTTGCCTCTATTCAAAGTGTCGTGGACACGGGAGCGGACCCGCAATCGCGCCAGAAGTGTAGTCATCCATGGCGAAGATTTGCCCGAGGGTCAGGGCCGAATCCGATTCCCCGAGTCGTATTGCCTGCGGATCAAAAGTATTCAGGGTCAGAACGGCAGCCGAGGCCTTGTTCGCGCCGTCTGCGTCCTGCGGGATGCCGGTCGTTCGGCCCGGCAGATCTTCGACTTCGTGAAGGGAGTCTGGGGACCGGCCTGCTGTGTCCCCGAGTGGAGCGATCGGGAGATCCTCCACTGCATTGATCGCCACTGCAAGGGCTGAATGCGAACTGCGGCGGATACCTTCACCCGGCCGGCGAAGGCTCAGCCGCTTCTCAAGAAGCCGGCCAAGATTTTACAATGCGAGGAAATTCACATGTCGATCGAACTGACGATTCATAGCGCGGGCACGGGCTCATGCTCCCTCACCGGCAAAGAGGGCGAGGGCATGACCGTCACATTCAAGGATGGGACGGTGAAGGAGGCCTTCCTGTCACAGCGCGCCTTCATGCAATTGGTGCGGATGAAGGCCGGCACGACCGAAAAGCCTGCTCGCTCTTCGGTCCCTGTGCCAGGGAATGCACTGTAGTGACCTGAGAAAGCGCCGGCGGTGCGGGGAGTCTCACTCCGCGGCGGACACGTCCGCCCTCTTGTCCTCTGCGACGAGGATTGCACTGACGAGAGCCCGCCGGCGTTGGTGTTGAATGTACCAAACTGCAACGAGACGCAACATCTTGGTAGGTGGATCATGCTAACTGTGAAAGAAGCTTCCGACCGAGCGAAGGTAAGTCGTTCGCTCGTGTACCTGTGGATCAAGGAGCGGCTCTTCCCCGTGTACCGCAGGGGTGGACTCGGACGACGTGGGAAGATCCTCATCGACGAGCCTGGGTTCCTGGCATTCCTTGAAGCGCAGAAGGTAGCGCCAGGCCCAGAGTTGACACTGGTCCACATCAAACTGCGGTAGCCTTCCTTGCAGCCTGTCTCATGTGTTCCACATCCTCGGCAACGTGCTGATAGTGGTGCATGAGCATCTCGGGAGAAGTGCCGAGCAGGATGGCTGTCTGGGCGATAGGCACCCCGTTCTTGATGGCTTGGTCGGCAACTGAATGCCGATAGGCATAGGCACACGCGGCATCGAAATCCATAGTCGGATGCAGCTTGCGGAGCTTCTTCCGCAGTCGCCGAAAGCGAGTGCAAATGCCTTGAAGCCCGAACGGGCGATTGGATCGCGGGCCGCGAAACAGTGGCCCGTCCGGTTGCTTTTCCATGAGTTCCTTGGTGATTTCAAGGAGTCGGGGCGTGAGGAATACAATCCGCGGCTTGCCGGTGCGTTTTGCGTTCTTATGTCGCATGAGGACCCACTCACCTAAGTCGAGCCTCACGTCCTTGGCTTCGACACGGCGAATTTCGGACGGCCGGCATCCCGACACCTGCATCGCCTCTACGAAGTAGCGAAACTGCCAGTCGGGAATCGCCGTGAGAAGTTTCGCCCGTTGATCCGGCGTGAGAAAACGGGCCCGCGACTGTGCCTTGGTGTTCTTCAAGCCCTTGAGTGGGCTCGGTGCCAAGAGCCGTTCAAGCTCCGCCCAATTGAAGGCGCGTTTGACTGCAATGATCGCGTGTCGGCGCGAGCCCTTCCAGGTCGAGTGGGCATCGAGCCAGGAGAGGACGTGGGACGGAGCGATATCCTTCGCCTGGAGTCCGCCATGGAGGTCGCAGAAGCTCTGGAGAAAGCTCTGATAGCCTTCGAAGTCCTTTGGCTCATTGTGAAGCTTGGAGAACTGAAGGAATCGGTCGCAGACGGTGGCGACTGTGAGGATGGAAGAGGAAGCGCGAAACTTGGCGGACTCCCCCTTGAGCAATGCTTCGAGCGCGTCGCGGATGCACTGCGGAGGATTCCAGAGCCCTGTCTTCTCGCTCTTCTTGGGACGCGGAGCACCATGAGGGTGCTCGCCGAGACTTCGCTGGGAGCCGTTGACCATCGCGTACCAAGCGTTCTTGGAAGCGCGGTACCACGGGCGGGATGGACGCATTGAGAAACCTCCGGCGGGGGGTTGAAACGCGAGTGAGCCGGAAGGTTCGCTTCGGAGGGGGTCGTCGGTGGCAGCCGGCGGCCCTCTTTTTTTTACCGTGCCCTTTCCGTGCCCCGCGATTGTGAAGATCGCGAGGCCGGATTCACTAGAAGTCCCTACAAATCAAGCAGTTGGGGAACCAGGATTCGAACCTAGACTAACTGGTTCAGAGCCAGTCGTGCTACCGTTACACCATTCCCCAGAAAAACTCCACGACCGACTATTGACCGAGGTTTCTTGCGTCGATCTTGGATGGATACTGTAAGGACTTCGACGGTTCGGGTGAAGAGGGATTTTTTTCGGGTGCAGAGAAACGAGTCGCCACATTGTCGACGGTCTCATTTACTAAACCAACCCGGTAGCAGCGCAAAATCGTATGGGGCATGTGGTCTTTGGGGCGATTTTTGGACCGGCTCGTCCCTCAAATTCCGCTATGAACCTCGATCCACGCACAGGACTCGTCCATGAATTCGTTTCGAACGCAAGTGCGCCAGCGTGACACTCTGATCGGGCCGTTGCTTACGCTGGGCTCGCCCGAAGTTGCTGAAGTGTTCACAATCCTCGGCTACGATTGGATGTGGATCGACCTGGAGCACACACCATTGAACCTGGAACGAGCCCAGATTCTGATCCAGGCCATTGCGGGTCGGGCGGGCACGATTGTGCGGGTACCCTGGAATGATCCGGTCCACATCAAACGAGCATTGGATCTTGGCTGCGATGGTGTCATGGTGCCACAGATCAGAACGGCGGACGAAGCTCGCCAAGCAGTTGCTGCCTCGAAATATCCGCCGGCCGGAATTCGCTCTGTCGGTATCGCCCGCGCTCAGCAATACGGCTTAACCCTTCAGGAGTACGTCCTCGGGGCGAACGAACGAGTGGCGGTAGTTCTGCAAATCGAACACATCGACGCGGTGCCGAGCATCGATGAAATCTTGGAAGTCCCCGAGGTAGACGCCATCATCATCGGCCCTTACGACCTGTCGGCTAGCATGGGGATGCCAGGACAAATTAGCCACCCCGATGTAGTGGCCGTGATGGAGTCGCTCGCTGCCGCGTGCAACAAACACAAAATTGCTTGGGGTGCCTTTGCACCCAGCGTTGCAACCGCCAAGGCCCATCTTTCGCGAGGTGCCACGCTGATTGCACTTGGGACCGACACCATTCACCTCGGAAATGCGGCACGATCGGCACTCGCCGAAATGAAGCAGGCCCTGACTCGCGAATAACAGTGTCGCTTACTTCGGTTTCTTCTCCACGGGTTTGTCAGGCGGTTTTGGCGGTGCCGGGACGACCAATAAGTAATGTGCTTTCTTGATGGAATTCGACACATCGGCCTTGGCCACATCCGGAAACGCGATCATGGAGATGATGGCCGCCTGTGCAAGCGGTACACGCGCTGCCAGACGGGCGGCCGTGCCCAGTCCATAATCGCTGTGGAAGCTGCCGTTGCAATGAATCACCAGCGGTTGTCGATGAGGGTTGCTCGCCAAATAGTCGGCGATGCCTTCGGCCATTGCGTCGTCCTTGGCACATTGGGCTCGGTACATCCGCTCGACTGCACCATCCGCACCTGGATGCTCCTTCATTGCTTCGCCGAATAATTCCCAGTATTGGTCCATGGGTGCGGTGGTTGTCCGCGGCAAGAATGGCGACATGGAACCTTCCTTGCTCGACACCTTTCGAGCAACAGGCCGGGGCAGATTGCCCGCGATCACGTCCAGTTTCCGTTCCCGCGCCAACTCGATTAGCGGTTTGTAGTCGCGGACGTAGTCCTTCCAGGGCCGGCCGTGCTTGAGAAATTCGGCCTCGCCAATTCGGCCACGCAGATAGTCGTTCACCACGCCCTGTACGTCGCGTTCGAACATTTCCATGGAAATGACCAGATCAGCCCGCCGATCCGCGAGCAACCTGGCCAACTCGGCATAAACTTGATGCCCGCAGACATTGTCGTGCAATTCGCCGAAGTACACCACGTCCCGTGACGATAGATCATCCGCCAATTGCGTTATCGATATCTCTTTCCCAGTGCGGCAATGGATGAGCCGATACGCCGGGTTAGCCTCTGGTGCCTTGCGCTTCGGCACGACGAGTTGGGACCGAAACTCTTGCCCCGACGCTGTGAATGCGCCGAGTTCTAGAACGAGTATGGAGAGAGCAACCGCGATTCGTTTCATGATCTCGTGTTCCTGAGGCTGGCAGTAACTCATGTCGACCCGAACCATATTGTTTGCGGAAGTGCTGCTGCGATTGAACGGGGTGCCACGTCGTCGAAGTAAGTCGATTCAGACAGCGTCTAGAACAGCGCGCGCAACGGTCGGCCTTCGGAGAGAGTAAGGGGCCGCCCCAGTGAATCGCGGACTTCGGTTAGCGGCTCGATTCCGAGGGCGTGGTAAATCGTGGCCGACAAATCCGCGGGCGATACCGGATTGGTTGCGGGATAGGCAGCGATGCGATCCGAAGATCCGAAGATCTGCCCGCCCCGAATGCCGCCGCCCGCGAGGACCACGGAATTGCAGCCGGCCCAGTGGTCTCGACCGGCTTGCTTGTTGATTCTCGGCGTGCGGCCGAATTCGCCGAGGCACACGACCAGCGTCTCGTCCAGCAGGCCGCGTTGGTCCAGGTCTTCCAATAGTGCCGAGAAACCAAGATCGAACGGCGGCAACAGCTTGGTTTTCAGGTCGCTGAAGTTGTTCGCGTGCGTGTCCCAAAAAGCATCGTCACGGGCCCAGTTCACCGTCACCAATCCGGCCCCGGCCTCGACTAATCGCCTGGCCAGAAGACATCCTTGGCCAAAAGCGCTGTTCCCGTAACGGCCTCGAAGTACCGGCGACTCACGCGTTACGTCGAAGGCCTTTCGCACGGCCGGCGACGTGACCAGGCCGAACGCTTGTTCCTGGTAAACACCAAACTCGCCGGTGGCCGATTTCTTCGCGTCAACGGCTTCGAGCAATTGCCGGCGGCCGGCCAATCGTCCAAACTCTGTTCCATTCGGGATCGGCAGCGGATCGAAATCCTTTGCGGAAGGATCGCGTGAAATGAACAACGGATCGAACCGCCGACCCAGGATGCCTGCGAAAAAGCCGGGGAAGATGTGATTGTTCGCCGACACCTGGTTCGCAGGAGAATTCAGGCTGATGCCGGAAGGAAGTCCCCCGCGACTCGGGCGTAGCAACTGCATCGCGGCCCCAAAGCAGGGAAAATCGTCCGGCTTGTTGCGCGGGTTCGTGTTTGGCTCGGCATGGCGTCTGCCGGTCAGCATGTAGTGCATCGCGACGGTGTGCGTGTTGTCCGGATGCTGCACCGATCGAATCAAGGCGAAGCGGTCGGCACAGCGAGCCGTGAGCGGAATGTGCTCGCCCAACAAGGTGCCGGGCACGCTGCTGGAGATCGGCCGGAACTCGCCACGAATATCGGCAGGCGCATCGGGCTTCAGGTCCCAGACATCTTGATGAGCAGGCGCGCCGAACAAGAAGCAAAGGATGCACGACTTGGCACGACCAAAGCCATTCGAGGGAGTCGCTGAATCCGGTCTCGCACTGGCCCGCCCATATAGGAGTTCGGGCAATGCGAACCCCGAGGCACCTAGCATGCCCACCCTCAGCCACTCGCGTCGCGATGGATTGTGCATGTTCCTACCTTTCCCGGCAACGAGACCAGCCAGCCGCCGCCTGCAAACTGCCTCATGCCGATGGCAGCGGGTTGGCGATCGGCTCTTCCGTTTTTGGTTCCGGCAGCCAAAACGAGGCAACCAGTGCGATAAAGTAAACTGCTCCACCGATTATTGCGGCCGCTTTCGCGACGGCCAATGGCCCACCGCCGAACGCGACTGCAAGCACGCCTGTGTTCAACGTCGCGGCCATCGTACCAATCATCCGGCCACCGACATTGGTTGCGAAACTTCCACCTGTGCCGCGAAGGTGCATCGGGAAAAGCTTGGGCAGGATCTCGCTGAGGTAACTAAATTGCGCGACAGTTAACAGGCCACAGAAAAAGATCGCAGCCGCAAAGACCAGATAGTCGCCTGTGACTAGTTGCGAATATGTCAGTGGAAATAAAAGGATGCCGGGAACCAGGAAAATTCGAATCAACATTCGGGCCGGTATCAAGCTAACCAGAACCGCCAACAGTATGCGACCTGTAAGCCCGCCTAGCTCCTGCCAGAACTGGATGCTGCTCTTCGTGGACTCCTGAGTCTTCTTGGCTTCAGCGAGCTTCTCTTTGGCTGCCGCCTTCTCTGCGGGAGTGGTTGCTTCCTTCATCAGTTTTTGTCCCTCGGCTCGGGTGACCGCAATCTCACTACGACCGAGAATGACTTGTGAAGGCGTTACCTGGAGGGCACCGAACGCGGCCGCATAGCCACATGCCGACAAGATTGTGGTGACGATGGTCGTGCGTGCCAGTGCTGGAGAAAACAATTCCGCGAATCTTGGTCGGCGAAGAGTGCCTGCGCGTTTCTTGTCGGCCCAGACTTGCGACTCCGGGACGAACGGCATCAGAATCAGAATGAGCAGGCCGGGAACGAGGCCGCTAATCAGTGTGTAGCGCCAAGGGGCGTGGGCCGAGGCGTCGCTGGCTGTCGGAATCGCGGGCAAATTCGGTGCGGCAGCGACGATGAGCTTGTCAACGATCGTAACCAATAGCCCGCCCAATGATGCTGCCGCCAAGCTCCAGGCGATGACTCGTTCGCGGGTTCGTTTGTCCGTGAATAACTCGGCAAGCCAGGTGACGGCGGCCACCATCTCGACGCATACGCCGATGAATGTGGTACAGCGGAACAAAACGAACTGCCACAACTCCGTGCTCATGGCGGCCGCAAATGGAGACAGCGAATACACCAAAATGCTGGCCACCATGATCCGTTTCCGGCCGAACCGGTCGATCATCCACCCGCCGAGCAGGCCGAAGACGCCTCCACACAGGGCGGCGATCCACAGAATTGCACCGATCCACCAGCGGACACGTGGGTCGTCTGGTGCAACCTGCATGAGATCGGACAGAGCCGAGGTGCCAATCACCGGAAGCATTAGCAATTCGTAGGTGTCGAATAAGAAGCCGATGATCGCAATCGTAACGACAAGGAAGCGAACAAGAGGTGACAAGGTTACAAGCTCCGGCCAGGCGGGATTGGGCGATCGGGGGAGGTGTTTTAGGAAACTCAGCGGGAGAGCATAGTACCGGCTCGCCCTGCTCTTTCAGTCCGTGATTGAGCGGTGCCGTAGGTGCCTTTCACGCATGAAGAGGAAAAACGGACAGGCAAACGCGAATGCAATCAGGAAAACGGCCACGACGTACATCCACTTGTGCCGCATTCCAAGCCGACGGGCTTCAACAATCATCCACACCAGGACTGGAGTCGTCCCGATCAGAAAATCAGATGTCAGCGAACTCGCCAGAGGGGTTACAAACCCGCCGGCAATCAGCCCATGTGGAGTGATCAGCTCGCCAGTATCGAGCATGAAGCGGATGTTGAAGTACCACGGCACAATCGCACCTGCAATTGCGAATATGCCGTAGAAGCACATCAAGGGCGACATGCGGACCGACTCATGCTCAGTCATGAAGGATCTCCAACGCGACGACCTCAAGTCAAAAAGTTACGACTTCCTGGTTTTCTCGGAATTTCTCAAGCATTTTCTTCGACTGAGATTCGACTTGAGCCGTTTTCGAGGGCCAGTGGGGCGACTGGGGCAAGTCGATGCGGACTTGCTTCCATGTGACCTTTTCAACCGACATATCGACGAGGACGACTCGGCCTTTCCCCACTTCGATCTCGGTGCCGTTGATGGAAAGCACTTCTTGTGATGGTTTCTTTCCCTGAGAGTCGAGCTTGAGAGTATGCTCGAAAGCGACCTTCTTGTTCGCGATCTCCAAAAAGCCTTTACTGTTGGCGGTCGAACCGCTCACGCCGCATTGGCTATCGTAGCGTGCGAGTTCACTTCGCGATTTTTCCCCCTTGATAATCAGGGCGTAAGAAATGCTTCGCTCCTTGCCTGGCACCCTCATCATGCCAACTACAAGCCCAGGAGAGTTCTTCCTCAGATATACACTTGGCCCAGATACCCACAAGCCGTCCGCTTCGGAGCTTCCCCCGCCGACAATTGCTTCGTTTTCTCGAAGCTCATCGGCGAAGGTGCCTTGGGCGATCAAAACCAAAAACAGACCGGCAACCAGACGTGCGAACAAGTGAGTTCCTGGATTGATGTTTCGAACCAACCTTCAATTTCGCTATTTCTTCAGATCCCCGCCCAACGAATGCTTCACCCAGCGGTCTTGAAGGTCGGCCGGGCTCTTGATCTCGTAGTGCGAGGCGAGTGCCTTGCTGATGCCGCGTCGCGGTGCTTCACGCAGGAACGCCGCGAAGGCTTTGGGGCCGCGAAGTTCGACCATGTAACTCACCAGCGAGACGCTCTCCGCATAGAAGGGGGTCATGTTCTCGGCTGTGGGATACTCGGCCTTCTCCATGAATGGGCCGACTGCGAAAAGCTTTTTGTCCTTCAGCAGAGCCGGCACGGCACGCCGATAGCTCGCGACACTTTCGGGTGATTCTGCAAGAACGGCCATGCCCACCAGCGCCCAGCGTGGCAACGGTTGCTCGGCAAACATCTCGGCCAAGATCACTAGCGTCACCTGGTGAGGAAGAGTGCCATCGAGAATTCCCGGATCGTCTCGACGAAGATCGATGCGGCGACTCAGCACCCGTTCACCCTTCGACGAGACGGTTGTGTGCCCGACCATCTCTGCGTTCTTTCCGGTTGCCTTCGCGTAATCGGCAGCGGTCGCGTGCAAATAGACGTCGCAGCGAGGCGTCCATTCCGTGGCGGGAGGGCCAGCCCAGCGTTCGTACATCGCTCGTCGAGCCGCCTCCGACGTGTGGGCCAACTCGCTCGCCAGTTGGCGATTGCCCTGATAAAGCACGCGAAAACTGGCTCCCTCGATCACTTCCCAGCCCGACACAACAGCGGTGGACGTCGTGGCTCCGCGTCGGCCGAGTTCATCCAGCAATTGCTTACCGAATGGCATAAGCCGATCGGAGCCGAGTCGAAGCGAATCTTCGACTTCCTTGCCAAGTTCGGCTATCGCACTCGGCGATTCGTTGCCCTTGTTGATTCGAGTTGCCACGGTGTGCAACCGACAATATGCCCATTCATCTCGCTGGCCGTCGGTCAGTTTTTCCCCGCGCCGATGGGCACTTGCAAAGATGGCCGCCGCCTGCGCGTAGTGCTTGGCCGCAAATTTCGATGACGCCTGAGCGAGATCGATGGCACCCGTTTCCCCGAGAGGACCTTCAATTGTCGGATTATCCCGGAGCCCAAGGGCGGCCTTCGCGGGCCGTTCCGGCACTTCGATTCTTGGTAATCCTGCCGAGGGTGAAAGCGGTGGAACAATCTCCGCTGGCGGCTCGGGGATCGGCGGGGCGGGGCCCAAATCCCGGGGCGATTGGGCATTCAAGCGGGCTTGAAGAGCCGCGACGCAACATATCGCGAAAATAGCGGACCGAATCATGCGTCGCATCCTTGCGAACAGCGAAGCCTGGTTGCCCAGGCGGGAGGCGGACAATAGGAGCGAGTTGAACTATTTGCAAGGGCAACATCGCATTACCAGGTTGCCAAACAAAAATGGTCGGGCGGACGTCAGAGATGTTTAGAAACCCCGGCGAAATAATGTCCCGAATTCACCGCTGCCCGGATTGGCGATGGCTTCACGATTACCATGAGGGGCAGCGTCGTTCGCGGCGTAGGAGTCGACACCATTTTGCTGAATTGATCGCGGCAGCGAAGTCCGAGTGCCGAAACCTTCGCCGAACCTGGGTGACGAAATCTAAAAATTCGGCTATCGCTCCAAGCCCTTGCGAGGCTAGAATCTTCATCCACATCACCCAGCGGTTCCCCAGCCGCCGAAAGGACCACGCATCATGCGCCGACTGCTAGCCGCCACACTGCCCTTACTCCTCCTGACCTCTCCAGCCCGAGCCTACATCGAGGCTCCTCATTCGCTTGGCAAGTGCGTGCAAGATTCGACCGCGATCGTCTTGATGGAAGTTTCCAAGATCAACACCGAGAAGAACCTCATCATCTTCAAGAAGCTCGCGGACATTAAGGGCAAGCACCCGGTCGAAGAGATCAAGCACAACATCGGCAAGAAGGGCTTTCACGAGCGCGAGTGGAAGAACATCATGGCCTGGGCGGAGGTCGGCAAAAAGGCTGTGTTCATGTACAACGGCGACGCCAGCGAAACGTGCATTGGCACTTACTGGTATCAGGCCTATCGCGAAGGCGATTGGTGGGGCATGTCCCATGCCGAGCCCTTTCTGCTTCGAACCTATTACGGCGACGCCGAAAAACTTGCCGAGATTTGCAAACGGGTGCTGAAGGGCGAGGAAGTCGTCGTCACTTGCCTGGCCGACGGCAGCAAGGAACAACTGCATCAACGCAAGGGCAAGCTGCAACGTTTGAAGGTCAGCCTGAAGAAGCAGGATTACAATCAGAAACGTGACTTTGTCGGCTGGGGTGGCGATGGCGAGGATTTTGAGGAATTCAAAACGACGGAGATCGTCAAGGCCTCTACCGGTCCCTGGCGTTATGCCAGTGCCCAGTCACTTGGTGCCACGGGGGGCAAGTGGATTGAAACCGACTTCGACGATTCCAAATGGAAGTCGGGTAATGCGCCGCTGGGCTATGGAGAGCCGGAAATTCTCGAGAAAAAGGGGACAGTAATCGAAGACAAAGGCCAGGAGATGCTCTTCCGACGTGTCGTGGATATCCCGGCCAGTTCGCTTGACATCAAGGGGGCGACTTATCGCCTGAACATCGCCAGCGACGATTCCGCAACGGTGTTTCTGAATGGCCGGCTGATCGATAAGGATCCGGAAGCGGATCACGAGTTCATGTACTGGAATCGCGAAGTTGAACTCAAGCCGATTCAACTCAAGCCAGGCAAGAACGTGATTGCCGTGCAAGTTCGGAATAAGGCCCAAAGTTCCGATTTATTCTTCGACCTCGAACTGATCGCCCAGGTGCCTGTGCCGAAGCCGAAGAAAAAAGAATTGCCGAAAACGGCCGTGGCGGCGAATCCGAAAGAATCGCCCTTCCCGAAAAAGGTGCCGGAGGAACCGCTCGATCCGAACGCGATCAAGGTGGATAAGGCAGCCAAGACCGTGACGATCAGTGGCGTCGTTGCCGTTCGCAAGTTGCCGAACCTGGATCAGAAATATCCGATCGAGGTGATCGGAACCTACCCCGCCCCACGCGGCCAAAAGGCCCACGAGACCGTGCTGACGTTCAAGGGAGTGCGGCCAAGTGATGTGCATAAGGCCCTCGAATCGTTGGCATTAAAGCCTGGCAAACCCGCCTACGGCGAGGGGACGCAGGCAGCAGGACCGAAGATCAAGGTGTTCGTTGAACTCATGGGCAAAGATGGCAAGCCAACCCGCGTGCCGATCGAAAAATGCCTGGTTCACCGGGATAACGGCAAGCCGATGGTCCCGCTCATCTGGCACTTCACCGGATCGGTGGTCAAGCAACCGGATCCGGAAAAGGATGACAAAGTCTACGGAGCCGATCTGACCGGCACGTTCTTTTCGCTGTTCCCGGTGACCGATTGCTGCGTTCTCCAAACGCATCTGACGATGAAGGACGAGCCGAACTTCAAACTCGAAACCGATTCGAAGGTGCTGCCTGCGGAAGGCTCGGCAATCAAGTTAGTGCTGATCGCGGAGTAAGTTGATGTCATCGTCTCTGATGCGTCGGCCGCAAGGCCGAAGCACCAGCGACGATCCATCGAATTCACGATGACCAAGATCCGCCTC
>Ga0105044_10009526_pt1 | contig 13276 bp, 8 predicted proteins | sample MAT01_FD_78092 | JGI IMG/M metagenome (GOLD analysis project Ga0105044, IMG submission 78092) | Freshwater microbial communities from Lake Fryxell liftoff mats and glacier meltwater in Antarctica - MAT-01 | ecosystem: Environmental > Aquatic > Freshwater > Ice > Liftoff microbial mat | place...
ACGCCGACGGTGAAATGGATCATCACGGCTTCTCAGCCTTTTGTTGCGCGAGCAGCGTCTCGATCGCCTGCAGTGGGCGCTCCCACACCCAGAACCGATCGGTTCCGTCGGGCTTCACGAGCGCCGGAAGCACGCGCGCGATCGCGGCCTCGGCGAGGCGCATCCCGAGATCCTCGAACGGCACGTCGACCTCTTCGCCCTCGACGACCACGTGATCGCCGGTGACGACCGCGTCGCGAAACGGCGCGCCACGCGGCGCACGCGACGACGGCGGACCGGGCAGGGCGAGCCATTCCTGGTCGACAAACTCGGCGCGTGGCTCGAGCAGATCGACCCACGCGTGGCACGCCTCGCCGGCGAGCCCGTGAAAGCGGTGAAGGCCGCCCTCGAGCCCGAGCAGCAGATCCGCGCCCTGACCGACGACGCGCACCAGGGCGGACACCGGCGCCTCCGCGGCGAGGTGCGCCTCAGCCCACTCGAGATCGTGCGGCGGACCCCAGCCGACGCGATCCTTGGTCGAGTACTTCCAGCCCGGCGCGATCTCACCCCACAGGTGCACGCTCGCGCGCCAGTGATACTCGACGGCGGTAACAAGCACGAGCTTGACCCATGCGACCGTCGCCGCGCGCGCGTCGGGCGAGTGCACGAGCAGCGTCGCGCCGGGACGGGTGGGGCGCAGCGCGGTGACCAGCCAGAACAGATCGCGACGGAACTGATGACGCTGCGAGATCGCGGCATCGATCAGATCGATCGCATCGACGTCGCGCGCGAGCGCCTCGAGGCAGAGCTCCTCGGCGGTGCGGAGCTCGCCTTGGGCGGCGAGACAGCGGGTCCAGCGATCGAGCAGGCGTGCGTGCTCCATCGAGATTCGCGCGATCTCCGCACCCGACATCGCCTTCGCGTCGGTCGTCGACTTGCGCGCGGCGGTGGCGAGCGTCGCCTCGTGCTCGGCGATCTTCTCCTTGACCGCCTGCGAGGCCGGCAGCGCGAGCTCGCGATCGGTCTCGCGGCGGAGCCCGCCGAGTGCCAGCGCGGAACGCACGAGCCGACGGCCGGTCGAGGCCGCGCGACGCCACAGCGTGACGTGGACATCGCCGAGGTCCTCGCCGATCCTCGATCCAGTCGCGCGCTTGATCGATTCGTTCCCCGCGTCCTCGTTCTCCGTGCGCACGGTCAGCGTGCCGCCGTGGCCGTCGACGCCGGCCTTCGCGAGCAAGCGTGCGCAGGGGCCGAGCACCGCGGCATCGAGATGACGGCGCAGCGCGCGCGCACCGAGCTCGGCGGAGAAGCCACGATCGGCGAGCTGCTCGAGCGCCGGGCGCGAGATGTCGAGGATCGCGCCGCTCTGCGTGAACCCGCGCCGCTCGGCGAACCGGCTGACCGCGATCTCCGCGACGCGCGTGATCTCATCGGGCCGTAGCGGATGGAACACCACGATCTGATCGAGGCGATTGATCAGCTCGGGACGGAACGCGCCGAGCACGGCATCGCGATAGCGGCGCTCCTCGCCTTGTTGTTCGTCCTTGCCGAGGCCGAGCGTGCCCTTCGCACCGCGGGTGCCGAGGTTCGACGTCAGCACGATGATCGCGTTGTGGAAGTACGTCGTGCGGCCGCGGCCGTCGGTCAGCCGTGCCTCGCCGAGCACCTGCAGCAGGAGATCGAACACCGACGGGTGCGCCTTCTCGATCTCGTCGAGGAGCACGACGCCGAACGGCTGGCTGCGCACCGCCGACGTCAGGCGACCGTCCTCGGTGGTGTCGGCACCGAACAGCCGCTCGGCGGCCCAAGGATCGGTGTACTCGCTCATGTCGAGCCGCACCATGCGATCCGGTGCGCCGAACAGATACGCGGCGACGCTGCGCGCGAGCTCGGTCTTGCCGGTGCCGGTGGGCCCGACGAACAGCAGCGAGGCGAGCGGCTTGTCGGCGGGTGCGAGGCGGGCCTTCGCGATGGCGATCGCATCGGCGACGCGACGGACCGCGGGCTCCTGACCGACCATGCGGCGACGCAGCGCACCGATCACGTCTTCGCGCGAGAGCGCGCGATCGTCGGCGAGCAGCGCCTGCGGGATGCCGGTCGATTGCGAGAACGCGCGGAACAGCTCCGGCTCGCCGAGCTGCGGCCCGATGCCGTACGCATCGCGACCGGCATCGTGCGCGACCCGCAGCTCCTCGAGCAGGCGCACCGCCTTGCCAGGAAACGCGCGATACGGGAGGTACCGGCGCGCGAGCTCGACCGCCGTTGGCACCACGGCGGCGGCGATCTGCGGACGCGAGGGTTGCGTGTGCGCCCAGTACGCGGCCCACGCTTCGCACACCGCGATCGTGGTCGCAGGATCGGTCGCCGGCACCGCGACGCGCAACATCGAGCCGACCAGCGAGACATCGCGGCGCTCGGCGCGATCGAGTGCCACCAGCGTGAGCTCGCCGATCACCCGCACGCGACCATCGACGACATGCTTGCGCATCGCCGCGTTGAGCTCGACGCCACCCTCGGCGGGACGGTCCGCAAACAACGCGCCGAAATCATCGAAGTACAAGATCGCGTCGAGCGTCTCGGCCGCCGCGAGCACCGCCGCGATCCGGGCCTGCCACTCGCCGAGCCCGCTCGCACCGGCGACCAGCTCGGCAGCCGACGTCGCCCACACCGGGCGCGCCGTGCGATTGCTCGCGGCCCACGCGAGGACCAGCGCGCTCTTGCCGGCGGCCTCTTCACCGACGAGCAGCACGCTGCGGCGCGGACCTTCGAGGATGCGCGACAGCTCGCCGAGCACCTCGGTACGACCGACGCACGGTGGCGGCGGATCGGGCACCTCGAGCCGGCGCCCGGCGTTATCGAGCGTCAGGATCGCGAGCCGCTTGCGCTCGGCATCCGCGAGCGCGCGTCGCCCCTGGGCTTGCGCGAGCGGTGTGGTGGCGAGCTCGACCATGACCTGCTCGAGCTTCGTCGGCGCGTAGGTCAGCAGCCGCTTCCAGCCGTCGGCGTCGAGGGCGAGCGCGGCCGGCAACACGGCGAGCTCCGCCTGCACGCGATCCGCGAGCTGTTCGCCGCGCGGGACGTAGCACGCGTGATCGAGCACGGGCACGAACACCCAGTGACCCGCAGGCCCGCCCTCGGCGCGTGGTTCCGGGACCACGACCACGCTGATCGTGATCGCCAGCGACCGCGCGAGCCGGCCGGGGAGCTCGGGACGTGCGAGCTCGACCTCGACCTCCTCGAGCGTGACGCCCTCGGGGAGCAGGAACCGCGCGACGGTGGTCGGCCGCGCCTCGTCGGGGAGCTCGGAGAGTGCGAGCGCGAGCTCGTCGGCGACGCGCGCGTCGGTGTTGTACGCGACGATCGCCGGCGCCGACACCGGCATCATCTCGTGGTGATCGGAGGCGAGCACGCGGCGAACCGCCAGCGTGGTGAACTGGAGCTTGTCCTTGTCGTCGGTCATCTAAGCCAGCTCACCTCTCGGCTCCGCGCGGGCCAGGGCACGGGGCGCGACCATCGCGATCGCGATCCCGGTGGTGGTGAGCGCGGTCGCGCCAGCCAGCGTCAGCGCCGGATGGCGATCGAACCAGCCCGTGCCTTCGCGGTTCGCGAGCATCGGCAGCTCGCCGCGCGCGATCAGCAGCGCGATACTGTTGTTGACGAAGTGCGCGAGCATCGTCGGAAGCGAGCTGCCGGCGCGCAGCGCGATCAGGCCGAACACCAAGCCGAGCGTGAACGTCGGGATCAGCTGCACGAGGTTTAGGTGGTACGCCGAGAACGTGAGCGCGGACAGTCCGATCGCGACCGGCGCGTGAAACCGCGTTGCCAGCCCGCGCAGGAGGGCGCCGCGAAACAGCACCTCCTCGCAGACCGCCGGGAACAGGGCGAGCGTGGCGATCATCAGGCCCAGCGGCCAGTGATCGATCAGCTGCTCGAGGACACGCGCGTCGCCGACGTCGAACAGCGCGACGAGCCGCACGTTGATGTACCAGGCGCTGACCCCGATCAGCAGCGCGGCGAGGCCGTAGATCCACGGGCCTCGCGCGAGCCCGAGGGCGTGCGCGTTGCGACCGACCAAGCGGGTCGCGATCAATGGCGTGATCAGCAAGCAGAGCTGGCCGAGCGCCACCGCGATCGTGAGGTCGAGCCCGCCCATCGTCGCTGCCACGCCGACCACGATCAGGCTCGCGCAGGCCGCCGTCGTGACCCCGACCGCGAACAACGCCGGGAAGGCCGAGGCGGATGCCGCGTGATACAAGCTAGCAGTGTCGCGCGGAGTGCTCGTCGGACTGATCATCGGCCTGGGTGTCGGTGCCGGAGCAATGTATCTCGGGCTGCGGTGGGGTGGCGGCCTGGACCGATCGATCGACGGACCGATCGACGCCGGGATCGCGATGGCGCCGCCCGATGCCGGCTCCGCGAAGGCGAAGCCCAAGAAGCGCCCGCGCGGAACTCCGTATGCAAAGCGCACCAACTCCGGTTCCGATTTCACGGACGAAGAGACCGACGAGCAGTCCGGTCCCGCACGCGTCGTGCTGACCGCGAGTGATCGCGCGCTCGAGTGGCGCGGCGAGAATACCGCGATCTCGCGCAACATCGACATGACCGCGCCCGGTGATGCACGCCCGCTCGAGACCGGCGAGATCAACTCGACGGTCTCGAGCCAGACCGGCGGCGTGCGCGCGTGCGTCGAGCAAGGCGCGGCGGGCACCGATCTGCGTGCGACGATCACGATCAAGATGGTCGTCGAGGGCACCGGCAAGGTGGCGCGCAGCCAGCTGCAGGCGCCGCGCTACCTGTTCGAGAAGGGCCTGCTCAACTGCGCCCAGCGCGCGCTCGGTCAGCTCAAGTTCCCGGCGACCGGCGCACCGACCGTGGTCACGTTCCCGGTCAACCTCGGTTAGTGGCAGCGGTCGAACACGAGCTCGCCCTTGATCGAGCTGGCTCCGATGCGGCAGTCGATCCGCAGCTTGCCCTCGACGGCGCGGATGTCGTTGATCGTCGTGTTCGTCGTCGCGTGCTCGACCTCGAGCGTGCTGCACTCGTTCGCGGTCAGCGCGATCGCCTTACAGCCGCCCTTCTCGAGCTCGGTCTTGCACCCGACGGCGTTGTTGATCAACGCGGTCCAGCCGCGCACCGCGTCCTTGACCAGCTTGATCGCGATGCCCGTGCCGCCGGGGCCGACCGCGATCATGCCGTGGTACTGCTCGCGCTGCCCGGCGTAGCAGGTGCCTTCCGTGAGCACCCAGTCCCCGGCGTCGCCCTTCGATTCGATCTTGCCGGCGACCGTGCCGTCCTTGAACGGATTGCACGCGACGAGAACCAGGAACAGCCAGCGCATCAATCGCTCAGCGCGGCATTGTAATAAGCGTCGGGGTTACTCGACAGATAGACCTCGTAGACGGCGAGGTTGATCGTCGCCGGGATCGTGAAGTCCTGGCGGAACGAGCCATCCGCGCTCGTCGTCGCGCGACCGAGGCCTTTGGACTGCGCACCGCGCGCACCCGACGGGGCGATGTAGACGTCGACGGGGTGATCGGTGAGGGGCCGCCCATCGACAGATGCCCGGCCTTCGATCCGGATCACGCCGCCGCGATACGCCGACGAGCCCGCGAGCGTGATCTCGAGCTTGGGGTTCTGCTTCTTCGGATCCATCTGCACGGCGGGCAGGTTGACGTCGGGGAGGATGGTGTCCTGCGGCTGCGGAGTGCCGCCACTCCCACTGCTGAGCCCACCCGAGCCCTGACCGACCGCGCCGCTCGACGGTGCCTGATCGAGCGGCTTGCGCTTGTCGTCGAGCTGCTGCCTGGTTAGCCCGGCGATGTCGCCCTCGAGCTGCGTGTAGTTCTGCTTGTACTGATCGGGCTTCGCGAACGGATCTTCGGTGCGCGGGCGATGCAGCGTCTTGTCGTCGGCGCCGGTGACCTCCATGCGAAGGGCGGCGCCGCCGAGATCGACGCGCTGCCAGCCGCGCTCGGGAAACCACACCTCGACGAACGCGTGCGCCTCGTTCTCGATGTAGCGGGTGGGCAGGCCGATCGCATTCGCGGTGATCGCGAACGCGAATGCGCGGTGTCGGCAGACGCCGGCCTGGGCGTCGCAGAGATCGCGGTAGATGTCACCGCTGGTCGGCGGCAGCGTCTTGGCCTCGAACGCACGGAAGTAGCTGACCATCCGGTTGAACACGATCCCGAGCTCCATGTCGGGATCGACGGCGAGCTTGCCGAGCGTCTTCTCCGCATTCTTGCGGATCGGATCCGGCATCACCGGCTTGAGCTCGGGCGGTGTCAGCGTGGTCACCATCCGCGGCGTGTAGCGGCGGCCGCTCGGCAACTGCGGTGCGAAGTAGCCCGCGTCGGCATCGCAGTCGAAGATCAACCGGTAGCTGCCCGAGGCCGAGCTCTCATCGGTGCGCACGTAATAATTGTCGGCGCCGTCCTTCTCGAACTTGAGTGCTATTTTCGGGCGCGTCTCGTACGACAGGATCCGCATGTCGGGCGACACCGACGGCAACGGGATGTCCTTGCCCGGCGTCAGCTGGATCAGGACGCTGGCGCGGAAGTAGTCGCGCTTCGCCTGGTCGGTGGTGCCGCCGACCGGCACCTCGAACAGCACAGTACGAGCGACGCGCATCGTGTAGTCGTCGCCGACGGCGTCGAACGCGCTCATCCGCTTGAACGGCAGCACGTCGGGGTTGAACACGCTGACGTAGTGGAGCGTGGTGTCGGGCCCGGTCTTGTTATCGGGCTTCATCTGGGTCTGGCGATCCGCGGCGAACCCACCGGCACCGAGCACCGGCTCGTCACGCGGCGCCTTGTCGGGATCCGAGAGTGACGGCTTCGGGATCAGCTTGTCGCCCGAGCGCACCGCGGCCGGCATGCCGGTACCCGAGCCGATCGTCCGCGAATCTTGTTGGCCGCTCGGCACGAGATCCTCGTGGAGGGTGGGGCGATTTCGAGCCTCCTGCGCGACCGCGAGCCCGGCGACTCCGAGGACGGTGAGCAAGGCAAACCCGTGGCGCGCGCGCATCGGGATGATGATGACATCGGGTCGCGCCTCCCGGTAGCGAAACCATCAAGGATCCAGCTGCGCGATCGGTTCCCGAAATCTCCGGGTTATCTTCGGTCGATTGGTGGGCGCATCGACCGCACCGAAGCCCACCCGGCTCCTGGCCCGGATCGGGATCCTGCGCGACGACGAGCGTGCGCTCGTGGTCACCGCGGGGAGCGTGTTCGCGCTGGCCTCCGCTGGCGCGGCGATGAGCGCAGCCGCGGCCGATGCGATGTTCCTGTCGGAGCTCGGGCCGTCCCACCTCGGTGAGGCGGTCGCGTTCTCGAGCGCGCTGCTCGCGATCGTGCTCGCGGTGGTCGGCGGGCTCGCGGATCGCCTCGAGCGACGGCGGATCCTCGCGACGCTTTCGATCGTGTCCGGCGTCGTGCTCGCCGGCCTCGCGGCGCTGTCCTTGGAGATGCCGCGGGCGGCCGCGGTGATCACGCTGGTCGCCGGCAAGCAGCTCGCGGCCGCGACCGACCTCGCGTTCTGGGTCGTGATCGCGGAGCGCCTCGACGCGCGCCGCAGTCAGCGGCTCCTGCCGGTGCTCGCGGCGACCGGCGGGGCAGGGGCGGCGATCGGATCGTTACTCGCGGTGCCGACCGCGTCCACGATCGGTGCGCCCGGCGTGCTGCTGTGTGCCGCCGGTCTGCTGCTCCTCGCCGCGCTCGGCGTGTCGCGCATGACGGCGACCCGGCGCGTCGCGGGAAATCGCCAGCACTTCGGGAAGCCGCTCGATCTGATCGTCCGATCGTGGCGCGACGGCGCGCGCGCGGTGCGTCGGCAACCCCTCGCGCGTCACCTCGCGATCGTCGTTGGTGCGGCCGGCGTGTTCGGATCGCTCGCGTACTTCGCGCTCGGCGTCGCGCTCGCCGATCGAGGCGAGGCCGCGCCGAATGCCGAGCAGGCGGCCGAGCTCGCAGCGCTGATCGGCGGCATTCGCTCGGGAAGTCAGGTCCTCGTGCTCGTCGTTCAGCTCTTGATCGCGCCGAAGATCCTGGCGCGGATCGGCACCGGGCACACGCTGCTCCTCGCGCCGCTGGTCGCGCTCGCCGCTGGTGTCGGCCTCGTGATCGCACCGATCCTCGCGGTCGCGATCGCGACGCAGGTCTCCGCGCGCGTGCTCGACGCCGGCGTCGAGACTCCGGCGGAGCGGCTCACGCAAACCCTGTTGCCGTCTGCGATCCGCGGGCGCGTCGGTGGCTTCCTCGACGGCACCGCGAAACGTGCGGGTGCGGTGCTCGGCGGGCTGATCGCGGCGGTGCTCGCCGGCGTGCCGACGGTGTTCTACGCGTTCACCGCGGTCGCGGCGTTGCTGTGGTTGTTCGCCGCGTGGCGGATCGCGCGCGAGCTACCCGAGCTCGCGATCGATGCGGTCGCCGATGTCGATGTCGAGGCGATCGTCGACGCGCGCGCGATCGAGACGCTCCGTCGCGAGCTCGATGGCGCCCGGCCGGAGCGCGCGGCGGAGATGCTCGCGCGCCTCCACGATCGCGGCCGGCTCGACGCGATTCCCGATCTCGTGCGCGTGGTCGCGACACGTCGTGATTGGAAGCCGGTCAGCCTCGAGCCCGGAAGATCTGAGCGCAACCTGTCGCGCGGGGCGACCCCGGTGTGGCGCGCGTTGATCGGCGTCCTCGAGGTACCCGCCGAGATCCACGGACCGGCGCTGCTCATCGCGGCCAGGTCGTGCGAGCCGGTGGACACCGAGCTCGCGGTTCGCGCGCTCGGCCTGGCCGGTGGGGTCGACGTCAAGGAGCTCAGAACATGGCTCGCCGCCGCCGACGCGGCGCTCGCGCTGACCGCGCAGGTCGCGGCGTGCCGGCTGACCAACGAGTCCACGATCGAGCTGCTGTCGGCCGCCGTACGCGATCCCGGCGCCACCAGCCGCGCCGCGATCGAGGAGCTGTGCGCCGAGCTCCAGCGCGGCCTCGCGCGTCTTGACGTCGACCTCGTGCTCGCGGCGACCCGTCATCTCGCACGTGCGCTGCGTCGCGGTCGCGGCGACGTCCTCAGCCGCGCGGCTGGATTCAGCGCGCTCGCGAAGATGGCCGCGTGGGCGCGCGAGCGCAGGAGCGCGGAGCTCGCGCTGTTACGTGCGGACCTGCTCGAGCTCGCGCGCGATCGCGTCGAGACCGCCGCCACCCCCGCGGCGCCCGACACCGCGCTGGTCTCGCTGATGCGGCTGCCACCGCAGCAGACGGACGACGCACCGGAGGTCGCCGCGTCGCTGCGCCTGTTCGGCGCGCTGCTCGAGGGCGCCGATGTCGCCCTACCGGACGACCTGCGCCGGATCGCGCGTGCGCTCGGCGAGCCCGACGACGATGTCCGCGCCGCCGCCGAGGATGCGCTGGTCTCGCTCGGTCCCGTCGCTGCCGCCGAGCTGATGGCGACCGCGGCGTGGGGGCGGCGACGCGCACGCGATCGCGCGGCCGCGCTGCTCGCGGAGCTGCCGGTGACCCCCGCTGCGCTCGATCGCTTGATCGATGCCGAGCTCGACGCACTCGATCAGACCCACGCGGCGATCTCGGTGCTCGGGGAAGTCGGAGACGAGCTCCTCGCGCGCCGGCTCGATGAGCGCATGCGCGAGATCGCGCACACGGTATTGCTGCTGGTCGCAGCACGTCGACGGTCACCCGCGATCACCCGCGCCGCTGCGGCGTGGGGCCATGCGCGTGGTGCCCTCGAACGCGCACGCACGCTCGCCGTGATCGAGGCCGCGCTGCCGCGCGCGCTGGTCGGTCGGCTGGTCGATGCCGTCGACGCGCTGACGCCGGGCGATCGCGCGGCCGCGCTCGCCCGTGCGGGGATCCAGCCGCCGCCACGTGATGCCGTGGTCCGCGCCGAGCTCGCGGGTCGCGATCGCCTCGCGCGCGCGCTCGCCCTCCACATCCTCGGTGCCGCCGGTCGGAGCGCGCACCGCGACACCATCGCCGAAGCCGCACGCGTCGAGGCCGAAGCATCGACCGCGGCGGAGCTGTTGCGCCGGGTAACCTCACTGATTCATCGCACCCCGTCACACGCGCCGGAAGAAGGAGCTGACATGCCGAGTCGAGTCGAAACGTTGATCGCCCTCGGGCGGGTGCCGCTGCTGGCCTCGCTGACCACGCGCCAGCTCGCCGATGTCGCCGAGCGAGCGCGCTGGTTCCAGGTTCGCGCGGGCAGCGTCGTGATCACGTCGGGCGATCTGATCGACGCGCTGATCGTCGTCGAGGATGGCGAGCTGGCGGTCGGCGATCGCCGGGTGAGCAAGGGCGAGGTCGTCGACGAGCTCGCCTGTGTCGCGCCGATCGCGCTGATCGGCGACCTCCGTGCGGTCAAGCCGGCGCGGCTGATCCGTCTCGAGCGCGTCGACTTCGAGGAGCTGGTCGACGACGTGCCCGGCCTGGCCGCGGCGGTGTGTCGTGCGCTCGGTGAACGAGCGCGGCGCGCGGAAGAAGCGACCTATCGCTCGCCGCTGTCGAGCCGCGCGTAGTTACTCGGGCTGCTTGAGATCGCGGCCGCAGACGTCGATCTCGCTCCTCGTCTTGCCGGCCAGGAAGCATGCGCGGGTGGCCTCTGTCCAGCCGTCCTTCGTGCAGGCCTCGGCGATCCGGCGGATCGTCTTCGCGCGATCCTGCTCCTGGGCGGATCGGTCGGTGGGGTTGGGGACCGCTTCGATCATCAGCTTCGTGATGTGGGCCGCTGTCGTCGCGCACGCTTCGGTGGTTGGCACGGGAGGCTTCCTGACCCCCGCATCGACGGTGTTTCCGGGCGGAATCGGTGAGGGCGGTGGTTCGGCGACCGCCGCATCGCGCGTCGCGGGCAGTGCCGTCGACACGGACTAGGACTTCTGCTTCGCGGGCTGCAGATCGCCCGCGGACATCACGAACAACACGAGGGCAAAGCGCACGCCGCCTACCTTACGCTAGCCACCGACGAACGGCCGCGCCTGGACGGTCCAGAACGTCTCGCCCTCGAGCACCCACTCGACATCGAGCGGCTGGCCGTGCGTGAACACTGGGATGAACGCGCGGACCTGCGTCGACAGCGCCTTCGCGCGCGGCTCGGTCAGGATCACGCCGGCACCCGGCGGCACCGGAATCTCGACGATGCCGCCCTTGTCGTCGAACTTGAGCATCACAGGGTCGTCGGCACGCGAGATGATCTTCGTGCCGTCGTTTGTGGGGTCGAAGATGATCTGCTCCGGCACCTTCTGGCCCTCGACGACGCGCATGCCGAGGCCAAACTTCGCGTTGATCGTGTAGCTGTGGTCGTCGCCGGGGTCGTACAGGTTCTTGGTGATCAGCACGCCGGCCGCGGTCGCGTTGACGCCGATCTGCACGAGCACGCCGCCATAGACCTGGCGGTGATCGATGCCGAACGCATCGCGCTCGTCGACCGCACGCAGCGTCCACACCGATGCCCACACCTTGCGCAACGCCTCACCGAGTGCCTGCTTGCCGACGACGTTCGGGACGGTGTCGTAGAGGCCTGCGCCGTTGAACCCCGGCAGATCCTCGGCGTTGGTGGAGCTGCGCACGAACACGCCTCGACCGCCAAGCTTGACTCTCACTCTCTTGTAGATCGCGTCCAGAGTCGCCGGGTTGAGCGGTGCACTCGCGATCGTCCTGCGCAGCTCCTCGAGCGCTTGCTTGCGCCACGCCGCGTCCTTGAACTTCGGGTCCACGAGGAGGGCCGTGACCTGCTTGTCGAGGCCGTTCTTCACCATGTGCTGCTGGTAGTAAAAGAACGGCACGCCGAACCCTGCGGGCACGCGCACGCCGGCGAGGTTCGCGGTCACGATCTCGCCGAGGTTCGCCGCCTTGGTGCCGAAGCTCGTCACATCCTTCGCGCGCATCCGCGTCAGCATCGTGAACCTCGGATTCTCGAGGTTCGCCGCCGGCAGCCGCACCGTCTTGCGCTCGATGATCTTGCCCTCGAGCTCCTTGATCTCCGCGGCCGTCGCCTCGCGCAACACCACCGTGGTGTCGGTGACCTCGTAGTAGACCGTCTTGCCGTCGAGCGCGCCAAACTTCTCGCGAGCTCGCTTGTCGCCCGCGTTCGGAATCCTCCACGCGTTCGCACGCAGGTTGACGTGCGAGAGCGGCGTCGAGAACGTGGTCGCGAGGATGCCGGCGACCGGCGTGATGTCGGGGTAGCTCTCCTGGAGCAGCACGATGGCGTGGCGCTCGAACGTCAGGTCCTCGTACGGCGTGCCGATCGGCACCACGTGCAGCTTGCCGACGGCGCGTCCCTTGGTGAACGCCTGGAACGGTGCGCTCTTGTAGATCTCGTCGGCGGTGATCGTCTTGATCCCCTTCTTCGCGACCGCCGCGGCGATCAGCTGCTGCATCGGCGAGTCCGGGCGACACGGCAGCTCCTTGTGGAAGAACGCCTGATCGAGCCGCTTGCGCGCCCGCACGACGTCGTCGGGGCCGATCTTGTCGCCCTCCCAGAACGCCATCGTCCACTTGTCGATCTTCAGGTGGTGCGTGAGATAGCCGAGGATGAACTTCGGTTTCACGCGCTCGTAGTTCTTGTTGTACTCGCGCACGTTGTCGGCGGTCCACGCCTGCTTGAGCAGCACGCCGAGCACGAAGTCCGCGTGGATGTTGAAGAGATTGACGTCGATGAAGTAGATGTCGTTGGTCTTGATATCGATGATGAACTTGCCGACCTCGTCGGAGCCGATCACCTTCGAGTAGTGCTTCCAGACCGTCGCGTCGGGCACCGCCTTGACCCAGGCCCGGCGCTCGTCCGCCTGGGCCAGGGAGCCAACACAGACGAGCAGGATGACCAGCGCGCGCTTCATGTCGTCGTTATAACGCTTATAGTACGGAGATCCGGCCGTGGTCTCCACCGACCCCACCAAGCGTGCTGCGACCCTCGCGATCATCGTCGCGGCGCTCGGCTACTTCGTCGATATCTACGACCTCATCCTGTTCGGGATGGTCCGCACCGTCAGCCTCAAGGACCTCGGCGTTTGTGATGGCCTGACCGAAGCTGCGTGCAAGTCGGTGATCACCGACGACGGCGTGTTCCTGCTCAACATGCAGATGGGCGGCATGCTCCTCGGCGGCATCCTGTGGGGCGTGATCGGCGACAAGAAGGGCCGACTCTCCGTGCTCTTCGGATCGATCACGCTGTACTCGCTCGCAAACATCGCGAACGGCATGGTCGGTGACGTCGAGGCGATGTCCAACGTCAACACCTACGCGGTCTGTCGGTTGATCGCGGGCATCGGGCTCGCCGGGGAGCTCGGTGCGGG
>Ga0105044_10009533_pt1 | contig 13271 bp, 9 predicted proteins | sample MAT01_FD_78092 | JGI IMG/M metagenome (GOLD analysis project Ga0105044, IMG submission 78092) | Freshwater microbial communities from Lake Fryxell liftoff mats and glacier meltwater in Antarctica - MAT-01 | ecosystem: Environmental > Aquatic > Freshwater > Ice > Liftoff microbial mat | place...
CTCGGCCCTGTTGACGGGCAACCGGCCGACCCAGTAGTCCTAAATGACATTATTCTTCTCATTCGCCAAGCGGTTGCGACGGCTCCAAAGGATGCACCTAAGATTTCTGAGCCCACCCACGGGTTTCGCTCAACTTCACAAGCGGAAAAGCCTGCCCTTCAAGCTCTGGAGTCACGAGTTGAAAGCCGCGTTCAAGAGGCAAGTGCCAAAAGCCGTGCCACCGTGACGGAGCGAGAACTCACGGCCAATTTGCCCGACGGGAGCCAGAAGCTCGCCGAAGCGTCACGCGCAGCCGCGGAGAACTTAGTCTCGGCAGTCCAAGGAGCACTCTTTCGCCGAGTCGTGGTACGACCCGCCGAGAACGAAGGATAATTACGGAGCCTCAATGGATTTCGCCAGAGAACTCGAAGTCGCACTGGCCGCAGGCCGTCGCGCGGGAGACTATTTGCAAGCCGCGTACAGCGACTTCAAAGCCATTCCGAACGCGCCGGCCAGCATCAGCACCGAAGCGGATCGTAACTCGCAGGAACTCATTCTCACCTCGATTGCCGCTGCATTTCCAAACGACTCCCTCTGTGGCGAGGAAGGCACTCCGACTCTCGCTGCCGCCAAACGCAGCGGCGATCGCTTATGGGTTGTGGATCCGATCGACGGCACACGTGGCTTTGTGATGAAGAACGGCGAATTCTCCGTGATGATCGGCTTCGTTCATCACGGCAAAGTTGTCGTCGGCGTGGTCTTGGAGCCGGCCCTTGCACGCACGACTTTCGCCATGCTCGAAGGGGGCTGTTGGGTTCAACACGGCAAGGGCGAAAAAACACGTTGCCGCGTGACACCGACTAATGAACTGACCGACTCGGTGCTGGTCCAAAGCCATGCCAAGAGAGGCGAAACACCGTGGCCGGTATTGGCCATGAAACCATGCCGCATCGTCGAGACGTACTCGGCCGGCGTCAAGCTCGCGATGGTTGCCCGTGGCGAAGTGGACATGTACGTCAACACTTATCCAAACTTCAGCGACTGGGACATCTGTGCAGGCGACATTCTTGTAACCGAGGCGGGCGGGCAGGCCACGGGAATTTCCGGGAACCCCCTTCGCTACGGCACTCCTGGCAATTCTCAGCAAGATGGACTGCTGGCCACGAACGGTCACTTACACTCCTTGGCCGTCGCAGCATTGCGTCGTGAGAGATCGTAGCACCATGTTCAAGCCTCTTGTTGTTTTGCTCATAGCCGGCACTGCGTTAATCGCGGCGGAGCCAAAAGAGATCACACTCGAATCGGCCGATGCACGCCTGAAACGGACGTTTGCCCTGGCACGCGAAACCAACGACGAAGCCATCGTCGAAAAAGTGCTCGAATATCGCGATGGCGTCAAGCGCGCTTTCGGACGCAAAGACCTCGTGGCCGCGGAGAGGTTGCTGCGCGACGCGGAAGAAAGCGTCGGGCTCGATGGCGGTGGTGAAACCATGTCCGGCCTCCGAGTAGCTCACATCGAACCGGACACACAAAAGAAGCTGAACGCGCTAAAAGAACGACTCGAAAAAGTCATGAACGAGAGTAACATTGGCGAGATTGATGCCGTTATACTTGAGAGCAAAAAATTACTCGGTGACAACGCCGGGGTTCCGGATAATCGTCGAAAAGGGGATCATGCGAAAGCACTACCCGTCAAGCCCGTGGATGTTGCCGAGTTGTTTCTCAAGGTAGTCCAGATCGACCCGCGATCGCTCAAGGCGTTGTCATCGGGTAAACCGGTCGGGGACACGCTTCCTCGCGGCTACGCTTCGGTGGTTCACGGTTGTCTGACGATTCGGCCCCTCGTTGAAAAACACTTTCGCGATAAACTCGGAATTCTGGATGGCCTAATCAAGGGCTGCTGTTCGAGCATGATGGAGTTGCAGGTTGAAAAGGGGCACTTCAAGTTTCCGGACCTACGCGGAAAGCACATTCGTTTCGGAGAGATGATCGAGAAGCTCGTTGCCATTGACCCCGACGCAGTTCAGGACGGCTGGGTCGTCGTCCCAGACCCCGAAGGGGGAAGTCAGTTCGACGCGGGGGAATGCGGCACGGCCCTACTAAAAGCGGGGACGATCCTGAAGAACGACGACTTTAAGCGAGCCGGGATCAAGGCGGCAGACTGGGCGATAGGCACGCGACTTGTATCGAACTTCAATTACAACGCATTTTCGGCGAGCCTGTTGTGCGAAGCCCATCGGGTGTCGGGCGAAAAGAAGTATTTGGAGGCAGCTTGGAAGAAATATCAGTTTGGGGTCGCTCCAGGGCAGGTTGGAAATGGCCGTTGGATCGATGCCCACAATGCCCGTACTGTCTACCACGTTATCCTGCTCAGGAGCCAGCACGATCTTCTTGAGTCTCTTCCAGCCGGTAAGGATCGCGATGCCATCGAGAAGTCGGCTCGACTGGCCGTAGTGTCACTGTTGGAGGAAGCAGAAAAACTCGGTGCTCCGGCCACTTCGATGACGGTTCAGGAACTCGCTCGCCACTTGCGATTAACCAAGGATTGGCCGACGAAAGCTCGCGAGTTGCTCGAAATTGCTGCGAGTGCTGCCGTGCAACGTTGCTCCTCGGGCGGCCGCATCCGGCCCGGGGCACCGCTGCCCGAGTTGGCTGCTGCGGCTCTCGTTTGGGAAAAATAGCCAAGAACGCTTCACAATCTTCATCACGCGAACAATTCGCGGAACCTGCTGACCGTTTGCTTCGCCGCTTCGAGTGGATTGGGGTAAGGAAAAGCCTCCGCACCGAAGAAGCCTGAAAAATCGATGTCGCGAACGGCTTGGACGATCGGCCTAAAGTCCATGTGGCCGAGGCCCGCCGGCCGGCGGTTCGAATCCGCGAAGTGAATGTGGCCGATCTGAGAGCCGCCTTGCCGAACGGCGGCCGCGATGTCGGCTTCTTCGATGTTCATGTGAAACAGGTCCGCGAGCACTTTGACCCCCTGGGTGCTCAGGCCCTTCACAAAATTTGCCGCGGCCTCGACCGTGTTAATCAGATTCGTCTCGTATCGATTCAGTGGCTCGTAGAGCAATATTTGGCCCTTGCTCACCGCATGTTCTCCCAGCTCGTTCATGGCTTCAGCGAGATAGGCGATTGCAATCTCCTTGGTCACACCTTCGCCCCAGCGGCCCTGCATGGAGCCGATGATGACCGGTGCGTTTAATTGGGCCGCGAAGTCGATCATGTCATGAATGAAGCTCTTCGCACGGGTGCGTTTTTTAGCATCGGCGTCGGTCAGCGACAACTTGTGCCGAACCCAGCCGGCCCCACTGCCAACCGCCGAGACGGCGAGATTGTGAGGAGCAAGCAGTTTCTTCACGTAGGCGGGGTCAAGTGCGTCCGGCTCGGGCGGAAACAGTTCGACTGCATCGTAGCCAAGCGAAGCGGCCTGAGTAATGCTCGCCGGCAGATCGTCCCAGAGAACGAAGGGCCCACCCTTGGCCTCAGGGATCAAACAGACGGTGACGCTAACCTTCACGGACATGATTCTTCTCCGGTGTGTATCCTGAAAGTACAGATTTTCCGTCGGGACTGCCATCATGCGTTATTCAAGTTTGGCACTCATGGCTTTTGCACTTGTCCGCTCGGCATGTGGTCAAGACAAGCCGATTGACTTCGTGCGCGACGTTCGGCCAATTCTGGTGAAGAACTGTTTCGCCTGTCACGGCCCGGATGAGAAGCAGCGAAAAGCGAACTTGCGACTCGATGTCGAGGAATCCGCGAAGAAGAAAGTGCTGATTGCCGGGGATGCAAGCGCCAGCAGCCTGCTTCATCGCATTACCAGCAAGGACGAAGAACGCATGCCGCCGGCCGAGACAGGCAAATCGCTCACGGCCGATCAAGTTCTCGTCATCAAGAAATGGGTCGAGCAAGGTGCGAAATGGGGCCAGCATTGGGCGTTTGAGAAACCGATTCGCCCGACGTTGCCTGAGGTCAAGCAAGCGGATTGGATTGCGAACCCGATCGATCGATTCGTGCTGGCACGACTGGAGAAGGAGGGCCTCAAATTCTCGGCCATCGCGGACAAGTTCACGCAGGCTCGGCGGGTTTCCCTTGATTTGACCGGCCTGCCACCGGAGCCGGAGGTCTTGAGCCGCTTCCTCGAAGACGCCACGCCGAGTGCTTATGCGAATCTTGTCGATGAATTGTTAAAAGCCCCTGCCTATGGGGAACGATGGGCTCGCGTGTGGCTCGATCTTGCACGGTATGCGGACACCAAGGGCTACGAAAAAGACCTGGGCCGAACGATCTGGCGTTATCGCGATTGGGTGATTGACGCCTTCAACGCGGACATGCCTTACGACCGATTCACCCGCGATCAGTTGGCCGGAGATCTTCTTCCTGCTCCGACCATCGATCAATTGCTCGCAACGGCATTTCACCGGAACACGATGGTGAACGATGAAGGCGGCACCGACGACGAGGAGTTTCGAATTGCCGCAGTAAAAGACCGTGTCGATACGACCGCCCAGGTGTGGATGGGCCTAACGCTCGGTTGTGCGAAGTGCCACAACCACAAATACGATCCGATCACCCAGAAGGAATATTACCAGTTCTACGCCTTCTTCAACCAGACGGAGGATGCGGACACTGGGGACGAGCGTCCGAAAATTGCCACGCCTTCCAAGGCACAACAAGCACAAACCGAGAAGCTGCAAGCGGAGTTCAACAAGGCTCGGCAAGAACTGTACACGTACTCGGACGCATTTAAGGAGGCGGCTCGTAAGTGGGAGGAAACGGCCCGAACGCGTGCGGGCTGGACCGTCGTCAAGCCAACCGAAATGACCGCGGCGAGTGGCAGCACGATGAAGGTTATTGATGATGGCTCGGTACTCGTGCAAGCTCGCAAGCCGGCACGCGAGACGTACACGATCAAGATTCCGGCTGGTAGCCAGGCCATCACGGCCATTCGGCTTGAAGTGTTGCCCGATAAATCGCATCCTCGCGGCGGAGCAGGCCGAAGCGAGAACGATGGGAATTTTGTGCTCAGCCGTTTCGTGGTAAAAGCAAAGAGCAAGATTGGCACCGAAAAGGAACTCGCGATTGGCTCGGCAACGGCCGACTTCTCCCAGGCGATGTATCCGATCGAACATGCCGTCAAGAACGCCGACCCACGCAAGCACGGCTGGGCGATCGCTCCCAAGCAACAGGAAATCCACAAGGCCGTGTTCTTTCTGACCGAGGCCTACAAACCGACCGAGGGGGCTGAGTTAGAAATTGCGCTCGATCATCAGTTTGAGTTCACCTATCCCGGCTTCAGTATTGGCCGCTTTCGATTGTTTCTCACCGGCGACGAAAGCCCATCGCTCACCGGCGAACTTCCCGTTGAAGTGCGGGGCAACCTTCTGATTCCCGAAGAACGACGTGCTCCCGATCAGCAGGCGTCTGTTTTAGCCTTCTATGCAGGCATCGCCCCTTCAACGAAAATCCTTCGCGATCAACTCGCAACTTTGCAAGCACAGATCGCGGCCCTCGCCCCACCGCAGACGCCGATTATGCGCGAACTGGCCGCTAACAAGCAGCGTCCGAATCGCATTCACGTTCGCGGCAACTTTCTGGACCCCGGCGAAGTCGTTCAAGCCAACGTGCCAGGCACCTTTCACCCGCTCGCGGCCGACCTGCCACGCAATCGCCTGGGCCTTGCTGAGTGGTTGACTCATCTGGATAACCCGCTTACGGCACGGGTAGCAGTCAATCGGTTCTGGGCGCAATTCTTCGGACGCGGCCTCGTCGAGACCCAGGAGGATTTCGGTTCTCAGGGTTCCGCTCCAACTCATCCCGAACTGCTCGATTGGCTGGCGTGCGACTTTCGCGAAGGCGGCTGGTCCATGAAAATGCTGTGCAAGACCATCGTCATGTCAGCGACATATCGTCAGTCAGGATTCTCAACTCCGGAGGCGATCAAACGCGATGCGACCAATCGGCTCTTCTCTCGCGGCCCAAGATTTCGAATGGAAGCCGAGATGATCCGCGATGCAACGCTCGCCACCTCGGGGCTATTGAGCAAGAAAATGTACGGGCCATCCGTGATGCCGCCGCAACCCGATGGGCTGTGGAAGTCCGCGTATTCCGGAGAAAAATGGATCGCCGCCAAGGGCGAAGATCGCTATCGCCGTGGCTTATACACTTATGCCAAACGCACGGCTCCCTATCCGGCCATGACGACACTCGACGCCCCAAGCCGGGAAATTTGCACGGTTCGCCGATTGAACACGAACACGCCACTGCAAGCCCTGGTCACGCTGAACGACACGGCATTTGTCGAGATGGCGCAGTCCTTGGCCCGCAAGATGTACGAAGGCGGAAAAACTCTGGAAGAGCGAATCGCACACGGAATGAAGCGGGCGTTATTTCGTCCGGCCAAAGCCGAGGAAATCACCGTTCTGAAAGAATTGTTCGCGAGCCGACTCGCTCATTTCGATGCCAAGGCGGAAGAAGCGAAAAAGTTCGCCTGCGAACCGCTTGGGCCGTTGCCGGAGGGTTGGAGCGTGGCTGAACTGGCGGCATGGACGGCGGTTGCCAATGTGATTTTGAATTTGGATGAGTTCTTGACGCGGAATTAGCGAATGCCCGGCGAGCCGAGCGGCGTGAGCCGCCGGGTGATGCGTGGGGGTGATGCGTTGGGTGAAATACTTCACCCGGCACCTTACGGTGCACGGCTCGCCGGATTCGGATTTCCGAGAACTTGTGAAAGATACTTCGTGATCTGATCGATATGCGTTGCCCGGTCAAACTTTTCCGCCTGTTTCCGGGCCACCACGGGATCCAAAAGATCTCGTTCGCGTTCGAACGCCTCAAGTGCCGCGATGAGTGAATCGAGTTTCTGCTCCTCGAACCACACGCCCGTTGCTCCGTCTCGGCCCAGAGGCACAATCGTCTCGGTTGCCCCTCCCTTGGCGAACGCGATGACCGGAGTTCCACAGGCGTTGGCTTCCACGGGCACGATTCCGTAATCCTCTTCCCCTGGAAATAAAAGGGCCTGACAACGACGCAGGTGATCTCTCAAGACCGTGTCCGGTTGCCAACCGAGGAATTCGACCGTGGGACCGGCAAGAGATTTTAACCGCGCTTCATCCTGGCCGCTGCCGATGATAACCAGGCGTTTTTGCAGGCGATTGCAAGCTTCGATCGCAAGATCGACTCGTTTGTAGGGAGCGAATGCCGAGAGAATGAGGTAATAGTCCTCCCGGCGAACGGAGGTGTCGGGACGATAGAAATCGGTGTCGGCAGGCGGGTAGATGACCACGGAATCGCGGCCATAACACTCGCGGATCCGATTGCGAACTGTTTCGCTGATGGCGATAAAGTGGCTGACTCTGTTCGAAGTTCTTCGATCCCAAGAACGGAGCGAGGACATCAACAGATCGACCGCCCGAGCTTTGAGTCCCCTGGCCCGGTCGGCGAAGTAAGATTCCTTCATGTGCCAGGCATAGCGCATGGGCGTGAAGCAATAGCACACGTGAGGCACGCCGGTCGGGGCCTTGGCAGACTTGGCGACAGCGTGGCTGAGGCTGTAGACCAAGTCGCAAGCTTCGATTCGCCAACTGGCAGCCAAGGGCATAACAGGGAGCGAGTAGCGGTAATACTTGCCGATCTTGGGGATTTTTTGAAGAAAGCTCGTCTGGATGCGATGCCCTTCGATGGAATGGGGCAGAGTTCCCCGTATATGCAACAGGGTGCGAATGGGTGCATTCGGAAAAAGCTGGCAAAGCACTTCCAGGCACTTTTCGCCGCCTCGAAATCCGGTAAGCCAATCGTGGATCAGTACGACTCGTGCGTCTTGCAGGTTTTTCATCCCGTCTTTTGCCGTCCCGTGGTATCGGTCGTAAGGGTCGCCCGGAATCCGCTTGGAATTTCCTGGCCGAGCGTCGATTGGCAGGTTGCAATCCGACCGGTATATTAGATAAGTTAAAGGAATTAAGCGGATTGCGTCGGGCGCGCCCTGTCCCCCGCCCGGTCCTTGATCCAATCGAAACCGATTTCCGCCGCGAGTGAGGGGTTCATGGCACTGTCAATTAACATCGGGAAATCGACCAATCTCGGCAACTACCGAGAGAACAACGAAGATTCCATTGAGGTCAAACCCTTTCCGGATTTGATCGTCGCCGTTGTCGCGGACGGTATGGGCGGCCAAGCGGCGGGCGAAATCGCCAGCAAAAAAGCCGTCGACATTATTCCGCGTGAATTGCGCAAATCGATCACGGGAACAATCAATGCCGAAGCGACCAAGACCATGATTCGCCGGGCCATCGTGCAGGCGAATGAAGAAATCATGGCCATGGGGCAAATCGACCGTGAAATGAAGAACATGGGCACGACGGTCGTCGTGGCCGTCTGGCGAAAGGGCCAGGAACTATACGTGACGGGTGTCGGCGATAGCCGTATTTACCTGGTGCGCGGCAAGAAGATTGCACAACTGACAGTCGATCACTCATTGGCTCAAGCCCTCGTCGAAGCGAAGACGATTTCGGCGGCCGAGGCCAAGGAGCATAAGTTTCGCAACGTACTCTGGAAATATCTCGGCAGCAAGGAAGTCGGCGACGGGCCGGAGGTCCGAGTCGAAGCGATTCAGGCGGGAGATCGATTCCTACTCTGCACGGACGGGCTGCACGGCGTGGTTGCGGACGATAAAATCATGCAGTACATGGCCGGCCAGCCGGATTGCCAAGCCTGTGCCGACGGCCTGGTTCAGCTGGCACTTGATTCGGGATCGCGAGACAATGTTTCCACCATCGTAATCGACGTGGTTTAGTGAGGTGATCGGCAGATTCAAATTTACCCATGCATGGCATCATGGACCAGGCGAGCGTCGAGGCGTAAGCCCGACGTGAATTCGCGTACACCCAGGTTCGGGCGTAACCACGTCGGGCTTACGCCTCGACGCTCGCCTGGCCTCTGCCTGGGTATATTTGCTCCTGCCGCCCGCCTTAATCCTGTTCGGCGATTCTCACTAATTCATCCACGTGTTCCTCGGCCCCGAAGCCGACGATCGCGGAATGAACGCGTTCATCGTTCAAAACAAAACGCAGCGCTTTCTCCTTTAGCGATTCCCCCTCGCCAAATTGCAGAGCCATGTGCCGATCCCGTTCGAACATAGCGAGCGAAAAAAACGGTGTCTGCAAGGTGTGGGCACTCGCTGGTTGGTCAAGCAATGCCCCGCCCGCAAAAACACGGATGGCGAGTACACCCATGCCCATTTTGGCACAATCGGCGATGGTGTTGCCGTAATCGGTTTCCGCAAAATCATCGGGCATCGAACGGCCTGCACTTGGATTCAGCAGGTGGTAGGGCACTTGAATCGTGTCGAATATGCCGGAAGCAACAACTTTTCGCATGGCTTCAGCATGGCCTGTTCCAGTGAGGCCCACGTGACGAACAATCCCGATTTGCCTCATTTTTTCGAGTGCCGCAGCAACGCCGTTGGAGCCCAAAACATCGCCAGGGCAAATCGAAAACGGCTCGTCGCCGCGGTTCCTTGTGATGCCGTTGTGAAGTTGCAACAGTGTGATGGATGACGCGCCAAGGCGGGCCAAGCTCTCATCAAGCGACCTGCGAACAGCATCTTGAATGTTGCCGAGTTGGTCGGGTTGCAAGCGCACCTTGGTCGCAATGTGAATTTCCCGGCTCAAAGTCAGGTCGCGAAGTGCCTTGCCAATATTCGTTTCCGATTTGCCCTGGCCATACCCGGGTGCGGTGTCGATCCAGTTCACGCCTTTCCGTAAAGCACTTTTCAAGACTGCTAGTTGCAAGCTTCGATCGTCGCCGGTCATCAGTCCCGAGACGGGCCCGGCCCCGAATGAGATCATGGAGATACCAATCCCGGTGCGTCCGAGCGAGCGATATTGCATGTCAATCGCCCCCAAAGGCACGGTAAATAACACTGTTGTCGAGGTCGCCGAAGCCTTGTGCATCGAGTGTGGCCAACAATGTCTCGTGCAGATCGCTCAAGGGGACCGCCTGTCCCGTCTTCCTCGCCTGTTCTTGAATGAGGCGAACGTCCTTCCAATGTTGCCGAAGCCGGGCGACCGGTTCGAAATCACCGGCAATCATTTTTGTTCCCTTCGTCTCCATCACGCGCGAAAACGCAGGACTCGCCCGAAGTACTTCCAACGTCGAGGGGAGATCCAGCCCCACAGCCTTCGCGAAGGCCAGTCCTTCCGCCAGCACTGCCCGATTGAGCCCGAGCACCAGATTAATCACGAGTTTGATGCGGGCACCACTTCCCCATGGTCCAACGTGGAACCAGTCGTGGGCGAACATCTCGAAGAATCGCGAGCATTCTCGAACAATCTCGGCCTCGCCGCCGACAGTAACGATCGCCGTTCCTTCGCGAACTTGCCGGCTAGAACCAGCGATTGTGGCATCGACATAGCGGATTCCGGCCGCTTGCAACCGAGCCCCGAGAGTTTTCGTGCGGTCCGGATCGCCTGTGGTCGTATCGATGATGATCTTGCCGACACAGGCTGATTCGATCTCGCGGATGACCCCTTCCACCGCGTCCGAATCCGGCAGGCTTAGCACAATGCACTTGGCGTGTTCCGCCGCATCGAGTGCGGATTCAGCGGGAATCAATCCTTCCAACGACTCCGGCCGCACGTCGTAGCCGGTCACCGTTAGCCCGCCCAGGCGAAATCGCTGGGCCAGTGCCGAGCCGACCAAGCCGACGCCGATCAGGGCGATGTCCGCCACGCTCAATCCTCCAGTCCATTCGATTTGCGAGGTGCAAACCAGATGATGATCATTCCCACTCCATAAATCAAGCCGGTTGCAAAACCCACGCGGGAATAACTTCCGCCGACCAGTTCCAGCAATACCCCGGCCGAGAGGACTACGAGACCCGATACAACACGTCCCGAGTTAAACGACACGCCCGAACCGGTCGATCGCACATGCGTCGGAAACAACTCCGGAAGGAACAGCGGCAACCAGCCAAAATAAACAATGCTGATGAATCCCAGAAGGAACGCCCAGTACGGGAACATCGGGTGCAACGGATCGAGCTGGGTGAAGATGTATGTGCTCGTCGCCATTGCTCCCAGGCTGATGAGGAAGTACGACAGACGACGCCCGATGACCGCGGCCACGATTCCGCCCATCAAGCTTCCGAATATTCCTCCAGCCGAACGGACGATTTGCGTTCGTGCTTTACTCTTGGGGTCGGGTTTCGCGACGGTTTCTCCTTCCACCACGCGCTGCTGATTGACTTGATCCGTCCAGGGCACGAGCCAATTCCCATTCGCGGCCGTGCCGATCACGGGAATGGCACCCAGGCAGATCCCGAGCAACGTGCGATTCAAAAGTGGTGGCGTCAGAACTTCGCGAATCGGCCGCAGGTTGATTTTCGTTTCAACGCGTTGCGATTGCGCCCGAAGCCATCGAACCGATTCTGAAACGGCAAGCAACGTCCAAACGCCAAAAATAGCCGGTAGACTTGCTGCCAGCAGAGTCCACCGCCATGCCTCCGGGGTCACATCGAACACGAAACCTAGAACGCCCATCAACACTTGGCCCACATTCGCGGCGGCACCGAGCAACCCAGCCAAAAAGGGACGAGACACGTCGGGCCAGGCTTCCGCCACGAGAGCCACGGCGTTCGGCCAGATACCGCCGATGCCCATGCAGGCGAGAAAACGAAACAAAATCAACAACTCGGGAGAGGCGGCCGGATAGCAGGCCAGGGTGAATGCCGATTGCCACAAAACGCTCAAGCCCATCGCCCGCGTGCGGCCGATGCGATCGCCCAGCGAGCCGAAAACCCAGCCGCCAGCAGCCGCACCGAACAAAAACGACGCTTGAAACCAGGCGAACCAACGTGCAACGACCTTTTCCTCGGCATCCCGCCCGAGCAAATCGAGCATCATCTGCCGATGGATCAGAATAAATAAAGCGATGCCAAGGCCCGCGAACATCCAGGCGAGGAACGCGGCCAGCAGCACGTGGAGCCGTTGTGTTCGCGTCAATTCGTCATGATGTGGGATCGAAAGGTCTCCACAAGGTCTATGCGACGTTATAGTCGATCAGCAACGTAAACGATATTACTGAATCTTCACCGCCTGTAGTTTCATCGAAGCGATGGGACATTTACGGGGACCGCGACATTCGCTTGGTCTTCTCTCCAACACGGTTCACAGCATGTACCGGAGGTCAGCATGAACGCGAGAAATTGCATCTTTTGGTCCGCGGCAATTGCAACCATTGGCCTGGTCGCCTACGTTGCTACCCAGACCTTTGCCGCGGACGAGACATTCGAGGCGCTCGTCGGGCGACTCCAGAAGGACAAGCCCAAGTTCGCCGAACGACAACAGTCTCTGCTCGAAAAGCGTTACGATCTGTCCGACAAGCCCTCTAAGGTCACGATGTCGCGTGGCAAGCCCGTTCAAGAGGGTGTCCGCGTCAAATTGCCCGAAGGCGTCACCTGGGACCAGCTGGCCAAGATGACCCCCGATGAGATCAAGTCAAAGAAAGTTTGGCCAGCCGGTTTCCTGCCGTTGCCACACCCGCACCACGAAGCGGGCGGAATGATCTTCCCGAAGAATCTGATCGATGATCTGAAGAAACAAACCGGACGCGACGTATCCCGCTTCGATCTCGATTTCGATTTCGACAAACACGTTCACCTGATGCCCGAATTTCCGGCGGCCATCTTCCTGACCACTCGCCCCGATCTCGGCGATGTCTCCCAGGGTAAGCTCGTTACGCAAGATAATTTCGAAGCTCTCTTCAAGGATATTCTGAATCCCAAGCAACTCGATGGCCTGCGCCTGCTGGTTACTCCTTTCCCGCAACAGCAGTTCAACATGACCGAAGATCGCCGCAGTCTCAAAGCTCACCAGGGCGTGGCCTGCCTCGATTGCCATGCGAATGGCCACACGACATCCGCGACTCATACAGTGGGTGACATTCGGCCGAACGAGCACCGCCATCGCATCGACACACCGACATTGCGTGGCATGAACATTCAGCGATTGTTCGGCTCCCAACGCGCCATGAAGAGCGTCGAGGACTTCACTGAGTTCGAGCAACGCGCCGCCTACTTCGACGGCATCCCCGCTGATGCACTACGAAAGGGCGTCAGCCCGCTCGATCGCCAGCAGCAGGTCCATCACATGGGCGAGTTCCAGAACCTGCTGGACTTCCCGCCGGCTCCGAAGCTGAATCTGTTCGGCAAGCTCGATCCGAAGAAAGCAAGCGAGAGCGAACTGCGTGGCCAGGAGGTGTTCTTCGGCAAGGGCCAGTGTGCGACCTGCCACACA
>Ga0105044_10009534_pt1 | contig 13271 bp, 10 predicted proteins | sample MAT01_FD_78092 | JGI IMG/M metagenome (GOLD analysis project Ga0105044, IMG submission 78092) | Freshwater microbial communities from Lake Fryxell liftoff mats and glacier meltwater in Antarctica - MAT-01 | ecosystem: Environmental > Aquatic > Freshwater > Ice > Liftoff microbial mat | place...
CGTTTCACGTTTCACGTTTCACGTTTCACGTTTCACGTTTCACGTTTCACGTTTCACGTTTCACGTTTCACGTTTCACGTTTCACGTTTCACGTTTCACGTTTCACGTTTCACGTTTCACGTTCTCTCTACGATCAAAGCGCTTGCTTCACCGCCACCGATACAAAGTGTTGCAAGTCCTCTCTTTAAATTTTTTGTTTTCAATGCATATAAAAGCGTTGTCAGGATCCTTGCGCCGCTTCCTCCAATAGGATGTCCGAGCGCAACTGCTCCGCCGTGCACATTTACTTTCGCAGGATCAAGCTCTGCTAATTTATTGACAGCGCACGCCTGAACAGAGAATGCTTCATTAGCTTCAACAAGGTCAATATCCTTAACTTCAAGACCGGCTTTTTTCAGAACATTTTTTATGGCGTATGCGGGTGCTGTGGTAAACCATTCCGGCTTTTGCGCGAATGAACCTTGCGCTACGATCTTTGCAAGCGGTGTAATGCCGAGCTCTTTAGCTTTATCAGCAGACATCAGTACTATCGCAGCAGCTCCGTCGTTAAGATTTGAAGAGTTGAACGCTGTTACTGTTCCATCCTTCTGAAACGCACCTTTAAGAGTTTTTCCTTTTTCAACATTGCCTTTCTTAGGATCTTCATCTTCTGAAACTATCGTAACACCTTTCCTGTCCTTTATTTCAACAGGAACGATCTCTTCTTTAAAATAACCTTTCTCAATTGCGTTAATTGCGCGCTTGTAGCTTTCTTCTGCAAATGCATCCTGCTCTTCGCGTGTAATATTCATTTCCTTTGAGCACATTTCTGCCGCGCTTCCCATGTGAAAATTATTATAAACATCCCAAAGACCATCATGTATCATTCCGTCTATGACAGATCCGTTTCCCAGCCTGTAACCTGTTCTTGCCTTATCAAGATAGTAAGGTACATTGCTCATAGATTCAAATCCGCCTGCTACTACTATCTCAGCGTCCCCGCATTTTATCGCCTGCTCAGCGAGCATTACTGCTTTTAATCCCGAGCCGCACACTTTATTTATTGTCAATGCCGTTACAGATTCAGGAAGACCTGCAAATATAGCTGCCTGTCTTGCGGGTGCCTGTCCCATTCCCGCCGGCAACACGCATCCCATGATCACTTCTGAAACGTCTTCCGGTTTTATGTTCGCTCTTTTTATGGCTTCTTTAATTACTATGGCTCCGAGCTGCGGACCTTTTAATGAGGATAATGTTCCGAGATAACTTCCGATCGGTGTTCTCGCTGCCGATACAATCACAACTTCTTTCATTATTATTTTTAATTTATTTTATTTATAAATATTCAGATCTGTTTCCTAAATCTGTGCAGCGGTCTTTGCTATTTTCGCGAACTCTTCCGCTTTAAGGCTTGCGCCACCGATCAATGCTCCGTCCACTCCGCTTGCTGACAATATCTCCTTCGAGTTTTTATCATTCACACTTCCTCCGTAAAGTACCAGTAATTCATTTGCCGCATTTTCGTTGACTAATTTATTGAACGCTCTACCGATGAGTAAATGCATGTCGCTGATTTGTTTTGATGTTGCATTCAATCCTGTTCCTATCGCCCACACAGGCTCATAAGCAATAATAATATTATTCATTTCGGCTTTAGTTATGTCTGCAAGTGAATCGATTACCTGTTCTTCAACTATTCCTTCATAAATTTCATCTTCCCTCTCTTCAAATGTTTCACCGACACAAAGGATCGGCTTCAGACCGAACTCTAACGCTTTCTTTATCTTCTTATTGATGATCTTATTGGTCTCGTGAAGATGCTTTCTTCTTTCACTGTGTCCAACGATGACATATTCACAACCGATCTCTTTGATCATCCTCGCAGATATTTCTCCGGTAAACGCGCCGTCATTTTCAAAAAAAAGATTTTGCGCCCCGAGCTTAATGCCGGTTCCGGAAATGATCCTGCCTACTACTTCGAGCGAAATGTATGTCGGGCAGATAAGGACATCGGTTTTTGCAATTACCTTTTTATCTAAATTGCTGACGATATCCTTTGCAAGCTGCTCAGATTCCGAACTCGTAAGGTTCATTTTCCAATTGCCCGCTATCAGTTTCTTTCTCATTTGTATTAATCTTAAATTATACTTCTAAATTTTTTATCAGCAGCTCATTTACGATCTTCGGATTTGCTTTGCCTTTACTCTCCTGCATTATCTTTCCTACAAAGAATCCCGCTAGCTTTTTTTCACCTATCTTATACCTTCCTACTTCATTTGGATTTTCTTGGAGAACTTTCAGCACAATGGTTTCAATTTCAGTATTATCTGAAACCTGCGATAAACTTCCTTCTGCCTTTTTGAAGATCTCTGATTGTTCTTCGTAAGTTTTACCTTCAAGCATAAGATTGAAAATTTCTTTTGAAGCCGTGACGCTTATGTTTCCTGCCGCAGTAGAATCTGCAAGCCGGGAAATAATTTTACCCGATAAAGGAAATTCATTTATGCTGATCTTATTTTCATTCAGAACTCTCTTTGCATCAACCCGAAGAATGTTCGCTATGGTTTTATATCCTTTATCATTCTTGTTTTCCAACTGGTTTGCCGTGGCTTCAAAGTAATCCGCAAATTTTCTATCCTGCGTTAATTCGGACGCATCAATGTCACTCAAAGAATATTCCTTAACAAATCTCTCACGTCTTGCGTCAGGAAATTCAGGCAATTTTTTCCTTACACTGTCTATCATTGTCAGACTTACATTCAGCTTAACAAGATCCGGCTCCGGAAAATATCTGTAGTCATGCGCCTCCTCTTTTGAACGTGTTGCTGTTGTCTTCTTGTCCTTCGCATTGAATGTCATTGTCTGATAAAAAACCTTATCTCCCGCTTCAAGTACATTGGTCTGTCTTTTAATTTCCGCTTCAATTGCATCAACTACATTCTTAAACGAATTCAAATTTTTTATTTCAGTTCTGGTTCCGAATTTACTGTCTCCTTTTAATCTTATCGAAACATTTGCATCGCATCTCATGGAACCTTCTTCAAGATTGCCGTCATTGATATCAAGATATACAAGTATCTGTTTTACTTTTGATAAATAAAGAAACGCTTCCTCAGTTGAGCGTATGTCCGGCTCGCTTACTATTTCAATAAGCGGTACACCACATCTGTTGAAATCAACCAGCGTTTCATCATCATGAAAATCATGAATTGATTTTCCTGCGTCCTCTTCTATATGAATGCGTGTAATGCCGATCCTTTTCTCATCACCGTCTTTCTTCCTTATATTCAGGTGCCCGTCATAGCACAAAGGAGTTTCAAATTGGGTTATCTGGTAACCTTTTGTCAGATCAGGATAAAAATAATTTTTTCTTGAGAAGATTGACTTCTCCCGGATACTGCAGTTTGTAGCAAGTCCCATTCTTATCGTGAAATCTACTAGCTGCTCGTTAAGCATAGGTAATGTTCCGGGATAACCTAAACATACAGGGCAGACATTCGAGTTTGGTGATGAATGAAAATCAGTCGAGCATTTACAAAATGCTTTAGACTTTGTCTTCATCTGTGCGTGAACTTCGAGCCCGATTACAGGTTCGTATTTTGAATTAATATCGCCCAATGATAAACTTAGTTTTTTCTGATAGCTTCTTTAAAATTTTTGATCACTTCTTCTCTTGCCTTGGAATGCTCCACAACCGGCTGAGGATAATCTTTGCCAATGATGACTTCATACATCTTTTGTTCCATCACGCTCATTAAGTTTGGTTCATGTATAAATTCTTCAGGAACATTTTTTAATTCTGGAACATATTTTTTAATGTAAGCACCGTTCTTATCAAATTTTTTACTTTGCAAATACGGATTGAATATCCTGAAATAGGGCTGAGCATCAACACCTGTCGATGCGCTCCACTGCCATCCGCCGTTATTGCTTGAAAGATCCAGATCGATCAGGTTATCGGCAAAATATTTCTCACCGTAACGCCAGTCAATGAACAGATCCTTTGTAAGGAACATCGCTGTTATCATTCTCACCCTGTTATGCATCCATCCTTCCTGATTAAGCTGTCTCATTCCGGCATCGACTATAGGGTAGCCGGTCTTTCCTTTACACCAGTTTTCAAAATTGTCTTCATCGTAATTCCATTTGAGGTTATCATATTCCCTGTTGAATGATTGGTATAAAATTTTTGGATTATGAAATGTTATGTTGTAATAAAATTCTCTCCAGAACAATTCATTTATCCATTTCTGAATGTCTTCCTTTCCTTTACTTGCTTTGCCCAGTTTTACATAAGCTGTCCTCAGGCATTCTCTTATGCTTACTGTTCCAAAATGAATGTGCGCTGAAAGTAAGCTTGTTCCTTTAACAGAAGGAAAATTTCTTTTCTCAGTGTAATTAATAATTCCAATCTCGTAAAAATCTTTAAGAAGCTTCAATGCTTCTTTTCTTCCGCCCTTTAAAAATTCAGATATTGTCAGCTTAGCATAATTTTTTCCGGTATCGTATGTCTTTGCTTTAATTTTAATCTGGTTTTCTTTTTGAAGTAAGTTCAGATCAACACTTATCTTTCTATAATGCCCATCTGTCAGCCGGGCTAAACACTGATTCTTGAATGGCGTGTAAACCTTATACTGCTTCGCTTCACCATTTTTTATTTCTCCTAAATTAAAGATCGTTGTATCGGTGAATTTATAAAAGCTTCCTCCCGAATCAGTGATCAGTTTTTTCACTCGTTCATCGCGTCCCAAACAATATGGCTCAACCTGCTCATTGCAATAAACTGAAACTTCCTTATGCTCTTTAATTATTTTTTCAAAGACTTCAGAGCTTTTACCTTCAAGAATATTCAGTGTCAGTCCCAACGAACCAAGCTCTGATCTCAATTCATCCAAACATTCAATCAGAAAGCTTATGCGTTTCTCACCAAAGTATTTGAATGAATCCTTATTCTTTATATAAATTAAAGCGAACTTACTGCTGTCTGAAATTTCATTTATGAATTCGGCAAAGCCCTTGTTATCAACTGTTCTCAGATCTTTCCTGAACCAAAAAATATCGGGCATTCAGATCTGCGGCTTTCTTTCGTTAAATGAATTGCTTGTCAGCTTTACAAAAGATGCGTTCCTTTGAAATTCTTCGATCGTACGTGAATTAAGATAGCTCATTGAAGACTGAAGACCTTCCGTGTATTCCTTAATTATTTTAGAAACATCACCTTTGTATGGCACCAGTGATTCCTCGCCTTCAATATAATCTTTCTTTTCCTGCTTCATTGCAAAAGATGCACTGCCGCAATATTTTTTCCATCGCTGATTGTTGTATTTCAAAACTTCTCCCGGTGATTCTTCAGTGCCGGAGAGAACTCTGCCGAACATTACCGCGTCACATCCCAAAGCAAGCGCTTTACACATTGCTCCCGGAGTATTGATACCGCCGTCAGCTATGATCTGAACATTACTTCCAAGCTTTACCTTTGCTTCAAGTGCTCTTATGATAGCATCAACCTGACCAATACCGACCCCGGACTTTACTGATGTAGAACACATTGCGCCGTTGCCAATACCGACACGGATCGCGTCTGCTCCTGCATTGATAAGAAATTCTGTTGTTTCCGAACTTGCAACATTACCGGCAATTATCTTCAGATCATATTGCTTGATGGTAAACTGTGCAAGCGTCATAAATTCTTCAATCATTCTTGAACCGCCGTTTGCAATGTCAACACAGATGATCTTCAACCCTGCGTCGGCGAGACTTTTCAATCTGTCAAGATCCGTGCTCTTGTTAATACCGATCGCCGCGGATTTATAACCTGAATTTTGTAGCCCGTTTTCATTCATCTCTTTTATCTGCTCATCAATTGAATTAAACCTGTGGATTACTCCAAGACACTTCAAGTCTGCAAGCGCTTTCATCATCCTTCCGCCTACTACAGTATTCATGGGTGAACCGATTATTGGCATCCTAAGTTTTATTCCGAGAAAATCCACACTGGTATCACATTCTGACCTGTGTGCAATTTCTGAGATCTGATTGGGGAGTAATGAAATGTCGTCGTATGTAAACGAATAAGTGTCACTGATTTTCTTGAAACTACTTACTCCGTTTGAAAATATTTTTGTTTTTTCCATAATACTATAAATGGGAAGATTCTCTAATTAATAATGCTTATGATTTTGTTTACTATTTCCTCAAACTTATCAGATTTGAGCGAGCCAATTTTATAAAGAAGAATTTTCTTATCCGCTGTGAACAACAATATCACCTTTTACAAATTTTTCCATGCTTCATCTTCCTCAGGCTTTAGCCAGTCTTTTGAGAGAACGGATTCGCTCAAAGTCATTATTTCATGAACATCATCTTTATCATATGAAATGTCACTGTCTAAAATAGTCACTAGTGCCTTTACTTCGTGATCCAATTTAACATGTTCGAGGAGCTGAACCGAACCGTCTTCTTTTATGACTGCTTTAAGTGTTGTTAACATAAGATGATTTATTTTAGTATTTTTATACTTCTTCTTAAAATAAATAAGATTGATTATTTTCTCTTAAGCGCTTCAGTAACTCTTTCTGCCGCGTCTTCAAGTGTTGTCGCTGAAATAAGATTCAATCCCGAGTCATCAAGTATCTTTTTCGCTTCGAGTGCATTGGTGCCCTGAAGTCTCACTACAACGGGTACGGGAATTTCAATGTTCTTCGCCGCCTGTATCACTCCGTTTGCAACCCTGTCACAGCGAACAATTCCGCCGAAAATATTTATAAGTATCGCCTTAACATTCTTATCCGAAAGAATTATTCTGAAACCATTTTCAACTGTATCAGGTGTTGCTGTTCCGCCAACATCAAGAAAGTTAGCCGGTGATCCGCCCGCAAGCTTTATCAGATCCATTGTTGCCATCGCCAGTCCGGCGCCGTTGACCATGCAGCCGACATTACCGTCAAGCTTTATATAATTAAGATTATACTTTGATGCTTCAAGTTCAAGAGGATCTTCCTCATTCTCATCCTTTAATTCAATGTAGTCTTTGTGTCTGAAAAAAGAATTATCATCTAGCGTTACTTTTGCGTCAAGAGCGAGCACTCGGTCATCATTCGTGATCACCATCGGGTTCACTTCCAGCAGTGTCGCGTCCAGATCTTCATAAGCTTTATAAAGCACGGTTATGAATTTTATGAAATCCTTGTAAACGTTTCCTTCAAGTCCAAGACCATCAGCAAGCTCTCTTGCCTGATAGGACATTAATCCAAATGACGGATCAACCCAGACCTTTATAATTTTTTCAGGAGTTTCTTCAGCGACCTTTTCAATTTCCACTCCGCCTTCAACAGAAGCCATGATTACATTTCTTGAAACATTTCTGTCAAGAAGAATTCCAAGGTACAATTCCTTTTTATAATCAATTCCTTCGGTAACAAATAATGTCTGAACCTGCTTACCTTCTTCTCCTGTCTGATGTGTTACCAGAATATTGCCGAGAAGCTTTCCTGCATAATCTTTGGCTTTAACAATATCGTCTCCGACAAATTTTACTCCGCCTTCAACGATCAGCTCTTCTCTGTTGTTTCTATTAAACACTTTTCCTTTGCCTCTGCCGCCGGCGTGGATCTGTGACTTCACGACGAACTGATTTATTCCGCGTGACATCAGATTACTTATGACCGCATCAAATTGATTAAGATCGGTGAAAGCAATTCCATCCTGAACCGGAACTCCGTATTTTTTCAATAGCTCTTTTGCCTGATACTCGTGTATTTTCATTTAATGAATAATATTATTTTTTGAATGGAGTTAATTTTTTTAATAATGAATCCACTTCATTTTTCCCCTTGGTGATCTTTCTCTCCAGACTGTCATACTCTCTCTTCGCCGAATCGATCCTTGATGCTGTTGAATCAATTTTATTCTTCAATTTACCCGCTTCTTTCATTAGTTGTTCCTTCTTCTGCTCCAGATGGCTATTGTCACAGCTTAATAAAGTGAGTGTGAATACAAAGATGCTGAAATATTTAAAATATGTTTTGAACATTGTTTTTTTTTAATAAATAGTTTTAAAAAGAAAAGTCTGACAATCTTATAAATTTTATAAATCTTATGAATCTCATTAATCTATTTCACTTTCTGCGCGATCGACTTCGCCTGAAGGAACAATCCCAAATAATCCTTTCCTCCTGCCTTTGAATCTGTTCCGCTCATATTGAAGCCGCCGAAAGGATGCACACCAACAAGCGCGCCCGTACATTTTCTGTTAAGATAAAGATTGCCGACAAAGAAATCCCTCTCAGCTTTCTCAAGCTTCTTTTTATGCTTTGTATAGACTGCTCCTGTAAGTCCGTAAATGGTATTGTTCGCAATTGCCAGCCCGTCATCAAAATTCTTCGACTTGATGACAGCAAGCACAGGTCCGAAAATTTCTTCCTGAGCGATAGTGCCGTCTCTGTCAACATCTTTAATGATTGTCGGCTGAACATAATATCCCTTCTCGCTGAGTTCCATTCCGCCATGAATTAATTTGCCGCCTTCATCAATACCTTTCTTAATGTAACCCGTAATACTATTCTTTGATTTTTCATTAATGACAGGTCCCATGTTTGGATTGTCAGTTGCATTTCCTACCTTGATCCGCTTTGTTTCTTCCACTAACGCGTCACAGAATTTATCATATATCTTTTCATCCACAATCACCCTTGAGCATGCTGAACACTTCTGTCCCTGAAATCCAAATGCCGCCTGAACAACACCTTTGACAGTATCATTAAAATCAAGAAGATCTGCATCTACAACAATAGAATCTTTTCCACCCATTTCCGCGACAACTCTCTTTATCCAGATCTGTGTCGGCTGTTTCTTCGCGGCAAGCTCGTTGATTCTCAGTCCGACTTCCATCGAACCTGTGAATGATATAAATCTTGTTAACGAATGAGTGATCAGCAGATCACCTATAACACTTCCGTCACCTGATACAAAATTTACAACACCCTTTGGTAATTTAATTTCTTCAAGAAGCTCAAAGAACATTTGCGCAATGGCAGGGGAGTCACTTGATGGCTTGAGCACAACTGTGTTACCTGATACAACTGCCGCAGTGGTCATGCCCACAAGGATCGCAAGCGGAAAATTCCAGGGCGGAATGACGACGCCTACACCCAATGAAATATATTCAACTTTATTTTTCTCTCCCGGGATCTTTACTGTATCCTGACCTTTTTCATAACGAAGCATTTCTCTTGCATAGTATTCCATGAAATCAATCGCCTCAGCAGTATCACCGTCGGCTTCTGCCCAGTTCTTTCCCACTTCATAAACCATCATCGCAGAAAACTCATGCTTCCTTTTCCGCATCTTCTTCGCAGCATCAAGAATAAATTTAACTCTTGTCTTCACAGGAACATTCTTCCATTCACTGAAAACATTATTAGCGATCTCAATGGCTTTGATTCCCATTTCGGCAGTCGCTTTCTGAAATACTCCGACTGTCTCTTCTTTATTGGAAGGATTGTATGAGTACAGTTTGTTCTCAGTGAAAAATTGCTCACCGCCAATTGTCACAGGATATTCCTTTTTAAATCTTAACGACACTTTCTCAAGCGCCTTTTCAAAGTCCTGCTTATTTTTCTTTTTTGTAAAATCAGTGAAGGGTTCGTTCTTGAACTTTGTTAATTTCATATTTTTATAATTTAATTTTATGTTTTAAATTTAATTCTGCTCTGAAACAATCCGGATTGCAGCGTTATGCAATTCCGGTCTTACATCCCTTATCCCGCTATTATCACGCGAAGGATAGACACGGTTTGTCAGAAATATAATTACAAGCTTTCTATCCTTGTCGCACCAGACGCTTGTTCCGGTAAAACCTGTATGTCCGAAACAGTTCTCGGAGATGAGCTCGCCGCAAGGGATCCTTGTCTTTGTTTTCTGAATGGGCTTTGTATCCCAGCCAAGCGCGCGCGAATTTTCATAAGATACATCGTCATATCTTTTTGTAAAAAGCTCAATTGTGAAATCATCAAAGATCTGTTCGTCCTGCAGCCCTCGTGTGTAAGGATTATAGTAATGTCCTTTGTTCAACATCGCCTTTATAAGTAAATAGATATCCGAAGCATTTGAAAAAAGTCCCGCGTTACCGGAAACACCCTCAAGCATCGCTGTTGTTTCATCGTGAACTTCACCCTGTAGCTGGCGGTTTCTCCAGTAGCTGTCAAATTCCGTCGGAAGAATTCTCGGCTTAAGTGTCTCGTCAGGAACAAATGTAGTCGATCTCATTCCAAGAGGAAGAAAAACATTCAGCTTGCAATATTCATCAAGCGGCATTCCCGAGATCTTCTCAACTATAAGCCCAAGCAGTATCGAGTTAAGATCACTGTAAACTGTCTTCGTTGCTGTCGGATAATCCAGACCTATATTGAAGATCGCATCAAGAACATCCTGCTTGCTGCGGCAGGTTTTATAAAAAGGTACAAAGGCGATCAATCCTGAATTATGTATCAGCAGATTTAATACTGTAATATCTTCTTTGCCGGAATTGGCGAATTCAGGAAGATAATAAGAGACCTTGTCGCTGAGATTAATTTTTCTTTCTTCATAAAGCTTCATAATGGCGGGGGTGGTAGCTATCACTTTGGTTAGTGACGCAAGATCAAACATACTCGAATTGGTGACTACGTCAGAAAATTCGTCATAAGTAAAATTCCCGTAAGACTTTTCATAAAGAACATCTTTCTCATTACCAATAATAACCTGCGCGCCGGGGAATGCTCCGTTTAAAATCCCGTTTGAAACAATCTCATCGATTGCAGAAAAATCAGAACCAAATAAATTTATGCTGCTTATCAAAACAAAAAGGATCGCAAACTGACATTTTTTCATTGGATCTAAATATATTCAATTTAAAAACCTTGTTCAATTTACTAACAGATGTATACTCAGAATTTCTCACATTTCACATAACAATAATTCCTTAAATTTTTAATTCAAACAAGAAAAGCGTCAGAGCAAATATTCCAACGCTTTTATTTATGAATTCTCTTTTACACCTTCATTGTTACAAATCCTAAATCCGAAATTTCAAATCCCACATTCTGAAACATTCTCAAATGTTCTTAATTGATCATAATAAAAAGAAGCGGTGAAAAATTAATTCCACCGCTTCCCGAAAATTGTTGTAATCAACAATACGACCTAAAATCTCTTCACCTACAATTTAACGTTTCATATATGACGATTGACCCTGGCGTTTCATTATTTAACTAAAACCATTCTTTTAGTTTCAATAAAACTTCCAACCTCTATCTTGTAAAAATAAATTCCGCTAGCAAAGTTTTGTCCATCAAATACAACTTGATAAGTACCTGCTTGTTTTAACTCATTAACTAATATGGACAATTCCCTGCCTACTATATCAAAAACTCTAATTTTAACAAATCCCTCACTAGGGATTTCATAATTAATCGTTGTGCTAGGATTAAAAGGATTTGGATAATTTTGTGATAACTTATAAGTGCTAGGATGGATTGAATTCTCATCTATACCAGACTCATTTCTAAAATCTCTTGAAGTTAGAAGTAAATCTTCTAAACGATTTCTTTCTAATTGCTCAGTACCCAAATTCTTTAGCACAAATAAATTGTGTCTTGCTTTATCAATTTTAAAGTTATCTAACTCTTTTGCTTTTCTTAAATTATTATTTGACTCATCTTTAGTCTTGCTCGCATTGCCAAATTGTTTTTCAATTAAATCGTTCTTTAATAATAGTTGAGCTGTATATAATTTCTTCATTTTTTGCATAAGTGGATCTTGATTCGCTCGTTTTTCAATTTCTAGAAATTTCTTTTGAATAAATTTATCAAAACTCTCTTCATTCAGTCCACCACCGGTACCGCTATTAAGTATAGCTTCAATTGCAACATAATTCCAAGAAGCAATCAAACGAATATTCGGATCTGGATGATAAAGAGCCATGAACTCATAACCATTTAAAGCATCATCATAATTTTGAAGTCTTGATTCACACATTAATTTAATATCATAAGCTATATCTTCAAATTGATTATCGTAAGCATCTGAAATAATTTTCTGTCCTAAATAAATATTAAGATTTCCGAATAGAGTATTGACGTAGTCTTCATTTGAACTTGTATCAAGTCCTTCATGGCAAATATACATATTGTACAATGCATCTTTAACAAGATTGCTGGAGGGAAAGCTGTCAATCAAGGTCTTAAAAGTTATAATGGCATTTATGTATTGATTGTCAACATAATAGTCCATAGCCTGATAAAACAGTTGATCAACTTCTTCGGGTTGCTCACCAATATCATCTTCACTCATCGCAATTGAGTCTGAAATTCCATGTCCCATATAATCAAGTTGATACTCAACAGGATCTATTTCTGAGTTACAATCAAAAACATAGTTGTATGTGATTGTAGAGATTTGTTGTAAGGTATTGGGTTTGGTAAGATTAATGTTGGCAACAGTGTTACCTGGTCTGTACCAACAATTATTCCTAGACCTGTAAATATCAACAGTGGAATCGATCCAACCATAAATATGATAACCGGAACTTGGTACTAAAAATTTATTTCTACCATAATCGGTAAACACATTTCCAGGTGCTGAAAGTTGAACTGCATCTAGTAAATACGCCGACAATTGGTTTTTCCCTCCTGTCCAAACTGTTTGATTTCCAAAAATTAACGGAGCTAGGTTTGGATAACAATTACCTACTAAGTGCAAGGCAACATCTCGTGCAGGCATAATATTGTTTAGTAAATTGGGATTACTGTTTGCTAGATGGATACCCATGGGAGTTTCCATTGAAGTCATTACATTATCTTTAATTGTTCCTCCAATCTTTATACCAAAAATATTCATTTGAGAAGCTGGTAAATCAAAATGATTTCCTTTAATATAGTAAGGAAGTAGATTTGATGTAAAATTTGCTAATACAATTGACGCTGTTCCTCTATTAAAAGTATTATCAATAATATTTAGAATATAAGCCATTTGATTATCAGGATTTACTTCGGGTCCTTCAGGATCTAAATTAATAGTGTTATTACCTGATGTATGCTCGTTTTTTAAATAAATACCTGTATGAATATTTGATCCAACTGTCACAGGCAAATTAAAAATATTATCTTCTATTGTAATCTTATGCGAATTATCGCTGAATATTCCCTTGGTGTCAGCTCCTGGAGGAATATTAAAAATATTTCCTTCAAATATCCTGCTGACGTTAGAGCTCATTGAACTATTTCTTATGGTGATTGCCGTCTTAGCCTCTGAGA
>Ga0105044_10009539_pt1 | contig 13268 bp, 12 predicted proteins | sample MAT01_FD_78092 | JGI IMG/M metagenome (GOLD analysis project Ga0105044, IMG submission 78092) | Freshwater microbial communities from Lake Fryxell liftoff mats and glacier meltwater in Antarctica - MAT-01 | ecosystem: Environmental > Aquatic > Freshwater > Ice > Liftoff microbial mat | place...
GCCGCGATCGGTCACCGCGGGGAGCAACGGCTGCACCAGCACGTCCTGGCCGTCGGCGTGGAGCGCGTCGACCGCGGCGACCGCTCCGGCGCGCCCGGTGGCATCGGCCGGCCACCGGCTGAGCCCGAGGGCGCCCACCGACTCGGCCGGCTTCACGACGAAGCCGTGCCCGCCGTCGTCGGGGAGGTCGCGCTCGGCGGCCGTGGTGCCCACCGGCAGGTACCGGGTCGGCACCACGGCGACGCCCCGATCGGCGAGCTCGGCGAGGTACCGCTTGTGGCTGTTCCAGACGACGACCGGCGCCGGGTTCCACAGGGTGGTGACGGCGTCGACGGCGATCACCCACGAGCGGAACGCCTCGACCCGGTCGGTGTAGTCCCAGGTCGTGCGGATCAGGACGCCGGCGAACGCGGACCAGTCCTCGGCCGGATCGTCCCACACCGCCCACCGGTGGTCGATGCCGGCGCGGGCGAAGGCCTCCACGAGCGGCGCCTCGTTAGCCTCGACGGGCATCTGGGCGCAGGTTGCGAGCGCGACGGGACCGATCACGGCGGGCACGCTACCAACGGTCCCCGGCCGCTCCAAGGGCTCCGGGACGGCGAGAGCCGCCCGGACCGGGCGGCTCTCGGTGATCTCAGGCTCGGCGCAGGGCGCGCCGTGGACCAGTCAGGACGCAGCGACCGTGCCCGCGTCGCCGTTCAGCTCGGTGCCGAGCGCGAAGGCGTCGTACTCCTCGCCGGTGTCGACCCAGTCCTCGAACTGGATGACGCCGATCTCCTGGAAGCGCTTGCGCAGCCACCCGTCGTTGGGGTCGAGCAGGCCGAGCTTCTTGCAGTTCGGGACGATCTTGGAGAAGAGCATCTGGTTGAACATCTGCGCCTCGGGGGTGAGGCGGGTGAGCTCGATGGCCTCGCGCGGCGGCATGTCGAGGCGCTCCCACACCTCACGCTGGAACAGCATGCGGTCCCGCATGCGCACGGCCGCCTCGAACGCGAACTCCTGTCGCTCGCGCATCTCCTCGTCGCTCAGCTCGGCGTAGTACTCCTTGAGCGACAGCACCCCGAAGGCGACGTGGCGGGCCTCGTCGCTCATCACGTAGCGGAGGAGCTGCTTGAGGAGCGGCTCGGGCGTGAGCATGTGCATGAACCCGAAGGCGGCGAGCGCCAGGCCCTCGACCATGATCTGCATGCCCAGGTAGGTCATGTCCCATCGGCTGTCGGTGATGATGTCGTCGAGCAGCAGGCCCAGGTGGGCGTTCATCGGGTAGTGACCCGACAGCTTGGTGTCGAGGTACTTGGCGAAGACCTCGACGTGGCGGGCCTCGTCCATCACCTGGGTCGACGCGTAGTACTTGGCGTCGATCCACGGGACGGTCTCGACGATCTTGGCGGTGCAGATCAGGGCGCCCTGCTCGCCGTGCATGAACTGCGACAGGGCCCAGTTCTGCATCTCGATGTCGAGGTTCAGCCACTCCTTGTCGGACCAGTTCCTGAAGCAGGTGGTGGAGATGTCGAAGGGCACCTCGCCGTTCATGCCCAGCATGGCCAGCTGCTCCTGGTCGACGTCGATCGACCAGTCGAGGTCGGTCTCGCCGTTCCACTGCGAGTGCTTGGCCTTCTCGTAGAGCTTGTTGAGCGCCGGCCGGGAGCCCTTCTCGTAGTCCCACGTGAAGATGGCGTCCGCGTTGTCCGTGACCGCGTGGATGGTCTCGTGGATGTGCGGGTTCTCGATCGCCAGGATCGCGTCGAGGTCGTTGACGTCGCTGCGACCGATCAGGTCTTCAGTGCTGGACATGGGTTCGCTCCTGTTCGGTCCGGCGAGCATCCGCCGGAGAGAGGGCCGGCGCACCGGCGGGGTTGAGATGAGGGAGGTAGCGCAGCACGAACCGCTCGGCGGTCCGGGCGTCGGTGAGGTCGAGGGAGTCGTCGGGCTCGAAGCCGTACGACACGACGATGCGGGCAACCCACTCGCCGATCGCCCGGGCATCGGCCGGTTCGAGGAAGGTGCCGAGGGTCGCCGCCCCGAAGGAGGCGGCGGCGCCGAACAGCGGGTCGAGGGCATCGAAGGACACGAAGGGGAGCACGACCTCGGGCTCGTGCTCGACCAGGTACTGGAGCGCCTCGTGGCCCGAGACGACCAGCATGGACTCGGCGATGCCGACGGCGAGGCGGCCGACCAGGGTGGACTCGGCCTCCAGGCGCTCGGCGAGGTGGGCGAAGAACCGAGCGAGCTCGCGCTCGGCCGCCGCGAGCATCAACCCGTCCTTGCCCCCGGGCACCAGCCGGTACACCGTGGCTCGGCTGCACCGGGCCTCGCGGGCGATGTCGTCGAGGGTGGTCTTGGCGACCCCCCACCGGGCGATGCACACGAGCGCCGCATCGAGGATCCGCTGCTCGAGCGCCGTGGCCGAACCTTCGTCTCCCGGCAGCGGGGCCACCCGGCCGGCGATCAGCAGCGAGGTCGTGGCGCGGACCCGCATGGTCGTGGCGCCGGCACCGCCGGGATCGGGGCTCGCGGCGGTATCTCCCGCAGGGGTGGCAACCATCTGATGAGACAATAAGCGCGGAATTGTCTCACTGCCAAGGGTCATCGGTCGGGCCCGGGACGCCGGGTCGATCAGCCCGCGGCGCGCTCGGAGGCGATCCGGCCCAGACCCACCAGATCGGCCGCCCCGATCGGGGCGGGCGAGAGCACGGCGATGAGCCAGAGGCGATCGCCCTCGGCGGCCACGAGGATCGCCCGGTGGCCCACCGGACCGGCTGCCGTGGAGACCGCTTGCGTCCAGCCGATCCACTCCTCGCCGAGGTCGTCGAGGTCGAGCATTTCCTCGAGGGTGAGGGTCGAGGGTTCCGCCGATCCGAGCTGCTCGGTGAACGGCGGGCAGCCGTCGATGGCATCGGCCCGGAGCCCGTCGACGAACGCCGAGGCCGCCTCGGCGCCGGGTTGGGCCACCGCCTCGACCACGAGCGAGACGGTGGACCGGAACACCCGGAAGACCCCCGCCTCGGCGAACGGGGTGTCGATCGTCGCCCCGCACGGCCCCCGCAGCGTCGCCAGCGCGAACTGCTGCGGATCGAGCACGGGTTGCTCGCGGGTGTCGAGCCCGAAGGCGGCGATGGGGCGGATGTCCTCGATCCGCATCAGCCGGTCGATGAGCTCGGTCGAGTCCGTGACCGTCACGGCGGTCGTCGCGGGCGGGTCGGCCGAACCACGCGGGGCCTCGGCGACGTCTGATCCGGCGCAGGCGGCGAGAAGGGAGGACGCGGTCAGGATCGCGACGGAGACGCCGAGACGCACCCGCAGCAGACCGCCCATCTCGTGCCCCATCCTGTCCGTGCGAACCATCGCTCGCCGCACCCCCGCCACGGGTGCGTCGTCGTCTTCGATCCTACGGGGTGCTCCTGGCGATAGACGGCCGCTCGGCGTGGGCGGCCGGGAGGATGCCGGCCAGGAACTGCGACGACACGATCCGGGCGACGTCGACACGATCGCCGAGGTCGTGGCCGCCGGGGCTCCCCAGGTACGACAAGTAGAGGCGGGCGCAGTAGTCGGCAGCCTCGTCGATGTCGGTGCCCGGTCGGAGCACCTCGCGCCGGAGCTCGTCGGCGATGTAGCCGCGGATGGCGTCACGGAGCACCGGGCCGATCTCAGCGAGCTCGCGGAAGATCTCCTGGGGCTCGGTCGACAGGAGCTGCTGCAGCAGCAGGTGCTCGCCGATGGCGCGGTGGCCGACGGCGAGCGCCTCCTCGAACTTCGCCTCGATCCCGTCGAGCCCATCGAGTCCGTCGATCATCGGGGTGAGGAAGTTCTGCACCTCCCAGGTGACGGTCTCGGTGACGACCTCGTCGCGCCCGCCCGGGAAGTAGCGGTAGATCGTCGCCCGGGACACGCCCGCGGTCTGCGCCACGTCCTCGAGGCTGGTCTTGGCCATGCCCAGCCGCTCGACCGTCGACAGGGCGCCGAGCAGGATCCGGGTGCGGGTGTCCGCCTTGTCGGCCGCGATCACCGGGGCGGAGCCGCCGAGGCCAGCTCGGCGTCCTCGGCGGCCGCCCGCGATGCCGCGACGGCCTCCGCGGCCTCGATCTCCTTGTTGCGCGCCGTACGGCGGAGGAGCAGCGGGTACACGATCACCGTCAGCGTGGCGAAGATGAACCACTGGCCGGTGTAGTTCAGGTGCGACCCGTCGGTGAGCTCCGGCGGCGGCACCGGTTCGGGCAGCTGCCCCACCTGGGCCGGCTCCTGGGAGACGAGGTTGACGAACATCGGGAACAGCCGATCGTCGACCTGTTGCTGGAGCCTCGGGACGTCGACGCGCGAGAGCGCGGCCAGCTTCCCGTCGGGTGGATCGCTGACCCCGAGCCCGCTCTGCTCCTGGCTGTCCACGACCAGCCCGGTCACGGTCACCGTGCCCGACGGTGGGGCGTAGAAGTCCGGCGATGCGTCGTCGCCCGTCTGGATCGGGATCCACCCCCGGTTCACGACGAGCGCCTCACCGTCGCTGGTGGCGAGCGGCGTGACCACCCAGTAGCCCGGTGAACCCTGGTTGCTGCGGTTCCGGATCAGCACCTGGTCCTCGGTGGCGTAGGTGCCGGTCGTGGTGACCTGGCGGAACACCGCATCGCCCGCCGCCGCGGGGTCCTCGACCGCCATCACCTCATTCACCGGGACGACCGGCATCGACTGACGCTGACGGATGAGGTCGTTGGATTCGCGACGCCCCATGAGGCGGTCGAACTGCCACAGCCCCAGGAACACGAACATGGCCACGCAGGCGATCACGAAGAGGTGCGAGAGGATCCACCCGGGGCGCAACGCCCACCGGTAACGAGACACGCCCCCAGGTTAGGGGCGACCCCGCCCGACACCCCAGTCGCCCGACCACCCTGACCGGACCAGGCCGGTCGACCCGAAGGTCGACCAGCCGGCATGATCAGCCGTCGGCCGGCTGGCGCTCCACGGCGCCGATGTCGCACGGCTGGCCAGCCACCCGAGGCGTACCCCGCTGGTCGGCGGTGTAGCCGAGGCACTCGGACCACGGGATCGCGTCGACCGCACCGGACGTCACCGCCGGGACGCGCGTCCGTGTCGGACCTCCATTGGCCGTCAACGGGCCGAACAGCCCTGGGACGGCGACGCCGCACGAGGCTGGCGACCGGAGGTTGTGGTCGGCGTCCACGAGCGGCGCCCCGCATGAGGTCGACGCGACGATCGAGCTCCGAACCGACCCGGTGACGACCGAGGCGACCGGCGATGGGCCGTTGTCGGTCGCGGTGCTGGAGATGACCGAGCTCTCACCGGTGGCGTAGATCGCCGCCCCGAACGGGTCCAAGACAGGGGGCAGAGATGCGGGCGGGACGCTGGTGTTTCCGTCGAAGGTCGAGATCCCGACGTAGAGGGCACCGGAGGACAGGATGCCACCGCCCCACGTCGCGTCGCAGTAGGCCCAGAGGAAGGAGAACACCTGGCAACCCGGGGCGCCGGTGGTCTCGGCCGCGTTCTGTTCGAACGTCGACGCCACGACCGACAGCCTCCCCTCGTTGGCCACAGCCCCACCACCGGCCACGACGGTCGCAGGCGGCCCACCGCAGGTGCGCACGGTGACCCGCGTCAGGTAGCAGCTGCCGTTCGTCACGGATCGGTTGGCCGCGAACGTGCTCCGTAGGATGCTCGTGGTCGAGCCCGGCGCGGTGCGAACGCCGCCGCCCGAACCATCGGCGCGGCCACCGGTGATCACGAGCAGGTCGAACGTGACGCTTCCGGAACGGATGTCGAACGCCCGGTCGAGCCCAGCCGCATCCACGGCGTGTCCGTCGCCGACCAAGGTCGCGCGTGCGGCGCCGAGAACCAGGTCGAGATCCCCGGTCGCGCCGACGTCCTCCCCGACTCCAGCGATCGACAGTTCCACGTCGGTGGCGAGCGTGATGGTGATCGACGGCGACGGGACGATGGCCTCGGCCGCGAGCGCGTTGGCCTCGCCGATCGCGGCTCGCAACGTGCAGTCGCCCTCGTCCGGCGTGGCCTCGCACACCCCGTCACCGGGCGCCGCGTCCACGGCGTCGACACTCGTCGACACCGTGAACACGTAGGCGGGACCGATCTCGCAGGCCGAGCGCTCCGAACGTCAGCGCGGCCGCAGCCGCGAGCAGTCGCTTCACTGTCCACCCTCCTGATCCCTCAACCCTGTCGGGTGTTCACGATCCCCCGACCGCAACCCCAGAACGTGATGCTTCCACATCCTTCAGGCTGTCGCCGCCTCCCATCAAGACCCCGCCCGACACCCCAGTCGCCGGCTCAGTCCGTCGCGGTGGGGAGCACGTAGTCGGCGTACGTGTCGCGGAGGGTCTTCTTGGAGAACTTGCCCACGCTGGTCTTGGGGACCTCGTCGATGAAGATGACATCGTCGGGGAGCCACCACTTGGCCACGCGGCCGTCGAGGAACTCGATGACCTCGGCGACGGTGAGGGTCTCGCCCTCCTTGACCACGACGCACGCCAGCGGCCGTTCGCTCCACTTGGGGTGCGACACCCCGATGACCGCGGCCTCGGCCACCTTGGGGTGGCCCATGATCTCGTTCTCGAGCTCGACCGAGCTGATCCACTCACCACCGGACTTCACGACGTCCTTGGTGCGGTCGACGAGGCGGATGTAGCCCTCGGGGTCGACGGTGGCGACGTCGCCGGTCTTCAGCCACCCGTCGGGGGTGAACGACTCGGGCGATCGTGGGTCGTTGTAGTACTCCCGGGCGATCCACGGTCCCGCCACCTGGAGCTCACCCCGGCTGGAGCCGTCCCACGGCTGCAGCTCGAGGGACTCGGGGTCGGCCACGCGGAAGTCGACACCGATCGACGCCAGACCCTGCGCGGCGCGGAGATCAGCCAGCGCCTCCTCGTCGAGGGTGTCGGCGAGGTAGCTCTTGATCCGGCCGATCGACGCGATGGGGCTGGTCTCGGTCATGCCCCACGCCTGCAGGATGGGCATGCCCGTCTGCTCGCGGAAAGCCTCGGACAGCGATTTGGGCACCGCCGACCCGCCGCACGGGATGAGGCGCAATGAGGAGATGTCCCGGCCCTTCAGTTCCGGCAGCACACCCATCCAGATGGTGGGGACGCCTGCCGCGATGGTCACCTTCTCGGTCTCGATCAGCTCCGCTATCGCGGTGGGGGTCATGTTCGGGCCGGGCATGACGAGGTTGGCGCCGCAGGCCACCGCGGCGTGGGCGAGGCCCCAGGCGTTGGCGTGGAACATGGGCACGACCGGCAAGATGGTGTCGCGCTCCCCCGCTCCGAGGCTGTCGGTGGTCAGGCACGCCATGGTGTGCAGGTACGTGGACCGGTGGCTGTAGACGACGCCCTTGGGGTTGCCGGTGGTGCCGCTCGTGTAGCACATCGACATGGCCTGGTTCTCGTCGTCGACGTGCCACTCGACGGGGTCGGCGGCCGCCAGGAGATCCTCGTAGTCGTAGATGCGCCGACCGCCGTCGGGGCTCGGGACCTCGCCCCGACCGTCATCCATGACCACGATGTGGGGGTTCGTCTCGAAGGTGTCGAGCAGCGGCCAGAGAAGTCCGAGCAGGGAGCGGTCGACGAAGATCACCTCGTCCTCGGCGTGGTTCACGATGTAGGTGACCTGCTCGGGGAAGAGGCGGATGTTGAGCGTGTGGAGCACGCGGCCGCTGCACGGCGCGGCGAAGTAGAGCTCGAGGTGGTTCGCCGTGTTCCAAGCGAAGGTGGCGACCCGGCCGTCGGCACTGATGCCGAGATCGTCGAGCACGCCGCCGAGCCGGCGGGTGCGCTCGGCCCACTCGCCGTAGGTGCGCCGCTCGATGCCCGTGGCCGTGGCCGTGACGATCTCCTTCCGGGGGAACAGGGTCTCGGCCCGGTTGAAGAGGTGCGGCAGCGTGAGCGGTCGGTCCTGCATGAGGCCTTGCATCGGTTCCCCCTGAGACGTGCGGATCGCGGACGGGACCGCGGCGCCCGAGGCCCGCTCCCGTTCGCAGCGTAGGACGCCGGCCATCGAGCTGTCGCCCAGGGCGACCCGGGTACCCCAGTGGTGCCGTACTCCGCTGGGGTGCGACAATCGTCGTCTTGCCTCCTCCCGACGACACCCCGGATCCCGGCGCCACGCCGCCCTCGAACGACCCCGCACCGGCGCAGCCGGCCACGGGGGCCACGGATCGACACCCGGGCATGACCCGGTCCGGTCTCACGTTGCTGGTGGGGCCGATCATCGCCCTGGTGATCGCCAGCAACCTCGGGAACGCCTTCTTCCCGACGCTCTCCACCGAGCAGCCGCTGTTGCTGATCATGCTCAACGCGGCCAACCGCAACCTGGTGCTGGCCGCCGCCCAGGTCCCGTTCGTCGCCTACGCGGTGGTGGGTGTGGTCCGCCTGCTGCTCCCGGACGTCTTCTTCTACCTGCTCGGCTTCTTCTACGGCGATCGCGCCATCGTGTGGATGGAGCAGCGCACCCCGCGGTTCGGCACGATCATGCGCCAGCTCGAAGATCTCTTCGGCCGCTACGGGCACGCGCTGGTGCTCGTGTTCCCGAACAACCCTGTGTGCCTGCTCGCCGGCGCTGCGCACATGCGCCCCCGGACCTTCTGGACCCTCAACATCATCGGCACCATCGGCCGGGTCCTCCTCATGTGGTGGATCGGCGACCTCTTCCAGGACACGATCGACGTCGTGCTCGACTTCATCGGCCAGTACCGGCTCCCCCTCACGGTCGTGTCGTTCGGCCTCGTCGGGTTCACCGTGTGGCGCGAGATGCGAGCCGGCACCTCGGAGATCCAGCAGCTCCTCGAGCTGGAGGAGGACCTCGAACCGGAGTCCGACGCCGACGACCGCACCTGACCGTCCGAGGCAGCGAACCGCAGACCGGTGGCCGTCGGCGGTGGCCGGGGCGGCACCCGGGCACCAGTAGGGTCGACAGCCATGGTCGACCCCTCCCGCGGCACCGCCGTGGTCACCGGCGCCAGCTCCGGCATCGGCGCCGCCACCGCTCGTCACCTCTCGGCCGCCGGGTTCGACCTCGTCGTCGGCGCCCGGCGCATCGACCGCCTCCGTGCGGTCGCCGAACCCCTCGGCGCCACGGCGCTCCCCCTCGACGTCACCGACGCCGCCTCGGTCGAGGCGTTCGCGGCTGCGGTCGGGCCGGTGCAGGTCCTGGTGAACAACGCCGGCGGCGCGCTCGGCCTCGACCCGGTGGCCGAAGCCGATGAGGAGCAGTGGCGGATGATGTACGACACCAACGTCCTCGGCCTGATGCGGGTGACCCGGGCGCTCCTTCCCCGGCTCCTCGCGAGCGGCGACGGCCACGTCGTGAGCATCGGGTCGATCGCCGCCTGGGAGCCCTACCCCGGCGGCGCCGGGTACAACGCCGCCAAGTTCGGGGCCCGGGCGGTCATGAGCGCGCTGCGCCAGGAGCTGCTCGGCCGTCCGGTGCGGGTCACCGAGATCGATCCCGGGATGGTCGAGACCGAGTTCAGCACCGTTCGCTTCGGCGGCGACGCGGCCCGCGCGGCCGAGGTCTACCGCGGGGTGACCCCGCTGACCGCCGACGACGTCGCCGAGTGCGTGACCTTCGCGGTCACCCGACCCAGCCACGTGAACATCGACTCGCTCGTCGTGCTCGCCCGGGACCAGGCCGGAGCCCGCAACGTGCACCGACGACCGCCCACGACACCGACAAGGACATGAGCGACACCACCGACGACCCGGCACCTGCCGACCCCTGGGCCCGTCCGCTCTTCTCGCCCGGCGGCGGCGACGCGCTCATCTCGTTCGTGGTGTTCGGCACCGATGCCGACCTGCTCGAGATCACGACCGAGGAGCACCGGGTGGACGAGGTGCCACCCGGGGTCGACGCGCACGAGCTTTCGCCAGAGCAGGTGCTGGCGTTCTTCGATCCCCCGCTCGGAGCGCTGATCCGTGAACGCGCCCCCGAGACCGCCGAGCTCGCCGAGGATTCCGAGACGGCCATCGTCGTGACCGGATCGGTGACCGACCCGCCGACGCTCGACTACCTGCGCAACGCCATCGGCATCGCCACCGCCGCGCTCGACACCGGCGGCGTCGGCGTGCTCGACCTTTCGACCTTCACCCTGTTCGACCCCGATCGGTGGCGGTCGACGGTCTTCGAGGCCGACCGCACCCTCGCCCATCGGCTGGTCTCCATCCTCTCCTCCGCCGGCCCGGACAACCGAGCCGACGACGACGCGGACACCGACCGGCGGTGGGTCCACACCCGCGGGCTCCGGGTGTTCGGCCGCCCCGACCTCAGCATCCACGACGTCGAGCCCGATGCGTTCGAGACCGCCATCGAGCTGGTCAACGTGCTCATCGCCCAGCTCGCTCGTGGGCTCGTCATCGACGACGGCATGACCATGGACGTGGGCGGAGAGCTGGGCACCCTCACCTTCGTGCGCGGTGGCGCCATGGACGACCCCGACTTCAACAACGAGCACCTCGAGATCACCCGGTCCTGAGCCCACCTCACGCCCCGACGGACGCCGGGGTCGACCGCATCGGTTCGTCGGCGCGAGACGACGCGGGTGTCAGAGATCCATGAGCGAGTCGAGGCCCACGGTGACCCCCGGGTGGTCGGCGATGGCGCGGACGGCGAGGACGACGCCCGGCATGAACGAGGTCCGGTCGTAGCTGTCGTGGCGCAGCGAGAGGGTCTGGCCCTCGGTGCCGAGCAGCACCTCCTGGTGGGCCACCAGTCCCCGCAGGCGAACCGAGTGCACGCGGATGCCTCCCGGTCCGACACCACCGCGCGCGCCGGCGGCGACGACCGTCGTGGTCGGGTCGGGAGCCCAATCCGACGACGCCGCGGCCATCCGCTCGACCGTGTGCATCGCCGTGCCGGACGGCGCGTCGACCTTCTGGTCGTGGTGCAGCTCGATGACCTCCGCCGTCTCGAAGAACGGGGCCGCGAGCTCGGCGAAGCGCATCATCAAGATGGCGCCGATGGCGAAGTTCGGAGCGATCACGCAGTTGCTCGATGTGAACTCGCTCCGGAACGTCTCGATGTCCGCATCGCTGAACCCCGTGGTTCCCACCACGGCGTGGATGGCGTGGGCGGCGAGCCACCGGAGGTTCTCGCGACCGGCGCCGAGCTCGGTGAAGTCGACCGCCACCTGCACCCCGGCGTCGGCGAACACATCGGGACCGGCGCCGAGCTGGATGGGCAGGTCCACACCGGTCACCTGGCGAAGATCGAGACCGGCGTGGAAGGGGTCGACGGCGGCGACCAGCTCGAGGTCCGGAGCGGCCGCCACGGCCCGGCAGACGGTGGCTCCCATGCGCCCGCCGGCGCCGAACACCCCGACTCGGATCGTGCCTGAGCTCGCGACCATGGGCGACACACTATCGGCGAGGCCGGGCGCGCTCCGACGGCCGCTCCCGGCGGCCGCCGCCGTTCAGCGCCGTCGGGCGACGGTGGCGGCGAGTCGGGAGTCGTCGGCGTCGAACGGGCCGACCGCGGCGACCGTCCTCGGCCCCGTGAAGATGCGGTCGAGGACCCGCTGGACGTCGTCGCGGGTGACGGCGCGGATCCGCTCGACGTGGTCGGTGATCGAGGTGACCTCGCCGCGCACGATCATGCTCCCGCCGAGGCGGGCCATGCGGCTGCCGGAGTCCTCGAGGCCCAACAGCATCGAGCCTTCGAGGTAGCCGATCGCCACGCGGTGCTCCTCCTCGGTGATGCCGTCGGCGAGGACCCCGTCGATCACGTCGTCGAGCACCGTCAGGACCTCGTCGGTGTGCCTCGGCGCCGTGCCGGCGTACACCGTTGCCACGCCGCAGTCGGAGTACGACGACATCGAGGAGTAGACGCTGTACGCCAAGCCGCGCTCCTCGCGGATCTCCTGGAACAACCGGCTCGACATGCCACCGCCGAGGACGTGGTTGGCGACGTAGAAGGCGTAGCGGTCGGGATCGTCGTAGTGCAGCGACCGCCAGCCGAACATGAGGTGGACCTGCTCGGTGGGTCGGTGGACCACGACGAGCGGCTCGACGGCCGGGGTCGGCTCGACCCGCACCGGCTTGGTGCCGGCACCGGCCGTTCCGAGGCAGCTCGCCACGCCCTCGACCACGGCGTCGTGCTCGAGGTTGCCGGCTGCGACCACCACCACGTTGGTGGGCCGGTAGTGCTCGGCGTGGAAGCCGGCGATCTCGTCCCGGCCGAGGGCCTCGATGGTCTCGGGGTCACCGAGGGTCTCGCGCCCGAGCGGGTGATCCGGGAACACGGCTTCCATGAGCTGCATGTGCAGCACATCGTCGGGGGTGTCCTCGGCCATGAGCAGCTCTTCGAGGATGACCTCGCGCTCCGCGTCGACCTCGTTGGCCCGGAACGCGGGACGCTCGACGACGTCGCTGAGCAGTTCCAGCCCGAACACCAGCTGACCAGCGGGCAGACGGGTGTAGTACGCCGTGTGCTCGCGCGAGGTGAACGCGTTCATCTCGCCGCCCACCGCGTCGACGGCCATCGAGATGCTGCGAGCGGTGCGGTCCTCGGTCCCCTTGAAGAGCAGGTGCTCGAGAAAGTGCGAGGCGCCCGAGAGCGCATCGGGCTCGTCGCGCGAACCGACTCCGACGTAGAAGCCGACCGAGACCGACGTGGCCTCGGGCATCCGCTCGCTGACGATGCGCAGGCCGTTGGCCAACGTCGTGGTCTCGATGGTCGGTTCAGGACCGATGTGGTGGGTCCGGTCCGGACCCGTCGATGGGGAGTCGCTCATGCGCCGACCATCGATCGGCCCGGTCCGGACTGGTTCACTGGCGACGTCGCTCAGTCACGACGGCCGCGACCGCGACCGCCACCGCTGCGACCCGGGCCGCTGCGGCCGCGGCCACCGCCACCGGCACCGCCACGACCGGCGCCGCCGCCCGTGGATGCCGTGTCGGGGCCGAGCTCGCCGAACTCCTCGCGGACCTCGCTGTCGAAGGAATCCTCGAACGAGACGTACTCGCGGTCGGCGTCGCCGGCCTCGGCGTCGCCGGCCTCGGCGTCGCCGCCGCTGTCCGCGCCGCGGGGCTCGCGAGGCTCACGCGCCTCACGCGGCTCACGGCTGCGCTCGGGCGACCCGTTGGAGGGGCTGCCCGATCCGCCGCCGAGCGGCGTGACGGGCGAGAGCGACACCTTGCCCTGGGGATCGACGTCGTCGACCTTGACCTCGATCTCCTGGCCGAGCTCGAGCACGTCCTCGACCTTGTCGATGCGCTTGCCGCCACCCATCTTCGAGATGTGCAGCAGCCCGTCGCGAC
>Ga0105044_10009540_pt1 | contig 13266 bp, 10 predicted proteins | sample MAT01_FD_78092 | JGI IMG/M metagenome (GOLD analysis project Ga0105044, IMG submission 78092) | Freshwater microbial communities from Lake Fryxell liftoff mats and glacier meltwater in Antarctica - MAT-01 | ecosystem: Environmental > Aquatic > Freshwater > Ice > Liftoff microbial mat | place...
ACTGTTCCCGTGTGGCGGACGGGACGAATCCGGCGAAGATGGGCCCGCCAGCCACCCGACCGACCGCAGAACTCCCCGTCAAACCGGGTTTTCTGCCACCTTTTCACCAACCCCCGCCCTCGTAGCTCAGGGGATAGAGCATCGGTTTCCTAAACCGTGTGTCGCAGGTTCGAATCCTGCCGAGGGCGCCAGACGTGAAGCCGGAACCGCCGGTTCTCGGTCAGGACTGGGCCAGAGGGTCGCCACCGCTCAGCCGCAGCCCAGCCGACGGCGCATCCGAGCGGCGAAGTCGTGCGCTCCGGCCCGATCGATGCGATCGGCCAGATCGCAAGGAGAGACACGAGGTCGCCGCCTCGCTGCCGCAGTCGCGACGAAGGCGTCGTGGGTGGCGCTAGGGCGGCGCCGAAGGAGCGTGAGGAGGTACTCGTCAGCCACCAGGACTCGCACCCCGGCGGCCTCGAGGCGCTCGACGGGGAAGTCCTTGGTGTTGCGAGTGAGGAGTACATCGGCGTCGCCGCTGAGACACGCGGCCACGTGGATCCGGTCGCCGGGATCGGGCGACAGGTCGTCGGTGACCTCATCCCGGTAGCTGGCGGGGTCGATCCGGGAGCCGGCGAACCAGGTTCGAACGGCGTCAATGACCGAGCGGGCCGACTCGCTCGTGCGGAGCCCGTCCTCGACGATCACCCGCTCCCACTCGGCGAGTAGCTCGTCGGTCCAGACCCAGGTGAAGAGCAACTCCTCCGACATCGTCAGGAGCAGATCCATGATCGTGAAGGGGTACAGCTCGCTGGTGTCGATGAACACCCGGTCGATGCGGGCCACCGATCAGGCGTCGTCGAGCAGCCCGGCGTCTTCGATGGCGGCGCGCACGGCCGCGTGTCCGGCCCGACGCCGCTCGCGCTCGGTCGCGACGTCGACGACGTCCTGCACCCGGATTCGCCGGTGGCGACTACTGGGCAGACGACGGAAGGGCAGGACCTCGTCCTCGCAGAGCCGGTCGACGAACTGGCGGGTGACGCCGAGCATCTCGGCCGCTTGCGCCGGGGTGACCTCCTCCTCGGCACGGAGCACCACGACGCGCTCACCCCCTGCCACGTCGGTGAGCAACGACCGGACCACGCGGCCGACCTCGGAGTCGTCGTCCAGGTGCGCGGCGAGGCGCTTGGCCGCGTTTCGGACCTTGGGGTCGACCGGGTCCAGCGTGGTGGCGAACGAGCGGGAAGCCATGGGAGGAACGGTATCACCAACTGCAATAACAGCAACCGGGTGGTCGCCCTGGGCCACTGCTCGACCTGCTCCCGCGACATGCGCCGATTGGTGAACTGGCATCACCGGATCTGCCGGTTGTGTGACCGGAGGATGCGGAGCCAGAACGGGGTCAGGTGCCGCAGAACGTCCGGTAACGGCCGACGTCGGGCGGCGCCGGGGCGGCGTAGCGCCCGAGGTCGGGGCGTTCGTCGAAGGGGTGGGCGAGGACGTCGAGCAGGCGTTCGAAGGGCGCCAGGTCGTCCTCGTAGGCCGCCGCCAGGGCCTCCTCCACCAGGTGGTTGCGCGGGATGTAGACGGGGTTGACCCGGTCCATCCCCGCCGCCACCTCCTCGGGCCGACGGCCCTCGGCCGCCAGCCGGTCCGACCAGCGAGTGGCCCAGGCGTCGAAGGCGGCCGGGTCCTCGAACCGTGACCGTGCCGGCTCCCGTTGGCCGACCACGGACGTCGCCAGCGCCCGGAAGAACGACGTGAAGTCCACCTGGTCGGTGTGGAGCAGCCCGAGCAGGTCCTCGATGAGGGCGTCGTCGCCGTCGGCGGGGTCGGCCGGGTCGGCGGGGTCGGCGGGGTCGGCGGGGTCGACCAGGCCGAGCTTGGCCCGGTAGCCGTCGGCCCGGTGGCGGCCGTAGCGGTCGGGGAACGAGTGGAGCACGTCGGTGGCCAGGGCCACCGCCGTCTCCTCGTCGTCGGCCAGCAGCGGCAGGAGGGTCTCGGCCAAGCGGGCCAGGTTCCACTGGGCGATGACGGGCTGGTTCCCGTAGGCGTAGCGCCCGCCGTGGTCGATGGAGCTGAACACCGTCGCCGGGTCATAGGCGTCCATGAACGCACACGGGCCGTAGTCGATCGTCTCGCCCGAGATCGTCGTGTTGTCGGTGTTCATCACCCCGTGGACGAAGCCGACCAGCATCCACCGGGCGATCAGCGCGGCCTGCCGTTCCACGACGCCCTCCAGGAAGGCCAGGTAGGGGTTCGGCGCCTCGCCCGCGGCGGGGTCATGGCGGGCGATGGCGTAGTCGGCCAGGCGCCGGACCAGGTCGGGACCGCCGTGGGCGGACGCGTACTCGAAGGTCCCCACCCGCAGGTGGCTGGCCGCGACCCGGGCCAGCACCGCGCCGGCCAGCAGGTCCTCCCGGGCCACCTGCTCCCCGGTGGCGACCACGGCGAGCGCCCGGGTAGTCGGGATCCCGAGCGCGTGGAGGGCCTCGGCGACGATGTACTCCCGCAGCATCGGGCCGAGCGCCGCCTTGCCGTCACCGCCCCGGGAGAACGGGGTCGGGCCCGAGCCCTTCAGGTGGAGGTCCCGTCGTCGGCCCTCCCCGTCGATCACCTCCCCCAGCAGGAGCGCCCGACCGTCACCCAGACTCGGCGAGAACCCACCGAACTGGTGCCCCGCGTAGGCCTGGGCCACCGGCGTCGCCGCCTCGGGCAGTCCCTGGCCGACCAGGAAGGCGACCCCCTCCGGCGTCCGCAGCGCGTCGGCGTCGACCCCCAGCTCCTGGGCCAGCGCGGCGTTCAGCACGACCAGGCGCGGGTCGGCCGGCACTACGGCCTGCCACGGTTGGTAGAGGCCGCCGAGCTCCCGGGCGAAGGAGTCGTCCAGGCTCAGCAGGGCGGTCACGGCACGCATTGGACCTGTCTACCCGAGTCGCCATTGCTGTTGACATCGTCGTCGTCAGGTCAACCGCTCGATGCCCCCACCGATCGAGAGGATGAACACCTCGCCGCTGGGGCTCACGCTGATGCCCACGCTGGAGAAGACGACCCACGCTGTCGCAGTGTGGGGACGGCCGGCGACAGGCGGGCGAGGGGCGGGTGAAGGAAGGGCAAAGGCTCGGTCAAGCCTCGCCCGGGGCGCCTCCCCATCGCTCACACTCCGGGAGTGGGTCCGCTGCTCGTGCTCGTGCGGGTCGGCGTGGCCCTGCTCCTCGTCGTCGGCCCCTGGACCGACGAGGCCGACGAGTTGGCCGGCTGGGACGTCGCCCGCTTCCAGGAGATTGCGGACCATCCCGGTCGGGCCTGGCGGGACCACCCCGTCGAGTACCCACCCGGCTCGGTCGCGGTGATCGAGGCCCTGGCGGGACCCGACCCGGTCACCACCCACCGTCGGATCGTCGTGGTGATGCTCCTGACCGACCTCAGCGTGGCCTGGGGGCTGCGCCGCACGCGCGGGCCGAGGGCCGCCCAGGCGTGGCTGGTGATCGGCTTGCTGCTCCTGCCGGCGCCCTACCTGCGCCTCGACCTCCTGGCGGCGGCGCTGGCCCTCGCCGCCGTGCTCAGCATCGAGCACCGACGTCCGGGCATCGCCGGGGCGGTCTTGGCCGCGGCCGCCTTGGTCAAGGTCTGGCCCGCTCTGCTCGTCGTCGCCTGGCTCGGTGGGCGCCACTGGCGAGCGGCGGCCACCGCGGCGGTGGCCGGGGGGTTGGCCGGCCTCTCGTGGCTGGCCTACGCCGGACCGGCCGCGCTCGGCCAGGTCCTCGGCTACCGGGGCGCCGAGGGTTGGCACGTCGAGAGCGTGCCCGGCGTGGCCGCCGGCCTCCTCCATCCGGGTCCGGCCCGTCTCGAGCAGGGGGCCTTCCGCTGGGGCTACGCCGGGCCCGGCCCGAAACTGGCCCTGCTGGCCGTGCTCGGTGTCGTCGCCGCCCTCGTCCTCTGGCGGACGACCGCCCGGCCTGCCGCTCAGCACCTGGCCGCCACGACCCTGGTCGCCGCCCTCCTCGTCACCTCGCCCCTGTTGTCGCCGCAGTACCTGGTGTGGCTACTGCCGTTCGTCGCCCTCAGCTGGGCCGACGGGGAACGGGTCCCGGCTGCGCTCACCGCCGGGGCTGGCCTCCTCACCACCGCCCTACTCGCCGCGGTGGGACCGTCAGGGGTGAGTGCCCCCCTCCCCCAGCTGGTGCTGGTCGGCCGGAACCTGGTCCTGGTGGGCCTGGTGGTCGTCGGCCTGGGCCGGCTCGGCACGCTCAGGGCCGCAGCCAGCCCGGCCGCGGCACCCCGACCAGCGCCAGGGGCATGAGCGCCACCAGCGCCACGCCGATGGCCACGGGCTCCTCGATGGCCAGGCGACCGAGGTCGGGGCCGGCGGGGAGCACGGCGAAGCAGAGGCCGACGGACACGGCGACGAGGAACCGCACCCGCTCAGGAGAGGCCGCCGCGGCGATGACCGCCGCTCCCCAGGCGAGGTACCACGGTTGGACGACGGGGCCGAGCAGGGCGACGATCACCAGCGCGGTCCCCAGGCTCACCAGGCCGGTCCGGTGGCTGTGGAGAAGGAGGACCACGGTGGCGGCTACGGCGACCAGCACGCCGACGGCCTGAGCGATGCCAAGGGCCCCAGGCCCGAACAGGGGGCCCAGGGCGGCGCCCAGGATCGTCGTCGGCGACAGGTAGGCGCCGACGTCAGTCGAACCCGACACCGTGGACAGCCAGCCCCACCCCAGGCCCGACACCGCTCCGGCCACGGCCAGGGTGCCCACGGCCAGTGCCCCGGACCCCGCGACCGAGAGGGCTCGGCGGGGCCAGCCGGCCGCACCCGGCGCTCCGGTCCATCCGAGATAGGCCACCCCGAGCAGCGCCGGGGCCTTGATGCCCCCGGCCAGCGCGCAGACGACGACACCCAACGCGGGCCGGCGGGTCCCGATCGCCAGGCCCGCAACGAGCAGGCCGATCATCAACGCCTCGTTGTGGGCCCCCGACACCAGATGCAGGAGCACGAGGGGGTTGCAGAGCAGGAAGGCCAAGGCCTGCGCTTCACGGTCGGGGCCGGCGAGGCGGCGCAGGCCCCAAGTGGCCAGCAGCAGCCCGGCCAACGCGAGCACCCGCAGGAGGAGCACGGACACCGCCACGCCGCTCGAGGCCCGGGCGACGGCCGCGGCGACACCCACGAACAGCGGACCGTACGGACTCGGCGAATCCCGCCACTGCGGATCCACGACCGCGACCACCGGAGCGTCGGCCCCCAGCACGTTGGGCCCGACTTCGTAGGGATCGAACCCGGCGGCGGCCACCTCGCCCGACGCGGCATAGGCGTAGACGTCGCGGCTGGCCAGGGGTGGCGCCAGGACCAGCGGCACCGACCAGAGCACGAAGATCACGACCACGCTCGTCCACTCCACCGCACCCTCGGCCACCTCGGCCCGGAGCCGGGACCAGCACCGGCACACCAGGATCATCCCTCCGTAGAAGAGGGCCAGGGCCGGGATGACCCCGACCAGAGGCCGGACGGGGACCCCGGGGGCGGTCCACCACCCGGTCCAGGATTCACCGGCGCCCCCCGCCAGCGAACCGCCGACGGCGACCACCGCCGTGGCCGCGACCCCGCTCCACGCGAGGCGGCGAAGGGGGGCCGTCGGGAGCAGCCGGCTCATCCGAGGAGCGCAGCCGCACCGAAGTGCAGGGCCACCAGGAAGCCGAGGGTGCCGGCCAGGTCGAGGACGAGGACCAACTCGGACCGCAGGCCCACGGCCGCCGCGGCCGCGAGGTGGCGTCCGATGGGGCGCACCAGCACCAATGCCGACACGGTGAGGCGACGGGCGCGCGGTGCACCCGACGCCAGCCGCCGGAGGCGCCGCGGCAGACGATCCAGCGCCGTCGGGCCGAGCCGACGTCCGATGCGGAACCAGAAGATGTCGACCAGGCACAGGCGCAGGCAGGCCACCACGAGGAACACCGGGAGCGGGGTCTGCGTGGACGCCAGCACGAGGAACGGCACCCGGGGCGTGAGGGCCACCAGAAGGAGCGGGTGGGCCAGCAAGGCCGGCGAGATCACCGTGGCCACCGCCGAGACCCCGGACAGCGCGGCGATCGGCAGGGCATCCCCCGCGACCGGGAGTCGACGGAGCCCCCGCTGCACACCGGCCCACGGCCCGGGTCGGAGCGGTCGGGCAAGGACAGCCCGGCCGGCGCCCGCGAGGGCGAGGGCCGTCGGCGGTGTTTCGGGGAGACGGACTCGCACCTGGGCGACACTCGGCACGGGCAGGCATCGTGCCGACCGTGTCTGTCAGTGACCTGTCCACCACGGGGCGTGTGGGTGAACCCCGACGGACGTTCGGTCCGGTTCACCCGCCCGTCTCGTGGACGCCATCGGCGTGTCGGGTGGCGGCTGCCTCCCCGCGGCTCTCGCCGTGGAGGCCGAGCCCGGCCGTGGCCTGCGCCGCCGGCTCTCCCGAGCCGGACGAGGAGCTACTTCTCCCGCCAGACCCGTTCGAAGGGGAGGCGCCAGGCGTGGGGGGCCACCAGTTGGTGGATGCTGTTCGGGCCCCACGAGCCGGGGGCGTAGGGCCGCACCGGTGGCGGGTCCTCGATGAGCGGCTTGGAGATCTCCCACAGGCGCTCGATGCCCTCGGCGGTGGTGAACAGCGTGTGGTCGCCGCTGACCGCGTCGTAGATCAGGCGCTCGTAGGCCTCCAGCACGTCGCCGGCCCGGCCCGTCTCGTGCAGGGCGAACTGCAGGCTCAGCTTGTCCAGCTTCATCCCGGGCCCGGGACGCTTCCCGTAGAAGGACAGGGAGAGCTTGGACGCGTCGGCCAGGTCGAAGGTCAGGTGGTCCGGCCCGTGCTGGCCGACGCCGGAGCCGGGCGGGAACATCGACTTGGGCGGCTCGCGGAAGGCGATGGAGATGATGCGGGCCCCCTCGGCCATGCGCTTGCCGGTGCGCAGGTAGAAGGGCACGCCGGCCCAGCGCCAGTTGTCGATCTCACAGCGCAGGGCCACGAAGGTCTCGGTCTCGGACTCGGGCCGCACCCCGGGCTCGTCGGTGTAGCCCTGGTACTGGCCCCGCACCACGTGCGCGGGCTCGAGGGGCTTCATCGAACGGAAGACCTTGTTCTTCTCCTCGCTGATGGCGTGGGGCTCCAGCGCGGTCGGCGGCTCCATGGCCATGAAGGCCAGGACCTGGAACAGGTGGGTGACGACCATGTCCCGGTAGGCGCCGGTGGACTCATAGAAGTCGGCCCGCTGCACCAGGCCCAACGTCTCGGGCACGTCGATCTGGACGTGGTCGATGTGGGAGCGGTTCCAGATGGGCTCGAAGAGGCCGTTGGCGAACCGAAAGGCCAGGATGTTCTGGGCCGCCTCCTTCCCGAGGAAGTGGTCGATCCGGTAGATCTGCTCCTCGGCGAAGACCTCGTGCAGCGAGGCGTTCAGCGCCTTGGCGCTGGCCAGGTCCATGCCGAACGGCTTCTCCATGATGATCCGGGAGCGGTCGACGAGGTCGGCCTCGCCCAGCGTGCGCACCACCTGCAGCGCCGCCTTGGGCGGGACGCTCAGGTAGTGCAGGCGACGGCTCACATAGCCCAGCTCGTCCTCGGCCCGGTGCACGGCACCGGCCAGGCCGGTCGCCCCCTCCCCCTGGCCCACGAAGCTGAGCTTGGCCGCGAACTCGTCCCATTGGGCCTCGGTCACCGTGCGGTGGCTGAACTCCCGGCACGCCTCCCGGGCGAGATGCCGGAAGCCGTCGTCGTCGAGGTCGTCGAGCGAGGTGCCGATGATCCGGCACTCGGGCACGAGGCCGGCGAGGGACAGGTGGAGCAGACCGGGGAGCAGTTTCCGCCGGGCCAGGTCGCCGCTCGCCCCGAACAGCACGATCACATGGGGGTTCAGGGGCGACATCAGCGAGGTGCTGATGTCGGTCGGTTCCGTCTGGGTGCTCACACCGGCGCAACGTAGGCGCGTCCGGTTGCCGCCGCGTTTCGAACCGACGAGTGCTCGGTGAACGCCGGGGTCAGTTCCCGGCGGGGGCCGGGGCCGAGGCCCCGAGGAGGCCGACGATCTCGTCGGCGGGCACCGGCTTGGACCAGTGGTAGCCCTGGGCCAGGTCACAGCCCCGGGCGGCCAGGGCCTCGGCCTGGGCCACCGTCTCCACACCCTCGGCGATGGAGACCAGGTGCAGCGAGTGGGCCAGGTCGATCATCGAGGCGACGATGGCGGTGTCCACGTCGTTGGTGCCGATCCCCGCGACGAACGAACGGTCCAGCTTCAGGGCGTGCACGGGGAACCGGCGCAGGTAGAGGAGCGACGAGTAGCCCGTGCCGAAGTCGTCGACGGCGAGGACGATGCCCATCTCGGCCAGGGCGTCGACCGTGCCGGCCGCCCCGGATGTCTCGTCCATCAGCATGCTCTCGGTGATCTCGAGGCAGACGGCGTCGACGGGCAGGCCGTGGCGGGCCAGGGTCCGCTCCACGGTGCCCACCAGCCCCGGCGTCGCCAGCTGACGACCCGAGAGGTTCGCCGCCATGGTCAGCTGTTCCCAGCCGGGCAGGGCTCGCCAGTCGGCGAGGCGGGCGCAGGCCTCGTCCAGGACCCGCTCCCCGAGCTCCACGATCAGGCCGGTCTCCTCGGCGACGGGGATGAACTCGGCCGGAGGGATGGACCCGAGCTCGGGGTGCTCCCAGCGGGCCAGGGCCTCCAGGCTCACGATGCAACCGTCGAAGGTGACCACGGGCTGGTACGCCACCGTGATCTGACCGGTGGCCAGCGCCCGGCGCAGCTCCTGCTCGAGGTCGAGCCGGCGGGTGGCCCGGTGGGCCAGCGCCGCGTCGAAGGCCTCCATGCGGCCTCCGCCGAGGGCCTTGGCCTGGTGCATCGCGACGTCGGCCGCCCGGATGAGGGTCGAGGCCTCGGTCATCGGGCTGTCCACGTGGGCCAGGCCGATGCTGAGGCTGACCGTCAGGCGCCGGCCGCCGACGGCGATGGGGTCGGTGAAGGCCTCGAGGACGGCCCGGCCGACGGACTCGGCGGCCGCCAGGTCGGCGACGTCCTCGCACAGGACCACGAACTCGTCGCCCCCATGACGGGCCACGGTGCAGGTCACGCCGACGGTAGACCGCAGGCGAGAGGCCACGGCGGCGAGCAGGGCGTCGCCCACGGTGTGCCCGAGGGTCTCGTTGACCGGCTTGAACCGGTCGATGTCGACGAACAACGCGGCCACCAGAGGTGCGCGCTCACCGATGCGGGCGATGGCCCGCTCGGCCCGGTCCAACAGGAGCGTGCGGTTGGCGAGCCCGGTGACCTGGTCGACGAGGGCCCGGTCGGCCAGGTCCCGTTCGTGGGCCCGACGCTCGGTGATGTCCCGGATGAACCCCCGCAGCTGCGCCGACCCACCGACCTGCACCATGACCAGCGAGAGCTCCACGGGGAAGGTCCGGCCGTCCCGGGCCTGGGCCACCAGCTCGACCCGGGTCGGTGGCACCTCGGGCGCTCCGGGATCGACCATGGCGTCGAGTTGCTGCTGGTAGAAGGCCCGGTCCTGGGGCAGGAACATCAGGTCGACGCACCGCTGCCCCATTGCCTCCTCCCGTGACCAGCCGAACAGCGACTCGGCCATGGCGTTCCACTCGGCGACGCGACCGGCTCCGTCGAGGCCCACGAAGGCATCCGGGCTGACCTCGATCGTGTGGCGGTGCACCGCGATCGCCTCGGCCCGTCGTTGCTCTGCCGCGCGGGTCTCGGTGATGTCGACCGAGGTCCCCCGCACCGCCATCGGGTGGCCCTGGGCGTCGCCGATGACCCGACCCTGGCTGCGGACCCAGGCCAAGGCGCCTTCGCGCACGATGCGGAACTCCAGGGCGAAGGGCTCACCGACCGCGTAGTCCAGGGTGCGGAACAGGCGGCGGTCCTCGGGCACCACCACCTCGAGGAGGTCCCGCATCGTCGGGGTGGCGTCGAGAGCGCGGGACCCGAAGACGGCGCGGAGGTTGTCCGACCGCGTGTACTCCCCCCGGGCCAGGTCCAGCTCCCACGCCGCCAGGCCACCGGCATCGAGGGCCATGGCCAGCCACTCCCGCTGCCGACGGAGCTGCTCGGTCGCCCGCCGACGTTCGCTGGTGTCGCTCACCACGCCGAGGGCGCCACTCACCGAGCCGTCGGGGGCGAACAACGGGCAGGTCGAGGCCTCGATGAACAGGTCGACGCCATCGACCCGCACGAGCCGGAACTCGAGTTGCTGCGGCGTCCCCGCCTGGAGGCGCTCGAGAACGGCCAGACCCTCAGCCAGGCCTTCGGCGTCCATGAAGTCGAACACCGATGCGGCCGCCAGCGAGGCCAGGTCGCAGCCGAGGAGGTCGGCCATCTGCTGGTTGGCGAAGGTCGTCGACCCCTCGAGGTCGATCATCCAGATGCCGTCCCGGGAGACGTCGGCCACACCGCGGAAGCGGGCCTCCAGGAGGGCCCGGTCGTCGCCGGACGCGGCGGTGCCGGAGTCCATGAGTCGCCGTGGCCCACCTGTGGGCGCGCGTGACGAAGAGACGTGCACCCTTCTCTGTCGGCGGCTGCGCCCCGGTACTTACCAACGGCTGCCCGGGCACCTGACAGGATCGGGCCATGGCGGAGCGCATGACCGAGCTGGGCTTCTACGCGCTGGCGGGAGCGCCCCAGTCGCCCGCCGAGCTCCTCGACGAGGTCCGGGACGGCGAGGCGATGGGACTGGGGACCGCGTTCATCTCCGAGCGCTACAACATCAAGGAGGCGGTGACGCTGTCGGGGGCGGCGGCGGCGGTGAGCCACGAGATCCGGATCGCCACGGCCGCCACGAACCACAACACCCGTCACCCGATGGTCACGGCCTCCTACGCCACCACCATGCACCGCCTCACCAGCGGTCGCTTCACGCTGGGCATCGGACGGGGCATCGCCCCCCTCCAGGACCTGTACGGCATCCCCCGGATCACCACGGCCCAGATGGAGGACTTCGCCGGCCTGATGCGCCGGCTCTGGCACGGCGAGGTGATCTTCGGCCACGACGGGCCGGCGGGGTCCTGGCCGCTGCTGCACCTCGGCGCGGAGTTCGACGAGGACATCCCGCTCCTGCTCACCGCGTTCGGGCCCGAGTCCCTCGCCCTCGGCGGTCGGGCCTTCGACGACGTGGTCCTGCACACCTTCTTCACCGACGAGACCCTGGAGCGGTGCGTGCGCACCGTGAAGGAAGCCGCCGAGCAGGCCGGACGGGACCCGGCCTCGGTCACGGTCTGGTCCTGCCTGGCGACGGTCGGCGACCACCTCCCCGAGGACCTCCGGCTGCGCAAGACGGTCGGGCGGATGGCCACCTACCTCCAGGGCTACGGCGACCTGATGGTCCGCACCAACGGCTGGGACCCGGCGCCACTCGAGGCCTTCCGGGCCGACGAGCTGATTGCCACCTTCGCCGGCGGCATCGACCAGAAGGCCACGACCGAGCAGCTCGAGCAGATCGCCACGCTGATCCCCGAGGAATGGCTGGCCCCGGCAGCCACCGGGTCGCCGGAGCAGTGCGTGGCCACCGTGCAACGCCAGCTCGACCTCGGGGCCGACGCGGTGATCCTGCACGGGGCCACGCCGACCGAACTGGCTCCGGTCGTCAACGCCTACCGGGCGGTCCGGTGACCGCGGGGGTGGCCCCGGTCGACCGGCCCGAGGACCTCACGCCGGCGTGGGTCACGGCGGCCCTGCGGCAGGGCGGACACGAGGTGACGGTCTCCGCCGTGGCCACCGAGCCGATCGGCCACGGCCAGGTCGGGGCCAACTACCGGCTCCGCCTCCAGGGCGACGGCCCCCTGCCCGGGTCACTCGTGGCCAAGATGGGCGCCGGCGAGGACCGGTCGATGGTGGCCAACGGCTACCGCAACGAGGTCACCTTCTACCTCGACCTCGCGCCGACGGTGGCGGTGGCCACGCCCCGCTGCTGGTTCGGGGCGATGACCGACGACGCCACGGTCTTCACGCTGCTGCTCGAGGACCTGGCGCCGGCCGAGCCGGGCGACCAGGTGGCGGGGTGCTCACCGGACGAGGCCGAGGCCGCCGCCGTCAACCTGGCCGGGCTGCACGGCCCCCGGTGGTGTGACCCGACCCTCTACGAGCACCCCGAGCTCAATGCGGTCGACGACGACGGGGCGGCGTTCCTCGGCGCCGTGTTCGCCTCGGCCGTGGCCATCTTCGTCGAGCGCTACCGGGCGGAGATCGACGACGACGGCGAGCGGGTCCTCCAACGGTTCGCCGAGGCTGTGCCCACCTGGATCACCGCCCGGTCCGAGCGGTTCGCCCTCGGCCACGGCGACTACCGCCTGGACAACCTGCTCTTCGACCCGACCGGCGGCGTCCACGCGGTGGACTGGCAGACCCTCTCGGTCGGCCAGCCCGGCCGGGACCTGGCCTACTTCTGCGGGACCAGCCTCGAGGTCGAGGTCCGCCGGGTCCACGAGGAGGCGGTGGTGACGGCCTACCGGGGCGCCCTGCTGGGCCATGGTGTCGACGGGACCGCCTACTCCGCCGCCACGGCGTTCGAGGACTACCGCCTCGGGGTCCTCCAGGGCCCGTTGATCACCGTGCTCGGCGTGGCCTACGCCACGGCCGGTCGGTCCGAGCGGGCCGACGCCATGTTCCTCACCATGTTCCGCCGCAGCCTCGCCGCCATCGAGGACCTGCAGCCCTTCGCCCTGCTCTGAGCCAAGGGAACGCAAAGTCCTGCCCAAGTCGGGCGTCAGAGGACCTTCGGTCCTGTCGCCACGAGTGCTGGGGACGCAGGCTCGCCGGATGGAACTCGAATCGCTCTTCGGCCTCCCGGCCCACCCCCTGCTCGTGCACGCCGCCGTCGTCCTGGTGCCACTGGCCGCGATCGGCACCATCGCCATCGCCCTGTGGGGGGCGGCCCGCCACCGGATCGGCTGGATCGTGGTGGTCCTCGGCTTCTCCGCCTTCGCGTTCGCCCTCCTGGCCCAGTCCAGTGGCGAGCCGCTCGAGGAGCAGGTGGACGAGAGCGAGTTGGTCGAAGAGCATGCCGAGGCCGGCGACAGCATGCCGTGGCTGGCGCTCCCCATCCCGATCCTGGCGACCGGCGTGATGGTCCTGGACCGGAAGCGGCTCAAGGACGAGGCCGCCGGGGCGGCCCGGCCGGCGTGGATGGGCCCCGCCGTCATCGTCGTGTCGGCCGCCGCCGTGCTGGCGTCGCTTTTGGGCACCGTGAGGATCGCCCAGGTCGGCCACTCCGGGGCCAAGGCCACCTGGGAGGACGTCGGCGAAGGGGGCGAGGGG
>Ga0105044_10009541_pt1 | contig 13266 bp, 11 predicted proteins | sample MAT01_FD_78092 | JGI IMG/M metagenome (GOLD analysis project Ga0105044, IMG submission 78092) | Freshwater microbial communities from Lake Fryxell liftoff mats and glacier meltwater in Antarctica - MAT-01 | ecosystem: Environmental > Aquatic > Freshwater > Ice > Liftoff microbial mat | place...
AGGCTTTCCCAGAAGAAGCTGTGGTTCCAATGTCCTCCTCCGTTGTTGCGGACGGCGGTTTGCAGGGCGGTGTCACTGATGGCACCGATGGCGCTTTGCAGTTCACCGAGCGGGAGACCTGCGAGGGTGGCATCAGCTTCGAGTGCGGTATTGAGCTTGCTCACATAACCGGCATGGTGCTTGCCGTGGTGGATCTCCATCGTCTTCGCGTCGATGTGAGGCACGAGAGCATCGAAACCATAAGGCAGGGGAGGGAGGACAGCGGCGGCTTGAGCCGAAGTCTTGGGCAACAAGGTCGCGCCGAGGGCGAGGGCTCCGGTGACACCGAAGGCGCGGCGGGAGAGAGAGGGGAGTTCGTTCATGAGTTGTTCGGGTAGGATTGGGATGGTAATTGCGGTTCCCGAAAACTATGGGGCTGGACCTTGCCCCTGACGAGTCAAAAAACGCGTGAAATCCCGGCTTCAACGCGCCTTCAGAAGCGAACGTCCGGTCATCTCGGAGGGTGGGGTAATTCCCAGCAGCCCCAGAATGGTCGGGGCGATGTCGGCGAGGATGCCGTCGGAGAGGGTCACCTCAGCCGCGTCGGCACCGACGTAAACAAGGAAAACCAAATTCGTGGTATGGGCGGTGTGGGGAGAGCCGTCTTCGCAGATCATTTGCTCGCAGTTTCCGTGATCGGCGGTGATGAGCAGTTTGCCACCGAGACTGAGAACTTTCTCCACGACTCGCCGGACGCAGTCATCGACGCACTCGACCGCTTTGATCGCGGCGGGAACATTGCCGGTGTGTCCCACCATATCGGGATTGGCATAGTTCACGATGATGAGGTCGTAATCGACCGCCCGGTCAAGGATGGTTTGGGTGACGCCCTCGGCGGACATTTCGGGCTTGAGGTCGTAGGTGGCGACGTCCTGAGGAGACTGGAGCATTTGCCGGTCTTCGCCCGGATTGGAAAGTTCGACGCCGCCATTGAAAAAAAAGGAGACGTGCGGATATTTCTCCGTTTCGGCGACGCGGAGCTGGGTCAGACCGGCGGCGGAGACGACTTCGCCGAGGGTGTTTTTCAGTGCGATGTTGGAGAAGACGACCGGGCAGCCGTAGGTCTCGTCGTATTCGGTCAGGGTGTAGTAGTGGACCGAAAGGGCCGTGCCACGATCAAAGCCGTCGAAACCGGGCCGCAAAAAAGCGAGGCTGAGCTGCCGGGCGCGGTCGGCGCGGAAGTTGAAGAAGAGCACCACGTCTCCGTCACGGACGCGCTGCCGGTCACCTTCGGCGAAAATCATGGGCTGGAGGAACTCGTCGGTCACGTCCTTCGCATATTGCTCGGAAACGGCGGCGGAGGGTAGCGCATTCGTCTGTGTCCCGCGCCCCCACACGATGGCGTCCCAGGCGAGCTTGGTTCGCCCCCAGCGCTTGTCGCGATCCATCGCAAAATAGCGCCCGATCACCGTGGCGATGACGGCCCCCGAGGCCTTGAGCCCCTCCTCGCAGTAGGCGAGATAACCCTTGCCTCCTCTCGGCGAAGTGTCGCGTCCATCGGTGATGGCGTGGACCATGATGTCGTCCACCCCGGCTGCCTTGGCTTCATTTGCCAGCGCGATGAGCTGATCCTCGTGACTGTGGACCCCGCCGTCAGAGACGAGGCCGAGCAGATGAAGCCGCTTGCCCACCGCTTTGGAGAAGGCGTCCTGCAACACGGCATTGCCCGCGAGATCGCCGTCGGCGATGGCTTTGTTGATTCGAGTAAAGTCCTGATAGACGATGCGACCCGCTCCGAGATTGAGGTGACCGACTTCGGAGTTGCCCATCTGCCCCTCCGGCAGTCCGACATCCATGCCGCTGCAACTGAGGTGGGCAACAGGGTAATGACGATGGAGAAGGTCCGTGAAGGGGGTGTGGGCCAATCGCGGACAGTCGCCCACTCGTTCCGCGCCCTCGGGTCCGGCGGGATTGTCCCCCCATCCGTCCCGAATGATCAATACAACCGGTTGTTTCGCCATAGTGTGGGAGTAGTCGATCACGGGAGCGGCTTTGGCAACTGTTTCGCCGACAACCCGGAGACCCGAGCCAATCAGGGCTGTCAACGGATCTGTTTTTCCGCGTGCCACCAGTTCAATCGGGGATAGGGTATCCTTTTCCTCCGATCTCCCGATGTTTACGCCCTTCTCGCACAAAGTGAAACGCATCAGCGCCATGCTTCCGGTGGCTGACATGGATGCGACTTTGGACTTTTATGTGGAAGTCATGCGCTTCAATGTCGCTCTGGATGCCCCGGAGTATTCCATCATCGACTGCGACGGAGCGACGATTCATCTGGTGAAGGCCGCCAACAACGAGATTCTCGAGGCGGTGAAGGGCAAGATGGAGATCTACATTGAGGTCGATTACATCGAGTCGCTCTGGTCTCACGTGAAACAATTCCGGGACCGTTACCAGATCCGTGACCTGTTCGCGCAGCCCTACGGGATGGTCGAGTTCCACATCCTCGACCCGAATGACTGCCTCCTTTTCATCGGCCAGTCGGTGCCTTCGGATGTTTGTGTGCCGCCGGTCTAATGGACGTGGCCATGCTGCGGCGGCAGGTCAGTCCAGCAATGCAGATCGGGAGGACCGGAGGACCGGAGGACCGGAGGATGAACGGACCGAGGCCCCTCGATTTATTAGGGAATAATGACTGTTTATGTGTGCGTTTTTTATTATAAAAATAATGATATTTATGGAAATTTAGATTGTAAATTCGCGACTTGAATCGAAATTTTCTTATTATGAATCGTAAACGCGCTTTTACTCTCATCGAGATTCTGCTCACCGTGAGCATCATGGCTCTGCTGGCAACCGTGGGGACGGTCACATATGGATCTTTGTCCAAATCTTCCAAACAGGCGAAGATCAGTTCGGATGTGGCTTCGCTCAACCGCGCCGTCACTTCCTATCTCGCTTCGGGTGGTTCGCTCAGCGGGGCGAGTTCTGCAACCGATGTATTGACCAAGCTCAAAGCGGCCTCGCCGAATGCCAGCCGCCAGCCGGGTCTGGTAGGGTCAAAACTCGACTCGCGCGCCAGCTTTGTGATGCAGTCGGCGAGCGAGGCCTCGTCGGGTGATTTGCGGGCTTATTGGGACAACACTACCAAAAAGTTTACTGTCGCGAGCAGCGGAAGTGCCGCCGGAATCAAGCAGTTCGTGCTCGACAGCGCTCTGGCGGAGACCAATTACGGGGAGGCCGCCACCGGGGCTCCGCTGCTCTATGCCGGGACGGACACATGGGTCTGGGACTATGCGGAAAGCGCCCCCCCGACGCCGGTGGGACCCACGGACCCGCCCGTAAGCACCCTCCCCGGCAACAGCACGCCGCCGCCATCTTCGATCCCGGGAAATACGAACCCCACCGCGCCACTGACCTTGGCGGCTCCTCAGTTCTCGGTGGCAGCCGGATCATAACCAAAAGCCTCGTTTGCCCTGCCTCTGGTGCTTACCAATCCCAACCCTACCGGGACCTCCCAGATCTACTACACGCTCGATGGGTCGGCTTGGCAGCCTTACGGTGGCGGGAGCCTCAGCATCCCACCGGGGGCGGTGGTCGGTGCCCAAGCGATCTCCATGCTTGATGTGTATCGAAACAGTAACAACTCGGGGGCGACCTACATGGCGATTCCCCTACAGTTGCTTCCTCCGGTGATCAATACTTCAGCAACGGTCTTCGGCGTGTTCTCGAACCGGACGATCTCGGTGAACCTCACGAATCCGAACAATCCGGCGATTTCGAAAGTCATTTACCGCATTGGCACTGGTCCGTTCGAGGACTACACCGGTCCTCTCTCCCTTCGTAGGGAGAACTATCCCAACGGATTGAACATCGAAGCGCAGGTGGTCAGCGTCGATTCCCCTTATGCAGCCTACTACCTCACCAGCTCCCTGGTGAATAAGGCACTCACCACCCAAGCGGCTCTCTTGAGTGGTTCTGGTGGCGGAAACTTCACCCGTCCGGTGGGTGGCTCGCAAATGGTGACGAACCTTTCCGGCACCCAATCATCCAGCTTTTTCAGTTGGGGGAGCACTTTTTCCAATGGGAATCCCGTCTCAGGATGGAGCAAAAGTACCCTGACCTATCAAAGCTCAACCTTCTCTTCCATCACCGATTCCGAAAGGTTCCAGATTGGTTCGATCGTCTTTTACAACGGAACAATTCTGTCCGGGACCGGAGCCGACGCCATCGACCTGGTCGTGAATTTGAACTTTGTCCTCAATGGCGTTTCGTCAAACGCGTCCTTCACCTTCACCTTCGATCTGATCAACGTGCTTAACCAGAATATCTCGGGACAACCCTGGCTGGACGCGGACTATGTGCAGCTCCGCAGCGCCGTCTCGAACCAGACGATCTTCTTCAACGGCATTGAATTCGCGCTGCGCCTGGAATTTGGTGAGACCACGTCCAATGGTCTCGTCCTTTTCGACGAATTTCACGTCTTGGAAAACGCCTCAGCCTCTACCAAGGTTTACGGTACGCTCGAAGAAGCGGAGGTCGTGGCACCTTGATGCAGGAAGCGGGGCGGCTTATGCCTTATCCAGCCTCTGAAAAAGGCCTCCTGCAACTCGTGTGAATGACCGACTGGAAAAAGCATCTCATCGCCCTGACCGAGCAAGACTCCGCCCGTGCTCGCAAACTCGATGTCTCGTTTTTTCCGCCGGTGCCCGAGGAAGCCTTGCTCGCCTGGGAGACCACCCATGACGCGGAACTTCCGGCCGAGTGGCGGAGTTTTCTCTCCGTCTCCGATGGCCTTGAGGTGGGGATCGGGACCCGCTGGGTGGTGCGCCCGCTCGCCGAGTGGGATGTCCGCGAAAACCTTTGTGCGTCCCGCCATCGCTGGGTTTGCTTCGGCGACGACGCGGAGCACCGCTATCTATTTCCACTGAGCGATCAACCTTCGATCTACGAGGAAGAGCGTTTCGGAGCTGACGAAATTTTTTTCGCCGCCACCTTCCGGCGTTATCTCGAGCTGGTCTTTCGCGGGGAATGAAGTCACAAGGCAGCGATGCGGCGGCAGACTTCCTCGACCTTGGCACGGGTGTTAAACGCTGAGATCCGGAAAAAGCCTTCGCCTGCACTACCGAAGCCCGCACCGGGAGTGATCACCACTTTGGCTTCGTCCAGCATCTTGTCGAACATCTCCCAGGAGCCGACTCCCGCCGGACAACCGACCCAGACGTAAGGGGCGTTGAGTCCCCCAAACACCGGTAAACCCGCCGCCGCGCAAGCCTCGCGCAAGAGCGCCGCATTGCCCATGTATCCGGCGATGAGTGCCGCGACCTGGGCTTTGCCTTCGGGGGAGAATACGGCGGCCGCACCCCGTTGCACCGGGTAGCTCGCGCCGTTGAACTTCGTGCTGTGACGCCGCGACCAGAGCGCGTGGACCGACTGGGGCGCGCCGCTGGCGGTTTGCCCCATCAGCGTTTTCGGGATGACCACCGAGGCGCAGCGCACCCCGGTGAAGCCTCCGCTTTTCGAAAAGCTGCGGAACTCCATGGCGCACTCGTGAGCGCCGGGGATCTCGAAAATCGAACGGGGAATTTCGGGGTCCTGGATAAAGGCCTCGTAAGCGGCGTCGTAAAGGATGATCGCCCCGTGCTCACGGGCGTAGGTGACCCAGGCCGTCAGTTGCCCGCGAGTGGCGGTGGCACCGGTCGGGTTGTTGGGGTAACAAAGATAAATGAGATCGACCTTTTGATCGGGAATCGCCGGGACGAATCCGTTCTCCGCTGTGCAAGGCAAATAAACGAGTCCGCCGAAAGCACCGCGCTCATCGGCATCTCCGGTATTGCCGGCCATCACGTTGGTATCGACATACACCGGATAAACGGGGTCAGTGATGGCGATCACGTTGCCCGGCCCGAAGATGTCGAGGATGTTCCCGGTGTCGCACTTCGAGCCGTCGGAAATGAAGACCTCGTCCGCCGCGATGCCGAGTCCCGCATATTGATGATGAACAATGGCCTCGCGCAGGAAATCGTAGCCTTGCTCCGGCCCGTAACCGCGGAAGGTGGCGGCGTCACCCAGTTCGTCGATGGCGACGTGCATCGCCTCCCGGCAGGCGGACGGGAGCGGTTCGGTCACATCGCCGATGCCGCAGCGAATCAAATTCTTGGCCCCTTCGGGATCGGCGGCAACGAAAGCATTGACGCGGCGGGCGATTTCGGGGAAAAGATACCCAGCTTTGAGTTTGAGAAAGTTGTCGTTGATGCGGGCCATGGAAATGTGTCTCGTGGGATTTTGAAGAGCCTTATTGTTGAAGAGCCTTATTGGAAAGGAAGATGGCCATTGAGCAACGATTTTTTGCAAGGAAATGGCTTTTTGTCGGAGCTGCGGTGGCGGCGTTGGGACAGACTGCCCCGGTCGAAGCGGGCAAACGGATCGTCTTTGCCGAAGGTCGCCTCTCACTCGAACTCGCGGATGGTTGGTCGGAGAGCGATCTCAACGCGAAGGATGATTTCCCCGGGTTCGCCACTCAGGATCAGCGCTCTTCCCTTTATCTCCGGGAGATCGGATCGGATGCGGCGGGTAGCATGGAAGACCTTCTGACCGGAACCGTGGCCAACTACGAGACCGTCTTCCGTGTCTCCAAGGTGAGCGAAACCAAAACCGGACAGGTCGATGGCCCGGTGAAAAAGTGGCCGGCGATCTTCGCCACGCTTGAGGCGGTCGTGACCAAGGGAACCGAAGAGTTTCCGATGCGATTCTACCTGCTCATTTTCGACACCGGGGAGAATATCACGCTTTTGCAAGCGAGCACCACCATGCCGGTCCGCGAGGCCCGCGAGCAACAAATCTACGAAATGATCCGCTCTCTCGTTGCCAAACCGTGATTGTCGAAGAACGGTCTTCCTATGGCAGAGCGTCCTCCCATCCTCGCCCGCGGCCGGGTCGCGCGGGTTTTTACTCCCGACCGGCTTTACGAGATCGAAATGCCCAATGGACACCGCGCCTATGGGGTGATCGAGCGCAAAGGGCCGCGTCCACCCGCAGGAGTTGAAGTGATCGGTCTGACTGTCATGACCCATTTTTCTCCCTACGATTTCAGCAAGTGCAAAGTGGTGGCGTGGGAGACGGCTAGCTCGTAGGGTGAGGCTCGATTTTCGCCATGGCTCTGCTCGAAGTCCGTAACCTCACGACCAGCTTTCATACCCGCGAGGGCGTGATCCGCGCGGTCGATGATGTCAGTTTCGATGTCGAGAAAGGGGCGACCGTGGGCATCGTCGGCGAATCGGGTTCCGGAAAATCGGTGGCTTGCTACTCCCTGCTCCGACTCATCCCCGAGCCACCCGGACGGATCGAGGCTGGCACGGCTCACTTCGCCGGAGTGGATCTGCTGGCCCTCCGTGAGAAGGAGCTGCGCCGTATCCGGGGTAAGCGGATCAGTCTCATTTTTCAGGATCCGATGACCTCGCTCAATCCTTACCTGAGCATCGCCGCGCAGTTGATCGAGCCGCTCCGCATTCATGAAGGCCTCTCGAAAAGCGCGGCCTATGATCGCGCAGTCGCCGAGCTCGATGCCGTGGGTATTCCAAACCCTCGTCAAAGAATCGACCGCTTTCCGCATGAATTTTCCGGTGGCATGAGACAACGCGTCATGATCGCGATGGCGTTGATTACCCGACCAGAAATCCTCATCGCCGACGAGCCGACCACCGCCCTCGACGTCACGATCCAGCGGCAGGTGCTCGATTTGATCCGCAGCCGCCAGGCCGAACTCGGCACGGCGGTGATCTTCATCACCCACGATCTCGCGGTGGTCTCGGAGGTGTGTGACACTGTCAATGTCATGTATGCCGGTCGCTTCGTCGAGCGGGCCTCCGTGGATACTTTGTTCACCGCGCCTCGCCACGCCTACACCCGCGCTTTGCAGCGCTCCATCCCTGCGCTGCAGGAACGGGGCAAGCCTCTCCACACCATTCCCGGATTGCCTCCGCGCCTCATCGCCGGCCAGACCGGTTGCTCCTTTGCTCCACGTTGTCCCGTGCCGGAGGGTGCTCCCGCCCACAGCCTTACTCGCCCACCTCTGATCGAAATTGGCGAAGGGCACTGGGTGCAAGATTGTCCGGGATGTCTTGCAGGGCCTCCTGCGGAGGTAGGTATCCGCCGTGAGACTGCGTGAACGCTTGGATTCAAGTAGCTTATCTACCCGGCTTATCCGACATGCCGCGAGCCTGCATCGAAACGACGGTGCCGAGCTACGATGTCGCCCGACCTTCGCAACAGCTTGTTCAGCTCGCGAGGCAACAGATGATCCTTGATTGGTGGGATCGTGGATGCTCCGGATTTGAACTCGTGACATCGCTTGAGACCATCGATGAAGTGGTGCGTGGCGGGCAAGCACTGGCCCGAAAGCATCTTGATCGCATCAGCGAGGTGCTTGTATTGGCAATTGCCGACGCGGTGGCGGACCTCGCCGAACTTTCCGTTCAAAGGGGAATTGTTCCGGGCAAAGCCGTCTCAGACGCGATTCACATCGCGGTTGCCTCTGTTCACCTGATCGAGTATCTTGCGACTTGGAACTTAAAGCACATCGCCAACCCGTTCCTCCGCGAGAGAATCCGAAAACAGGTGAATGATTTGGGTTACCCGATGCCAGTCATGTGTAGCCCGGAAGATTTACTCCAAAACGATGCTGACTACTGAGAAATCCCCTGCGTCCATCGACCTTGTTTTGGCCGAGGTCCGTTTTCACAAACAGGCCATTGCGGAAGAGCATGATTTCGACGTGAGGAACCTCGCTCAAGATTTGCAGCGGCGTCAGGCGGATATCGCGTTACTCGTATCACCCCCGCCCGATTGCATTGAGTCAAATTCTTGAGCTGACTGAGTAAATGATCGGGGCTGTCGGCGGGAAGGTGGTTCCTCGCTTCGTCTCCGCCGGAGAGTTGCTCTCTGGAAACGTCCTGAATCTGGCCGGATATTTCACTACCCTCCCCCGTGTCCTACCTCGAACTCGATCAACTTTCGCGACACTTCACCCGGCGCACCGGATGGAGCCGCAGCACTGAACTCACCGTTCGGGCGGTCGATGGAGTCAGCTTGAAGGTCGAGCGGGGTGAGATCCTGGGACTGGTGGGGGAAAGCGGCTGCGGCAAATCGACGCTCTCCCGTTTGATCATGCAGCTGCTCAAGCCAAGTGGAGGCAGTGTCGTGCTCGAAGGGGAGCGGCTTGCGGATCTGTCTCCGAAAGAGATCCGGCGGCGGCGGCGCGATTTTCAGATGATCTTCCAGGATCCCTACGCTTCGCTCAATCCGCGACTGACGGTGTATAGCACGCTTGCCGAAGCGATCCTGACGCGGCACCCCGGGTTGCGCAGGGACCGCGCCGCCCTCGGCGACGCCGTTGCGATTTTGATGGAGCGGGTCGGGCTGGATCCCCGGTATCAGCGCCAGTATCCCCACGAGTTCTCCGGCGGCCAGCGCCAGCGCATCGCCATCGCCCGCGCCCTCGCACCCGAGCCGAAATTGATCCTCGCCGACGAACCCGTCTCCGCTCTCGACGTGTCGATCCAGTCGCAGATCCTGAACCTGCTCAAGCAGTTGCGCGACGAACTCGGCTTGACCATGATTTTTATTTCGCACGATCTCTCGGTGGTTCGCTATATTTCGGATCGTATCGCAGTGATGAGTGAGGGGAAAATCGTGGAGCTGGGCGGGTCCGAGGAGGTGTTTTCCCAGCCTCGTTCCCCAGTCACACAAACGCTCTTGCGGGCCATTCCCAAGGTTCGCGGGCGCGGCTGAATTCCTTTCGCGATTCGGGGGATTTGCGACTACCGTTCGTCCCTTTCGGAATGCCCCCGCTCACCCGCTTTCGTCCCTGCATCGACCTGCACGAAGGACAGGTCAAACAAATCGTCGGCGGGACTTTGGGCAGCGAAGTCCTCAAAACGAATTTTGTCAGCGAGCATGCCCCGGCCTGGTTCGCCGAACTGTATGCCGCAGATGGGTTGCGCGGCGGGCACGTCATCAAGCTCGGCCCCGGCAATGATGAGGCCGCCCGCAGTGCCTTGGCTGCCTACCCCTCCGGTCTGCAAATCGGTGGGGGCATCGCCCCGGAAAATGCGGTCTCGTGGCTGGAGGCCGGGGCGTCCCATGTGATCGCGACCTCCTGTTTGTTCTCGCCCGAAGGCCGGTTTTTGCCCGAGAACCTTGCCGCACTGGTCTCCGCCGTCGGGGTGGAGCGGCTCGTGATTGACCTGAGCTGTCGCCGGGTCGCCGATGGCTGGACCGTCGCGATGAACCAATGGCGAACCCTGACCGATCTACCGGTGACCCTAAGCACTCTCGATCAATTGGCCGATTCGTGCGCCGAATTCCTCATCCATGCTGCCGATGTCGAAGGAAAGTGCGAAGGGATCGACCGCGATCTGGTCACCCTGCTCGGGCGATGGGGGCGGCGGCCGCTGACTTATGCCGGTGGGGCGCGTTCGATCGGGGATCTTCAACTCGTGGCAAAATTGAGCGACGGACAGGTCGATCTGACGATCGGCAGTGCCCTCGACATTTTTGGCGGCGGGGGCGTAAACTACCGCGACTGCGTAGCATTCAATCAACGGCAGGAAGCTTCGGTGACGCTATCTTCCCTAAGTTGACCTCGTTCGGCTTTCGTTGTTCTCTTTAAAAACCCATGATCCTCGTCCCCCGCCTTCGCTCCCTCGCCGCTCCGTTCGCGCTCCTGACACTCGCCCTTCTCGGGGGAATTGCCGTTGCCCAGGACCAAGGAGACCCCATCCCGCTCCCGCAGGAAAACAGTGACATCGCCACCGATGCCGCAGTCACCTGGGGAGTGCTCCCCAATGGTCTGCGCTACGCGATCCTTCCGAACGCTGAGCCGCCCGACCGGGTCAGCATGAGGCTTTTCGTTGATGCTGGTTCACTGATGGAGTCCGAAGATCAGCGAGGCCTCGCTCACTTCCTCGAGCACATGGCCTTCAACGGCACGAACAATTTCCCTCCTGGAAAGATGGTCGAGTATTTCCAACGCCTCGGGATGGGCTTCGGCAGCCATACCAACGCCCACACTACGTTCCACGAGACCGTCTATAAACTGGAACTCCCCAGTGCTGAGGAGGCGATCCTCGACGAGGGGATGAAGCTCCTCCGCGACTATGCCGACGGCATGTTGTTGCTTCAGGAAGAAATCGACGACGAGCGGGGCATCATCCTCAGCGAGAAGCGCAGCCGCGACTCGGTGGAGTGGCGCACCTTCGTGGATCAGATGAAGTTCATTTTCCCGGACCATCTTCTGGCCGAGCGCATGCCCATCGGCACCGAGGAAGTCATCAGCGGAGCCCAGCGGGACCGGTTTGTGGACTTCTATCAGAAATACTACACCGCCAATCGCATGGCGGTGGTCGTGGTCGGCAAGGTCACTGTTCCGGAGATCACCAAGCTGATCGAGACGCACTTTGCTTCGCTGGAAGCGAAGGCCAAAACTCCGGCTCCCGATCTCGGTTCGGTCTCACAGCGTTCCTTGGCCACTCATTACTACTTTGAAAAAGAGGCTGCTGAGACTTCCGTCTCGATCGAAGCCATCACCCCCGCGCCCGATCAGCGAGACGATGCCGCCCGCCGCGCTGAGGATTTGCGGGTCATGATCGCCAGCTCCATCATTGATCGCCGTCTGGAGCGTCTCGCGAAAGCGGCGGATTCCCCGGTCAAAAGTGCCAGCACGAGCGGCGGCGACTTCTTTGATCTGGGCTTCGCCCGTTACCTCTCGATCGATGCGGAGTGCCCACCGGGGAATTGGGAGGCGGCCCTGACATTGATCGAACAGGAGTTGCGCCGCGCCATCGAACACGGCTTCACCGAAAGTGAATTCGCCGAAGCTACCGCCAATGTCCAACAGCGCTACGAAGATGCCGCGGCCCAGATGGGCAAGCGGCTGTCCCGCACTCTCGCCGATCAGCTCGCCGACCGGATCGGCTCCCGTCGCATCTTCACCAGTCCGGCCGATGATCTGCCTCGGGTCACTGCGGTGCTCGCGGAGCTCACCCCCTCCGCCTGTCAGGCGTCCCTTGCGAAGCTCTGGACCGGAGCCTCCGACACGATGATACTGCTCTCGGGAAATGCGGAAATCGCGGAAGCGGACAAGCCGATGGAACGGATCAAAGCCGTCTATGACAAGAGCCTGGCCACCGCAGTGACCGCTCCTGAGGAGAAAGCACTCGGTGAGTTCTCCTACTCCGAGTTTCCCGCTCCCGGTGCCATCGCCGAGCAAACCCTCGTCGAGGATCTCGGGGTGACCCAGGCGCGCTTCGAAAATCAGGTGCGGGTGAACTTGAAGCCCACGGAATTTGAGGATGAAACCATCTATGTCAAAGTGCGCTTCGGTCCTGGTCTGATCACCGAACCAAAACCGGGTCTCTCCTTTTTCCTCAGCAGCATCTTCACCAGCGGAGGACTCGAAGCTCATGACTATGATGAAATCCAGCGTCTCTTCGCCGGTCAATCCGTCTCCATCGATTTCACCGTTGACGAGGACTCCTTCAGTCTGGGGGGCAAAACCACTCCCGCCGCTCTCTCGCAACAGCTCACCTTACTGAGGGCCTACCTGACCAATCCCGGTTTCCGTGAAGAGGCGGCGCTCGAATTCCAACGCAGTCTGGATGCCGTCTTCCAACAGATCGAGCGCACTCCGGGCGGCTTCGCCCAGGACGATGTGGCCACCTTCCTCCACGGAGGAGACCAGCGCTTTGGATACCCACCTCGGGCTGAGCTTGCCGCATTGACCACCGCCGACGCCAAGGCTTGGCTGGCTCCGTCTCTCGCCAGCGGGTATTGCGAGATCACGGTGGTTGGCGACTTCGACGTCGAAACCGCCCTGAACGATCTGGCGGTTACCTTCGGCAACCTTCCTCCGCGCGAGGCCGCAAAGCCCGCCTACACCGAGGAGCGCCGCGTCAAGTTCCCCGATCCCATTGACAAGACCTTCACCATCGCCACCGAGATTCCCAAGGGCATGGTGGTGGTGCAATGGCCCACCGAGTCGATCTATGACATCCAGCGCACCCGCCGCCTCGGCCTGCTCTCGGCCGTGCTCGATGACCGCCTGCGGGTAAAGCTACGCGAGGAGCTGGGCGATACCTACAGCCCCGTGGCCCACAATCTCCCCAGCGATACCTGGACCGATTACGGCTACTTATTTGCCCTGGTGGAGATCGATCCGCCCCAAGCCGAAACGGTTTCGGAAGTCATCACCGAAATTTCCAAGGAACTCGCCAGTGGGACTGCCATCAC
>Ga0105044_10009545_pt1 | contig 13264 bp, 13 predicted proteins | sample MAT01_FD_78092 | JGI IMG/M metagenome (GOLD analysis project Ga0105044, IMG submission 78092) | Freshwater microbial communities from Lake Fryxell liftoff mats and glacier meltwater in Antarctica - MAT-01 | ecosystem: Environmental > Aquatic > Freshwater > Ice > Liftoff microbial mat | place...
GAGCGCGGCGCCGGTGTTGCCGCTGGACGTGCCGAGGCAGATGCGTTTTCCCTCCATCGCGAGATGGGTGATCGCCGCCGCGGCGAACCGGTCTTTGTAGGAACCGGTCGGGTTGCTGCCCTCGTATTTGAACCAAAGGTTTTTGAGCCCGAGGGCCGGACCGATCCGGGTCGAACGCATCAGCGGCGTATTCCCCTCGCCCAACGTGACCGCTCGCTCCGCGGGCGGACCGTTCCACTTTTTTGCGTACTTCCAAATGCTCATAAAAATTTCGGTCTGCGTCGATTACTCCAGCCAGGGGCCGGTGGGACGGTGGGTGAATCCGGTCGTGAGCTTTGTGCTCACGGCACCTCGCGCCGGAATCGTCAGGAGGTCGCCGCTTTTCATCAGGTCGGCAAAACGACCGACCGGAGACGTGCTCGGTTGCAGGGTGATGATGTGTCCCTCGCCCCATAGCGGGTAACGGGGGATGCCGCCGGCGCAATTCCAAGACCAGGCATAGGGAAACGTTTTCAGGTCCCACTCCATCGCGAACCCAAGTCCCTTCGCTTCGTTCCAAATGCATCCCTGCCCGGCCGCGAAGTCGCCGAGCTGAACCGAATGGTCCGTTCCGGCATTGGCCGGCGGAACGATGCTGCAGTCGCGCATGCGTTCGCTCCCGCGCTCGCGCACGAAGGGCCAGGTGCCGGAATATCCCGCCTCGAGCTGAATCGCGGCGGGCGTATCCGTCTTGTAAACACGGACCGTCTTGGCCGGAGCGATCAAGCTCGCGCCGTCCAGCAAGGGACCGCCGAAGGTAGGATGCTGCAGCCAGGCGATCGGGAGCGGCTCGGGACCGCGGTTCTCCACCGTTTCCGTCCATTGCATCCGGGGGCTTTCGGCCCGTAGGAGCAACGTGCGCCGATACACCAACGGCGTTCGAATGGAGCGCCCGACCAGCGTCACGCTCAAGGCACCGGCCGCGACGGTGTTCGGCTTTTCCACGACCCAGGGCACCGCGCGGAGCTCGCCGTGCGTGCCCAAGGGCGCTCCGAAATAATCGCCGGCGAAAAATCCGTTGGGCAGCGAGACGTACCAGCTGCCGTCCATCACGTCGTACAAATCGCTTCCCCCCACCATCGGCTGGTCGAGGACGCGCAAGAGCGGAGGTTGTCCGTAGGGATTTCTCCAGATGATATCGATGCCGCTCGCCCGGTCCACATAGCGGCCGATCGCTCCGCCACGCTCCGGCCACAGTTCGATCTCGCAGAACGCATTCTGCAGCACCAGCCGCCGCTGGACGCCGCGGCCCGTCCAGCGCGCCACCGGTTTGGAACGCTTCCCGGTGGCCCGTGGTTGCGTCGGACGGAGCGAGGCATTGTTTTTCTGCGACGACCCTGATGTATTATTTTTTGCCATGACTGCGCTTGTTGCCGAAAAAGGCGGCGTTCTCGGCCACGTCTTTGCCCTCGACACGACGGGAAGCACCGCTATCCGGGCCGAGGGCGATGGCCGGGCGGTGCCGCTCCGTTATCGGCGATCCGTCAAAGAAGACGACGCGCTCTGCTCCCTCGCGCCACAATAAACCGGCGAAAGCGGGATTTCCCGCAGGTTTGCCGGCGACAGCGGGGCGATTCATGCGAGCAGGCCGCCGTCGACGAGCCACGTCGTGCCGGTCACGAATTTAGCCTCCGGCGAACAAAGAAAGGCCACGACGTTGGCGACGTCTGCCGGCACGCCGGTGCCGAGAGGGGTTTGATTGGCGACGTCGGGGAGCACTCCCTTCGACGCCAAATCCTTTTCGAACGCGGCCGACGTGTCCACCCGGATATCGCCGGGCGCGACCGCAACCACCCGGATGCCGTCGGCCGCAAGTTCCTTCCCCATCGATTGCGCGAGGGAGGACACCGCGGCCTTGGCCGCCGCGTAGATCATCGCGCCGCGCTGCGGACGAAAGGCATTGATCGAAGAGATGTGAACGATCACGCCGCCCCCGGCGGATTTAAGGAACGGAAGGACCGCTTGAGAGCAGAAGACCACCCCGCCCACGTTGACGTGCATGATCCGGTCGAACTGCGCCGCGTCCAAGGTGGAGAGACTGCTGAAAGCCTGGGCTCCGACGACGGCGGCATTGTTGATCAGGACATCGACGCCGCCCATCTGACGGGCGGCAGACTCGACGAATTCGCGGCATTGCACCGGATCGCCAACATCGACCCGCAGCGCGCTCACACGAGCGCCGTAGCGCTCGAGCAAAGGCGCGGCCACGGATGGATCGGGTTGGCCCACCACCACCTGCGCGCCGCGCGCGAGAAAGGCTTCGGCGATCGCCTTGCCGATATTGGTGGCTCCTCCCGTGACAATGACACGCTGCGTTCTCATAGGGCTATCAGGGGGCCGGTCGGACTGAAAAGGGGTTCACAGGCGAAAAAAGACCGGAAGGATTTCGGATACCAAAGAGGCCGAACGTCGGGGATATACCACAGAGACACAGAGCCACAAAGATCGGAAGAAATCAAATCCGGAAGGGTAGCGTTCTCGAGAGGAGTTTTCCAGCGCGAATCCGAATTTCACTTCTGGTCTTTTTTGCGCGCTCTGTGCCTTTAGGCGAGATCCGACCGCCGAATCCGGTACGATTCGATCCGAGCGAGGGTCATGCTTCGGCCGCTGCCAAGGAGCGTGCAGCGTAGGCGTCGACGAACCCCCGACACTCGTCCGTCAGCGGATAACCCAAATAGCTCGCCATCGTGGCAAAGAGACCGCGGTTGACCATGTAATACTTCAAACCCGTCAGCCAGCAGGCGATCTTTTCGCCACCATAGATCCCAAAGAGCACGCGCTTCATCGCTTCGTCGACCGCCCTGGCCTCGTCGAGGCGACCGGCCGAATAAAGCGCGGCGATTTCGGCGAGCTGTTTCGGCACTGCGGCGGCACCGCCGAACAGAAAACCGTCGTATCCGGCCACAAGATACTCGACGCAGCGGAATTCGTCCCCGTTGAAGAGCCGCAGTGTGGGCTTTTCGGCACGCGCCGCCAGGGCGATCGCCCGCCTCGCGGGCGATCCGGAGCTATCCTTGACGAACCGTACCTTCGGCAGGAGATAGATCGCCTTCAGTTTATCCTCGGGAATCGCGATGGGCCGATGACGTCCCAAATCGTAGATTCCAACGGGCAGAACGCTCGCCGCCACCGCATCCGTAAAGAGTGCGGCAATACGATCCGGCGTGGCGTTCATGAACGTGGCCGGGGACGCGACGATCGCGTAATGCGCACCCGCCTCCGCTGCGCGCTCGATGTTGTCCGAGATTCGCGGCACGGAATTGTCCGACACCTGCGCGGCGATCTCGAGCTTTCCGTCTGCCGCAGCCACCGCCGTGGAAATCAGCCGGCTGCGCTCGCGATCGGGGAGCCAGGGACCCTCTCCGCAGGTTCCCGCCAAAAAGACCCCTTGAATCCCTCCCTCGACCGCATCGCGGATCGTTCTTTCGACCGACGCCACGTCGACTTTCAAGTCGGGCGTCAGAGGAGTCGGGATCGCCGACCAAATATGCACTGCAGGCGAGGGCTTCATCGTCGAACACAAGGCCACAACACCCGTTTCGAACCTAGCTTATTCGACTGGTAAACTGTTGTGGGCAGCTCAACCGCTCGTGAAACACACCGGCCGGACACCCAACTCCCTGACAAGCGTGTGACGGTCTGCCTTTTGGGAGACTGCTTTCTCGAGCCTTTCTAAACCTTGCACGTTTCCCGATAAATCGACCCGCGTTTCTTCCCGCAATCGACTTATGTTGTTGGGCCCATCCCCGGCGTCTCGGTAGCGCGCAACCCAAGCCTCTATTCCCCAAACAATCGTTCCCCAGTCGAGGAGGAGTTAGGCATCTTTTGCAGGTTGGCCAATGGAAAAAAAGGCACCCTCCCCGCAAGTCGCGATCGATCGAAGATGGTGGACGCTACAGGACTCGAACCTGTGACCCCGTGCGTGTGAAGCACGTGCTCTAACCAACTGAGCTAAGCGTCCGTTACTGATGATCAATACCTTACAGCGACAGAGGACCATTTTCTACACCGCCATTCGGCACGTCAACCGAGAAAACCGGAGAGTGGGCAAACGCGCTCGGTCCTTGAGCGATTATCCCGTTGTGGATTTCACGGAGTCGGAACGTCGACCGTGAAGATCTGCGAAAAAGACCCTACCTCGTCCGCAACCTGGCGCATAAAGGCGATCTGTCTGCCGTCCGGGGAGAAAACGCACGCGAGCGGGAGCAGCGGGTGACGCGTCGTCTCGGTGAGCATCTGCGTTTTGCCACTTTCCATCTCGGTCACGCAAACCCGTCCGTCCATCGTGTGCGCGATCGAGCGTCCGTCGGGACTCCACGTAAAGGCCGACTCGATCCCGGAGGGGTTTTGGGTGACTTGCCGAAACGAACCGCCCGTCGGAGCAACGGTGAAAAGCTGCACCACTCCGTTGTCGTCCTTCATCAGGAAGGCGATCCGCGAACCGTCCGCCGAGGCGCGCAGCCAGTGTCGCGGCGCGGTCACGACACCGGGGAATTTCCGCTCCGACGTAAACGTGAGCCTTCGTTGAACGACCCCACGCGGCGGTGCCGGGCGGCGAGTCGACGTTCCTTCGAGAGGACCGTCGCCAGCGAGGGTCAAGTCCGACGGCAGCTCCGCGAGAAATACCTCCGCCCACTCGCGACCGTCGAGCGCAACGACATTGCCGAGAAACGCGAGTGCCCGTTCGCGTTTCGATCCCACCACCCACCCCTCCTCGTAGGCGCGGCCAATTTCATCCGATCCGGGACGCGGCCGATTGACGGTGCGCGCCACCACCACCGAAAAGTAGTTGCCATCGTGATTGCGCGGATGCGCGCGGGCGACGCGCACGCCCTCTCCCGATGGAAGGAGAAACATCGCCTCAACCGTGCGTTGGTTGAGGTCACGACCCGTTTCGTCGGCCGTGTGACCGAGTCGCGCGAGAACCTCGTCCTCGTAGGTCGCGCTGATCATGGCTCCGTCGGGACTGAAGACATGCACGTGCGAGCCTCCGCGCAACGCTCCCGGAACGAACGGCGGCGCGTAGTTCATCGCATCGAGGGGCGTGATTCGACCGGGAGAGCGAGTGTCGACCATCGCTCCGCGCCGCCGCGACGGACCGTACGACCAGTCGAGCGTGGGACGCTCGGGGCCATGGATAAAAACGACCTTGGGCTCGAGCGGGTGATAGGTCGCGACCCCGCACGATGCGCCGTTTTTGGCCTCGAAGAGAACCCGCGTTTCACCCGTCGTCACATTGACCTCTTCGATGCGTTTCCCGTCAAAAATCGAGTCGACCGTACGCACGTCGTACACAATCCATTGTGCATCCGGAGACCACACATTGACATTGGTCAGCACATGGCCGTGCGCCGCGTGGGTCAGTTGCCGCTCTCCCGCAAAGGCGAACGCGAGCGACCCGGCCAATCCGAGTGTGGTCATAAGAAAGACACGAAATGGCGAAGAGGTCATTGCGGCACGGCGCTCATTGCCTGCGACCATTCTGCCTCGGAGGACGGGTAACCCCGGAGTGTCCAGAGCCCCGCGAAAAATTTGAGCGACGACGTCATCGTGGGTGAGGACGCTAACCGCAGCGAGCCGACAGGCACCGGACATTCGGACCGCGTCAGCGCGGATAACCGGGCGGTGCGTCCGCCATCGTCAGGTTTCGGAAGTTCGCCCAGCGATGAAAGGTGAGGAAATTGGCGTCGTGATTGTTGTGCGCGCCACCCAGCCCGTCGTCGAACGCGGTGCGACACGCGGCGATCAAGGCGTCCCCCTCGAACAGCCATTCCACATACTGAAAACCGTGATTGGCGACGTCGGGGTGGTGAAGCAAGACAGTGTGAGTTGTCCACCTCCGGAGGTCGGGCGACGACACAAGCGCGAGCGTGTTCCGAATACGACCGGGGTTCTCCGCCCAGTCGCGCTCTGCCACGATCGAGGCGACAGACCAATAACGTTTGCTGACGGAATCGAAGCGAATCGTAAATTTCTTACCACCGCCGGGAAACGGGACGAAACCGGTGGCGGGATCGAAAGAGGCGGTTTTCCCGTCCGGACCGATCCGCACGATCGCCGCTTTTTCGTCCGGCGATTTCGTTTGCACGCGCAGGACGTTCACCAACTCCCCGGAGGGTGCGATTGTTGCATTGCCTTCCAACCAAGCGCCCATATCGCCGCCGTTCCAAGCGCGATTGCTGGGCAGAAACTCGCTCGCGGTCCAATTATCGGCGTCGAGCAAATCGGCACCGACCGGCACGGAAAGCATTCCGGCGCAGTAATTGATGCCCCACGCCTCGGGAGGATTGCGCCACTCCATTGCCCGCCAAAGCCGACCCTTGTGCTCGATCAAAGGCATCGGTGCGCAGTGGTATTCGCCGCCATCGCGAAGCAAGCCCGTCTTCCGGTCGTTGGGCGAAGTCCAGCTCGCTCCGCCATCGGTCGAGCGGCGAATCACGGCGTTACCGTGGTGACGATCGGTCCCCAGCAGGTAGAGCGCGTCGCGATGCACAAAAAGCATCGACCAAAATGCCCCTTGGATTTCGGAGATGCGCTTCCAACTCGCTCCACGATCGCTCGCACGGAAAATCACGCTGCGAGCGCTGGTGTGCTCGGTCGATTTCGGACCGAAAAAATCGTGGGATGCCACGTAATCGCCATTGGGGAGGACCGCGAGGCCTGGCGATCCGATATATTGACCGGACGAGGCCGGGCTATGGTCGATGACCACGCCCGGGACGAGATCGAAACGGGCGTTCGGCTCGGCGGCAACGGCACTTTCGAATAACAATGTGGCGGCAAGGACAACCAGGCCTAAAGAACGGTCAATTTTCATAGCGGGGGAACAGATGGGCGAGGCAGGCCACTCGAAGCACGAGCGCGCCTCGTGAGAGCATTAGAAGCGACCGGTTACCGACAGACGATAAGAGCGCAACGGATTGGTCCGCGTCAGATAAAAATAATCGGCGCCGATGTTGTTGACCTGAAGATCGACTTCCCAACGACCGAAACGGTACGCCGCGCCGAGATCGTAGGTCTTCTGGTTCTCGGGATAGTTGTAGCGAGAGCCCGCATAGATGCCCGTTCCGTTCGGGACTTGGATCGCCATCGGCCCAACCCAGCTCGTTCCGGCCTTCACCATCCAACCCATGCCTTTCGTATCGCGAAACGAATATTTACCGAAGAACTTGAACGACCAGTCCGGCGCGAAACGTAAAGGACGGCGCGCCCCGATTCTATTGGCCGACGGATCCGCCTCGCTCGACTCCATGTTCACATAGCTTGTCATGAGCGTCAGGCGCGAGGTGACGTCGCCGAACGCCTCGAGTTCGTAGCCTTTCGTCTCGGCGTCGGACACGTATATTTGGGTAATCGAACGAACGGACGGCAAACCCGTCGCAGGATCTGTAAACGGCTCAGTGGTCGTAAGGGTTACGGAATTGCCTTTTCTTGCGAGATTCCAGTACGCGGCGGTCACGGTCACTCGACCGTCAAGCACCTCGCCTTTAACGCCGAGTTCCTTCAGATCGTTTTGGCGGGAAGCCCGCACGAAGATATCGCGACGGGGATCGCCGATCGGCACGCCTGCACTGAACTGGGCCTGGAAAAGCTCGGGGTCATTTTGGAGGCTCCTTACCGCGTAGAGGGACAACTTCTTGGAAATTTTGACGACCACCGCGGCACGCCACGAGTTCAGGACGGATGCCGTGTCGATTTTGTTCCGCTGAACATGACGGCTCGACGAACTCCGGTCCTTGTCGGAGCGCAATCCTCCGCTCAAAATTACGCGGTTCCAGAATTCCAAATCCTGCTGTGCGTAAATTCCGAAATTCCGGGAATTATTTTCATTCTCGTTGAGCAGCGTCGGCACCGCCGAGGTGCGTGGGGAGCTGAAGAATCCAACGGGGTCGCGGGCGAGTTCGGCCAGATCGATGCGTGCGTACTTAGGCTCGATCGGGCGCGCAGTATTATTGCTGTTGGACCCCCAGGTCATTTCGTACTGATAACCGAGCAAGCTGTTGGTTTTTAGCCAATCGAGCGGCTCGAACTGCGCGTTAAAATCTCCCTGCAGATTGAGGACCTTTCTCTCACTCCAAGTCCGATCCAAATTAATGTTCTGAAACCGCGAGACATTGTCCTGAATGGTCCAGGCGTGCCAGTCGATGTCGCTCTGATTGAAGTGTAACGCCTGTTTGAAAAACATGTTGTCGGCCACCTTTTGCTCCAACGTCATGTTCAGTGCATTCAGGCCTTCCTCCCACGTGTTATCCGGTCCCCCGGCATTTGCGCTGTATGGTATGTTGAGCGGGGTTATCTGATCGGCGGCGCCGTAAACTTGCGGAAAATTCAGGTGCCGGCGAACTTCGGCCGGATAGACATTGAATCCGTGGCCTTCCTCCCGCGAGGGCGTATTGGTCTTGAGGAATTCTCCGACGGCAATCAGCTCGGTGCGATCCGACAGTTTCCATCGAAACGAGGGGTAGATTCCCGCGATCTTGTGCTCCAGGAAGTCGATATAGTCGTCCGAATCTTGTCCGACCAAAACGACTCGCGCGGCCATCTTGCCGTCGCGACCGAGGATCGCGTTGTGATCGAGCGTGGCCCTCAGAAAATTACCGTCGACGGAATCTTCGTAGCCCACCGTCGTCGAGACGTTGGTGAAACCTCGCTTGAGGTCGGGCTTCTTGAGGATGTAGTTAAGCAGGCCGGCCACGCCACCGCGTCCCTGGACCGCCGAAGGTGGGCCCTTGACCACCTCCAACCGATCGTAGCCGGCCAGGTCGCGCTTGTAGGGAGCGATCCGCACCCCGTCGGTCGCGAAACCGTTGCTGTTCTCGAAGCCGCGAAGATTCACTCCGCCGAAACCCGCGTTGCGGTCCCGAACGAATGCGCCGGGAATGAAGCGGAAGGAATCTTGGAACGTGGTCGCAGCCGTATCGCGCCAGAGCGCTTCGGTCACGATACTCACACTCTGCGGAATATTGATGAGCGCGGTATTCGTCCGGGTTGCCGTCGAGGCGCTCGAAACGCGATAACCTTCGTTTTCGCCGGAGGCCGTGACTTCGAACGGCGTGAGCACCGTGACGTCGCCCGAGCTCGACGCCGCATTTCCGCCGGCGGGGACCGTTTGTGCGAACGCGCCGGCGGCCACGAGAAGCAAGCCGCTGCAGACGAGAGAAGAAACCGCGAGGCTTCGACGGGTGAGAATGATTTCAGGCATGGTGTAGGAAGGGCCAGGCAAACGAATGGGTCTCTAAATCCGTTTCGCCAGAAACGGAGACGGAAATGAGCGGGGTGAAAAAACGTTTTTTCAATTTTACGATCCTGTCAAATTTATTTCCAGAAATTGCTCGAACCGCCCTTTAAAAATGGCCGGTCGATTCCCGAAGAACGATCTCCACCGGTGCTTCAAAACGCAGGGATTTGGCGCTATTGGGAGCGGAGAGCATGCTCAGCAACAATTGGCTTGCGTCGCGTCCGACCTGATGACGGTGGACTCCAACACTGGAAAGCGGCGGATCGAAATAGAGCGAGTTCTCATAGTCGCCCACTCCCACTACTGCGAGATCGTGGGGGATCGCGAGCTTCTTGCGCTTGATCGCGTGGTAGGCGCCTAGGGCCAGACTGTCGGTCACTGCATAAAGCCCGTCGCACCTGCCTCCCGATTCGAAAAACCGCGCCATCGCCGCGTGGGCGCCCATTTCCGACAGCGTATCCGCAACCACGACCTGGGCGGGTCGTCCCAGCAACTGGGCACTCGCAGCCATGAAACTATCCACCCGCGCGTGCGTCGTCTGGGTCAAGGGTCGGCCATGGAGAACCGCGAGGGAGGAGCGCTTCGCGCGCACGAGGACTTCCGCGGAGCGAGCGCCGCAGGTGGGGTCCTCCACGACGCTCGCATATCGCGGTACGGAGCGGTTCACGAGCACGACCGGATACGGTAAGTGCGTTCGCCCGAGAAACTGATCGTCGGCCGGTGTCGTGTTGGCGATGAGCGCCGCGTTGAAATGATCCCCCGTCAAAAGCCCCGTGAGGTCGCACAACTGGCCAGCCGCAAACATTTCGATCATCAGCGAAAACGTTCTGTCCTGGGGGCCGTGTACACCCGCGGCGCTTCGCAGCGCAGAAACGAACTGATTCACCACCGCTAGCGGCGCTTCGAAACTCGTGACGAAAGCGATCACGATGTTGTGCTTGTGCCCCGTTCCGATCCTTAACCGCCGCGCTCCAATGTCCGGCAGGTATCCGAGGCGCGCGGCTGTGGCCCGCACTATCTCCACGGTGGCAAGGGGAATCCGACGTTCGACGTGCCGGTTGTTCAAAACGGTCGAGACCGTACCGATCGTAAACTCCGAGGCTTCGGCAATGTCGCGCACCGTCACGCGGAGTGCGGGCTTGGGGTGCGTTATCTTCATCATGGATCCGGCAGTTCCTACAGAGCGCCCCCGCAACCGGAAGGCAAGGTTCGGACTTACGCAAAGTAGAAAAAACGTTTTTTCTTGTAAGCCGGGATCGCCTGTCGATTGTCGTTTCTGGCTTATCTTCCAGCCATGAACACCCCCACCCTTCCTTCGCTTCAAACCCTGGGGTTCGAACTCGATCCCTCCCCTGGTCGCTTCGGTTTTTTGCGCGATACGATTCCTGGCGCCGACGACATGTCCGTTTTGCGCGAGCGCATGGAAACCGACGGCTATCTCTTCATGCGCGGTTTTTGGACGCAGGAGAAAGTCCAGGGGGTACGCGACTCGGTGACGAGCCAGCTGGAACGTCTCGGCTTTCTTCGCCCGGGGTTTCCCCGTAACGAGGCGAGGTTCGTTGCGGGCAAGGAAGTCGGTCGCGCGATGGGTAATCCGCTCGATCAGCGAGACCCCGCGCTGCGCGAGCTTCTGTTCGGAGACCGGATTGTCTCCTTCTTCGACAAATTTTTAGGAGGAGCCACGCGTCACTTCGATTTCGTTTGGTTTCGAACCAAAGGCACCGGCCACGGCAGTCCCATCCACTGCGATCTCGTCTACATGGGTCGCGGCACCCATCGGCTTTACACCGCGTGGGTGCCTCTGGGCGACGTTAGCCTCGCCATGGGTGGCCTGTTGGTGCTCGAAGGCAGTCACCGAAAGTCGACGGAACTGCAGACCTACCTCTCCCGCGACGTCGACACGTATTGCGAAAACCACGACGATGCGGCGGAATTCGCCACCGGAAGAAAATGGTGGGACGGCACACTTTCGAAAAATCCTCTCGCTCTCCAGCAAAGCCTGGGTGGCCGTTGGCTCACGGCCGAGGAGTTCAAGAGGGGCGACGCGGTTTTCTTCAACATGCGTCTCGTTCACGGAAGCCTCGACAACTCGACCGACCGCATCCGTCTCTCGACCGATACCCGTTACCAGCTGGCGAGCGACCCGATCGACGAGCGCTGGGTGGGCGAAAAGCCCCCCGGACACACGACCGCCATGAAGCGCGGCCGAGTGTGCTGACCGAGCGGTCTGGTATCGCGCACGCGCTGTCGTCATCGAACGTGGCGGCGCCTCCTTCTTTGTCGCCACGGCGCGTGTGCGGTCGGGAAAAAGCGTTTGGCAGATCGGACAAACGGTGCCGTCGCATCCCCAGGCGGCACAGCATTCCCGCCCGTGGTAGATGATCCGCAGGTGAAGTGCGTTCCCGGGCGCTTCGGGGAGTAATTTCTTCGAATCCGCTCCGTTCCCAACGACGTTCTTTCCCCACGTCAGTTTCCAGCGTTGCGCCAGGCGGTGAATGTGGGTGTCGACGAAGTGCGTAACCAGGTTCGGCTTGAAGTGTCCGTAAATCTACTTGGCCTTTGGTTTTCCGAAGGACTTCTGCTCCACGCTCAGTAATGCGAAAGATGCCACGTGCTCGATTCTCTATGAGACCAGCCATTTTCAAGTGGGTCTTGGCCCATCCCACGCGATTTGTAAAAAGCTGGGCGCGACCGCTCGGCAAGAGAATGCGCCGCTCCTCATCTGAGACGTCGAATTGTTTTGCAAGGACGTCTTGGGATTCACGGAAGCTGTGATCGCCACCGATCTCCGCTAGTGATAAAAGCGGGCCCATTAACGTCTGGAAATCGGGGATTGGCATTTGTTTTTTTGGCTAACGCCCTTGGACGGCGAGGGGCCCTTGCGCCCGTTCGCTGGACCGGTTGGTTGGGCCGGTTTTATCGCAGTGGAATATCGAGGTCGCGACAAATCTTGCGGGCCAGAAAGTCGTCGATCTCGGAGTGTCTGGGAACAGCCGTGCGGCGATTTTTTGCAGGATTGCCCCACCACGAATGATTCCCGCCTTCCCGAATCAATACGCACTTTTGTTGGAGCAGGTGCTGGATCAACGCCCTCCGCTTCATACCACCACCAGTTCTTCTGAAAAATCGCTCTCGGCCGCTTTCCGAGCCTCTTCTCGATTAAACGCCAGCGCTTCCTTTAAAACGTCTCGCAGAGTGACCATAAGTTCTTCTTTGGTCCTTTCCTGTGCATTGACCCCTGGGACTTCTTCGATCCAACCGATCCACCACTCGCCACGCTGCTTAACGATCGCTGTGTACGTCGACTGCATGGGCGCAAGCTAGAATGGTGACGCGGCGACGCAAGCTTGGTTCGAGGCGTTGCTGTCGCGATTTGCCCAACGCATCAGGTCAGCGGCGAGCGAAGCGAGTTCCCTGGGCCGTCTTGTTGGGCTTCTTATACTTCCTCGATTTCAGTGGTTCGGAGTTCGCGGCAGGAAGCGTCAGGCCAGAAGCTAATCACCAGACGACCCGTTCGTAGGTGCTAAACTTTTCGTCCTACATCGTCCGTCGACTCGTAGTCACCTGGCTGGTGGGGATAGTCGGCCAATCTTAATGGGATCTCGGGAAAGGGGTAGGGTAGGCAGGAGCTGACCGAAAAGACTCGGCGAGCTCCCGCCCCTCTGAAAAAAGACAGGCGGCACTATGCCGGGTGCCGGACTATGCCGGGTTGAAGGGCCGCTCTGCTTCGATGGGGTGGTGATAGGCCCGGCATAGTTCGGCGGGATCTTTATAGGCTTCTGAGGAAGTTGAGAAGACGGTCGCCGGGCTTGTAACGGCCTGCCTTGCCATTGAGGGGTTTGGTTTTCGCCACGACGAACTAAAAAAGGGGTCAAACCGCACTTTTCACATTTTTTAGTTTCTTGAGATAACGCAAGGCCGGTGGGCGGAGACCGGATTTGCACTCGACGACGTAGCGGCTGAGGGCACCGGGCTTGCCCATGTGTA
>Ga0105044_10009550_pt1 | contig 13261 bp, 5 predicted proteins | sample MAT01_FD_78092 | JGI IMG/M metagenome (GOLD analysis project Ga0105044, IMG submission 78092) | Freshwater microbial communities from Lake Fryxell liftoff mats and glacier meltwater in Antarctica - MAT-01 | ecosystem: Environmental > Aquatic > Freshwater > Ice > Liftoff microbial mat | place...
GATGGCGATTCGTCCATGCGCCAACTGTGGTGCACCAACTGTTGTGCACGCGTCTCGCGTGCACGCCTATGGCCAGGGAGATTGTCCGTGCACGCGGGACGCGTGCACCACGGGCAGCAGTCTCTTGCACCGCAGCGGCACCAAACCGTAGCCTTTGCGGTTCCCATCGGTTACGCTGCATGCCGAGGAGCCAATACGATGCGTCTGATCTGCCTGACCGGCCTCTTTGTTACCTGCTGCATGATCCAAGGCGTTGAGCCACCCGCCAAGCCGCCGGACGCACCCGCGCGCATCGCACCGCGCACACCCGCGGAGTCGCTGAAGGCGTTCGAGATTCACCCCGATTTCCACATCGAACTTGTGGCAGCCGAAGCGCTGGTGATGTCGCCCGTCGCGGCGAAATTCGACGAGGACGGCCGACTCTTCGTCTGCGAAGCACCCGAGTACAACCAGTACGGTTCCGCCAAGCCGCACGGCCAGGGCCGAGTGGTGATGCTCGAAGACACTGACAAGGACGGCACGTTCGACAAGCGCACCGTCATCATGAATCTCGATTACCCGACCGGGCTGTTCCCCTGGAACGGCGGCCTGTACATCGGGGCGGCCCCGTACCTTTACTACTGGAAGGATGGCAAACTCACCGCGATCATCGGCGGTTTCGGCAGCGACAAGGCCGGTGAAGGACAACTCAATTCGTTCCGCTGGGGCATCGACAATCACATCCACATTTCCACTGGTCTGGATGGAGGCGAACTTCGCAGTTTGCCCGAACAGAAGGGCTCCAAGCCGGTGAACGTCCGTCGGCGGAACGTCATCTTCGATCCGCGCAACAACGATTTTCGCCTGACCAGCGGCGGCGGACAGCATGGCATGTCGATGGACGACTGGGGTCGGACGTTCGTCTGCGGCAACAGCGACCCGTGCCAGTACCTCGCCTACGATGATTCCCTCCTCGAACAATTTCCGGCGGTGCAGGCACCGCCGCCGCTGGTGAGCATCGCGCCGGAGGGGAAGTTCACCAGGCTGCACCGCATCAGCGAAGTGGAGCCGTGGCGGATCATGCGCACGAAGCTCCGCAAAGAGGGGGCCGTGCCGGGGTCGGACGAAGGCGGCCAGCCGTCGGGCTTCTTCACCGGCGCGACCGGCATCACCATCTATCGCGGCGATGCCTATCCGGCCGAGTTCAAGGGGAACGCCTTCGTCGGCGAGGTGGCCAACAACCTCGTTTACCGCGCCAGGCTGATTCCCAAGGGCACATCGTTCGTGGCCGAGCGGGCGGACAAAGACCGTGAGTTCCTTGCCTCGCGCGATTCCTGGTTCCGCCCGGTGCAGTTCCTCCATGGTCCCGATGGCTGCCTGTACGTCATCGACATGTACCGCGAACTGATCGAAGGAGCTGCCTTCCTGGCCCCGCCGATTCTGAAGACCGTGGACCCTTCCGCAGGCGTCGACCGCGGCCGCATCTGGCGGATTGTGCCGAAGAAGCTGGGACAGGCGAACATCGATCGACGGGCGGCGAAGTTGAGTCGGGCGAGTGTTGAAGAGTTGGTAAAGTTGCTCGATCATTCCGACGGCTGGCAGCGCGATACGGTAGCGCGGCTACTGAACGAACGATGGAAGGACGAGAACATCGCGCCGCTCCGTCAGCTGCTGTTTGACGGCAACACACCGCAGGGCAGGGCAGCGGCATTGGCGTTGCTGATGAAATTTTTCCCCGGGATGCACACGTTCAATACGACCGCAATCAAGGATCGCGACTCGAATGTTCGCGCACTGGCCTTGCTGATCGCCTACCACGCGAAGCGAGACATGTCACTGAAGACTCTGAGAGAACTGGCCGAGGACGGAGATCCGCACGTTCGGCAATTAGTGGTGTGGAACCTACTTCGCGAGGAAGACGAATCGATCGGCGAGATCATGCGTTCGGTCATCCGTCACGGCCTCGACGACCCGGCAACGCGATTGGCGGTTCTTACCGTCAGCACGTACAACGACGGCACGCGCCAGGCGATGGACTTCCTTGATGACAAACAACTCCGCGGCACCCCCGCCGGCCGGGCGTTCATGGAAACCGTCGTTGAAACCGCCGGGGCCCGGCATCGCCTGGCAGCAATGACCGCCCTGCGCGGTATCACGCGCATGAAGGACGAAGAGATCGGTCTGCAGTTTCAATTGTTCGCCGCCCTCTGTCGGCGCGCCTCGCCGGACACCCTGCGTTACTTCGCGACGAACAAGCAGATGCGTGAGCTGTTCTCGCAGATGCATGAGCGTGCTGTTGAAGCGGCCGTCAATGCGAATCTCGATGAACCCCAGCGCGTGCAGGCGATTCGCGCGCTGCAGACAATGCCGTTCAACCAGCTTCGTGAACTGGTGACCACGCTGCTGAAGCCGACCGAGCCGCGCGCGGTGCAGGTGGCCATGCTGGAGATGCTCAGCGTCAGCGCCCACAACGATGCCCCGGAGATCCTGCTGAAAGCCTGGCCCACGTTCAGTCCGGCGGTGCGCGCCACCGCCACCGAAGTCTTCCTCTCGCGCGCCAACTGGATGAACTTCTTCCTGGATGCGGTCGAAGCGAAGAAGATCGCCCGGGCCGACATCGACCCGGCCCGCATCGCGCTGTTGAAGAAGTCGCCCAATCGGGCGCTGCGGCTGCGTGTCGAAGAACTGTTCGCCGGCAAGAGCGTTGCCCGGCAGGAAATCATCGAACAGTATCAGAAGGCGCTCGCGCTCAAAGGCGATGCGGCGAAGGGGAAACTCGTCTTCAAGAACAGCTGCGCGAACTGCCACAAGCTCGACAACGTCGGCGAGGAGATCGGGGCCGACCTGAAAGCGATCCGCGATCGCGGCCTCGAAGGGATCATGCTGAACATCCTCGACCCCAACCGGGAAGTGAAGCCGCAGTTCATCGCCTATCAACTGGAAACCACGGCTGGCAGAACCCTCAGCGGCATGCTGTCCGCCGAGACGGCCGGCAGCGTCACGATTCGCCTGCTGGATGGCCGCAGCGAGACAGTTTCTCGCGCGAACATCGAGTCGCTGCGCTCCACCGGCGTGTCGTTCATGCCCGAAGGATTGGAGAAAACCATCAGTGTGGAAGCGATGGCCGATTTGCTGGCGTATCTGATGGGCACGCCGTAGCGTACACGTCCACGTGTGCGATTCTGTGATTCGCGTGAATCGCACACGGAACGAACCATGTGGTGCACGCGTCTCGCGTGGACGGACAGGCGCCGCATGGCACGCACACGCGATACGCGTGCACCACGTGCGCCGTTTACGCTTTGAGCAAATCAGGTATCATGCCTCTGCCTTCCCTCCGCGGAGATTGTTCTTCATGCGTTTTCGATCCACGCTGGTTGCCGCCGTTCTCGCCATGTTGCTTCTCGCGATCCCGGCGCGCGCGGTCATCATGTTTCTGCTGCCGCTCAAAGACCTGGCGGAGAAGGAACAACTCGTCTTCATCGCCAAGGTCGCCGAGGTGCTGCCCGACAAGCCGGGCATGGTGCTGGTGCCGATCGAAACCATCAAGGGCAAGCTCCCCTTCGAGCGCATGGCCGTCAACCTGACCGGGGATGCCGAAGCGAAAAAGGGCAAGCACACCGACATGATGCTCGAACGGATCGACAAGGATGTGCCGATCGTCATCATCGCCTCGAAGACCGACAACAAGTACACCGCCTTCGGCTTCACCGAGGGCACCTGGTTCCAGATGCACGGCATCATCGAGAAGACCGCCACGGGTGAAACCATCCGCTGGGCCTTCCAGCATGGCGAACCGTACTTGCGCCGCACCTACAAGGGCACGACGGCGGAACTGAAGCAGATCATGGCCGATGCCGTGGCCGGGAAGAAGGAGCCGCCCGCGCCCGACAGCAAGGAGAAGCCCGGCTTCGGCCCGCCGATCAAGAAAGCGTCCCTCGCGCCGGCCCCGGTGTTCCCGTTGTTCGGCGTCATTCAACTGCCGTTCCTCGGGCTGATCGCCGCGCTGGCGGCGCTGTTCCCCGCGGTATTCGGCGGGCTGGCACTGTTCATGAAGCGCTGGGTGGCGGTGCTGTCGACCAGCGGCATCGTGAGCATGGTCGCCGCGGTCCCGGTCATCTTTCCCGCATGGGCCGCGAAGCAGTGGATCTACACGCCCGCGGGCCTGTGGCTCAGTTGCGCGTTCCTGTTCGCAGCCGGGGCGCACTGGTCGGCGTACCGCTATCGCAAATCACTGACGAGCGCTGACCCGGAGATCATGCAGCCGCGGCGCTTCGACCGCCGGGCGATCCCGCTGCTGGCCTTTGCCGGCATCGTGTCGCTGCTCATCGGTCTGCAGTTCGCCACCGGCATCTGGATGAGCGATTACTGGCGCTGGGCGCTGGCGGGCACGGTCGGCTTCACCATCTGCGCATACTACTTGCTGACGGTCACGGGCAATCCGGTGCGGGTCTCGCCCGAAACGCTGCTGCTGCTGGTGCTGGCCGTCTCGTGCGGCATCTTCGGGGCCTGGGAAGCGGGGCGATTCTCGCGCCAGGGGCGCTCGCTCATCGCCGGCGGTGGCTTGGGTGTGCCGTCGATCGACCCGGACAATGCCATCCTCTGGAAGTGGGAACCCGACCTGGGCGGCATGGTCGTCAACTCATTCGCGACGCCGGAACGCATTTATGTCGCCGTGTTCGCGATGCCCCGGCCGACAAGTCAGACCGGGCGCGTGGTCGCGCTCGACACGAACACCGGGGCGGAACTCTGGACCTTCCCCAACGCGAAGTTGCTGGCCGCCGAGCCCGACTTCACCATGAAGCCGGCCTTCAGCGCGCCGGTCTATGCCGATGGCCGGGTCTATGTTGGCGAGGGGCTGCACCAGCATACCGATTCCCGGATGTTCTGCCTCGATGCCGCCACCGGCGACCTGCTCTGGAAGTACCAGACCGACAGCCACACGGAATCGACCCCGGTTGTCGCGGAAGGAAAAGTTGTCTTCGGAGCCGGGTACCACGGCATCCACTGTCTGGACGCCGTGAAGGGCCCGGGTGCCGACAACCAGCCGCTGTGGCGCTTTCCGAAGAACGCGAAGGCGGAAGACAGGGCGCTGCATGTCGATGCCAACCCGGTGATCGCCAACGGCTGCGTCTATGCGGGCAGCGGCTACAAGCCGGAATATGTGAAGCAAGACGGCAAGGTCAACTCCGTCTTCTGTCTCGACTTGAACACGGGTGAACCGAAGTGGCAGGTCCGGCAGGAAGACTCCGTCTACGGCTCGCTGCTGGTGCGCGATGGACGCGTTTATCACGGCACGGGCAACTCGACCTACAGTGAATCGTTCCCCTCGCAACGGCCCGGTGTCATCTGCCGCGATGCGAAGACGGGCGACGAGATCTGGTATTGCCGGCTGCCCGAGACCGTACTGGCGAAGCCGGCCGCGGATCGCTACCAGCTTTACGTCGGCTGTGTCGACGGCAACGCCGTCGCCATCGACCGGGCCACCGGCGCGATCGCCTGGCAGGTGAAGATCGACGATGCCATCTACGCCGACCCGGTGCCGGACATCTCGAAAGAGACCGGCCTTGCCGATGTCGTGTACGTGGCCGGCAAGTCGGGGGCCGTGGCGGCCCTGGCCCCGTATTCATCGAACCGATTCGACTGGTCGATCAACCTGAACTACTGGACCAATGGCGAGATCGAACAAACCGCGACCCCCTCGATTCTTCGCGACGAAGACGACTCCGCCGTACGGCATCGCTTGTTGCTGGGCTTCTGCCAGGGCAAACTCGGCTCCGGCGCGGCGCGGCTGTATTGTCTGGAAGATCGGGCAGCGAAGTCTGCGCCGTGATTGAAATCAATCGACGTTACTGACTGTCAGATAAGCATTGCCACCGAGTCTCAAGGCGATGGCGAGCCCCTCCCGTAAGGGAGGGGAGTGCGTTCTCCCATCCCGTAAGGGAGGGGAGTGCGTTCTCCCCTCCCTTACGGGAGGGGCTCGCCGATGATGGCACTTCCAGTCTGACCGTCAGTAGCCGCGACCCGGAGACCCTGCATTGATATCACTCAGAATTCTGCTCAGGGCGGGAAGATTTTAACCACTGATGCCACGGATTGCTCGGATAGCACGGATAAGAAGTCCACCTATTTCTGTTGCTTTCATCCGTGTCATCTGTGCTATCGGTGTCATCTGTGGTAATTCTTCGTGGTTGCGGCCATGCCGCCCTAAGCGTCGCGGCCAACAAACACCCCACTGGTGCCCCGCTCACATGACTGATATTCGCCACTTTAACCAGATCAGCGCGGACGATGTCGCGCATGTCGGCGGCAAAGGCCTGAGCCTGGGGCTGATGGCCTCGGCAGCATTACCGGTGCCGCCCGGTTTCTGCATCACCACGTCCGCCTACCGCGAAGCCGGCGGCTCATTGCGCGGCCCGCTTTGCACGGCCGTGCTCGATGCCTACAGGCAGCTCGGCGGTGGACCGGTGGCCGTGCGCTCCTCGGCCATTGGCGAAGACGGGGCCGTCACCAGCTTTGCCGGGCAGCAGGAAACCTTCCTCGGCATCACTGGCGATGCTGCGTTGATCGGCGCGGTCGAAAAGTGCTGGGCTTCGCTGCACACCGAGCGTGCCCGGGCATACCGCGCCCGGCAGGGAGTCGGCGATGCGGGGTTGGCGATGGCGGTCGTCGTGCAGCAGCTGGTGCCGGCCGACGTGGCCGGCGTGCTGTTCACCCGCGATCCGCAGGATCCCCTGGGCGAGTTGATGCTGGTGGAAGCGTCGTGGGGCTTGGGCGAAGCGGTCGTCTCGGGCAAGGTGACGCCCGACGCGTTTCAACTGTCGCGGGAGGACGGCTCCGTTGCCGGCCGGCGGCTGGGGCCGAAGGAGATCCGCATCACGGCCGCGGGCGAAGAGCCCGTGCCGGCGGTTGACCGCAAGCGGTTTTGCCTCGATGACAAACAGTTGAAGGAACTGGCGACGCTCGGCATGCAGGTCGAACAATACTACGGCGACACGCGCGACATTGAATGGGCCTGGCATGGCGATCGCTTCTACCTCCTGCAGGCTCGCCCGATCACGGCGACCACGGCACTGGAGCGCGAGAAGTTCCGCCTTCAGGAGATCGAGAAACTCGAAGCGCTGGCCGACAAGCGCGGCACTATCTGGAGCCGGTTCAACCTGATCGAGATTTTGCCGGAACCGACACCGATGACCTGGTCGGTGGTGCAGGTGCTGCTGTCGGGCAAGGGCGGCACCGGCATGATGTACCGCGACATGGGCTTCACCCCATCGCCCGTGATGGACAGGCAGACGGTCTACGACCTGATCGGCGGCCGGCCCTACTGCAACCTGAGCCGGGAACCGCTGCTGCAGGCGGCCAAGCCGCAACTCGACTACCCGTTCGCGAAGTACAAAGCCGACCCCATGAAGGCGCTCTCCCCCGAGCCCGACCCGGCCACGATGACCCGCGGCCTCGGGCGCATCATGCGGCTGCCGGGGTTCTTCTACAGGCAGATGCGCTTCGCCAGTCGGATCGGCAAGGACAGCAAGACGTTCGCCGTGCTGTTCCGCACGAAGATTGCCCCGAAGTACCTCCTGGAAGTCGACAAAGCCGACCGCGAGAACCTCAGCGGCTACGATCTGGGCGCGCTGCTGCAACGCTTCGAGCAATGGGTGCAGCGCACGCTGGTGGAGTTCGCGCGCGACAGCCTGAAGCCGACGCTGTTCGCCCAGTTTGAAATGCAGGTGATCGAACAACAGTTGCGCAAGCCGCTGGGTGCCGAGCGGGCGCGCGTGGCCGTGGCCGAGCTGTGCGCCGGTGCTCACGCCGACCCCGATGCCGACTTCGCACGCGGCATCCGCGGCCTGGCCTCGGGCGAGATCCGGCGCGATGACTTCCTCAAACACTTCGGCCATCGCGGCCCGCACGAGATGGAACTTGCCCAGCCCCGCTGGAGCGAAGACAGTTCCACACTCGACCTACAGGTGAAAACGTCGGTGACGCCCGCATCGGGCGCGGTCGATGCGTTGCAGGAACGCTGGAAACGCATCGCCGCGGAAGCGAAGCTCAACCAGTTCCTGGCGAAATGGCTGGGCGATCACGTTGACCGCCTGCATCTGTACCTCGGCCTGCGCGAGACGGCCAAGCACTACCTGATGCGAGGCTACGCGATCATCCGTCAATCGCTGCTGCAATTCGATCGGCACTTCGGTCTCAACGGCGGCGTCTTCTTCCTGACGCCGCAGGAACTGCCGCTGCTCGTTCAGAAGAAAGACATGCAGCCGCTGATCGACGAACGCCGTCAGGCGCGGGCCCTGGCGCTGAGCCTCGAAGTGCCCGCGGTGGTTTTCAGCGACGACCTGGCCGCGATCGGCCGGCCCGTTCCGCCGCCGACCGGCGCCGACCTGCTGACCGGCGTCCCGCTCTCGGCCGGCGTCTGCGAGGGACCGGCACTGGTTCTCAACGAACCGGTTGCAGCCGACATGCCGCCGGGTTACATTCTCGTCTGCCCGTCCACGGATCCCGCGTGGGTGCCGCTGTTCGTACATGCGAAGGGCCTCGTAATGGAATCGGGCGGGGTGCTCTCGCATGGCGCGATCGTCGCGCGCGAGTTCGGCCTGCCCGCAGTCGCCGGCCTGCCCGACGTGCATCGGCGCATCAAGACGGGGCAACGCCTGCGCGTGGATGGCAATCACGGGACCGTGGCGGTGATTGATTGACCTGCGCCTACTTCTCCGGAGTGTTCAACATGATTCGTTTATGCGTCATCGCAGTCTTTCTCGCCGTTCCCCTGCATGCGCAGGACAAGCCGGTCAGCGCCCGCTTGAAGCCGTTCGTTGACAACGCGGACGTTTCGGGCTTCGTCACCGTCGTCGGCAACAAGGAAGGCATTGTCAGCCTCGATGTGATGGGCAAGCAGAACCTCGAGAAGGATCTGCCGATGAAGGAGAACTCGCTGTTCCGCATCGCGTCGATGACCAAGCCGATCACGGCGATGGGGATCATGCTGCTGGCAGAAGAAGGCAAACTGTCGATCGACGACCCGGTGGAAAAGCACCTGCCCGAGTTCAAAGGGCAGATGATGGTTGCTTCCAAGGACAAGGATACCGTCACGCTGAAGAAGCCGGCCCGGCCGATCACGATCAAGGACCTGCTGACGCACACCTCCGGCATGCCGGCCCCGCCGGTCGGCATTGCCGACCTGTACCAGAAGCGCACGCATACGCTGGCCGAGGGGGTGATGGCATTCTCGCAACGGCCGCTCGATTTTGAACCGGGCAGCAAGTGGGCTTACTGCAACCCGGGCATCGACACTCTGGGCCGGATCATCGAAATCGTCTCCGGCCAGCCGTACGAAGCCTTCCTGAAGGCACGCATCTTCGAACCGCTGGGCATGACGGATACCACGTTCTTCCCCGGCGAAGCCCAGTTGCAGCGGCTGGCGATCACCTACGACAAGAAGGACGGCAAACTGCTGATGCCGCCGAACACGATCATCGGCCCGCCGAAGGATGCCAAGTACCCGATCCCCGCGGGCGGCCTGTATTCCACCGGGCCCGATCTGGCGAAGCTGTACGCCGCCCTGCTCAGCGGTGGCATCTCGTCGGGCGGCAAGAAAGTGATCAGCCCCGCGAGCTTGAAGCAGATGACCACCGTGCAGACCGGCGACCTGAAGTCCGGCTTCACGCCCGGCATGGGCTGGGGCCTCGGCTTCGGCGTGGTCGTCACGTCCGAAGGCAGCACCGAATCGCTGTCGCCCGGCTCCTTCGGCCACGGCGGCGCCTTCGGCACCCAGGCCTGGATCGACCCGGTGAAGGGCAAGTTCTACGTGCTGCTGATTCAACGGGTTGGCATGGGCAACTCCGATGGCTCGAAGATCCGCCAGGAGTTCCAGGCCGCGGCCCAGTAGCCCTGCAGGGTGGGTGAAGGCTTTGCGGAACCCACCATTGCGACGATAACGCATGGTGGGATGCGCCCGCCCCACACAATCACAACACCGCCGAGAACTCGGACGTGTTGCGATGCGTATCGGTCGCGGTCGCCGTGTAGTACCGTGCACCGACCGGCGACTGGGTCGAAGCGAACGTGAAGTGGGCAACCCCGAATGCGTTGGTTCGCACCTTCATCGAGCCGAGGTAGTAGTGGCCCGACGCATCGCGTTGGTCATCCGAGTACAAGTCAACCACGTAGGTGGCGTTCGGCCGGCTGGTCAGCGTTCCGGATACCGTTCCAGCGACCGCCGACGTCAGCACCGGTGCAGACTGGTTTCTATTGGCACCGGGGTCCAGTTCGATGCCCGACTGTCCGTTTTCGTAGATGGAAGTCTGGCGGATGGCGTTGCTGCGGCCGGAAACCACGTGCACGCCGTCGAGTTCGTTGTAAGCGATGACGTTGCTGCCATCGAATCGCCACTGCATGTCGCTGGCCCGGCCACCGATCATGTTGTTGGAACTGTTGGTGATCTCGATCCCGTTACCCTGGTTCCCTAATTGCCCGACACCCAGCCTGTCGGTGCCGATCAGTGAACCGATGACTGAATTGCCTCGCGTGCCGTTCATCTCGATGCCATTGCCATCGTTGCCGCTGATAACGGTGATGAGGTTCGGATTCGACGAACCGATCGAGACATTGGACGTACCGGCCCCCAGATAGATGCCGGCCGCATGGTTGCCGAACTCCGCCAGGCCGTCCAGATCGGTGCCGATGTAGCTGTAGTTCACGCGGATGTCGGTTGCGTTGCCGACAATCGCCACGCCGCTGCCCTGATTGGCGGAGATGACGTTGTGCGGGATGATGTTGAAGGTCTTCTGCGGCCCGCCGACGATGATGTGATGCGCGTTGCCGGCAATCTCGATGCCGTTGTTCTTGTTGCCCATCGGCGCGTTGCCGTTGGTGTCCATGCCGATGATATTGCCTGCGACGCGGACTCCCTGAGCCTCCCCGCCGATCTTGATGCCGTTGTTGCCGTTCTCGGTGATCACGTTCGTGCGAATCAGGATGTTGCCCCCGCTGGAGGTGATCAACATGCCGTTCGCCCCGTTGCCCAGGTACTCGTATGTTTCGAATGCCGCCAGACCGCAGAACGTGTTGTAGGAGGTGAAGAAGCTGGCCGTGTCGCGCACCACGATGCCATTCTTGCCGTTGGCGGCGACGACATTGCCGAGCGGGATCGGCCCGCCCATGATCGTATGAGTGGAAGTGCCTTCGACGACCACGCCATTGAGGCCGTTGCCGACCGCTGACTGGTTGTCGGCCCCGATGCCGACGAAGTTCGCCTGGATTGTCGTCCGGTCGGAGCTGGTGATGCGCACGCCGTTCGCGCCGTTGCCGGAGATCACGTTGTAGAACACGAACGGATCTGTCGTCACATTGCAGCCGATCAGTCCGTTGTCGTTGGCATTACGGATGGCCACACCGTCGTAGCTGTTGCCCAGTGCGACATTGCCGGTGACGTCGGTGCCGATGAAGTTGCCGCTCAACCGATTGTGCGTGGATTTGGCGTTGATGAAAACGCCATCGGCATTGTTGCCCGAGATGAGATTCCCCTGAGGCGGCTTCACAAACACGCCATTGGTAGGGTCGTTGCCGCCGGTTGCCTCGCCACCGATCACATTGCGGGCCGAGGCACGCGAGACCAGGATACCGTTGCCGCTATTGCCGAGGTCGATCAGGCCCAGGGCGTCCGTGCCGATGTAGTTGCCGACAATGTTATTGTCCGATGCGGTAATCAGGGCGATGCCATTCTTGCGATTGCCGGAGATGACATTCCGATCGTGGGCCGCGACGCCGCCGATCGTATTGCCGCCCGAGTTGCTGATCTGGATACCGTTCCCCCGGTTGCCGGCCGCGGTGGTCCCATCCAAATTCACGCCGATGTAGTTGCCGACGATGGTGTGGAAGCCGCCGCCGTTGATCGCGATGCCGTTGTCACGCGCATCGACGAGCGACATTGAACGAACAGCCGAACCGGACGAACCCGCGGCGAACTTGAGCCCGCCGAAGTTGTTGAAGTCTACCTGCACGACGGGCGTCCCCGCGTAGCCCGGTGCTGAGTTGCCGCGAATGTCCACGACATCGGTCACCACGGGCAGGGCACCGCTTGTCAGCGTGATGGTGCCGGCCACCTGGAAGTTGATGACGTCGGCCCCGGCATTGCGGTTCGCATCCGTGATCGCCTGATCCAGCGAGCCGGCCCCGGTTGCGCTCAGTGTGGTGACGTTGAACGCGCTGGGGACACAGCGGTCTTCGAGTTGCTCGACGAAGAGCCGCCGTGAACGGCTTCTCGGTGCCGCGTGCTGAACTTTCGGGCGTCGGCCGAAGAGGGTTGACAACAACATAGGCGTAAGCTCCGGATTGATCTGTCTGGCGGGACGCGAGTACCGGCCCCGGGGGAGGCACCGACGGGTCGCCGACTGCCGAATCTTATTGTGCAATGCCCCCGCATTGAGCCGCCGACGCGAAGTAGTTACCGGCTTTCCGTGAATCGATGATGCTGACACATGAAAGTTGCGAATTGGCAGTAGTGATCAGAAGGCAGCAGTTACAGTCGGACAGGGTCGAATTGCCATGGACTGCAGTGGCGGAGAATGAAAACCAGCCACAGATGAAATCAGGATGAACACCGGATGAGAGAAATCAGCCCGGGCCGAGTCTCAGTGGTTCTTAACCTGATTCCGTCTGTGGCACTGTTTTCATGACTTTCAGTGACGGCGCGTCGCCGCATCGACTGGCTTTCGCAGCCTGGCGTCAGTAATACTGCGTCACCGCTAAACTGAGATTTGACTTCCTCTGCCGCAACCTCATCCGGGAATGGCCATGAACCTCTCACAACATGCCGCCGTCGTTTTCTCCTTGCTGACAATTTCCGCAGTCAGCGCTCAGTCGCCCCTTCCCGACTATCAGCCGGTCGCCGACTGGATGAAACTGCCGGCCGACGTCGTGCTGGGCCCGGTGTCGGCCATTGCCGCCGATTCCGGGGATCGGCTGTTTCTCTTCCATCGCGGCAAGAAGCCGATCGTCGTCCTCGATCGTGATGGCAAGTACCTGCGCTCGTGGGGCGACGACATGGTCAAGACCGCGCACGGCATCCGTATTGATCCGGAGAACAACGTCTGGACCACCGACATGGGCAACCATCTGGTGCTGAAGTACGACCCGAACGGCAAGCTGCTGATGACCCTCGGCAAACGCGACGAGCCGGGCGATGCCCCCGACCGCTTTAACCGCCCGACCGACGTGGCCTTCGCCCCGAACGGCGATTTCTACGTCACCGACGGCTATGGCAACGCGCGAGTGCTGA
>Ga0105044_10009552_pt1 | contig 13260 bp, 12 predicted proteins | sample MAT01_FD_78092 | JGI IMG/M metagenome (GOLD analysis project Ga0105044, IMG submission 78092) | Freshwater microbial communities from Lake Fryxell liftoff mats and glacier meltwater in Antarctica - MAT-01 | ecosystem: Environmental > Aquatic > Freshwater > Ice > Liftoff microbial mat | place...
CATACACCATAAGCCTCTGATACTGCGTGATCCTCGTCGGCCAATAAATTGAACGGAAGGCTGTACTTGTCCTGGAATTTGACGTGCTTTTTTACAGAATCCGGGCTTACGCCTAAGATTTCATAGCCCTGTGCTTGAAAGCGAGGATAGCCATCGCGCAAACTGCAAGACTCGGCGGTGCAGCCCGGCGTGTCATCTTTTGGGTAAAAATATAGCACAAGTTTTTTGCCCTTGTAATCGGCAAGATTCACGGTTTGGCCTTTTTCGTTGAGGGCAGAAAATGCAGGGGCTAGATCGCCTTCTTTTAAGTGGGACATGTTGAAAGTGTGGTATATGTGAGAAAAATGTGTTTAGCCTCCTACGTTAAGGCTTCGGCGGGTAAACGGCTTTGGGTATCTTTTGTTCAGGTTTTCAAATTGGATAACCGTAATTCGTTAAGGAACGCGGCATCAATAACTTAGTCATTTTGGGTCAACCATTTTTTCATCAGACAACACTATTTTTCTGCGAATAGTGGGGCTATTTAAAGAAAAACAGGGGCCGCATGATCGAACAAAGGGTGGCATCAAATGACTAAGTTATTGATGCCGCGTTCTTAATGGGCGCTTCTTCCCTTCCATTCGTAATTTTTTAAAAAAATGCTGGCGGTGCCGAGGAGCGGAATGTACCCTGTGTGCAAAAGAAACGAAGGCCAGAACCAGCGCAACCCATCTTTCCGATTGAAAAAGCGACCCATTTCTGAAAGAAAAAAGTAATCAAAAAGCGCCTTGATTGTGATTTGAAAAAGGAAAGTCCAGCCATAGTTGGCGGGGACGTCAATAACTGCATAGATCAGCGCCAATACAAGATTGATCCAAATACTCCAGCAAAAAAGGAAAACCGTCAGCAAGGACAAGCGGAGTGCCCAACTCGGCAGCGCAGCATTTTTTGTGCCCCATCGCAGGCGTTGTTTCCAGAATGCCCGCCAATTTGGCGCTGCTTCGGTCAATACGGTCGCTTCAGGGCTTTTGAGAAACGCCACGCTGTCGGGCCATTGCTCGGCCACTTTTTGCACCAGAAACATGTCGTCGCCCGAAGCAAGGTGCTCGTTGCCGGAGTAACCCTCCACGTCTCCAAAAATCTGTTTTCGATAAGCGAGATTTGCACCATTGGCCATGGAGTACCACCCCATTTGATAACCCGCCCCGGTAATGCCCATCAGCCCTAAAAAATCGAGCGATTGAAACCTTTGGAGCAGATTTTTCTCTCGATGAAAAAGGACTGGGGCGCAAACAATTTTGGTCTTGGGATTTTCAAAAGCAGCGGATATAAACAGCAGCCAGTCTTTCGGGGCCCTACAGTCCGCATCTGTGGTTGCGATAATCTCGCCGGTTGCTTGGGCTACGCCGAGTTGGAGGGCTTTCTTTTTATTAGGGGTGTATCTGGCTTCACTTGGGAGGAGGTCGGCCAATTGGATGCAGGAGATTGAACTTCCAGATCCCGATTTTTTTGAGATAGAACTTTCGGGGAATTGGTGCACGATCTCCACCGTTTTGTCCGTTGAAAAATCATCTAACACAATGATTTCCAATAAATTTTGTGGATAATTTCCATTCAAAATAGATTGAATGCAAGCCCCGATATTGCCCGCCTCGTTGCGGGCAGGGATCAGTACGGTGATGGAGGTTTTTGACTCAAAACCTTGGGGCAATTGAGTTTTCGGCATGGAACGCCAGCCCCAGCGGTAGAGGATTAGCAGGGTTGCGTATGCAATGGCGATTAACATGGGCGTATTAAAACACTTACGAAATCAGGTCACCTTTTATGGTCTGCACGTTTGTAATGTAGTTGGGTTAGTCCAGCATCGTATGATTTTACGGTTACGAGTTTCAGTTTTTGTTCTGGTCTCTCGTCTTGAAAAAGTCTTGTCCCATCACCCTATGTAGAGAATTAATTTTCTGTTGGTATTCATTTTTAAATGCTACAGCCATCGCAAAGTAGTTATGAAAAAATGGTCTGTTTTTTCATAACTACTTTGCGATGGCTATAACTTGAATCAATTTCTATTTCTGACAAACGAATCATCATGCCCTGTGTTTGAGCCGAAATATGGGTGTGTGCCAAAAACATGAAAGCTACAAGATGTTTCATCATTGTAAAAGATTTGAATTCTGAACACAGAAAGGGCTATTTTTATCCTTTGTCCGTAAAGTCAATTGAATTTTGAGTGTTGATAAAAATACGCCCAACGGTTTGGGGGTTTAGCGATGGTAGGGCATTTGAAACTTGACATTGCCAATAACTTCCGTCAGCCCTACTATTGGCAATGTCAAGTTGCCTGATGTGCTTTTTTGGTGTTGCTTTACGGTGTCAAAACAGAGATGTTTGAGTAATTTTCTTTGGGTGAAATGTCCCAATGATTACAAATGGATTTGGTGCAATCAAATGAAATTCTCGTGTAGTACCTAAAAATAAGTACAAGTCTTTCGTTTTAACAAAGTCGTCAAAATATTTTTTCTTGACATCTTCACAGGCTTTTGCTTCATTTCCTTCGTGTCTTTTCAAACTGTTCCAATATAATGCACCTATTTCCCAATCTTCAATCATGAGAGTTCTTTCGATTCCATCATTGCTTGTGAATTTGTACGAAAACTTGTAGGGTAGTTTATTCACAACTTCAAATGGATTTTCTGAATTTTTGAATAGGTCTAATTGCTGAGCTCTTGCCTTTAAACTGTCGAGCTTTTTCTTATCCCATTCTCTTTCAACTTTTTCTATTTTGAAATCTAAAATCTCCTTCGGTTTGAAAACCGCTAATGATGTATATTTTGTTTCGTCTTTTGCCAAAGCAATTAACTTGCTCATGTTGGTATGAACGTTTTTTAGAGCAAATTCTTTCCTGCGTTTCCAACAATCTTCCGTGTTCAAATGGTCAATAATCTTGAATCCTGTTTCTATTGATTTTGGCTTGTAACTTTCCAAACGAAAATCAGAAGTGTTCTTTTCGATGTCTATTTCAACCCAATCATATTTACTGTATTGTTTGTCATATTCAAGTTTGCGAAAAGGGATCGGATAAACTCTTATCCAACTTCCATCTTCAAGAAAACCTGCTGTGCATACAAGTTCATCATACTTACTTGATAAAGTAGGGTAAGTTTTTACAGCAATTAAAATTTTTGTCAAAGACATAATTAAATGTGTTTTAATTCATATTTCCATTCAGGCAGTTTTATTATAGCTTCTGCTAAATGTTTTCTGTGGCATTGACATATATTTGCTTCAAAACAAGTTAAGGCGATTCGTTTTTTATCTTTAAGTAAATTTAATATTTGCTCTTGTTGGCTAATTGTCTTTTTAAGGTTTTGAGTTTTATATACTTCAAAAAGATTATCATAATCCGTTTGAGTCTTTAATTCTTGCCTTTGGTCAGATTGAATGCCAACTTCTGGTATATGCAAATATTCAATATTTAAACTTGCACAAAAATTTTTTAATTGTGTTTTTGAAAATCCAAATTTCATACTTAGTGCATTATTTCTTACATCAACTAACACTTTAACATCATTTTTAATCAACCTGTTTAAATATTCTTCCAAAGAAATACCTTCATAACCAATTGTGTATAGTGTTGTTTTGTCGTTAGTTGGCTTTGCAAGCAAAATTTTATTATATTGTTCTGTTGTCAAAATCTCCTTTGTTATAATGCTATTGATTGCATAATACTGATAATTCAAATAAGTCAATTTGATTAATGATTTAGTATCTAACTTGCCATAAGATTTTTTAATTTCGATAAGAATATTTTTATCCTTTTCATTTAATTTGTTAAAATAGTCAGATGTGTCAATTTTTGTGAAATTATGTTTATCTTCTGATAATTGCCCATGCCCAACCATCGCTGTTAAATCAGCATTTGCAGAAAAAGAATAGCAACCATACTTATAGGGCACGAAATCATAATCTCGTTTAGCTTGTCTGCTGGCAAACAAAAATAGCAACTTTTGTAAGGATATTTTTGGCAAATTTCCTTCAAATGCTTGCAATAGTGCTAATATAATTTTTCGTCTATAAAACATAATCGCAAAGTTACGAGATTTGTCATGGCAGACTAATGAATATTTACTTTTTCATGTCAAAACAAGTTTTTCTACCCCAAGTTGAATGGTTCAGCTAGCATTTCCGCCCAACTCGCATTTTTACAAACCTCCCAACCCCTCAACAAATGTATTAGAACGCAGTGAATAAATCAAACATTCTGCGCATTCAAAAATGCTTGAATGCTGATCAAAACTGAAAATAAATAAACGCATTCGCTCCAAAACTCCCGAAAAACGCAATTAACCACAAGGCCGACGCAAACAGCACCAGCCGCAACACAGGCCGTTCAAGCTGACGCTCATTCCACTTGAATCGGAAATTCGAGACTTCGACGGCAAGCAAGATTCCGATGAGCAATACGCCTTTGATTACCTGAAATTTATTGATCACAGCAGCAAAAGAAAATCCTTCCCCGGATCCAATTCCTCCCAACACCGCATTGGCTGTTGCAAAACTATCTCCACCCGCCAGTCCGATGCTGCCGCTGCGGAAATAGACCCAGGCCAGAAGCGTGAGCACATACACCGTCGCCATTTCCGCGCCACCCGAAACGAAGCCAGGCAATCGAAACACCCGCACCACGCGCCGCCACGCCGGTGCGACGGCCCGCTGCCCAATGAGGAACAATCCGTGCAAAAATCCCCAGAACACAAAGGCCTAATTCGTTCTGTGCCAGAGTCCGCCGAGCAGCATGGTGAGCATGTTGTTTTTATAGGTAGCAAATTTGCCACCCCGGTTCCCGCCGAGTGGGATGTAGAGATAATCGCGCAGCCAGGAAGAAAGTGAAATGTGCCAGCGTGTCCAGAATTCGCTGAAACTGCGCGAGAAATAGGGCGTTCGGAAGTTTTCCGGAAAATGATAACCCATCATCCGGGCCAAGCCGATGGCAATGTCGGAGTAACCCGAAAAGTCGCAATAAATCTGGAACGAGTAAAAAATTACCCCGATGAGCAAGTGCATCGAGCCAAAAGTCTCGGGTGATTGAAAGCACTGATCTACAAAGGGCGCCAGAGAATCTGCTATGGCAATTTTTTTGAAAAAGCCCCACAGCACCCGACCCATACCTGAATGCCAGGCCCGCCATTCAAATTTTTTGTCCTCCTTCATTTGGAACAAAAAATCTGCCGCTCGTACAATGGGCCCTGCCACAAGTTGTGGAAACAGTGCAATAAACGTGGCAAATTTCAGCAGAGAAGGCTCCCACTCGATCTGGCGGCGGTACACATCAATGGTGTACGACATGCTCTGGAACGTGTAAAACGAAATGCCCACCGGGAGGATGATATTCAGGGTCGTCCAGGAAGGCGTCATGCCCAGCGAGGTGATCAGCGCAGCCAGGTTATCGGCAAAAAAACCGAAGTACTTGAAGAAGCCCAGAAAGCTCAGGTTCATCACCATGCTGAACACCAACACGGCTTTACGTTCCATGCCCCAGGAGGCAGCCCATTCCGTTTTGCGGCCAAAAAACAGGAGCACCTGACTCCCGTTTTTCCAGCGTTCACGCATCTCGGAGGGCCTATCTAAGTAACTGATCCACAGGCCAAACCACCAGTCCATCACCGTCGAAAATACAATGAGGGAAAGAAATCTCCAATCCCACCAGCCATAAAAAAGATAACTCGCCAGCAGGCAAACCCAGGTTCTTGCCCGTCCCTTCGTGCCGAAGTAGATTGGGAAAAATAAGACAATGAAAAGCAGGAAAGTGAGGGAGTTGAAAACCACGGTTTCTGGAACAGGAACTATAAATTATGAACTGGGGGAGAAGCTTGTCAATTTGCTTTCGGTGGCCTCTGGAAGTTCAGAGCCAATCTGGTGATAGAGTGTTTCGGGGGTGACATAGCTGGAAATTTTGCTCAAATGTAGGGACATAGGATTTACTACATGGAATCCTGTTAACCCCTTTCAAAACCTTAGGTTCCTGACCCGCATTCTCTGCCAAGTTTGTGTTCTTGTCATCTCAAACTTTGCCCATGAGAATTCCTTGGATCATTCTAATTTTTATGACGCTGTTTTCGGCCTGCAAACCTGCGAAAAACACCCGCGCACCTGGCTCCAATTACCCCAACAATGTCGGTGATATCAATACCGATCCCATGCTCGACGACTCCACTTTTCGGGCTTGCCGCGAATCCAATATCCCGCAATATTATTCCGTTCAAAGCGGTTTTGAAGGAGAGAAGCCTGCTATAATACGCTATTTCAAACAGAATTTTAAAAAAGAAAAGACTTTTGCCCAAGAAAACGGCTACCTCACCATTCGTTTTGTGGTGAACTGTAACGGGCAAACCGGGCGTTTCCGAATTATGGAAATGAACCCAGATTACCAGCCTAAAAAATTTCACGATGCACTTTCCGCTCAACTGCTTCGGCTCACCAAACAAATGAGCGGCTGGCTGCCCGGAAAAAATGAAAATATCCCCTACGACTACTACCAGTACCTAACGTTCACCATCGTTCAGGGTGAAATTACACAGATCACGCCATGAAAATCCGGTACCTGACGCTGTTATTTTTCTTACAAATACAACCCATTCATGCCCAAATCAATTGCAACGTTTACAAATGGGCAGGCGATACGGTGTGTTTTCGCGCCTGCCAAATTTATGAGACTGCCAACCACACGCGACAAGGAAGCCGCTTCTCACAAATGTTGTACGACAGTGTGATTGCCATTTGTCCCTTCTTTGACATGGCTTACATGGAAAAAGCCGTGCCATATTTGAAACGCGGCGATTTCGTGAGCTGGCGCTTTTGGATGGACAAGGCCGTGGCCATAAACCCCAAAGAACATCTCGGTTACCGAGGCTGGTGTCGCTATCAGTTCTTGCGAGATTACGCTGGCGCACTGGCGGATATAGAAGCATTGGAGAAGATCAAACAACCCAATATCGGCTACTCCGTCAATGGAGATTATCATCTGGTAATTGCCAAAGCCTTATTTTACAAGGGATTGGGACAAAAAGAAAAGGCCATCCAAACCATCGAAACACAATTGTCAACATCCGGTTACGAGCCGGGCTATTACGATTACCTGCACCTTGCCGTGCTAAAAATTGAAACCGGGAAACCGGGCGAAGCGATACTTGTTTTAGAAAAACAAAGATCCCTTTCTGCCGATTTTGCTGAAACCTATTATTACTTGGCCTTGGCCTACAAACAAACCGATCAGCGCCCGCAAATGCTGGAAAATCTTGCTTTGGCCAAAAAACTTTATGAAGCAGGTCGCCACAGAAAGGACACATACGATAATCCAGAGGATCGGATTTACCGGGAGGACATAGATGAAGCCCAGGCGGAGTGGTAATGTACCAGTAAGGCAGCAACTTTTTTATTTTTACTGCTGCAAACCGTTTGCGTAACTTGCCGCCGAAATTGATTAAAACCTTCTGATTATCAATGATTCGCGCAGAGAAAATAGTCAAAACTTATGGGGATCAGCCCGTGCTGAAAGGCATTGACTTCCTGTTTGAAGCAGGAAAAAACAACCTCATCATCGGGCGTTCAGGAGCGGGCAAAACCGTGCTGCTCAAAATACTGGTTGGCCTCAATGTGCCTACCAGCGGCATCATCTGGTATGATGACGTGAACTTTACTGCGCTCAACAAGGAAGGGATGCGTGCCATCCGTATGAAAATCGGGATGCTTTTTCAAGGTTCGGCGCTGTTTGATTCGCTCACGGTTGAGGAAAATATCCGCTTCCCACTTGATATGTTCACCCCCATGACGCTCAAGGAAAAAGTGGAGCGCGTCAACTATTGTCTTGAACGGGTGAATCTGGGTGGCAACAACAAAAAGTACCCTTCCGAACTTTCGGGTGGTATGCAAAAGCGCGTCGGCATCGCCCGCGCCATCGTGCTCAATCCAAAATATCTTTTTTGTGATGAACCCAACTCCGGCCTAGACCCAAAGACGGCCATCATGATAGATGAGCTCATCAGCAGCATCACCGAGGAGAACAACATCACGACGGTCATCAATACGCACGACATGAACTCGGTGATGGAAATTGGCGACAATATCTGTTTCCTTCACGAAGGCCGATTGGAATGGAGCGGCACCAAAGAGCAGGTGCTGGCCAGCGAAAACGAGAATCTTCAGTCGTTCATTTTTGCTTCGCCGTTTCTGCAGAAACTGCGGAAATCGGCACTGGGGAAGTAATAGATAATTTCACCTTACCCTCCCAACTCCTTCACCGCCAGCCAAGCCATCAGTCCCATCCCCGTTTCCAGCGCAGCCTCATCAATATCAAAAGTCTCCGTGTGAATCGGTGAAGTAATGCCTCGCTCAGGATTCCCCGTTCCAAGCCTGTAAAAACACGCTGGCATGGCTTGCGAAAAATAGGCAAAGTCCTCAGCGGTCATGCGCAAGGGCAAGTCCACTACATTACTTTTCCCCAAAAATTCGACGGCCCAGGATTTGGTGCGCTTGGTCAGTTCTTCGTGATTGTAGAGCACCGGGTAACCTTTCATAATCTCAAAAACGCAGGCTGCGCCGTAGCCCTTGGCAATGCTTTCCGCTATTTTTTTCATGCGTTTGTGGGCTTCTGCCCGCCATTTTTCGTGCATGGTGCGGAAGGTACCGACGAGTTTTACTTCATTGGGGATAATATTGGTAGCCCCGCCCGTGGAATTTATTTTTCCAAAAGTTAGCACGGTCGGCACAGCGGGATCGGCGTATCGGCTCACCACTTGCTGGAGCGCAACGATGATTTGTGCGGTAATCACCACTGGGTCCACACACTCCTGCGGCATGGCGCCGTGGCCACCCCGACCTTTTACGGTGACGTAGATTTCGTCGGCAGAAGCCATGTAGATGCCGGGTTTGAGACCGATCATTCCGGCATGGAGCGGAGGGTGGACGTGCTGACCGAAAATGCTGGTTGGGCGCGGGTTTTCGAGGACGCCTGCTTTGATCATGAGGCTTGCGCCGCCGGGGAGTTTTTCTTCTCCGGGCTGAAAAATGCACTTTATGGTGCCTTCAAATTCGCCGCGCAGTTCGTTCAAAATTCTGGCCGTTCCGAGCAGAGAGGAGGTATGCACGTCGTGGCCGCAAGCGTGCATAACGCCTTCATTTTGAGATTTGTAGGGCACGTTGTTGGCTTCCTGGATGGGCAGCGCGTCCATGTCGGCACGGAGGGCAATGGTTCGTTTTCGAGGATTTTTGCCTTTTATCAGGGCTACTACGCCATTTTCTGCCACACCGTGCTGGTGCTCGATGCCGAGGGCGGACAATTGGGCGGCCACGAATTTGCCGGTTTCGATTTCTTCAAAAGAAAGTTCGGGATGCGCGTGAAGATGACGGCGGCAGGCCACCGTGTCGGCGTGGTATTGATGCGCCAAAGATTGGATTTTTTCTTTCATGGACTTACTTTTCCAATCCGTGTCTTATCCGTGTCATCCATGTTCCACTTGATCGAAATGGAACATGGATGATACGGATGGGGCACGGATTTTTATTTTTCAAAATACTTTTTCAAAAACGGATGGCTGACCACCGCAATGAGAATTACAATCACTCCAATGTAAAACTGTGGGTTAAGGTCTTTGTCCTCGCGGAAAAATACAGCAGCAAGTAATACGCCATAAACTGGTTCGAGGTTAATCGTCAGGTTGGTTGCAAAAGCCGAAATGTAGCGCATTGCCAGAAGTGTGAGGTAATACGGCAGCAATGTACAGACCCAGGCCAGGATCAACAGCCAAGCCCAGTCTATGTTCGTGGGAATTAAAGGAGTGTCGGGCGATTGCCAAAGCAGGAACGGCAGCACCAGTGAACAAACTGCTACGCCACCGAACAATTCCGTAAAACTCATGACCAATGGAGGCGGTGGATTGTTGTCTATCAATTTCTTGTTCAGGGAAGAAAACACCGCAGCCAAAAAAGCCCCCACAATGCCGACCGCAAATCCAATGCGCATCCCCCAGTCAATATTTCCCACAATCAGAGCCATACCCGGCAGGATGAGCAGGCCAAGCGCAAGTTCGTAACCTTTCACTTTTTGGCGGGTCAGGAGTGGCTCCACCAGCGCCGAAAAAAACGAAGTGGTGGCCATGGTCGCTACCGCCACCGAAGCGTTGGAAAGTTTGATGGCGCCGTAAAAACACAACCAGTGAATACCGACGATGGTGCCGATGCCAAACATCTGGAGATACAATTTTCGGGAAATGCCTCGAAATTGCGCCCGTGGGATGAAAATAATCAGCGTGGCGCAACACAAGCTCACCCTCCACCACACCAGTGGTACGGCTTGCAACGAAATAAGTTTCCCCAAAATAGCTGTGAAGCCCCAAATGAGTACGCAAAAATGAAGGTAGAGGTAGGCCCGGAGTTTGTCGGTCATGCGGCGAAGGTAAAAACGGAGCTGCGCAACTTAGTTTTTTACTACTCTTTCGCAACCCTGTCGGCCATCACGAGCATTCCAGTGTAAAAAATAGACACCTGATGGGAGGTTTTTTAAGGAGACCATCATACGATTGTCCTTTGCAGGCTGGGGTGTTTCGATGGCAATTTTTTGACCTAAGGCATTGACCAGCACAATATTGATAATGTCCAATCCGGGCGTTTCTAATGACACAAAATCCTGCGTTGGGTTGGGGGCGATACGGGCAATGGACGTTATTTCTTTTGCTGAGACCGGGGTGATGCATAAGGAGTCTAATGGATTTGGGCAATGCCAGAAATAGTTATAAACGTACTGCTGCAAATCCCGCATTTCGGTCAAATGTTGCAATTGTTGGGTTAGCCCAACTTTGTCGGAGACGGTCAGTGCAAATTTGAGTGGAAATGAAACAAAATGCGAATTTAGCACTGTCGGGCCGTAAGAAACAATACAACTCCTGTTTTTCTTAGGGTTGTTTTCAGCCAGTTCGCTCCATCCATTTGGGTCTGTGGGATGGTCGGGGAATAAAAATTTTAACGGTGAAGCGGATGGATTTCCAGGATTATAACCTGTCCCTCCGCTTGTAATTGGAGTTCCATCACGCCAGGTACCTGTAAGATAGTTGTAAAACTCATTGACGGCAGTTGGATTTCCTGTCCCTCCGGCCTCCTTATTAAAGAACATGCCGACGTTCGACATTTGAATCGGATTGCTGTCCACATCAAATGGGCCTTTCAATGACATCAAGGCGATTGATGGAGGATTGGCCCCAATAGTATTGTCGTTGAGGGTATCAGAGTTGTAAGCAAATACCATTTCTCGCTGCTCCTCATTCACACAACCCAGGTAGTCATCATCGGGATTCCCGATATCAAAATCAGCATAAATGCCCCAATGCAAACTGTCTAAACGATCTATACCGCTATTGTAATAGCGTCCAAATTCAAAAAAAATCGTATTTTTTAAAAAGTCCTGACCTTGGCATCCTAAGGTAAATGCAAAAAGATATGCATCCAAGTCAGTGGTGGCACCCTGGGTAAGATTGTTTTCTCCATTGTCAAAAAATGGAGAAAATACAAACTCCCATGGAGATAAAGGTAAGCTCCCCAAGTATGGACCTGCCGGGTAATCCCCTTTTTCGGGCTCATATTTACCATTCCCACCAAAGTCATAAAAAGGCGGACGATTAGGAGAGAACATTGAGTCTATGGCAAATCCATTGTAATCTATTGAAAAAGAATTTCCCCGCGCTGGCCAGGCAAATATTTCAGGGATGGGATTGTCAATGATTCCATTGTCTTCATAATCCTTGATATGAGCGGCGATCTGTTCAATCGTCACCTTCCATACCTTGCCCGAATTGGGAACCCCACGAAATCCTCCTTGCCAATCAGAAACGAGTGGGTCGTCCATTTCACAAGCCAGTTTAAGGTTGTTCCCAGGGTCAATTCCGCCCACCCAAGGTGTGAGATGGCTGAGTAGATTTTTTGCCGGCTGACCGGGAATTCCACTTTCCAATAAAAATCCACCTTCTGAATCAGGATGAATGCCCGTCGGAGTGATCCGAGCCCTAACTTTGCCAGTGCCTATCCAGGCATGGTCTGTTTGTGCAAACAAAGAAGCAGTGAGAACAACAGATAACAGCGTGATGAAGGAGATTTTGTAGCTCATGGTACTTATTTTTCGAAAAATTATGGCTGCAAGTTGAGCCCAATTTGACTTTCATAAAAAACTTTTTTTTCTATAAGTCAGGTTTCTGAGACCTGTTTTTTACCCCGATTTTGTCACAAATAACTGCATCCCTAATCTAAACAACTCAATATAAATATGTCCTCTATTCTCATACGCAACGCCCGCCTGGTCAACCGAGGCCAAATCCGGGAAGCCGATATACTCGTTAAGTCCGGGCGCATCGCCAAAATCGAAGCCTCCATCAGTGGTTCTGCCGACGTTGAAATAGATGCAAAAGGCCAGCACCTCATCCCCGGCATCATTGACGACCAAGTGCATTTCCGCGAGCCGGGGCTTACGCACAAGGCCAACATCGCGACCGAAAGCCGGGCTGCCGTGGCCGGCGGCACCACCTCCTTCATGGAAATGCCGAACGTGAATCCGCCGAGTGTGACGCAGGAGTTGTTAGAAGAGAAATACCAGATCGCGGCCCGAAACTCGCTGGCGAATTATTCTTTTTACATGGGCACTACGAACGACAATCTTGAAGAGGTGCTGCGAACCGACGCTCGACGGGTTTGCGGTATCAAGATTTTTATGGGCAGCAGCACCGGGAATATGTTGGTGGATTCGCCCAGCACTTTGGAGCGCGTTTTTGCCGAATCGCCGATGCTCATCGCCACGCATTGTGAGGACGAAGCGACGGTGCGCGACAACCTTGAACGGTACAAAGCCCTTCATGGCGATACGATGACTGCTGCGTTTCATCCGCTCATCCGAAATGAAGAAGCCTGTTATTTGTCCTCCTCCATGGCCGTGGATTTGGCCAAACGACACGGCACACGACTGCACATATTACACATCAGCACGAAAAACGAACTCGCGTTGTTTCGCAATGATATTCCGCTGAAAGACAAGAAGATAACCGCCGAAGTCTGCGTTCACCACCTGCATTTTTCCGATCACGATTACGCTTCGCTTGGCAACCAAATCAAGTGCAACCCGGCCATCAAAAGCACCGAAAACCGGGACGCCCTTTTCCCGGCCCTGCTTGACGACCGATTGGATGTAATCGCTACCGACCACGCCCCGCACACCTGGGATGAAAAGTCGCAACCGTATTTGCAGGCGCC
>Ga0105044_10009553_pt1 | contig 13259 bp, 13 predicted proteins | sample MAT01_FD_78092 | JGI IMG/M metagenome (GOLD analysis project Ga0105044, IMG submission 78092) | Freshwater microbial communities from Lake Fryxell liftoff mats and glacier meltwater in Antarctica - MAT-01 | ecosystem: Environmental > Aquatic > Freshwater > Ice > Liftoff microbial mat | place...
CCGTGTTTGAATCTAAAAACCCAGGGTAGCTCGTGCCTCGCAACCCTGGGCTGACGGATGGAGCACCTTCGGCGCTCATGGCGCTTTCAGGCAATCCGACTGTGGAAAATCGTATAAGATCGCGCGGTCGCAACACCGCGCGCCGGAGCGCCTCGCCAGGGTGCCAAAACCAAGACCCGTGTGATCCTGCGCGGAGTTCCGTGCGGGTGCAGGTGGGGCGGAACGCAGTCGAGCCGAGTCCGCGAGACCGCCGAGCGGGCGGAGGCGGGGAGGCCAACGACCCCGGCGATTCTGTGCGACACGGCCCGTGGGTGCGCGGGATCCTTCGACCGCGCTCCGCCCCGCCTTTCCGCCTCCGCTCGGCTCAGAATGACACGCGCGTTTGCAGGTTTCGATACACCCGCTCAGAAGCTCCGCGCCGCGACTACTCCTCCTCGATCTCGCGCGCCCGGTTCTCGAACCGGGTGAACTCTTTCAGGAACGTCAGCGGCACATCGCCCACCGGGCCGTTGCGCTGCTTGGCAATGATCAGCGTTGCCTTGCCCTCGGCGGCCTTTTTGTCCTCGTCCGTATCCGCGTAATACTCCTCGCGGACGAGCAGTGCGACTAGGTCGGCGTCCTGCTCGATGGAGCCCGATTCGCGCAGGTCGGAAAGGCGCGGGCGGCCCTTGGCGTCGCCGGTCCGGCCCTCGGGATTGCGGTTGAGCTGGGCGAGCACGACGATGGGGATGTTCAGCTCCTTCGCGAGCCCCTTCAGCCCGGCGGAGATCTCGGCGATTTCAAGCTGGCGATTGTCCTGCGCCCGGCGGGAGGTGCTGCGCAGGAGCTGGATGTAGTCGATGAAGATGGCCGCGATACCGTGCTGGCTCTTGAGCCGGCGAGCCTTCGCGCGGAGTTCGAGGATGGAAAGGCCGGGCGTGTCGTCGATGAAAAACTTGCTCTCCGCGAGCTTCGAGGCGGCGGCGGTCAAGGCGGGGAAATCGCGCTCGCTGAGGAAGCCGTTGCGGACGTTGCCGAGATTCACGCGCGCGCGGGAGCAGAGCATGCGCTGCACGAGCTGCGAGGTGCTCATTTCCAGCGAGAAGACCGCCACCGGCAGCTTCAACTCCAGCGCCACATGCTCGGCCATGTTCATCGCGAGAGCCGTCTTTCCCATCGAGGGTCGCGCCGCGATGACGATCATCTCCGCCGCGTGCAGCCCGTCGGTCATCTTGTCCAGCTCCGCCAGCCCCGTCTCCAGACCGGAGATCGCCCCGCGCCTTTCATACAGCGCTTCGATGTCGTGGATGGCCTGCATGACCTGATCCTTCATGCTCACCGCCTTGTCCTTGAAGCGGTCCTGCGCGATCGCGAAAATCTTCCCCTCCACGTCATCGAGCAGCGTCGGCACATTGTCCTGCTCGTCGTAGCTGCGCGCGGCGTATTCCGTGCAGACCTTGATGATCTCGCGCAGGGTGAATTTCTCCTGCACGATCTCCGCGTAGTAGGCCACGTTCGCCGCCGTCGGGAGAAAGGTGAACAGCTCCGTGACAAACGCCGCGCCGCCCACCTGGTCCAGCCGCTGCCGGTCGCGGAGCACCTCCGTCAGGATGATGAAATCAATCGGCTTCCCCGCGTCCCAAAGCTCGAGCAGGACGGCGTAGAGCTCGCCGTGGGACGGGATGTGAAAGTGCTCGCGGGTGATCTGCTTTTCCGCGCAAAAGCCGCCGACCTCCCGCGGGGTCAGGAGAAAGGAACAGAGAAGGCCTTTCTCCGCGTCCGGCGACTGTGGGAGTAACCGGTGAACATCCGGTCGATAATGCGCCGGTTGCCGCAGGTCGCTGGTGTCTCCCCTCCCACCTTTTCCGGCGGGCTTCGCACTTTGCGTGGAAGCCTCTGCTGCCATCGTCCGTTACTTCCCGTGCTTGGCCTTGTACTTGGCCTTGTAGGTCTTCTCGCCGGGCTCTTCCACCGGCGCAGCGGGTGCGGGCACGCCGTCCCCAACCGCCTTCACGTTCACATGCAGCTTGGCGACCACGTCATGGTGCAGCTTGATCGTGATCTCGTGCTCGCCGGTTTCCTTGATCGGGCCATCCAGGACAATCCGGTGGCGGTCGATCTCGATCTTGCCCCCGAGTTCGGCCTTCAGCTTGTCCGCGAGGTCCGCCGCCGTGATGGATCCGAACGCCTTCCCGGTCGCGCCGGTTTCCAGCTCCATGGTGATCTTGAGCTTGTTGATTTTCCGGCCGAGTTCCTCGGCTTCGTTATGCTCCCGGCCCTCGCGCTCCGCGCGCTTTTGCTTCAGGCCATTGAGGCGCCGGAGCGTGGCGGGGGTGATTTCCAGCGCCTTCTGCTGGGGAATGAGAAAGTTCCGCGCATAGCCGCGTTTGACCTTCACGACATCGGCTTCGGCCCCGAGATGGGCAATCTTTTCGGTGAGGATGACTTCAGTCGTAGGCATGGGAAAAAGAGGTTTTGTGAAAAGCGGGAGGGCGCTTTTAAGCGGGCCGCGCCGCCTTGTCAACGCCGTGCTCGGAAAAATCTTCCCTCCCCGGACGGAGTTCAGCCACTCCCTTGAGGATCGGGCCTTTTTTTCGATCTTCGTCGTCACGGAGGTCTGCTGAACAATCCCACCATGAATCAATTCTTCCTGGATCTCGGACGCACGGTTTTGGCCCGGTGGAAGGCACAGAACTTCGCGCTCGCCCGCTTCCCGGAGATCGCGCAGGCGATGCTGGAGGAGCGGCCGCCGGCAAAGCATGTGGACCTTTCCGCCCTCGTGAAAGAGGTCCTCCTCGACGATGAGCAGCCGTTTCAAACCGGCTCCGGGTTCGGCCAGCCGGAGCTCGTGGTCTATGACGACCCGCGCTTTTACATCCAGATTCTCTTCTGGCTCGAAGGCACCACGGACATCCACCAGCACAAATTCTCCGGCGCCTTCCACGTCCTCGAAGGCTCGAGCATCCACTCGCAGTTTGTCTTTGAAAACGCCGAGTCCGTCTCCGCGCATCTGCGGGTCGGCGATCTGCGGATGAAGGACACGCGACTCCTGGAAACCGGCAGCACCGTGCCGATCATCTCCGGCCGCGACCACATCCATTCACTGTTTCACCTCGATACGCCTTCGGTCAGCGTGGTCATCCGCACGCATACCGATCCCGGCACCGGTCCCCAATTCACCTATCTGCCGCCGCATCTCGCCGTCGATCCCTTCCACCACGACGCGCTCACGAATCGTCGCAAGCAACTCCTCGATGTCCTCGAAAAGACCGGCGATTCCACCTACCCGGCGCTCGTGCTGGAGATGATCGGGCAGTTGGACTTCGAGCGTGGGTTTTTCATTTTGCAGAACGGGATGATCCATCTCCGGACCCTGGGTCAGTGGGAAGAGACGCTGCACGCCTTTCAGCAGAAACACGGCCACCTGGCCGACTTCGTAGCACCGACATTGGATGAGATCATCCGGCGCGACACCCTCGCGGAGTTGCGAGGCTCCGTCACGGGAGTAGAGCATCGCTTCTTCCTCGCGCTGCTCCTGAATGGGTCCACCCGCGACACCATCCTGAGTTTAGTCTCGCAGCGCTTTGCCGGCCCTCCCATCGAGATGATCATGCGTTGGGCGGACGAACTCAGTGGCGAGTCCGACTCCGCCACATGGATCCTGGACGCAGAGTTCCCTGACGAACTGGCCATCCCGCTGGAGGCGCGGTCGGAGGTGTTTCTCGCGGCTCTTCGTTATTTCATGGAGGAAAAAGCCGTTGCATCCGCTTCTGTCAGGTTGTCCTCCAGCGACCTCGATAAACTGCGCGCCGCCTTTGCCTGTTCGAGTTTGAAGGCCTTGCTTCCATCGGCAGAACATCAGTTCGCCGGGTGCTGACAAGGCGATCTACTCCCGGCAACGGTAAGCTTTCGCTGCCTCCCCAACTTTCCACTCTTCGGCGCCCTGTCGCGATCAATGACCTGCACGCCTTCGCCGCCGCCCGGCTCGCCGAGATTCAGCGTCCGCAGAACGTCCACTTCACCGACGCCGGCAGCAAAGCCCTCGCCGGGCAAGCCGCCACCGCGATCAAGACCGCCTTCGGAAAATAACGCGCCAAACCCAGTCTCTGCAAAAGCTGGCAAAGCTCGTACTCGTAGGTTTATGCGCGGCGCTCTTTGATCGCAGCGAAGATGTCCGCCACCACTTCCGCACGCGGCTTGGCGCCGAGGTTGCCTTGGCCGTGGATGCGGACGCTCACGTTGCCGGATTCGAGGTCGCGTGGGCCGATGACTAACATCGTGTGGACTTTGCGCTGCTCGGCGTCGGCGACCTTGGCTTTGATCGGGTCGTTGGTGATGTCCACAGTGGCGCGGACGCCTTCGGCGCGGAGTTCGGCTTGCAAGGCTTTGGCCGCGGCGACGAGCGGTTCGTCGTCGCCGAAGGAGAGGATGCGGACCTGCTCGGGCGCGAGCCAGAGCGGGAAGTTGCCGGCGTAGTGTTCGATGAGGAAGCCGATGAAACGCTCGTGCGTGCCGAGCGGGGCGCGGTGGATGCAGAGCGGGGTTTTGCTCGTGTTGTCCTTGTCCTTGTAAGTGAGACCGAAGCGCGCGGGGACGGCGAAATCAACTTGGTTGGTGGCGAGGGTGAATTCCTTGCCGATGACGTTCCAGATCTGGATGTCGATCTTCGGGCCGTAGAAGGCGGCTTCATTGGCTACTTCGACAAAGGGTGCGCCGCTGGCGACCAGGACATCGCGGACCATCTTCTCGGTCTTCAGCCAGAGTTCGCTGTGATCGACATACTTCTTGCCGAGTTCGTCCGGACCGTGGGTGCTGAAGCGGAACTGGTAGCGATCGATGCCAAAGATTTTGAAATACTTCAGATACATCTGGTTCACGGCCTCAAACTCGGCGGCGAACTGCTCCTCGGTGCAATAGATGTGGGCGTCATTCATCTGCATGGCGCGCACGCGCATCAGGCCGAAGAGTTCGCCGCTCTGCTCGTAGCGGTAGCAGGTGCCGTATTCGGCGAGGCGCAGGGGTAAGTCGCGATAACTCCGCGGCACCGCTCCGAAGAGCTTGTGGTGATGCGGGCAGTTCATGGCTTTGAGGTAGTAGCGGTCGCCCGGCGAACGCTCGGGTAGCGCACGCGCCTCGCGTGCTGGCTTCGGCGCCCCCGCCGAAGCTTCGTGCGGCGTCCACAGCCACGGATAATCTTCACCGGGCCTGGCAACCCCGTCATTCCAAGGATTCCCGCAAACGTATTGAAACTTTTCCTCCAGATCTTTGTCCGAACGAATCATCCGATCAAACCACTCCTTCTCCCAAACGGACACTCCGCTCGTTTCTGTGAGTTTATTGATGCGATGCGCCGTGCTCGATTTGATGGCCTGCAGGATTTCGCTTAGCGAAAAGAATTCGGGGTTTCCATCGGCATCATTTCCCTTGATCTGCGGCTCGAAAAGCAGATGCGCATGGTTGGGCATGACGCAGGCGGCATAGAGAACGTATTGGCCGTGTTCATGTGCGTAAAGAATGCTCGCGAGGACAATGTCGCGCGCAGCGGGTTCAAGGGTGTGCCGTTCGTGGGTGGTAAAGGTGACCGCATATTTTGCCCAGGGGCGCTCGAAGTGGGGGAGGCGGCGGTGGGAATATGTTGCGCCTCCCCCTGCGTTTCCGGCGAGGGCGCCGGAAACAACACGCGAGGGCGCGTGCGCTACCCGCGGGTCGGCTTCGCCTTCCAACTCCATCGGCGGGAACATCGACTCCGCGTAGTAAGGCAGATGCCCGCTAGTTAGATATAGGTTTTCCCTAGCTAAAGCCGGAGTCCTAACCCGGTCATACCCCGCGGCGAACTCCGTCTCCTTCGCCAGCTTCTCCAGCTCCTCGATCAAAACCGTGCCGCGCGGCAGCCAGAGCGGGAGGCCGGGGCCGACGTCGTCGTCGAAGCAGAATAGCTCCATCTCCTTGCCGAGCTTGCGGTGATCGCGCTTCTTCGCCTCCTCCAGCATCGTGAAATACTCGTCGAGCTGGGTCTTGTTCTTGAACGCCGTGCCGTAGATGCGCTGGAGCTGCGGGTTCTTTTCGTCGCCCTTGTAGTAGGCGCTGGCCACGTGCGTGAGCCGGAAGGCGCCGATGTTCCCCGTGCGCATGACGTGCGGCCCGGCGCAGAGATCGAGGAAGTCTCCATTGCGAAAGAGCGAGATTTCCTCGCCCTCGGGGATGTCCTGCAAATTGCCGATCTTGAACTTCGACGGATTGCCGGGCCTCGCACGAAGGCCGCCAAGTTCACCAAGGTCAGCGAGGCGGATGGCTTCCTCGCGCGAGACGACGGTGCGCTCGAAGACGTGGTTCGCCTTGATCTCCTTTTTCATCTCTTCCTCGATCTTCGCGAAGTCCTCCGGCGAGATGCGGTGCGGCATGTCGAGGTCGTAGTAGAAGCCATTCTCCACTGGCGGCCCGGCGGCGAATTGCGCCTCCGGCCAGATGCGCAGAATGGCCGTCGCCAACACATGGGCGGCGGAGTGGCGGAGGCGCTCGATGTCAGACATCTGGTGGCGCTGTTCGAGGGTTTGGCGTTCGTCGGGCATAGGGAAAAGGGACGGGAGGTTAGTTTTCGCGCGGGGTCGCGGCAAGTGTGGATGGGCGGCGGCCCCCGGCTCAGACGAAGGCTTCCGCGACGGTGTCGGCCATGAGCTTGCCGCGGCGGGTGAGGAGGAGGCGGTCTCCGCGGTTTTCCAGAAAGCCCAGCTCGCGGAATTCTTGCACGGCGTCGGGCCAGCGGGCGAGGTCGGCGGCGGCGATGCCGTCGCGCGTGCGGACGGCGAAGGCGGCGATTTCGCCCTCGCGCGTCGCGGGGGAAAGCTCTTCCACGAAATGCCCGACGCTCTCGCCCGCGAGCATGCGCCGCGTGTACTCGGCGGTATCGGGGAGCGCCTGCCAGCGGCGGAGGCCGACGGTGCTAAAGGCGCTCGGGCCGAAGCCGAGATAATCCGCGCCACGCCAGTAGGCGAAGTTGTGGACGGATTCGCGGCCGGGGCGGGCGTAGTTGGAAATCTCGTACTGCTCGAATCCGGCGGAGGGGAGGATGTCCATCGTCATCTCGAAAAGATCGGCGTCGCGGTCGTCGTCCTGGCGGAAAGTGCCGAGCTGGAGCTGGCGGAAGTAGGCGGTGTCCTCCTCGTAGGTCAGGCAGTAGGAGGAAACGTGCTCGGGCTGGAGGGCGATCGTCTTCGCGAGCGTGGCCTGCCACTGCGCGAGCGTCTGGCCGGGGACGGCAAACATGAGGTCGATGTTGATGTTCTCGAATCCCGCAGCGCGCAATGTCGCGAACGTCTCCTCTGCCTGCGCCGCGTCGTGGACGCGCCCGAGCGTTTTCAGCAGCGCATCGTCCCACGATTGCACGCCGAGGCTGATCCGCGTGACGCCCGCGTTTTTCAGCAGCCGCGCCTTTTCCGCGCGCACCGTCGCGGGGTTCACCTCGAAGGTCCACTCGCGCAGTGCGCTCAAGTCCAGCCGCGCCCGCAGCCCGCCAAGCAAGTATTCAAGCTGCTCGCCAGTCAGCGCGCTCGGTGTGCCGCCGCCGAAATAGATCGTCTCCGGGCGCAGCGTGAACCGCCCGCTGGCGTCGTCCACTTCGCGCAGCAGGGCGTCGAGAAACGCGGTGGTCTTATTCTTCGCGCCCGTCTCGACGTAGAAGCAGCAGTACGGGCAGAGCTTCGGGCAGAATGGGATGTGGAAGTAGAGGTGTCGGATCAAAGCCGGGAGCGCCCTTACAGCTTCTTGAAATCCTCTTCGGTAATACCTGCTTGTCGAAGGATGCTGCGGAAGGTGCCGGGCGGCACGTCGCCAGTATGCACTGCCACGTAGGTCTGGCGGCCATCGGCGTGCCGCAGCACGACGTGCGAACCGGACTGCCGTTTAACCACGAAACCCGCGCGGCGAAGCGCAGCAAGGACCTCACGCGCTTTGTAAGGCATCCTCCGGCACGTCGATTGTCGAAAGCAGAAACTCGCCGGGCTGAGCGATGCCTTCTCCCGCGGCGCGCTTCTCCGCGATCCAGAGCTTAATCAAATCAAGCGCCGCGGCACGCGCGCCGGGAATGCCGTCGCCGTGCGTGGTCAAACCGAGCGAAGGAATGTGAGCGTAATAACGCACCCTCGCAGGGTCTTCGTCTTCAATTCGCTCGAACAGAATGCCGTAAGTCATAACGGGAGGTTAGGACACATTCCGATCCGGGCAAGGTGCCTCAGTGCGCTGTCGCCTTCTCCGCGCCGAGGCCGGTGTTGGCGCGGACGGTGAGTTCGGTGAATTTTTCCGCCGACTCGGGCTCGTGGCTGAGGAGCGTCCCGAGCCAGGCGCCGAGGAAGCCGAGCGGGATGCTGAGGATCGCGGGGTTTTTCAGCGGAAAGAGCGGTGACTTCATGAAGTCGGGGCTGAGGAGGATCAGCGCGATGCTCGAGGCGAGGCCGACGGTCAGACCCCAGACCGCGCCGGAGGTGTTGAAGCGCTTCCAGAAGATGGAGAAGAGGATCACCGGCAGATTCGCGCTGGCGGCGACGGCGAAGGCGAGGCCGACGAGGAAGGCGACATTGACCGTGGGGCCGAGCAGGATGGCGATGCCGATGGCCAGGGCGCCGACGACGAAGGCGGTGATGCGGGCGACGCGCACTTCCTCGCCGGGGCGGTGCTCTTTGCCGTGGTGGAGGACGTTCGTGTAGAAATCGTGCGCAAAGCTGGTGCTGGCGCTGATCGTGAGGCCGGCGACCACGGCGAGGATGGTGGCGAAGGCCACGGCGCTGATGAAGGCGAAGAAAAGTTCGCCGCCGAGGAAGCGCGCGAGTTCCGGCGCGGCCATGTTGGTGCCGCCATTCACTTTCAAAAAGTCCGGCCCGAGCAGCGTGGCCGCGCCGAAGCCGAAGAACGTCGTCATGATGTAGAAGAGGCCGATGAGGATCATCGCCCAGACGACGCTGGCGCGCGCCGTTTTCGCGTCGGGCACGGTGTAGAAGCGGATGAGAATGTGGGGCAGTCCGGCGGTGCCGAAGACGAGCGCGAGGCCGAGGGAGATCTGATCCAGCGGGTTTTTGAAGAGCAGTCCCGGCGTGAGAAAATTCTGCGTCACGGGGTTGCCGTCCTTGCCGGTGAACGTCACGTGGCTCACCGCTTCCATGAATTTCGTGATGCTGAAGTCGAACTTGCTCATCACCAGAACGCTCAGGAAAAAGCTCCCGGTCATGAGCAGCACGGCTTTGATGATCTGCACCCAGGTCGTCGCGAGCATGCCGCCGAAAACCACGTAGACGACCATGAGCACGCCGACGCCGATGACCGCGGCTTCATAGCTCACGCCGGGCAGGAGCTGGCGCACGAGCGTCCCCGCGCCGACCATCTGCGCGATCATGTAGAAGATGGAAACGGTAAGCGTGGAGAGCGACGCGGCGGCGCGCACCGGGCGCGGCTTGAGCCGGTAGGCGAGCACGTCGGCCATGGTGTATTTGCCGGCGTTGCGCAGCGGCTCGGCGACGACGAGGAGCACGGTGAGATACGCGACGAGGAAGCCGACGGAGTACATGAAACCGTCGTAGCCGTTGAAGGCGATCATGCCTGCGATGCCGAGGAAGCTGGCCGCGCTCATGTAATCGCCAGCCACGGCAAGGCCATTTTGCCAACCGGTGATGCGGCGCCCGGCGGCAAAGTAGGCGCTCGATCCGGTTGATTTCTTCGCGCTGAAATAGGTGATCACCAAGGTCGCCGCGACGAAGGCGAGAAACATGAAGAGCGCGGTGTTGCTTTGCTTGGCCGGGGTGGCGGCCGCTTGGGCGAGGAGGGGGAAAAACACGAAGACTTAGTGTTTGAATTTCGCGAGCACCGCGGCGGCCCGGCGATCCCACCCTTTCGCCACGACGACGTAGAACGCGGCGACGACCCACGCCATGAAGAACTGCGAGAGCGCGAAGAGGTACGCCCAGTTCATCTCGCCCCAGACCTTTGTCTTCATCAGCTCCGGGTGGTAGCCGACGAGATAGGGCAGGGCAAAGTAGTAGATCACAAAGAAGATCGTGGCCGGGACGATGAAGCGGACCTTGGCCGCGAGGAGCGCTTTGAACTCCGGAGCCGCCGCGATCTCGTCCCAGTTGGCGTTGTCGCGGTCCTCGTCGGCGGTGCGCTCGTGGGCGGGCTTTTCCGGGGTGCGGCCGAGCGGGGCGATGTCCGTGGGCGCGGCGGACTCGGGGGTGAAGTCGCGGGGGTCTTGGGCACTCATGGGCGGCGACGCTACCGGCTTGGTTTCCGCCTGTCGAGGGTGGGGCCGAGCGAAGCCTAAGAGGCCAAAGCTCAAAGGCTAAACGGGCGACCCTTAGGCGCGCGGCGTCAGGCGCTCCTCGATCTCGGCGAGGATGGCGTGGGTCGGGTCGCGTTCGAATTTATAGTCATCGAGCTCGAATTCGCCCTTCTGTCCCTCGATCTCATATCGCACGGTCGCGAGGCCTTTCGCGTCCCACTTTTTCTTGCCGATGCCGGTGATCGCAGAAAACGGCACGCGCCTGCCCGAGGGAGTGTGGACAGCTTCAGCGTCGGTCTTCACCACGCGCCCCTTCTGCATAGCCCAGTATGCGAGCGTGATCGCGCCGAGGACAGCCGCTAGGCCGCCAAAGGCGAACTGCCCGATGATGTCGTCGCGCTTGAGGAGTTTGTGTTCCGGCACCTCGCTCCAGCCGCGCTCCTTCGCGTAGGCCGGCCACTGGGTGAGGCGCTCCTCGGTCTTGTGCTTTTCGTGGGCGAGAAAGCGCTCGTTCTTTTTCGGATAGCCGATGAAGCCGTCGTAAAAAAACCAACCGCCGATCGCGATGAGGAAAAGGGAGACGAAGAGTTTCTGCTTTTTCCAAATGGGTGTGACGCGGGCTTCGGCGGGCATGGCGCGGGAGTGTCGGGAGAGCGGTGCGGGGTGACGAGGGAAAAATATGCGCCCTCGCTGACGGTCCGCCCCAAAAACCTGCCGTCATTCTTCACTCCGCCATCGTCGCAAAACCTCCAATGGCTGCGTTCAGAATGACGGCAGATTTTTCGTTCGCTTCGCGCTCGCGGATGCGGGCGATGGCCCAGGCGGCGTGCTCGGCGATGAGGGGTTCGGGATCTTGCGCTGCGGCGGCGAGTGCGGGGAGATCGGCGGCGGTGCCGGTGTTGCCGAGGGCCACGCAGACGTTGCGGAGAAAGCCGCGGCGTTTGATGCGTTTGATGGGCGACTTTTTGAAGAGCGCGCGGAAGGCGTCGTCGTCGAGCGCGAGGAAATCGCGCAGCGTCCAGCGATGGACGAAGTCGCGGGCGGCGAAGGCGGTCTCGGTCGAGGCCCGCGCGAAGCGGTTCCACGGGCAGGCGGCGGCGCAGTCGTCGCAGCCGTAGATGCGGTCGCCGATGAGCGGGCGCAACTCCTCGGGGATGCTGCCTTTCAGCTCGATGGTGAGGTAGGAAATGCAGCGGCGCGCATCGAGCTGATGCGGTGCGGTGATCGCGCCGGTGGGGCAGGCGGTGATGCAGCGGGTGCATTTGCCGCAGCGGTCGGGCAGGGGAGCGTCGGGTGCGAGGTCGAGGGTCGTGAGGATTTCGGCGAGGAAAAACCACGCGCCGAGTTCCGGGTGGATGAGCATGGTGGACTTGCCGTGCCAGCCCGCGCCGGCGAGGGCGGCGAAATCGCGTTCGAGCATCGGGCCGGTGTCCACGTAGCAGCGCTGGCGGCCGCCACGCGCGGTGAGCCACGCGTCGAGCGTGCGGAGCTTCGCTTCGATGAGGTCGTGGTAATCATCACCCCAGGCGTAGCGGGCGATTTGGAAATCGGAGATCGAAGTTGGGAGATCGGAGTTCGTTGCGGAATCCCGATCTTCGATCTCCGATCTCCCATCTCCGAAATAATTCATCGCCAGCACGATCACGCTCCGCGCGCCCGGCAGCACCAACTGCGGATCGGTGCGCCGGTCGGCGTTGCGGGCGAGCCAGGTCATCTCGCCCGCGCGTCCGTCATCGAGCCATGCGCGGAATTCTGCGGCGTGAGGCGGTGGCGCGCAGGGGGCGATACGGCAGAGCGCGAAGCCGAGGCTCTCGGCCTGTGCGATGAGCGCGGTTTTCACTCCGCAGTGTCCCACGAAAAGGCGCGGCGCGCCTCGGCGATCACGGCGTCCGCGGCCGCGGCGTGGGCGAGCGTGGTGGTATCGACCGTGAACTGCGCGGCCGCTTCGTACAAGGGCCGGCGGGCGGCGAGGAGTTGCGCCACGGTTTCGCGTGGGTTGGCGGTGTGGAGGAGCGGGCGCTTGTTCGTGCGGGAGACGCGCTCGAAAATCACGTCCTCGCTGGCGGTCAGCCAGACGGTGAAACCGAGGTCATGGAGGAGCGCGCGGTTTTTCTCCCGCAGGATGACGCCGCCGCCGGTGGAGATGACGCAGCGCGCGCGCACGCCGAGGGATGCGAGCACGGAGGTTTCCAAATCGCGAAACCGGGCCTCGCCTTCCTGGGCGAAAATCTCCGCGATCTCCCGTCCGTCGCGCTCGACGAGAAGGGTGTCGGTATCGACGAACTGGAAGCCGAGCCGGGAGGCGACGCGCCGCCCGATGGACGACTTGCCGCTGCCCATAAAGCCGATGAGGACGATATTTGTGCGCTGGACGGACATGGCGGGAGAGTGCGAAGAGCGGATGAAAGGGGAAGTGGAAAGTGGACGTCTGTCATCCTGAGGCATTCACAACGAGGGGTTCGCTGTCGGTGGCAATGATGTGGCGCGGAACTTTGTGTGCCCCTCACCCCGCGAAACCTCCGCTCCTGCGGAGCCACCAAACTCACGCCGTCATCCTGAACGGAGTTCCGGGAGTCTGCGACCCGGACGGAGTGAAGAGCCGAGTCCGCGAGACAGCGCCGGGGCGGAGGCGGGCGGCGCAATCCTGACTCTCCGTGGGCGGAAGCGGTCTGGTGAGAGGCAGGCGCATTCCCACCTGACCGCCTCCGCCCATTACTTTCAGCGATCCTTCACTCCGCCATTGTCGCAAAGCCTCCAAAGGCTCCGTTCAGGATGACGGCGGTTTTTTCGACGCCTGCCCCCGTTGCGGCACCGCACCAAACGCGCACGCGCCCACATTATTGCCGCCGCCAGCGAAGCCGCACTTCGCGGAAGCCGCAGGATGACGGGGGTTCACTTTCCCCTTCCCCTTTCGACTCCGCGCCTTTCCTATACGCGCCTTTATGAAATCACCCGCGCCCCTTGTGGCCGTCGTCATGGGCAGCAAATCGGACTGGGACACGATGCGTTTCGCCGTGGA
>Ga0105044_10009555_pt1 | contig 13258 bp, 11 predicted proteins | sample MAT01_FD_78092 | JGI IMG/M metagenome (GOLD analysis project Ga0105044, IMG submission 78092) | Freshwater microbial communities from Lake Fryxell liftoff mats and glacier meltwater in Antarctica - MAT-01 | ecosystem: Environmental > Aquatic > Freshwater > Ice > Liftoff microbial mat | place...
CCACACGCGAGGGCGCGTGCGCTACCCATCGAGCCGCGCGCCTCGATTAAATCAGTGGTTCCCTAGAGCCCTTGCTCTTCCGGCGGGAGGAAGACGCGGAAGCGGTTCTTGTCGATGGCCTTCATGTAGGCCTCGTGGGGGGAGACGATGCCCTGCTGCATGACGTTCCAGATGGCGTCGTCCATGAACTGCATGCCCTGGCCTTTGCCGCCGACGATGACGTCCTGCAGTTTTTGCGTCGCGCCTTCGCGGATGATCGCGGCGGCGGCGCTGTTGACGACGAGGATTTCATTGACGGCGATGCGGCCACCGCCGACTTCCGCAGTCTTTTTCAAAAGCAACTGCGCCACGACGCCGCGCAGCGAGCTGGCGAGCATGGTGCGGACTTGGGATTGCTGGTCGCTGGGGAAGACGTCGATCATGCGATCAACGGTCTTGCGGGCGTTGTTCGTGTGCAGGGTGCCGAAGACGAGCAGGCCGGTTTCGGCGGCAGTGAGCGCGAGCTGGATGGTTTCCAAGTCGCGCATTTCGCCGACGAGGACGATGTCGGAATCCTCGCGCAGCGCAGCTTTCAAGCCCTGCGGAAAGCTCGTCGTATTCTCCGGCACCTCGCGCTGGGTGATGATCGAGCGCTTGTTCACATGCACGAATTCGATGGGCTCCTCGACGGTGACGATGTGCCGCGTGAAGTTGGAATTGATGTAGTCGATGAGCGCCGCAAGGGTCGTCGATTTGCCGGAGCCGGTGGGGCCGGTGACCAGGACGAGCCCGCCGCGGAGGTGGCCGAATTCCTTGACGATCGCGGGGATGCCGAGTTGGTCGAGCGTCATGATCTTCGTCGGGATGAGCCGGAAGACGCAGCCGTAGCCATTGGTCTGCTTGAGGAAGTTGCAGCGAAAGCGCGAGTGCTCGTCCATCTCGTAGGCGAAATCGAGGTCGCCGATTTCGAGATACTTCGCCCAGCGGTCAGGCCCGCTGATTTCGCTCATCATGAAAGCCATCTCGTCATGCGAAAGCGGTTCCTCGCGGATGGAGATGACTTCGCCGTGCCGCCGGATTTTCGGCGCCACTCCCTGGCCCAGGTGGAGATCCGACGCGCCGGAGGTGATGAGGACTTCAAAGAATTGGTCGATGTAGGCCATGGGGAGGTTGAGAGTTGTTAGTTGAGAGTTGAGAGCCGCGTCAAATGGTGCGGGGGGTTATTCGGGGAACAGGGATTTTTTCAGGCCGCTGAGCATGCGGCTTTGTTCTTCGGCGGCGGCGTAAAGCTGCTGGTAGCTAGATTCCGTGAGGAAGCCCTGGTTTTTCGAGATGACGGATTGGGAGATAACCTCGAACAGCGAGCCCGTGGCGATTTCGATGAAACGGGCGAAGTCGTTCTTTGAAGCTCGCGAAGTGCCTTCGGCGAGGTTTGAGGAAATGGAAACCGCCGCGCGCCGCATTTGATTTGTCAGACCAAAGCGCTCGTCGCTCGGGAAAGAACGCGTCAGGGAATAAACCAAATCGGCAAACGCAATCGCCCGGTGCCAAACATCCAGTTTTTCAAAGTTGAACATGATTCTGCGGTGATGATTCGGATGAAGCTGGGAGAGTTCGGAAGCACGGCTCTCAACTCTCAACTTCCCCGTCAGTGCGCGAAATGCTGCCGCATCAGCGCCTTCTGCTCGGCCCGGACATAGGTCTCTTCCTGCGAGATTAGCCCCGCGTCGTAAAGCTCCATGAGCGAGTCGTCCATCAGCTTCATGCCCTGCTTTTTTCCGGTCTGCATGACGCCGGGGAGCATGTAGGTCTTGGCCTCGCGGATGAGGTTGCCGACGGCGGGCGTGTTCGTGAGGATTTCCATGGCGAGCACGCGGCCGAGGCCGTCTTTGCGCGGGATGAGCTGCTGGGAAATGATGCCGCGCAGAGATTCGCTGACCATGACGCGGATCTGTTCGCGCTGATCGATGGGGAAGACATCCAGCACGCGGTCGAGGGTGCGGGCGGCGCTGCCGGTGTGGAGAGTGCCGAGCACCAAGTGGCCGGTTTCGGAGGCGGTGATGGCGAGCCCGATGGTTTCCAAGTCGCGCATTTCTCCGACCATGATGACGTCGGGATCTTCACGCAGCGCGCCGCGCAGCGCCGCGCCAAACGAGCGCGTGTGCGTGTGGACTTCGCGCTGGGTGACGTGGCAGCCTTTCGAGGGGATGACGTATTCGATCGGGTCCTCCAGAGTGATGATGTGGTCGTGGCGCGACCTGTTCACCTCATCGACGAGCGCGGCGAGCGTGGTGGATTTGCCCGAACCCACGGAGCCCGTCACGAGGACGAGGCCGTTGTGATATTGCGTGAGTAGTTTGAGGGATGCGGGCAGCCCGAGGTCGTCCATCGAGCGCAGGTTCGTGCTGATGATGCGAAAGACCACATCGATCCCGAGCCGCTGCCGCACGACACTGGCGCGGAAACGTCCGAAGGCCGTGGCGTAGGCAAAGTCGATGTCGCCGCGGTCGGCGAGGATGTGCTTCTGCTCGTCGTTGAGAAAGCCCATGGCGAGCGTCTCGGTATTCTCCGCAGTGAGGTTGTCGGCCTGGATCCAGACGGGATTGAGGATGCCGTTGCGCCGCCAGATCGGCGGGGCGTTGACGCCGAGATGAATGTCCGACGCACCCGATTCCTGCGCGATGCGGAGATATTCATCGACGTGCGGCAGGGCGTGAATGGACTCCTCCGCCAACGTTTCCACCACCGCGATGGGGTCCGCCGGAGCGATTTCTGGCGCGGCTGGTTCAGCGGGGGACGCCGGAACGGCCACGACTTTCGGAGCTGCGGCGACCTTCGGGACGGCAAGAACTTTCGGCACTGCAACGACCCGGGGAACGGCGACGACTCGTGGAATTTGAGGGGGATTGGGATCGGCCATGAACTGCCTCAAGGATTGCTATCGGCCAGCCGGTGAAATGCAAAGGAAACTTTGTCGGTCGGCGGCGAGTGCCGATGGTTGCAGCCCCCGCGGGCGGTTCAGGGGGAAAAGCGCCGGGCGTTTCCCCGGCTCTCCATGTAGGCCGCGACACGCCGTCCGGCCCATTTTGCAAGGACGGGACGGGAGAGGTCGAAAGCGATTTTCAACACGCCCAGCAGCAGCCCCGCCTTGCCGGCGGCGGCCACTTTCTCTTCCGCGCCTTTCCGCCGGCCGACGGCCTTTTTCCGCCGTCCGGGCAGGATCGAAAAAACGAGGCCGAGGAGCGCCGCTCCGCCGGCCCAGACGGCGGGATTTTTCGTGATCGCTTTCTTCATCCGTCCGAGGACGTCGAGGTCGGTTCGGAATGCGCTGAAATTTTGCGCGATCCGGCTGCGGGCGAGGTTGAGTTCCGCGGTTAGTTCGGCTTTGCGTTGGTTTTCAGCCATTTTTGATCCTGTTTGAATTCGTCGAGGGTCGCGGAAAACACCGGCGTTTTGAAGCGTGCTTTGGCGATCAGCAGGAGCGCAGCCGCCCCGATGAAGTGGAGCACCGCAGCGCCCAGCGTCACCCAGATCCAGGCGTCTCCGCCGCCGCAGGCCCACGCGACGAGGAAGACGAGGAAGATGACGAGAAAGAGGTAGCCGAAGATCACTGCCAGCAATGCGCCGATGGCCAGCCCGAGAAGGACCCCGAAATGGACAGCAGCCTCTTTTCCCTCGAGCCCGGCCAACTCCAGCCGGGCCCGCAGATAGGTGAGCTTGGCGCCGAGGAGCGAGGCAAGATGGCCGGGAATTCCGGCGGTGGGCATCGAGTCCGGCACGTCCCTGGGCTAGCGGCGGAAGACCAGCCCGAGCATGAAGCCCGCGACGACTGCCGTGAGCACTGCTTTGGTCGGGTTTTGGCGGATGTAGGCCTCGCCGTCATCCTGCAGCGTGCGCACGCGTTCGCGCGTCTCGCCATAGGTCTGTTCGGCGCGTCCGCGATATTCCGCCGTCTTCGCCGCGGCCGCCTCGCGCAGTTCGCGCGCCTTGGTTTCCGCCGCGGCGCGGAGGTCATCGGCAGCGTGTTTCAGGTGCTCTTTGGAAGAATCCACGGCCTCCCGCAGGTGGGCCTTGGAGTTATCGACCGCGTCCTTGAGGTGCGCTTTCGTGGTATCGACTGCTTCTTTCGCATGCGCCTTCGCACTTTCGAGATTGGTCGGCGCGGGCGTGGGGTTGTTTTCGTCAGGCATGGTGGGTTTGTCGGTTTTGGGTTGGTTGATCGTTCGGACAGGATTCGGCTCTCGCAGTGTGGCTGGGGCTATTGTTCGCGGAAAATAATGCGCGCCTTGCCGAGATCGTAGGGCGACAACTCGATCTCGACTTTGTCGCCCGGCACGATGCGGATGTAGTGCTTGCGCATCTTGCCGGAGATGTGGGCCAGGACGAGCGCGCCGTTCGGAAGTTCCACCCGAAACATCGTTCCGGGGAGGACTTCCTTGACGACGCCTTCGGTCTTGATCGCGTCAGTTTTCGACATGACGGAAAAATGCGAAGCAGCCGGCGCAAATGCAACTCTCGAGTCGCCAAGCTCCTCCGCGCCGACCCAGCGGACCAGCGGGGCGAGTGCCGGTGCGCCGTCTTGCAGCCAGGTCCACGGCGGCGTTTGCATCCGCCCCAGCGGGCAAATGCGCGAGACGCCGAGCCGGGCAAGCGTGCGGGCATTCGCGAGGGTCGCCGGCCAGAGCCCGGCGCAGCTCAGATGTGGGCGCATCTCCCGCAGTTCCGCGGCGAGATCGGCGGGGAGGGGTTTCACGAAGACAAAGCGGTTTAGTGGCGAGCGCGGGAAGCCGGGTGTCGGATCGAAGGCGACCGTCCACGCCGTCGAGCCCTCGCTTTGCCAAAGCGCCACCGGAGCGCCCTGCGCGGCGCGGAAGGCGAGATCTTCCCGCAGCGAGCGGATGGAATTCGCCTCGGAAAGCGAGACCCGGCCCCTCGGCTCCCGCGCTTGAAAGGCGCGCATTTCCTCCGTGAGCTGCGCCGCATATTCACGGGCGTCGCCGGCCACGTAAATCACGTGGGGCGAGAGGCAGCCCTGCTGATCGAAGAGCGACGCATCGCGCGCGGCGAGCGGCGCGGAGACGCACTCGGGATCGTCGAAAACCACTCCGAAGCTGAGCCGATGCCCGTGCGCGATGAAGCGCTGGCCGGGCCGCAGGAGCGTGCGGAAATGGGCGATCGTGGCGTCTTTTCCGAAGACAATCACGGCGTCCGCGCGCGCCAGCCAGTCGTCCGGCAACTCGCCCGCAATCTCGATCCGCGCCGCCAGCTCCGCCGGCAGAGCCGCGCGAAACTCCGCGATCCCGGGCAGCCCCGCGGATGGTGTCTTGCAAAGATTGTGCGCCCCGAGCAGCAGCCCGCGGATCAGGCTCTGGAGGCCCGCCGCCGGCGTATTGCCGCTGACGACATGCAGGATGGTCTCCACCGTGAAGGCCCGCGCGAGGTGTTCGCCATGCGGCACAAAATCATCCAGCGCCTCCGCGTGCCCCAACTCCGCGCGCACCAGCGCGAGCAGGTCGTCCACCGTGGTCTCGCCGAGAAACGGGAAGCGCGCCGCAGCGGCGGCGAGGTGGTGGGCGCGGATGGCGGTGTTCATCTTGGCGAGACGCGGCGCACGGCTTCCGGGGAGCACACGCGTCCCGCGTGTTGGTTGCGGCGTCCCGCCGAAACGAACTTTCGTTGTGCGTCGAATCCAAGAACGACCCGTGTCCACGACGGCATGCCGCAGGAAGTGCGTCGCGGCGGGACGCCGCGACCAGCACGGCTCGCCCAAGCACCAACCCCCGCTGTTCCCCTCCTCCTCCTCGGCGAGACGCGCGCGCTCCCCGGACTTTTGCCGCCCGCCGCCCTCACCCGCGCATCCTTTCATCCGCCGCGCGCGAGCATCCGCGCGGGAGCGCCGCCGGGTCCCGGCCGATCAGCTCAAAGCCCCGCTCGCGCCGCACCGCGAGATCCTGCGTCTCCACCGCCAGCACCGACCCGAGATTCGCGAGATCGAAAATCCGCAGCACCCCTGTTTCGCCCACCGCCGCATCGTCACCCGTCTCCGGGTCGATCACCACCGCCCGCGCCCACGGCGGCCCCTCATGCACGCCGACGAGCCCGCGCGTGTAGAATTGCGAGCTGAGTTCCGTCATGCCGTATTCATTGATCACGTCGTCCGGCGCGAGCCCGAGGTATTCGCCGAACATCGCGTACAGCTCCGCCTTCGGAAGCTCGCGCCCGCTGCCTTTGAAACCGCCGGTCTCCAGCGCGTAGCTGCCTTTCGGGAGCGCGAGCCGGCGCGTCCCGAGTTCCTCAAAAAAACGGAGAAACGCGAGCGCCGTCCCCGGCAGCGCGACCGCGCGCCCGTGCCGGATCCTGTCCTCCAATGATTCGAGCAGGCGATCGGTCTTCAGCCGCCCATCCTGGCCGACGAAAAACAGCGTGCTGGTGGTCAGCGCAGTCAGCGAGCTGATCATGTGGGAGAGCGAGGAGTGCGGCGCGTCGGTCGTCCCGGCCACCAGCGCGAACTGATCGCGGGAGCGCCGGCCCAGCCGCGCCCAGCCATAATTCACCGCGCGTTCATAGAGCCGGGTGCCGGGGAAATGATGCGCACCGCGCGTTTCGCCCGTCGTCCCGCTGGTCAGAAAAGTCTTCGTCACCAACTCCGGTGGCACCACCGAGAGCCGCGCCGTCTTAAAGGCCGCCAGCGGCACCGCCGGGATTTCCCGCCAGGCGCGCGGGGCCGGGCGCGTCGCGCAAAACTTCGCGTAGGGCTCATTCCAGCGCGTTTGGAAAGCGAACACTTCCAGCCACAGCGCATCGCCCTCCGCCACGTCCCACTCCTCCCGCAGCGCCGCGAGGATGCGTGTTTCCAGTTCGCGATACTCGGTGACGCAGGCGCTTTTCACGCCGGATTGCCTCGCACACAGGCCGCGGAGTTCACAAAGGAAATCGTCGCGGCACCTCTGGTTGGCGCGCGCTTTCAGCGCGTAGGTCTCGGCATTCTGCCGAAACGAACTTCCTGCGGCAGGTGCGCCCGGAACGCGCGTGCTACCCGGAGCCATCGCCGCGCCGTGCCGATTTTTACCGCGCTTGCACTCGTCGCCTGCGCCTCCACGCCGCGGCCTTGCCAAGCGGGCGGGCGGGCCGCTAGCTTCGCGCTCCTTTTATGACTACCAAGCCCAAAGCCCCCTCGAAGAAAGCCAATGTGAACAGCGCCGTGAGCCTGCACCGCGTCCACTCGAAGCTCGTGGTCGATGGCGCGGAGCGGGCGGCGAGCCGGGCCATGCTGCACGCAGTCGGGTTTGCGCGGGAGGATTTCAAAAAATCGCAGATCGGCATCGCCAGCACCTGGTCCATGGTCACGCCGTGCAATATGCACATCGACGGCCTCGCGCGGCAGGCCGAGGCGGGCGCGAACACCGCGGGCGCGAAGGGTGTGATCTTCGGGACGATCACCATTTCCGACGGCATCTCGATGGGCACGGAAGGGATGAAATACTCGCTCGTCTCGCGCGAGGTCATCGCGGATTCCATCGAGACGGTGATGGGTTGCGAAGGCTTCGACGGCCTCGTGGCGATCGGCGGCTGCGACAAAAATATGCCCGCGTGTGTCATGGCGATGGCACGGCTGAATCGCCCCAGCATCTTCGTTTATGGCGGCACGATCCTGCCGGGCTGCATCACCGGCATCCTTGCGGAGAAGCGGCTGCGCAGCGACCGGCGGGAGAAATTTGCCAACAAAAATCTCGATATCGTGAGCTGCTTCGAGGCCGTGGGCGAGCATGCGAACGGGCAGCTCGATGACCGCGAACTCGCGCTCATCGAGGAGCACGCCATCCCCGGCGCGGGTTCCTGCGGCGGCATGTACACCGCGAACACCATGGCCAGCGCCATCGAAGCGCTCGGCATGTCCCTGCCCAATAGCGCCGCGCAAAACGCCCTCTCGCCCGCCAAAGCCGCCGACGCCCGCGCCGCCGGCCTCGCCGTCGTGGAACTCATCAAGCGCGGCATCCGCCCGCTCGACATCATGACGAAGAAGGCGTTTGAAAACGCCATCACCGTCGTCATCGCCCTCGGCGGCTCGACGAACGCCGTGCTCCATCTCCTCGCCATGGCCCACACGGCCGGCGTCGATCTGAAGATCGACGATTTCACCCGCATCGGCGCGCGCGTGCCGGTGCTCGCGGACTTGAAACCGAGCGGACGCTTTTTGATGAGCGAGCTGGTGGCCATCGGCGGCCAGACCCCGCTCATGCGCACGCTCCTCGACGCCGGCCTGCTGCACGGCGACTGCATGACCGTCACCGGCAAAACCCTGGCCGAGAATCTCAAGCGCGTGAAACCCTACCCGAAAGACCAGGAAATCATCCGCGCCCTCGACAACCCCATCAAAAAGGACAGCCACCTCGTCATCCTCTACGGCAACCTCGCCCCCGACGGCGCCGTCGCGAAAATCAGCGGCAAAGAGGGCCTCACCTTTTCGGGCAAAGCGTTCGTCTTTGAGAATGAGCAGACCGCCCTCGCCGCGATTCTCGACGGGCGCGTGAAAAAGGGGCACGTCATCGTCATCCGCCACGAAGGGCCGGTCGGCGGCCCCGGCATGCGCGAGATGCTTTCGCCGACCAGCGCGGTCATGGGCAAAGGGCTCGGCAAAGACGTGGCGCTCATCACCGACGGACGTTTCAGCGGCGGGTCGCACGGCTTCGTCGTCGGCCACATCACGCCCGAGGCCGCGCTCGGCGGCCCGCTCGCGGTGGTGAAAAACGGCGACGTCATCACCATCGACGCGAACCAGCGCGTGCTCACCCTCGACATCCCGAAAGCCGACCTCGCCGCCCGCCTCGCGAAGTGGAAAGCGCCCAAGCCGGCCTACACCCGGGGCGTCCTCGCGAAGTATGCGAAGCAGGTCAGCACCGCCTCGCTCGGCGCGGTGACGGACTGACGAGTCCGCCTGCCGGCTCGCAATTTCCGGCGATGAGCTTTGACATGGCGGAGGGCGCTCCGTTTATTGCTCGCCGCATCGGGGAAGCAAGGCGGGCGCTGACTTGCGCCGCCGGGCCGCCCACCGCGCGCCTCCCTTTTTCACCTCTCTCTCCCCGTGGCTCAGAACGACGAATACATCCTCGAAATCCTCCTCGAAACCGGTCTCGCGACCAAATCCCAACTCGACCGGGCGCGGGGGGAGAAGAAGGAAGACGAGAGCGTGACGGATGTGCTCATCGCGCAGGGGGTCGTTTCGCAGGAGGACGTGACGAAGGCGCTGGCGTCCCACGCGGCGATGGATTTCGTGGATATTTCGGCGTTTGCCGTGCCGGAGGATCTCATCCAGTTGGTGCCGCGCGAACTGGCGAAACGTTTCAAGGTCATCCCCCTGGCGATTTCGGAAACGGGTCTGGTCATCGCCACGGCGGACCCGCTGAATTTCGACACGTTCGACTCGCTGCATCATCTGCTGCAGCGCGACCTGGAGTTCGTCTGCGCGACGCCGGATGCGATCATGACCGCGTACCGCAAATACTACGGCACGGCGGACGAGGCGGCGGACGAGCTGGCGGCGGGGCTCGGCGGTGAAATCGAGATTTCCGGAGAAGGCGGAGCGGGTGGTGCGGAGGGCGACACGCAGGACGCGCCGATCATCAAGATGGTCTCCATGATGCTCGTCGAGGCGTACAACATGAGGGCGTCGGACATTCACCTCGAGCCGCTGGAAAAGCGGTTTCGTGTGCGCTTCCGCATCGACGGTGTGCTGCACGAAATGCAGAACCCGCCGAAGAAGCTGCAGACGGCGATCATCTCGCGGCTGAAGATCATGACGGGCTCGATGTCCATCGCGGAAAAGCGGCTGCCGCAGGACGGGCGCATCCAGGTGAAAATGGGCCGCAAACAAATCGATCTGCGCGTTTCCACGATTCCGACGAGCCACGGCGAGAGCGTGGTCATGCGGATTCTCGACAAGTCCTCGCTCTCGCTCGGCCTGCCGCAGCTCGGCTTCCTCTCGGACGATCAGGAGATTATCGAAAGCCTGATCAAGCTGCCCGACGGCATCCTGCTCGTCACCGGGCCGACGGGATCGGGAAAGACGACGACGCTTTACGGCTGTTTGCATTACATCAACAAGCCGGACAAAAAGCTCATCACCGTGGAAGACCCGGTCGAGTACCAGATGAACGGCATCAATCAGGTGCAGGTGAATGCGGACATCGGCATGACCTTTCCCGCCGCGCTCCGCTCGATGCTGCGGCAGGCGCCGAACATCATCATGATCGGTGAGATTCGCGATCTCGAGACGGCGAATATCGCGATCAATGCCTCGCTCACCGGCCATCTCGTCTTTTCCACGCTGCACACGAATGACGCGCCAGCCGCCGTCGCGCGTCTCGTGGATATCGGCGTGCAGCCTTTCCTCGTCTCCTCGGCGACCCGCGCGATCATCGCCCAGCGGCTCGTGCGGAAGCTCTGCCAGAACTGCAAGCACCCGGCCGAGATGACCGAGACGGAGATGTCGGCGCTCGGGCTCGATGCCTCGCAACTCGGCGAGGCCACGGTCATGCGCGGCGCGGGTTGCGATGCGTGCAAGCATCTCGGCTACAAGGGCCGGATGGGGATCTTCGAGATTTTCATGATCGACGACGAAGTGCGGCACATGATCAACGAGAAGGCCTCGACCATCGAACTGCGCAAGCGCGCCCGCGAGATGGGCATGCGCACCCTGCGCGAGGATGGCATCCGCAAAGTGCTCGCGGGAATGACCACGGCGGAGGAGGTCATCGGCGTGACGATGTCGGACGCGAACTAGCCGCCGGGCATTTTCGCGCATGGCTTTGTTCGACTTTCGCAAAAGCGGACCCTCTGGGCCGGTGGCCGCGCCGCCGTCCAGTCCGGTGCCGCCGATGGAGGACTTGTTGCGGCTCGTGCTGGAGGAAGGCGCGTCCGATCTGCACCTCTCGGTCGGCACGCCGCCGGCGCTCCGGCGGCACGGACGGCTCGTGAAGCTGAGTACCAACGCGCTCACGCCGGAGGATACCGAAAGGCTGGCGCGGGCGATCACGAGCGAGGCAAATTTCGCGCGGGTGAACGAGCAGGGGAGCGTGGATTTCGGCTTTTCGTACAAGGACCAGGATCGCTTCCGGGTCAGCGTCTATCGGCAGCAGGGCAGCGTCGCGCTCGCGCTCCGCATCATCCCGAAGCGCATGATGTCCATTGAGGAGATCGGCCTGCCGCCCGCCGTGCGCCAGCTCCTCGAAACCCCGCGCGGCCTCATCCTCGTCACCGGGCCGACCGGCTCGGGGAAGACGACCTCGCTGGCCTCCATGCTCGACGCGATCAACACCACGCGCGACAGCCATATCATTACCATTGAGGATCCGATCGAATACGTGCATGCGCACAAGCTCGGGATCATCAACCAGCGCGAGGTCGGCGTGGACGTGCCCAGCTTTCCCGACGGCCTGCGGCGCGCCCTGCGGCAGGATCCCGATGTCATCCTCGTGGGTGAAATGCGCGACCTGGAGACGATGGAAACCGCGATCACCGCCGCCGAGACGGGGCACCTCGTCTTCTCCACCCTCCACACCACCGGCGCGGCCCGCACCGTGGATCGGATCGTCGATGCCTTTCCGAGCACCCAGCAGGAGCAAATCCGCGTGCAGCTCGCCGCCAATCTCAAGGCGGTTCTTTCGCAAATTCTTATCCCGACGCTCGACGGCCACGGTCGCGTTGCCGCCTTCGAGTTGATGATCAATACGCCATCCGTCGCCGCCCTCATCCGGGACAACAAAACCTTCCGCATCGCCAACGACATCCTCACCGGATCGAAGTACGGCATGATCTCCCTCGAAGCCTCCCTCGTGGAGCATTACCTCACCGGCCTCATCAGCTACGAGCAGGTCCTCACCAAAGCCCAGGATCAGCAGGCGGCCATCCAGCTCATCGGCGGACAAAAGCCGCGGCGACGGTGATTCTTCTCCCCTTCGCGGGGTTTCCGGCTACGTTCCGCGCCCCTGATTTATGTACCGCACCCATCATTGCCAGCAGCTCCGCCCGTCCGACATCGGCCAGACCGTCACGCTCGCGGGGTGGGTCAATTCGCGGCGCGATCATGGCGGGGTCATCTTCATCGACCTGCGCGACCGGGAGGGTCTGACGCAGGTGGTTTTCCGGCCGGAGGAGCATCCGCAGGTGGCGGAGGCGAGTCACGGGCTGCGGAGTGAGGACGTGATCCAGCTCACGGGCGTGGTCGCGGCGCGGCTGGCTGGGAGTGAAAATGCGAGGCTGGCAACGGGCGCGGTGGAGATCATCGCGAGCGAGTTGAAAGTGCTGAACAAGGCCGACGTGCCGCCTTTCCCGCTCGATGACCCGAGCGTGAACGAAGACCTGCGGCTGCAATACCGCTACCTCGATCTGCGCACCGCCCGCATGCAGCGCAATCTGCGGCTGCGGCATCGCGTGGTGAAGGCGGTGCGCGACTATCTGGATGACGCGGGCTTTTTGGAAATCGAGACGCCGATCCTGTCGAACCCGACGCCCGAGGGCGCGCGGGATTTTCTGGTGCCGTCGCGGCTGACGCCGGGTTCGTTTTACGCGCTGCCGCAGGCGCCGCAGCAGTACAAGCAACTCCTGCAAGTCGCCGGACTGGAGAAGTATTTCCAGATCGCGCGCTGTTTTCGCGACGAGGATTTACGGGCGGATCGGCAGCCGGAGTTCACGCAGATCGATGTCGAGGCGTCGTTCATCACGGAGGCGGAAATCCAGACGCTGATCGAGGGCTTGCTCGCGCGGATTTTCCGCGAAGCGAAGGGCGTGGAAATCCCGGTGCCGTTTCCACGGATGGCCTACAGCGAGGCGATGAACCGCTACGGCAGCGATAAGCCGGACACGCGCTTCGGCATGGAGTTGGTCGAGCTGGCGGACATTTTCGGCGAGTCGCAGTTCAAGGTGTTCCGCTCGGTGGTGGACGGCGGCGGGGTGATCAAGGCGCTGAACGCGAAGGGCGCGGCGGCGCTGCTCAGCAAAGAGCAGCTCAAGAAATGGGAGGAGTGGGTGAAGACGGAGTTTGGCGCGAAAGGGCTGGCCTATATCAAGTGGAGCGCGGGCGGAGAGTGGGAGTCGCCGATCGTGAAATTTTTCAGCGACGCGGAAAAGGCGGCGCTGGTGGAGCGGATGGGTTTTGTCGAAGGCGACGTGCTGTTCTTCGGCGCGGACGTGAAACTCGAAGCCGTGTGCGAAGTGCTCGGCCGGGTGCGTCTGCGCTGCGCGGAGCTGCTCGGGCTGATGGCGGCGGCGAAGGATCAGCTCA
>Ga0105044_10009556_pt1 | contig 13257 bp, 7 predicted proteins | sample MAT01_FD_78092 | JGI IMG/M metagenome (GOLD analysis project Ga0105044, IMG submission 78092) | Freshwater microbial communities from Lake Fryxell liftoff mats and glacier meltwater in Antarctica - MAT-01 | ecosystem: Environmental > Aquatic > Freshwater > Ice > Liftoff microbial mat | place...
GGCAATCACGACTTCGGTCGGAACTGGAAGAACCCCGCGGTCGCGGCTGCGTTGCAGGTTCGGCTGGAGGCGGCCGGCATCACGCTGTTGCGCAATGACAAGACGGAGGTGAAGGGGCTGCAGATCGCCGGCGTTGACGACCTGTGGGGCGGCATGTTCCACCCCGAACGGGCGGTTGCCACAATCGATCGCGGTAGGCCGTCGCTGGTACTGTGCCACAATCCCGATGGTGCGGACATCAAGGCCTGGCACGGCTACAGGGGCTGGATTCTGTGTGGCCATACCCACGGCGGGCAGTGCAAGCCGCCGTTCCTGCCGCCGCCCCTGCTGCCGGTCGACAACGCCCGCTATACGGCCGGGGAGTTTGATCTTGGTGACGGGCGAAATCTCTACATCAATCGGGGCCTGGGCTACATCCGACGGGTGCGTTTCAACGCGCGGCCGGATATTACAGTGTTCCGACTGGTGACAGTTTAGCGGGTCCTGCAAATTCGACGCCCGATGACCGTCACAATCGCCGCAATTGTACCAGTCATCCCAGACTGTTTCAAAACGTAGCGGATTCGCGGGTTGCGGCAGTCATTTTCTTGATCAACCGTATTCATGCTGGTAAATTTGAGCAAGTTGGCTAATCTGAACAAAATACGCGAATCCGTCCTTTTCATCGTAACAGGAAGTTGTAGCGCCTGCCGTCGTCCGGGTTGTCCCCGGGAAGGGGCATGAGCTGCCAGCGATAGGATTCGTCGTCTGCTCGTCGGTCGGAGCTACCGCGAGGCAGTCGGGGAGAAGTTTGCTCCATGCACCGTCGGGTCGTGGTATCTGGGTTGGGCGTGGTAGCCCCCAATGGAGTCGGCAAGGACGCGTTCTGGTCCGCCTGCGTCAACGGCAGGAGCGGCATTAGCCTCATTTCGGCCTTTGATGCCTCCTCGTTTCCCATCAAGGTGGCGGGCGAAGTCAAAGACTTCGATCCGATGCCGTTTGTGCCGGAATCCAGCCGCAAGTCGCTGAAGATCATGGGCCGGGCGGCCCGCTTCGGCCTCGGGGCTGCCGGACTGGCCATTCAGGACAGCGGACTTGATCTGGGGAAGGAAAACCCGGAGAAGATCGGCGTTTGCATGGGGGGCGGCGTCGTACCCGTCGACCTCGGCGAAATCATGCCGCTTTTAATGCAGGTCGCGGATGAGAAGGGCCGGTTCGACTTGAACCGGCTTGACCCCCGTAACGGCACCCCGCTGTTCCCGTTGTGGCTGTTGAAATACCTGCCCAACATGGTGGCCGCCCATATTTCGATGGCGTTCAACGCCCAGGGGCCCAACAGCACGATCACGACCGCCTGCGTGGCCGGAACTCAGGCCGTTGGTGAAGGCTTCCGCATGATCGCTCGCGGCGAGACGGACGTCTGCATCACCGGCGGGGCCGACAGTCGGCTCGATCCGTTGCTGCTGATGGCGTACACAGCACTCGGCACCCTGAGCCGGGCCAATTTGCCGCCCGAAGAGTGTTCCCGCCCATTCGACCGCCTGCGCGATGGCTTCGTGCTGGGCGAAGGAGCCGGCGTGCTGATCCTTGAAGAATACGAGCATGCCCGCGAACGCAGTGCGACCATCTACGCGGAAGTTCTCGGCTTCGGCAGCAGCTTCGATGCGTACTCGATCACCAAGCCCGATCCGGAAGGGAAGGGCGGTGCCCGCGCGATCCGCAACGCGCTGCAGGAAGCGCACATCAACGCGGACGAGATCGGCTACATCAACGCACATGGCACCAGCACCCGGCTCAACGATGCGATGGAAACGGCTGCCGTGAAGAACGTGATGGGCCACAGTGCCCGCGCGGTTCCCATTTCGTCGATCAAATCGATGATCGGCCACTCGATCGGTGCCTCCGGCGCGGTAGAAGCCGTGGCCCTGGCCATGACACTCAGTGAGCGCGTCACGCCGCCGACGATCAATCTCACCAACCCCGACCCGGCCTGTGATCTCGACTACGTGCCCAACGTGGCCCGCGACTACACGCCGAAGGTCGCCCTGTCGACCAGCTTCGGCTTCGGCGGGCAAAACGGGGCGCTGGTGATGAAGGCGATCTGATTTAAATGCGAAATGATCCGAGCGTGAAGCGTCAGCGACGGTTGCAATAGCAACCGCCGCTGACGCTTCACGCTCGGATTGTCGTCGTTATCCACCCGCAAAGGATTCGCGCCAGAATAAGTTACCGGATCGTATCGGCGCCGATGAAGAGAATCACGAAAGCACGAAACGACGGGAACACGAGAAAATGCGGCATTGCCATCATGCTCTTTCGTGTTTTCATTCTTTCATGCTTTCGTGATCCTCTTCTCTAAACCCGGTAATTTATTCTGGCGCGACTTCTAACGCGTGCGGGGAGCGGATGGCGATGCCATCCACTCCCCGCGTTGGGTGACTTCAATGATCCGGTCGCTTACTTCTTGTTGCGGCGGATGTAGCGGAGCAGGCCGGCCAGGGGCAGGCCGATGCCGGCCAGAGCCAGCGAAGCCGGCTCCGGCACGCCCGGGGTTTCCGGGTTTTCCGAGCCGGGGATCAGGGTTTCAGTGATGTTGCTGTCGATCGCGCCGTCGAACTGGCGGTGCGTGCGGGCCGTGAAGGCCGCCGCCGTCCGCGATTCGCTGTTGGTCGAGATGGCCGAGAAGTTGCCGATGCCCTGCTGGCCGGGCAGCGTTTCGGCGCCGATGTAGGTCCAGGTCAGGTTGTCCAGGTTCGGATCATCGAACGGAACGGTGCCCGGAGGGGTGCCGCCCGTCTTCGACACGCTGAAGCTGAAGTTTTCCGGCTGAACCGTCGAGCCGGCGACAAAGCCCTGGAAATCGTATACGGTGAAGTAGTCACCGGTCCGCAGAGTCGAATCAGACGTCAGCACGACGCCGTAGGTGAAGCGGAAGTTATTGTTGTCCGCGGTCGAAGTCGCGCTGACCGGCAGCAGGCCGGCTTCAGCGCGGGCGGCCATGACGACAACGACAAGCGAGGCCAGCGATCGGTACATCCAATGTGACTTCATGTTCCTGTTCCTCCGTGCGATCAACCGAAGCTCGGCCCACCGAGATCCGGACGCTTTGTTTTCCAACGCAGGTCCCGAAGGACCATCGATCAAGCGGGAGGGACAGTAACCCGATTTTTCAGGGGTGTCAATCGGACCTTTTCGCGGGTTGACTTCAAGAATAATCTGGGCAAACAACGCAGCGGACAGCAAACGCGAAAGGGAGTGAAGGCTGGTAGCCTGCGCTCCCTTTCTTGCATCGTCACATTGCAATGACATATCAGCGGCGAATCAGATATCGACGCAGGCCCAACAGCGGCAGACCGATAGCCGCAAGCGCCAGCGATGCCGGTTCGGGAACGCCCGGGTCGGGGACCGGAATGTCGGTCTCCGTGATGTTGGCGTCCGCCTTGCCATCGACTTGCCGATGCGTGCGTGCGGCGAACACACCGTCACCCTGCACGTAGTAGACGGACTGGGCCATGAAGTTGCCCAGACCGGTCTGGCCCACCTGCGTGTCGGCTCCGGTGTAGGTCCAGGTGATGTTGTCGATGCCGGGATCATCGCTCGGCACCGTGCCGGACGGAGTCGGCCCGACCTTCGAAGTCGAGAATGCGAATCCCTCGGGCTGCGAGGACGAATCGGGTACCAGGCCCTGGAAGTCGTACACGGTGAAGAAATCACCTGTCCGCAGAATCGAATCGGACGTGAGCACCACGCCGTAAGACCAGCGGTAGTTGCTGCCATCCTGCGTGACGGTGGCATTGACCGGCAGAAGCCCGGCCCGGCTCGTGTTGCTGTGCATCAGGACGATCATCATCGCGGCCCAGAACGTGCCGCCGGCGAGACGGAAGAGCTTCATTCCTTGATTCCTCCGGAGAGAACTGCCCGGTCATGTTCGGGATAGACCACCGCTCGTGTTTCTCATGAGCGTCTATGTCCCGACCGGACGGCGAGACTGTAGATTCATTCACGGATTCGGTCAAGCCGGGAATTTTTCCGGGAAGGCTGGGGAATCCGGGCGGGCGCGGTCCGCCTTGTGGCGATCGGGCCGCCGGGGGTATACTTCCGCCTACACGTTCCCGGTTCAAGGATGAATCCGATGGCAAGCTCGCTGGCGATCGAACAGGTAGGCAAGTACCGCCTGCTGCATGAACTGGACATCGGCCAGCCCGGCACCGTCTTTGCCGCGGAGGAACCGAACACGCGCCGGCTCGTCGTCATCCGCCTGGTGACCGTCGAATCCGACGACAGCGATGAATACATCGCCGACGCACGCCGGTTGATCCGCCTCAGTCATGAACATATCGCCGCACTTCTCGATGTCGGCGAGGCCGGCGGTCAGCACTTCCTCGTCATGGACCTGCTGAAAGGCGAAACGCTGGCCGACCGGCTCAAGCGCGAACACAGCCTGCCGTTAAAGGATGCGCTGCGCATCGCCTTTGAGACATCATCGGCCCTGGCGTTCGCGCACGGGCATGGCCGGGTGCACCGCGAACTGTCGCCAACCAACATCTGGCTTGAACCGTCAGGCCGGGTGCGGCTGCTGGGGCTGGGGGCATCGCCGTCGCCGCGCGCGGGTGGACTGCTGAATCGCCTCAATGAATCGGGCATCCCCGGCTACCTGTCGCCCGAACAGGCATCAGGCGAAGAGGTGGCTGCCACGGCCGACCTGTTCAGCCTCGGCTGCGTGCTGTACCAGATGATCTCCGGCGAAGCACCGTTCCGCGGCGACGCATCAAGTGCCCTGTACCGCGCGGTAGTGTTCGAAGAACCGACACCGATCCGCGATCTTCATCCCGAGGTGCCCGCCGCCCTTGATGAACTGGTGGGCCGCATGCTGGCGAAAATGCCCGGTGATCGCCCCGCGACTGCCGATGCGGTGGAACAGCAACTCCGCGAACTGCTGGGCCCCGACTTGTCGAAGTACCGCGACGACGCACCGCCCCCGCCGGCACCGTCACGCCGCATCCTCGACGCCATCGAACGCCCGGTAATCCGCGACGTCACCGCCGCGTTGCCCGAAGGAATCATCCTCCCCCCGAAACGCGGCTGGCTCGGCGACATCATCGCCGCCGTCGTGCTGATCGGCGGCGCGGTAGGGTTGTACTTCTGGTGGAAAGCGAGCCACTGAAGCCGCTTGCGGCGTCGCAGTGATCGCCTGCGAACTTTACGGAATGCTGGCAGGAACTTGTTCTGCTAGAATTGCGAGTACGATTCTTTGAACTCATCGCCGGATAGCAAAGGCACATCAAATGGCGACTCAGACTCTCACCCGGCCAAAGGCAACGCCTCAGCCGGGGGACTTGCCGACAATTCCGAAGAGGGAGCGGCAGTTGCACGCGATCACTTTCGACATGGACATTGATGCCTTGAAAGAGAACTACGGAGACCCGTACAACGACGCTTACGGTGAGATCCGCAAGATTCTGATGAAAAAAGGGTTCGCCTGGCAGCAGGGCAGTGTCTACTTCGGCGGCGATTCGATCAACGCTGTCACATGCGTGCTGGCCGTCATCGAATTATCGAACTCACTTCCGTGGTTCTCGTCTTCCGTGCGGGACATCCGCACGCTTCGCATTGAAGAGTTCAACGACCTCATGCCCGCCGTGCAGCAGGCGGAATAGCTGTATCACGAGAAGCTTCGACGCGAAGCGGCATCACGATCGCTCCTCTTCGCTTCGCGGCTAAACATAATGTCGACCCTCAGCAATTGACTCCCCGCCGCTTTGCTCGCTTTTCGTTCGCTGCGACCGATACAGTTCCAACGTTCCGATCCGAACGTCGTTCCGGTTTCTGGTTCGACCTTGGTAGTTCGGTCGGCATGGTGCATGGATTGGTCCTGGTGGGGGCCAATCCGTGCGGTCTGGGCTTTGACAACGCCCTGCGGGGGTTGAACGGCCTGCAAGCCGTGGGCTCTGGCCTGAACGCCTATGAGAACTTCAGCGACCGCAACTACCTGATGGGCACCTTGGATCTGCTCGGCTCGCTGGGCGGCGTGTCGAGCATGTTCCGGGCCTGCTTCACAGCCGGCACGCCGCAGAAGGCAACGGAACTCGTCAGCAAGCCGATCGAACAGTTCAAGAGCTACGAGGAGCACGGCGACGACTGCGACACGATTCTGACCCGCAACGAGTCCGACCCGGCCGGCCCCCTGGAAGTTCGGACGTTTCCGCTGCCCCATCGAGAATCAAATCGGCCGAATCTGAATCCCGCTCAACTTGGCGTTGTTGACGACGCTGGTGAAGGCGATGACGATCTGTCCGCTGCTGTTGGCGGTGGCGTTGAACTGTTGTGTGACGGCCTTGTTGTTGGCGCCGGCCTGGGCGTAGATGTCGTAGTTGCTCAGAACGGTGGTGCCGTTGATCTGGGTGTTGAAGACACGGCTGCCGGCACTGTTGAAGAAGATTTCGGCGAACTGGAGTTGGACGGTGTAGGCGGCCCCGGGAGTAAGGCCTGTGGCGGTGTAGGTAAAGTTGCCGTAGCGTTCGGACTGGTAAACCGATTGCGGTGCGGGGTTGGTGATGCCGGTGGTGTTGATGGCTGCGGAAGTCGAGTAGACGCTGCCGCCGCTGAAGCCCGCATCGGCCCCGTAGCCGGTGGCGGCTGTTCCGCCGGCGTTGACGGAGAAGACCGGCGCAGTCGTCGCCGCGATCGAGACGGTGGCAGTGCCGCTGACGGCGCCGCTGGTGGCTTTCACCGAGGCGGACCCGGTGCCTGACAAGGGAGCGGTGTAAAGGCCTGCGGCGCTGATGGTGCCGACGCTGCCGGCATTCAACGACCAGGTGAGGGCGGGTTGACTGGCGAGCGTGGCACCGAACTGATCTTTCGCGGAGCCGGTGAAAGCCTGCGTGTTGCCGGGCGTGAGGTTGACCGACGTCGGCGTGACAACAATGCCGGTGAAGACCGGGTTGACGGTGACGGAGACATCGCTGAAGACCGACAGGCCGCCCTGATCGGTGGCGGTGACGCGCAGCACATACGGCGTTGCACTTGCCTGTGAGAACGTGGCAACGGCCGACTTGGCGGCGTTGGTGCCGTTGGCGCTGAAGGTCGGGTTGGCGGCGGTGGCGGGCTTGCTGACGACCGACCAGGTGTAGGTCAGGTTGGCTTCGCCCGCATTGTCGGCCCCCAGGACATTCAGTTGGGTCTGCGTCCCGGCCGTGTTGAGAACGGAACTGGCCGGGGTCGCGACGGTCGGCGGCGTGTTGCTGGTCACCCCATTCACCGTGACGGTGACGTCATCCGTCGCGGACAGTTGGCCGTCGCTTCCCGTCAAGCGCAGCACGTAGGTTCCGGGCAGCGAGAAGTTGGCCGTGGTAGTCGCCGATGACGCGTTGTTGAACGTCACCGTGCCGGGACCGCTGAACTTGGTCCAAGTGGCGGACACTGTGCTGCCGGCCGGCTTGCCGTCATCGATTACGGTGCCTTGCAGGGCGACCGCACTCGACTGACTGATGGTGACATCCGCTCCCGCATTCACCGCTGGCGGTTGGTTCGCGGCCACGGGATTCGGATTGTAGTTCACGACAACGACGGGCGATGTCGGCCCGTTCTGGCCGCTCGCGTTCTTGATGGTGGCGACGAAGTAGTTCAAGCCGGTCAGCGGGCCGGTCCTCGTCAGCGTGACGGGCACATCGACGAATCCACCGGAGCCGATGACGGCTGTCTTTTCGGTGATGGCCACGACGTTGTTGGCTTCGAAAGGATCGAGGTCAAAGCCGCCGTTGGTCGACCCTGCGGTGAACAGGCCCGCTTCCACCTGCAGCAGCGTGGCCGTTGACCCGGCGGGGCCTGTCAATCGGACCGTCTGTACGGGCGTGGAGAGCGTCGCGGGGGATGCGGCACCGAGCATCTGAATGCCCACTGCTGCCGGCGCACCGGTTGTCACGATCGTCCGACCGCCGCCGACGCTGTTGACCTGGCGGAACAGGAAAGCGGTCTGCACCGAGCCATCGTCGAAGGTCACCGTGACGGTGCCACCCGTCATCTCAAGGCCGGAAACGCTGCCCGACTCGCTGGGCCCGGGTGACTGCGAGCCCTTGATGCTGGTCGGATCGATATCGATCGAGAAATCGAAACGCTCGCCGGGACCGAAATCGCTGAACGGAATATCAAGGGCGAAGAAGCCGCCATCCTTCGGCGAACTGAATGCGGCGCTGCCCAGTCCCACGAGTGTGGTACTGGTATCAGGGGTAAAAGGTTTGAACCCGCCATCACCGGCTCCGCCGGCCGGATCGAAGACCACATCCGGCAGGAGCGCGGTGCTCAAGTCGAAGCGGACGTTCTGAATCTTGGTGCCACCGGTCGAGTTATTGGTGATCTGGAACGAATTGCTGAAGAAGGTGCTGACATCAATGAACTGGTTGGGCGTGATCTCAACCAGGGCATTGCCGGTCGAGGCCTGCTGAGCCTGCCCGGTCAGCGGAATCGTCAGCGCATTTGCACCCGTATGCGCGATGACGAGCGACGCTGCCCGACTGCCCGTACCGGAGGGTGCGAACGTGACGTTGATGGTCGTGCTTGCCCCGGCCGCGAGGACGATGTCGGCCGCGTCATTGAACGAGTCGCTGAACTGGGCGGCATTGGCTCCGGTGATCGACGTCGCATCGACGGTGATCGACGTGCTGCCCGCGTTGGTCAGCGTGATCGACTGCGTGCGCGTGCTTCCCTGCGGCACGCTGCCGAACGGGAGATTCGACTGGCTGACCAGCAGCGTCTGGGCGGTATCCGGAATGACCTGGATCAGGTCCCAGGTCGCCGGGAATACCGGTCCTGGGCCGGCAGAGGTCGAAATGATGCCGACCGCCATGCCCATCGGGCCGGTCCACCAGCTTGAGGGAATCGCGATCGGGCTTCCCACATTGATCACGGGCCCGGTCACGCCGCCCGCCGTCACGGTGTAGCGTGGTTGCACGGTCGCGTTGTACGGATTGACGGAAAGGTACAGGTCGATGGCGCTCGGGCCGGGCAAACTCACGGGGCTGAGACTACCCAGGGTAACCGCGCCGGCGACTTCACTCTGCCATTGCACGCCGCCATCACCGGCGACAACGATCTTAAAATAGTTGTCCTGATCGCCGTTGCCGACGAACAAACCCATCGACTGGCCGGCCTGCGGCGTCAGCCCGGCGAACGGTGCCAGAATCCGCGTATGCGCGGTGAAGGGGCCCGTTGCGGGTGTCACGTCCACACCGAACTGAAACGCGTATTCCTGTGAGTTTGCCGCTCCCGTCGCGGTTCCTTCCGAAACCTGATCGATCGTCAGCGCGCCGGCCGCCCCGCCGGCGGTCAGCTTCGTCGGGTCGTAACGCTGGCCGTAGTTGACTGCTCCATCGATCATCAACCCGGTGAAACCGAGATTGAGCAGGCCGCCCGGATAGACGGTCGCGTTATCCCACAGGTAGTTGACCGGCAGCGGCCTGCCCTTGCCGTTGGAAGCGTCGATCGCGAACGGATCGGCCGCGTCGGGCAGGCCGTCGTTGTCGTCGTTGTCGTCGAGAAGGTTGGAAAGGAAGTCGGCGTCCCAATCGGGCGGCTTGTCCGCCGCGGAAAGGGGGTTGGTGCCGTTGAGGATTTCATCGCGATTGTTGTACCCGTCGCCATCCTCATCGAGCGTCGGATCGTCCGCCCCGGTGCCGCCGCCGCCGGTCGATCCGCCGAAATCGTTCGGTTCAAAGACGACGATGGAATTCGCGCTGTAGTCCGCGACCCAGATGGTCCCGGCCAGCGTGCCGGCCCCGACAGCCACGTCAAGGGGTGTCGCTCCGACGCTGCTGAACAGTGCGGTATTGGAAGTGACCGCGGTACCTGCGGCATTCAGCTTGATGCTGTAAATGACATTGTCGAACGACGCGGCCAGCAGCGACCCTTTCAGGGCGTTGCCGAAGTTGCCTGCGGTGTACTCGGTCAAGCCGTTGGTGGATGCGACGAAGGTGGTCAGTGCGCCATCTTCGGTCCCGATCTGGGGGTGATAGCCCTCAACCGGATTGGCCGTCGGCACGGGACTTTGCTGGTTGCTGTTGAACGTGTTGGCCTTGTTCGCGCGTGTGGGGTTGGGATGGCCGGCATAAAAACCCTGCGTCACCAGATGCAGATTGTCCGGATCGGTTTGGCCCGGTTCGCTGACCGCATTGGTGGCGGTGCCGGCCGTCGCTGGCGTAGTGGGTTGTCCGTTGGGGCCGAGGGGAACGCCGCCCCAACCGGCATTGGCACCGTTGTCGATGCTGTAAAGCTTGCCCGACTCGGTCCAGACCACGTCGTATGGGTTGCGGAAGCCGGACGAATACACCTGCACCGGTCCGCCGGGCACGATGATGGCCTGGTTCTTGCCGAGGTTGCCGCCGAACGGATCATTGGCATCGGCCGTGCCGGGGCGGCTGTCGTCGTTGAGGGTCGGCAGATTGTAGGTCGTATTTCCGATGGCATCGAGATCGACCGACAGGATCGCCGCCGACAGCGCGTACTCGGGAAGGTTCACGAAGTTGTTGGAAGGCGCGCCGGCATTGGTATTGCCGCCCTGGGCGATGAACAGAGTGTTGGTGGCCGGGTCGAGTGCGAGGCCGTTGGGCGAATGATTCTCCGCGGAACGGGGCAGGCCGTGCACCAGGTCGATCTTGCTCCACGTCGACCCGTTATAGGTCAGCTTGGACAGCGTGCCGGAGTTGGTATCCAACCCGGTATTCGTCGAATCCGATCCGCCGCCGATGCGAGGGTCGGACGACGTGACGTAAACCACCGGGTTGGCTGCCGTGCCGGTCACCATCAGGCCCGTAACCTGCCGGGTAGTGACTGAGGGGTTGACCACGCCGTTGTCATCATGGTTCGGGATCGTGTTGATCAGCGAAATCGTCTGCGTTGCCGTCGCGGTGTACACGTTGGCCGCCGTGCGGTTCACAGTGATCGCTTTGATCAGGCCACTCTGCTCGGCCACGTACAATCGGCCGTCGGGACCGAACTGCAGCGACGTGGGATTGTTCAACGTGACGCCCTGCAGAGTGGTCTTGCCGAAGCCGACCGGAGTCGTGGCCGAGGTCGTGCCGGCACCGGCAAGCGGTACGGTGACAGGGTTGTTGGATCCGGAGTGCGTGATCGCCAGACTTGCCGTCTTCGACCCCGCGCTGGTCGGGGTAAACGTCACATTGATCGTTGTGAAGGCACCCGGCGCGAGCGTGATGTTGCCGGCATCATTGAACGAATCGCCGAACTGGCCGGCGCTCGTGCCGCTCAGAGTAGTCGCATCGACGACGATGGACGGGTCGCCGGCCCCGCCGAGGTTTGTCAGCGTCACGGGAAGCGAAACCGGGGTATTCACGAGGGAATTGCCGAAATTGAGGCCGGCGACATTCACGCCAAGCTGGTTGGCCTGGCTCGCCAGCGTCGAGATCTCGATCGCCTTCAGCGACGGATTTTCGACCACATGGCCGAAGACGACATCCAGACTGGTGTCGCTGGTCACTTGAAATGTCTTCACCACGCCCTTGTAGCCGCCCACATCGGCATACATGTCGTAGTTGTCGAGAACGAGCTGATTCTCGATTGACACATCGAAAACGCGGGCTCCAGGGGCTTGGGTGCCGCCATAGTTCTCCGAGAAGTACAGGCGCACCTGGTAGCTGCCCGGGGTGACCGGAAAGCTCCATTGCATTTGCGACCCGCCGGCGGGGTCCCATCGCTCCGATTGAAAGACAGCTTCCGGCGTGCCCGACGGCACCGACGGATCCGTCAGATTGATCGACTGGCCGGTCGAGAATATCTGGCTGCCTGTTGGGACCGCATTTGAATACGTCGACGGTGCGGACTGTGTGTCCGCCGTCCAGTTCAGCGCACCGGCAACAGCGGCACCGCCGGCATTGATCGCGTAGATGGTTGCCGGTGTCAGTCGATCTTCCAGTTCCTCAACGAACAGCCGCACCGTCGGCTGGACACTCAGCCGTTGGTTGGTTCGATGGCGCGCGGATTCACGGCGACGTAACACGACTGACATCAGACGGAAGAACATGCTCGGCCTCTACAAAGTGAGGGGGGGAATTCCATTTCTGTCGAGCAGCCCTTTTTACCAGGGGTGGACTGCTCGGCAGGGCGACTGAAGAGGTGTCGCCCCTGTGGACTGGGATGATGATACACGAATCACGTTTTGACGAAAGTGAATTTGTCAAGGAATCTCTGATTAATTTGCTGCATGAATTCAGCGGAGGCATTCAATTGATGTGCAGGCTTAGTTTCATTGCCACTCAATTCAAATCGAGCACATTCATCCAGCCAGATCGGGGGTGAAAACGATACATGGCGAACTGATGAAGTGCCGCAGGTGGTCGCGAGCTGACGAGTACGGCGACGCCTTAGTACCAGCACGAAGGAACATGTTCATTGGGCATGAGGTGCAAAGTCGGCGGGCGCAGTCGGCCGCGCCTCGGCGGTTGTTCTTTCTTAGTTTGACGATGAAATCGACTCATCCCGCAGCTAAACTACCGTATTGCTTTCCCGCGCGAATGTTCTCGATTTTGACGTGCAACCTCAGGTTCCCTCATGCGTTTGATCCTTGCGACTTCTGCGATCTTGTGCGTTGTGGCCGCCGTCGTGGTCTCCGCGCCGAACGCGGAGCCAGTTGCGCCGCAACCCGCTCCCCCGAAGGGGTTCCGTGAGACGGTGCAGCCGTTCATCGCGAAGTATTGCCTGGAATGCCACGGTGAGAAGCAGGCCAAGTCGGGTTTTCGCGTTGATCTGCTCGTTTTTGACTTCATGGCCGCGAAGGTGGCGGATCACTGGAAAGAAGTAATCGACCGGATCAACGTCGGTGAGATGCCGCCGGACGGGTCGCCCAAGCCGGCGGCCGGCGAAACGGCCGCTTTCGTCAATTGGGTCAATGGAAATCTGAAGGCAGCCAGCGACGCTGCGAAGAACGCCGGCGGCCGCATCCCGATGCGGCGACTCAACCGCGATGAGTACGCTAACACCGTCCGCGATCTGTTGAAACTCGACCCGAACATCGTCGGTCCGCTTGTCGAAGAGTTGCCCGGCGACGGCAAGGCAGAAGGGTTCGACAGGCTGGGCGTTGCTCTGTTCTTCGATCAGACGCAGATCGAGCGGAGTCTGGACGTCGGCCAGAAGATCGCGGAGCGCGCGATTGTGACCGATGCGCCGAAGCAGAACAAGCAGGTCGACAATTTCCCGTTCCTGCGGGCCAAGCCGCCGGGCAAGACGGTCGAACCGTACGCCAATTCGCCGCACCGGATCCCGCGCGGGGCC
>Ga0105044_10009560_pt1 | contig 13256 bp, 11 predicted proteins | sample MAT01_FD_78092 | JGI IMG/M metagenome (GOLD analysis project Ga0105044, IMG submission 78092) | Freshwater microbial communities from Lake Fryxell liftoff mats and glacier meltwater in Antarctica - MAT-01 | ecosystem: Environmental > Aquatic > Freshwater > Ice > Liftoff microbial mat | place...
CACTTGTTTTTTCAATAACAGCAACCATCTTAAATCTTTTTGTTTTGATTAAACCATTTTTTGATCACTTGTTCTGCCGGTTTATCCTGAGGAGAATAATCTTTTTCAGGGTACCCTTCATGTCCCATTCCATCAGGAAACCATTTCCATAAAAACCCACCGGCCCAAAACTCTTCATTGTTGAGTGAGATCCAGAGCGCATCATATGCATTACTCTGTGCAAAATGATTGATGTTCAGGTTATGTTTGGATTTTTCTATTTCCCAAGCTTTTCCAGCACAGCCGTCCACAGACATATATCCATATTCTGTAAAAATGATCTTCTTTTTTTGAGAAGATGAAAATGCTTTTAACTTTCTTACTATCGGTTTCCATTCCTTGACCAATAGTCCCACGGTAGGATTTTTCGCATCTGATAATGGAAAATAGCTGCTTATACCTACAAAATCGAGCTCTTTCCAGACACCGATTTTATCATAACTATCCCAATTGGCTGAATATGTAAGTTGACCCCTGTAAATCTGTCTGATTTCTTTGATGAGACTCTTCCAGAATTTTTCTCTTTTTACAATGGCTATATTGAACTCCGTTCCCACACAAAACATTTCAACATTGTGTTTGACAGCAACATTAATGTACTCTAGAATGAATTTACGATAATTAACCTCCCATGTTTTCCACTTTTCTTCAGAATCAAAATCCATTTCTCCGACCCAGCCACCACCAATAAACACCTGTGGTTTCAGCATGACCTTTAATCCCTGATTTTTCGCTTCAATAATACATGTTTCGATACCCTCTATTTTTTCTCCCCACCATTGTCTGTCGAGGTTATATCTGATGTCAGTGCCTCCTTTTTTTGTAAAACCATATGGCACAAACGATACCCATTCGGTATTAATATCCTTCAAGCGCCTGAACGCTGACGCTCCAATAGCTTTAGGTGGGGCAACAACTGTTATGCCTTTTATAGGTAATGGTGTATGTATGACGGATTTTTCAAAATCACTTCCAGAAACAAATGCAAAAAGCAAATTTATTAAAAAAAGGAAGGAAATTAAAAAGAATGTTTTGGTTTTTATAATCTGCATTTTTGCATTTATGTGAATATCGTAAGATTACCTTTTCTTTTTTCTTTTAAGTTTTGGGTGTACCAACTTCATTTCTTTAATAAGGTGTTCAGCACCTGCATATTTGTCTATCACCCACAGGATATAACGGACATCTACCATGATATTTCGACATATGCTCGCGTCATAATTGATATCACTCATGGTGCCTTCCCATACCCGGTCAAAATTTAAACCTATAAGATTTCCATATGCATCGATTGCAGGACTACCTGAGTTTCCCCCAGTAGTGTGATTAGAACCTAAGAAACATACCGGTAATTTGCCGTTTTTATCTGCATATTTACCATAATCTTTGGCTTTGTACAGTTCAAGCATTTTTGGCGATACGTCAAATTCATAATCTCCCGGGATATATTTTTCAATCACACCATCCAGATATGTGACGGGATCGTACCCTACCGCATCTCTTGGTTTGTACCCATTCACTTGACCATAAGTAACGCGCATGGTACTATTGGCATCCGGATAAAATCTCTTCTCTTTAAATACATCCATCTGGGCTTTAGTATACATTTCAAGTTTAAAATCTATTTCCTTTCTTAAGTTATTGTACGGTGTAGAGATTTCTTTGCTATAAAAATCTGACCATTGTGAAGCAAGTGCATAAATCGGGTCACTTTTTATCGCTGTAATTGCTTTGGATGACTCAAGTGAAAAAATTTCAAAAGCTTCCTTTTCGGAAGTAAAACTGCTAAGAATGTATTGGTCCTTAACCATTTGGTCGTATGTTTCTTCCTCCGACATACCAAGGTTTTCCCGGTTCAAATATTCTGGAATAAACTTTTTTTCCAGTTTATTTACATACATGGTAAGTAATGCACCAAATTTTTCCTGGTCAATCTGACTATCAAAATTCTTATAAAAGTTCACACTGAATTCTTTAACTTTTTCAAGTTCAGTTTTGTATACTTTATCGCCGTTTTTTTCATATGCGGTGACAAGTCTTTTTAAAGTAGACATGTAAGTAGTTAACTCAACATTTCTCTGCACTATCTCGCTGTAATAATCTCTGGCAAGTGCATAAGGATCTATATCCATGAAAAGCCTGTCAAGATCCTTTAATAAATTATTGTAAGGGCTATCTTGGTTTAATCTTCTTTGAAATTCAGCTTCATAATCCATTTTTTTCTTAATGGCGTCTGTTTTCTCCAGTCCTTGAGACTCACCAATCCATTTTTTCCAATAATTTGCAATTGTTGCATATTTTGACGCATATTTTATTTTGACAGCTTCATCTTCCCTCATATATTTATCCATAATTTTGAGTGAAGTTTCTCGTATTGCAATCTTTGCCGGATTAAGTGTTTTGACTATTTGAGTGATAGCAGATGAAGGCAGATATTGATTGGTTTTACCTGGAAAGCCGAAAACCATTGTAAAATCTCCCGCGGAGATTCCGTCTAATGAGATGGGTAAAAAATGTTTTGGAGTGTAAGGGACGTTTTCGGGAGAATATTCTGCAGGTTTATTATTTTTTCCTGCATATATTCTAAATAGAGAAAAATCCCCAGTATGTCTCGGCCACACCCAGTTGTCCGTATCGGATCCAAATTTACCGATCGATTCAGGAGGTGCTCCAACCAGTCTTACATCCTTATAAATGGTGGTAACAAATGCAAAATATTGGTTTCCATCAAAAAATGGTTTAATAATTACTTCCTGATAGCTTTCCAGTTGATATGACTTACGTATTTCACTCAGATTTTTGTCTAGTACGGATTGTCTTTCTGTAGCAGACATACCATCATTAATACCTTTAAGTACTTTTGTGGTAACATCATCTATGTAGTCAATAAATGTTGCCGTAAGTCCTGCATTGGGAAGTTCTTCACTATTACTTTTGGCCCAGAATCCATTTTTTATCAAATTGTTTTGGACTGAAGAATGAGATTGAATTGCATTGAATCCACAATGGTGGTTGGTCAAAAGAAGGCCATTGGAAGAAATGATTTCCGATGTGCAAAATCCGCCAAAATGAACAATAGCGTCTTTTAATGAACCTTTATTGACACTATAAATATCTTCGGCAGAAATTTTCATTCCCATGCTCTTCATTTCCTTTTCATTAAGGAGTTTTAAGAGCTGTGGTAACCACATGCCTTCGCCCGCATAAGAAGAACTAAAGATAAAAACCAAAAGTAAGGAAAGTATGAATCTATATTTGAAAAACATACGTTGAATTTAAATTTTAAAATCTCACTTAAACAAAGAGCAAAAGTAAGAAAATTATTGTTCACAAATATGCATTTGTTTATTTTAAGACTTCAGATCAAAATACAACTGATTTACAAATAAAAAATCCAAAATATATCAAGGTTAAATTTACGTTCAGAATCTTTCAACTTATTTGCTTATAATTTTCAACTTATTTTTTGAGAAAATCTAAATACACTTTATATTTTTATAAAACAAGTATTATTTTTAAATAGAGAGTTTAATTCGAAGAATTTATTTTGACTGAATTTTGTTTTATAAGTTAAAAATAACATAAATATGAATACATTATTTAAAGTAGGAAGTATCATTCTAGTGATAGGAATTTTATTCTCTGGTTGTGCTCAGAGAGAAAACATAGATGCCTGTATTTCAGAAGAGACGTATGGGTTTTTAGGTGGCATTTGGCATGGCATCATAGCACCGTTTGGTTTGGTGGGTATGTTATTTAAAGAAAACATTACGGTTTTTGCTACCAATAACAATGGGTTATGGTATTCTTTTGGATTTCTGATAGGTAGTGGTGGTTGGGGATTGCTCGCTGGTAAAACAAAAAAGTAGGTCGATTTAAGTTTTAATGTACTCATTTTGTCCTATCTTGTGGTCAGAAATTGCTAAACATTTTTTTGAGCGGGTCACAATTATAATCTATGCGGATAATTAAACTTTTAAAAACTATTACTCCGGCATTGTTTCTGGTACTATTTTCATGTATTGATACTGAAAAAGAAACAGCATTTGGCTTGAGTGAATCAGAATATGAGATTGCTGTGCCTATTGTAAGTACAAAGATTACTGTTGCTAAAATTGCAGAAGTTTCAAAAGGCAATACAGGTTTAAGAATTTCACCAGACGGAAAAGCTACCGTTTTGTATAATGGAGAAGTAATCAGACGGACATCAGCGGTTATTTTCCCTCCATTTCCTGGACTATTTCCTTATCCGATCCTAGACACTCTTTTTAATGTAAAAATAATTCCCAATAATAATTATTTATTAAAAAAGGCTGTTTTTAGAGATACCAAAATAAGTTTTAGTTTTGAAAATGCAATTCCGCAGGATGTTAAAATAAAAATGCGGATATTAGAGCTGACAAAAAATGGTCAGAGATTTGAGCGCGACTTCATATTAAAGTATAATAATTCAGTACCTCTAAAGCTTCAAACTGAACAGATTTCAATAGATGGCTGGACACTGCAAAGCGAAACAAATTCTCTTACCTTCCATTATGATGCAATCCTTTCGGACGGTCAGAAAATAAGACTGGATAATGCACAAATGAATTTTGATGTTATCAAGTTTTCTTATCTGGAAGGTTACCTAGGATATCATGTGATTGCCGAATCAGGAAGTATCATTGATATAGGATTATTCAACAAATGGTTGAGTGGGAGTTTTGATTTTGAAGACCCTAAAATTAAAATAAGTGTTGACAATGGATTTGGTTTGCCTGTCAGATCAAAAGTCAATAAAATGGAACTGACATCTATTACTGGAAATCTTGTAAACCTTGAAAGTAGTTTAATTAATACCGGTTTTGATTTTGCATACCCGACTTTCTCTGAGATAGGAACCATAAAAAGAACATTTTTTGAATTTAATAAAGATAACTCCAACATAAGAGAAGTTTTCAATGAAAAAACAAAAACGATTGCTTATGATATAAGTGCCCTTGTTAATCCTGAGCGGGATACTACAATAAAAGGGTTTATTACGGATGAAGGTTATTTTTTGGCAAACGTAACGGTAGAAGTACCACTCAACGGATCTGTCAACCAGCTCGTAGTTACGGATACACTTGACATAGATCTGGATGATTTTGAAGAAGTACGTTCAGCGGAGTTTAAAGCCATAACTTCCAATGATTTCCCTGCTGATATGAAGGTTCAGGCTTTTTTTCTGGATGAATCCGGAAATAATATAGATCAACTTTTTAGTGGTGACGGACTAAAATTGGCTGCTGCCATCATTCAATCCAACGGAAAGACCATACCCGGAGCCGAAAAAATTGACTATATAATTTTTGATCAGCAGCGTTTTGAAAAAATTAGAAAATCAAAAAAACTCGTTCTTTTAGGCAGTTTTAATACTACGGGCAGCGAAATGAAAAAGTCCTTGTGGATCTATGATACATATGGTTTGGGGCTAAAATTAGGGGCCAAAATAAAATATAGAAAAAATTGATATGGTAAAGTATAAATTATTTCTGATCCATATTTTTGTTTGTATGGTAACTGTGTTTAATGCTCAGGATATCAATCTTTTACATCTCCAAGGATCTATGCCTGGTACTTTTCTCAATCCTGGATTATCACTAGATAAAACGTTTAATGCATCATTGGGAGGATTTCAACTTTTACTGGGTACAGATGGCCCTCCAATTAATTCTCTTACCAGTAAAAATACTTCAGACGAGAGATATATTGATGTAAAAAAGATAAATGATAAACTTAGTGATTATCACAATATTTTTTTTACTAATGACATCCACACATTGGACTTAGGTATGAAAATCGGTGGAATTGTGGTCATGGGTGGACATAGCTTCAGATCTTCCGCAAATGTAAGGTACCCAAAAGGTTTACTGGAAGTTGCTGCTCAGGGAAATGCTGCATTTATTGGTCAGCAAATCCAGATAGGTCCAGCTTTAGATGTTTTAGCTTATAATGAAATTTATCTTGGAATTCAAAAAACATTAGGAAATTTTACAGTAGGTTTTAAAGGAAAATTGCTTTATGGTACCGCATCTATTAGTACAGAAAGCAATGATGTTCGTTTTAGTACCAATTCAGAATTCTATCAACTCGAATTAAAAAACGACTATCTTATACGTAGTAGTGCATTACTCAGATATAATAGTTTGGATAGCATTACTATTGACTATTCGGGGTTTACATTCGATAATCTTTTTTATAACAACCGCGGATTGGCTTTTGATATAGGTGCATCTTTTAAACTGGACGACAAATTTACACTTTCTGCTAGTGCATTGGATATTGGTAGTATATCCTGGGATTTTTTTCCTAGAAAATATATTAGCAAAGGGACTTTTACATTTGAAGGGCTGGACATTGTTAAATATTTAGGGGATACCACCACCATTTCTATTGCAGATACATTACTTAATAAAATAGATGTTACTTCAGAACTTGAAGAGTATTCAACTTTACTAAACAGTACATTTACGCTTGGAGGTACTTATCATATGAACCATCGATGGACATTTAATGCTTTATATCTTCTTAGGAATGATTTTGGATTCAAACGACATTCATTATCAGCATCCACAATGATGAAATTTCCCGTTTTCGATCTTGGTGTGCAGTTTTCGATCTCAAAAAACAATTATTCTTCAGTAGGTGTATTTGGCAGATTAAAGCTTGGACCTGTATCGGGATATCTATCCACAGAAAATATAATCGGAATAGTACGACCATTTGACTCCAGGAATGCTGCTATCAGGCTTGGCATAACAGTTCAATTATAAATTTATTATTTTTAAAAAAAGTGAATAAATGAAAAGTGTATTTAAGTTATTAGGTCTAATTCTCGTAATATCATCATGTTCAAAGGATGAGCCTTTAACACCTGATGAAAAAACAATCATTTGTGAGTCCGATAGATATATTAAACAAATTTTTACAGATACAGAAGTTTTGACTGTAAAATTTGGCTCAAACATAAGCACGCTCGGATTAAATCAGGATCTTTTTATGGATGTTTACCAGCCTGTGGGCGATACTTTGAAAAAACGTCCTGTAGTGGTTCTTGCATTTGGAGGAAGTTTCATCACGGGAGACAGAAAGCAGTTGGCTGATTTAGCCAAAGAAATCGCTAAACTTGGATATGTGACCGCCTGTATTGACTATCGTCTGCTTAGTTTTGCACAATGGCCAATTGACTCCATCAAAGGATTTGATATAGCGATCAAAGCCTCTGGAGATATGAAAGCTGCCATCAGACATTTGCGCAAGGATGCTGCTACAACCAATACATTCAGGATTGATGCAGATATGATCATAGCCGGAGGAGTGTCTGCTGGTGCAATCACAGCCATACAGGCATCTTACTTTGATATCACAGATAATACAGAAGCGCATATAAAAGCTGCGGTGGATAAAAATGGGGGAATAGAAGGAAATTCCGGTGATGCAGAAAATCTGAAATATTCATCAAAAGTTCAGGGAGTGTTAAATTTATCAGGAGCCATATATCGCCCTTATTTTATAGATGAAGGAGAGCCACCTATCATCAGTTTGCATGGAGATAAAGATGATGTTGTTCCATATGGATATGATTTTGTAAAACCATTGGGTATACCAATTATTAAGCTATATGGTAGCTCTGAAATACATAAACAAGCACAGAAAACAGGGGTCAAATCCACTTTTATAACTATAAAGGACGGAGGACATGAAAATATATATTCGGATGCAAAATTTGCCGCAGAGTTCAATAGTTTTAAACAAAATGCTTACTCGTTCAATAAAGAAATCATTTGTAAGTAATGTTTAACATGATTATAAAACCATATAAATTGAGAAAAAAATTCAAATTCGCTTTGGTTTTACTGGTCTTTATTATAGCATGTAAATCAGATATATCTAAGAATTTTGAGACATCTGGAGATCAGGAAATAGATGCCATCACAAATCAGTTAAATACTGATCCTAAAAATGCCAATCTTTATTATCAAAGAGCTCAAAAATTTTTTGAAAAATCTTCCTATGATAATGCTATTCTTGACCTGAGAAAAGCAATGACAATTGACTCTCTCAACCCTGATTTTTACCATCTTTTGTCTGATGCTTATCTGGATTATTACAATAGTAAGGAGGCGTTAAATACAATGATGAAGGTTTTGACAATATATCCGGAGAGAGTAGCTTCTTTACTAAAACTGGCAGAACTTAAATATATACTTGAAGATTATGATGGATCTATTCTCACTTTAAATGAAGTAGTTAGGCTGGATGCTCAAAATGCAGAAGGTTACTTTATGCTTGGTATGAATTTCAGATCAATAGGAGATATAATAAGGGCTATGAATGCATATCAGACCGCAGTAGAGATGGATAGTGGACTTACAGATGCCTGGATTATATTAGGTGAAATGTACGAAGAAAAAAAAGACCCCAAAGCACTTAGATATTATGAAAGTGCAATCATTAGCAACCCAAAATCGATGCAGGCTGTTCATGCCAAAGCGTTTTATCTACAAAATCATGGCGATATACCGGGCGCACTAAAACTTTACAGGGAAATAATAATTACGGACAAATCATATGGAGATGCTTATCTGAATTCCGGCCTATTATATTTAGATACGGATTCTATTGCAAGGGCTTACGAACAGTTTGATTTATTGACAGGTGTCGTTCCGACCTATTATATGGGCTACTATATGCGAGGTGTAGTAAATGAAAAGTTGGGAAAAAAAACCCAAGCGCTTGAAGATTACGAATCGGCATATAATTTGAACAAAGAAGATAAAAGAGTGCTGGATGCACTTGAAATGTTAAAAAACCAATAATTTATTAATTAACTAATTTTTATAAGATGAACAATTTTTCTAAAGTAATTGCAGGTGTCATCAGATGGGGTAGTTGGGGGTCAAAGATGTCATCATCAAAGATGGCATCCATGATCAACTCATGTGTTGAGTTTGGCGTTACGACATTTGATCATGCAGACATCTATGGAAATTACACTACAGAAAGAGAATTTGGAGATGCCCTTATTTTGAGTGGCGTACCAAGGGATCAAGTACAACTCATCACAAAATGTGGCATCATAAAACCTTGTGCCGAAAAGCCTGGTTTTCAGATTTCTCATTACAATACATCCAAACGGCATATTATAGAATCGATAGAACAATCTCTGGAGAATCTTAATACTGAGTATATTGATGTATTAATGATCAATAGACCGAGCCCAATAATGAATTATCAGGAAATTGCAGACGCTTTTTACATACTTAAAGAGTCGGGTAAAGTGAAGGATTTTGGCGTCGTAAATTTTTCTCCTGATCAGATCAGGACTATGTCAAAATACTATCCGATTATGTCCAATCAGATAGAGGTTTCCATGACACATCTAGGACCATTGTACGATGGGACCATTGATACTTGTGTGGCTCATGATATGATACCAATGTCTTGGTCGCCATTAGGTGGTGGATCCATCTATACAAATACCAAAGCAGGCAATAAACTTGAAATGAGGCTTCAAAAACTGGCGGATAAATATGGATGGTCATTATCTGATATGGCATTGCTATTTTTAATGCATCATCCTGCGGGTATTTTGCCGGTTGTTAATTATGCAAAACCAGATAAAATCAAAGAATCTGCTGAGTTGCTGGATATGGTACTAAGTAATGAACAATGGTTTGAAATTTTGATTTCATCACAAGGCGAAGAATTACCATAGGAAAGTTTACGGTTAAGATAAATAAATAAGATAAAATGGCTGTTATTCAATGATGACAGCCATTTTTATTTCCTTCGTACCAATCATGTTTGTCAACATTTTAGCTTCCGTTTGGGAATTTCGCAACCAGAGTGAACACATTACTGATATAGATTATAGTGCTTGGTTAACAGTCGTTGCGGTATTTTTTTTCATGAGTTATGTTAATATTGAGTCGGTAAGAATTATTTTAGTTTGAATGGAATCATTGTGGGCAGTGAGATTGGGAGGGTTTTTATTTTACAGGATTTACAAGATGGTCAGAGACACCCGCTTTCATGAATTCAGAGCGAGTAAATCTGGGTTTTTAAAATTTTATTTACTTCAATCCATAAGTATCTGGATTATCGCATTGCCTGTAATGACTGGATTGATTGTAAAGGATCTAAAGATTGTTGTTCGTGACATTTTAATATAGGCGTTAGGCTGGGTTATAGAAAGTATAGCTGACTGGCAAAAATTTATTTTTGAAAATTCAGGTAATGCTTCTGGATTTTATGCAAAATAGTTTATACTAAAGAGCAAGACATCCCAATTATTTTAAAGAAATTTCGGATTGGGTAGGACAATTCCAGTATGTGGCCCCTTCATTGGATGGGTAGATGTGGTGTAGCATTGTGAGTCCCCGTGGGTAATCATGCATCTTGCAAAGGTCAGCGGAATTCCATTGATAGAAATAGCCAATCTGAGTAAATACAAAGACAATCCATCTTTTCAAAAATATATACATCAATCCTAGAGACTTTTCCTTGCTTACATTAACGTCATTTATTTAAGCACGTGATGAATCATGCTGAAATTGTATACAGAAAAATTATAGTCTTTTAATCATAGGTTTTCATCCTTACCTGAAAATTTTGATGCTATATTTTTCTTTATCAGTAAAGAAATGTAAAATATAAACACCTAAAATAGAATCCAAATTTAAATCAATTTCTATTTGATCGATGGCTGACGACTTTACAGAACTGCAAATGATACGGCCGGAAATATCCGTAATAGTTATACGTCCTGCAAGCATGGAATTAAAAATCAGTTGATCGTTTGTTATCAAATAGTCAAAGGGAGCCTTTACAATTTCTGTATTGGTAGAAGACGAAAAACCTGGTATCATAAAATCTCCAACCAAAGGAAGGTGATCTGAAGCTATTGGGACATCATCTTTTTGGATGCCTGACAATGATAATTGTTCGGTCGTTAATGAAGGTGACCAAAGCGCAAAACTATTTTTCATTTCAATTACAGACCCTGAATATATTAAATAATCCAGCCTTCCGGCGGAATATTTACCAAGTTCATTATACCATGTAAAAGTGGCCGACATATTGTTTGTCAACGGAATGGCGTCTTCAAGATCAGTATCATCCCAATCTGGATCAAAATCAGGGCCATAAATGCTATTATCGGCAATATTTCCCGTCAGAAACGTCTGTTGTTGCTGCCTCAGGCCTACCAGATTCATATCTCCTGCTATAATTATTGGTGTATTTTGTGGCGTCTGGAAAGGGGAAATTCCAAATTTTATTCCTCTTATAAAAGACATAATATTGTCAACCTCCTGTTGTCTTTGTAATTCATTGTCACAACAAGGCAGGTGAGCTACTATGAAAACAAGTTTTGACCTACCCAAATCTATCAGAAATGCACCGTTACCATTGATACTTCTCCTATTGATTACGGGATATCGACTTACAACACGGATATCCGGACTCGACCCATCATAGTACCATTTCTGACTTCCGGTGGATGGAAGGTGACTTTCTACAAATGCGGCAGTCTGTTCTGGAGATCTGTCATATATCTCACAAAAACCAATAATATCCGGACTCAATCCTTTCAATATTCTTCTGTAGTTTTGTTGAAGTGAAGGTTCAAAAAAATTGTCTCTGAGTACATTGTATGAAAGGACTCTTAAATATTCAGTTTTTTCTTTTTTTATAGAAAATGTCGAAGGAGCAAAAATTTTATTTTTATCAAATATAAAGCTATACCCACCATTAGAATCCGGTGCCCTATCCCCTGCTACTCCTTCATCAGAAATGATAACTTTTATTGTATCTGACATTTTAAACTGAGTACCGCCGATAGAAAATGTGCGTTTAATTCCCATTTCAAATATTTCGCTGGTCACTGTTGGTGATGTAATAAGTCCAATATCATTATGGAAAATTGTATAAGTCGAGGAGCCGGTGTGTATTCGACCGCTCCTTGTACCAAGAAAGTACACTAAATCTGCGCCTATACCGTATTTATTAATTCCTGTAGAAGAATTATTGTCTAGGTCAATAAAAAGGGTCATATTGTTATTTTCCTGAATGTTTATCTCCTTATTCAGGTCAAAATACAAGTAAAGATTTCGATCATCATTGCTGATTTTTATATGCGTAAGATCTATTCCAGAGCTGTTGTTGTCACCTAATTTGTCTGTAAAACTATAGTTCTGATTATTCCAATCATCAAACGATTCATCAAGCAAGATTTGCTGACAAAAGGACACACTAGAAAATATGAAACCTAAATATAATAAGAAATAAACTTTCAAATTAATATGTTTGAGGTAAAAACGGTAAAGATACAGTTTAACAAGATAAATCAATCCGGGTTTTTAGTTTTAACTTTTTCTATTAATAAAATAACCCCATATATAAATATTAAAAAAAAAATCAATTTTATATTATCAGTTTTATTACTTTTGAACCTATGTAGATTTTTAATCCGCATTTATTAAAATAACCGTCGAAACAATTTAGATGTATACAAATCAAATCAGGGCATTATCATGCCTTATTTTACTTATTTGTCTATTAAGCAACTTTTTATCCGGACAAAATAGTGATGCTCCTAAACAACTAAGCAGGACATTTTATCTTAAAAACTGTTTTATCATCCCTCAACCCGGATCACTTCTATCCGGACAAAATGTAATTATCAAAGATGGATTTATTTCAGAAATCGGAACAGTTTTAAAGGTTCCTTTTGATGCACAAATTGTAAAAGCTGACTCTTTGTATGTTTATGCTGGCTTTATAGATGCACATTCTAATACCGGTATTACCAAACCTGAAAACAAGGATCGTCCAAAAATTCAGGATCCGGGCAATCCTCCCAATGATGTGGCAGGCATTACTCCTCAGGTAAGTGGTTCTGACTTATTCAAATCCGGAGATAAATCTGTCGCAGATATGAGATCAGCAGGTTTTGGGATAGCTCAGGTTTCACCAAGAGGACTTATGCTGCCAGGGCAAAATAGTATTTTTCTTTTAGGCGAAGGTGCCAACGATAAGATGTTGCTAAAGGCCAATACTGCACAAAATTTTCAATTGGAAACCAATAGAGGGGTTTATCCTTCTACCTCAATTGCTGTATTAGCCAAATTCAGGGATTTGTATAAAAATGCCAATATAACCGGAATGCATGAAGAAAAATTCAAGCTTAATCC
>Ga0105044_10009562_pt1 | contig 13254 bp, 12 predicted proteins | sample MAT01_FD_78092 | JGI IMG/M metagenome (GOLD analysis project Ga0105044, IMG submission 78092) | Freshwater microbial communities from Lake Fryxell liftoff mats and glacier meltwater in Antarctica - MAT-01 | ecosystem: Environmental > Aquatic > Freshwater > Ice > Liftoff microbial mat | place...
ATTATTCCCACATTCCACTATTTACTCAAATTTTTCCAAACATGAAGAAACCACTCAAATTTTCAAAAGCCCTGATCCTTGCATTTATAGCCTTTTTAGGTTTTGCGGGGATTACCAACCTTAATGCCCAAGCCATCTCTAAAGCCAAGTATGACAAGACGACAAAAGTGCTCTCTTTGGATGAAACAGCAGCATTTGGCTATATTTTTCAATTGGATATCACACCGCTAGGTTTTGTATCCAAAGAAAAGGCCGACGAATTCTTTAGTAATTTGACCACAGAGTTAGTGTCGTTTCAAGTGAATTTTGAAAAACGGACGGCCAACGTTATGCTCAATCTCCGCTCTAAACCTATATGGAAAGCCAAAGACTGGAATACTTATCTTGGTTCTTTGCCCAAGCAATAGCCCACTGCCGTTTTCCATTTCCATTTTGCAAACTTTAAAAAAATACAATCATGAAACACAACCCTCTTTTGAAATATATCCTTTTAGCACTGACTTTCGTCCTTTCTTTCAATGCGTCCGCCCAGTTGACCGTGGTTAGCAACCCCAACGCAGCGGTGCTGGCAGCTAAATTGGTCGGTTCAGGCGTGACTATCACTGCAGCCACTTTGACCTGCCATACTGGAGCAGCAGGAACTTTCACTGCCGGCCCAAGCCCTAATGAAGTTGGGGCTGGGATCGAGTCCGGCGTTTTGCTGACAACAGGGAATGTAAGTATTGCTGCTAACTCAAACGATGTTGGCAATGCTACGATACAAAACGGAGAACCAGGTAATGCTCTCCTGGACGCTCTAATACCCGGGTTCACAACCAAAGATGCTTGCTTACTTGAATTTGACTTGGAAGCAATCGGTAATCAAGTCAGTTTCAAATATGTCTTTGCTTCTGAAGAGTACGATGAATATTATTGCAGCCAATTTAATGACGTATTCGGCTTCTTTGTGGACAATGGCCCCAACCCTGCAGGTGGTACATACAGCAACTTCAATATTGCCCTGCTGCCAGGCAGCAACATTCCAGTTGCTATCAACACCGTAGGGCCTCCACTTTGCGGCGATAATTCTCCGACACCGGGTGGGCCGGGCACGGGTAATCCTGCTTTTTATCAAAACATGACTGGTGCAACTACAATGCAATATGATGGCAAAACAGTAGTGATGACGGCAAAAGTGGCTTTGAAACCTTGCCAAAAATATCGCTTCAAACTTGGGATCGCAGACGCAGGCGATGAGAGATTGGACTCAGGGGTATTTCTTAAAGAGGGCAGCTTCACTTCCACTCCGCCGGTAATTACCTGCGCCCAACCGATAAGCATCAATAACGAACCCGGTTTGTGTGCGGCCAAAGCAACCTATACTCCTACCGTGAGTGCTGATTGCCCGGTTACTGCCACATGTTCACCTGTATCAGGTAGTACCTTTCCTGTTGGGACAACTACGGTGACCTGCACTGCTACTGACCAATTGAATAATACTGCTTCTTGCACCTTCACGGTTACCGTGAAAGACAATGAAAAGCCAAAAATCACTTGCCCTATCAATGTGACGGTGAGCTGCGAAACCTCCACGCTGCCCGGTTCAGTAGGCTCCCCTGTAATCACCGACAATTGCGGCCTGATGCCTTCAAGCCATGCGGATGCGAGTGCTCCGGGTTCTTGCACCCATGAGTTCACCATCACCAGAACATGGACGGCAAAGGATATTCATGGGAACACCAATTCCTGCCTCCAGCGTATAAAAGTAGAAGACAAAAAACCACCGATCATCACTTGCCCAGCCAATATCACGGTCACTTGCGATACTACAGTTGCCAAAACAGGCTTAGCAACGGCCACTGACAACTGTGACCCAATCTTGGATTTCTCCCGCACGGACATCCATGCATCAGGTGATTGCGAATGGTTTTGTATCGTAGAGCGTCACTGGACTGCCAAGGATGATTGCCGCAATACCAGCAAATGTGTGCAAATTATCACCAAGGATGTGACGCCGCTCATAGAACAAGCACTGACTGCCGGCCCACTCAAATGGGGCCAAAACGCAGCTACCGTTACGCTCCCTCCTGGCAGAGGTGGCTGTGTTATTCAGTGGATGCCATACACGGGTACAATACCAAAAGCTTTGAAATTCGACGATGCCATTGCCGGAGCCGATTGCAGATTGATGTCAAATCCAATTGATGCAACGGGTCGCATTGTTAACCCCTTACTCGGCGAAGCCATGAAATTGAAAATCCTGGTTCGTTTGAATCCTTCCTTGGGAACCACTAAATTGAGTGCTATTCCATGTGAGATGCATTTTATTGTAAAACAGGCCCTCGCACCGAACCCGGATGTGAACGAACTGCTTCGGGTTACAGACTTGACCCTTGGAAATGTCAATGTGAATCTTTTGGTGCCTGAGCACGCCATGCATCTGCTAAAAGTATTGAAATGTGTCAATGCAGGCAGGAATGTTTGTAAGCCGTAAACACGGATGAACGATGTACTTTTGTGCCGCGACTCGCCAATGCGGGTTGCGGCACAATTTTTTATGGAAAATCAAAATAATTTACCCCACGAATCTGATTCAGAACTCCAACAGGCCGCGAAGGATAAAACCGAATGTCTTTCTACCAATTCTACCTTGTTTTGGCGGGTATTCGTGCCCATTTTCGTCACGGTATTATTCAGTGGATTGCTGCTTACTTTTTTACTCATCCCTGAAGAGGAGCTTTATCTTTCCTTTCCGCTGCTTTGGGGCCGGGTATTCCTGTTTTCCATTTTACTTGGCTGGTTGCTTTTAGTGCGTCGTACTTTATGGCGCTTGAAGCGTGTGGACGCAAGTGCTACCCATTTTTTTGTTACTAATTATTGGGTCACAGTACGCTACCCCTGGTCTGATGTAGAAAAAGTGGAAGAAAAAAAGCCCCTGGGCCGCCGTGTTATCAATCTTTGCTTGCGCGCACCGGGCCGTTTTGGACAAAAAATCTCTTTTCTGCCGGGCAGCCGTTTTAACGAATGGAAAAAGGAAAATGAGCGCACTTTCCCAACATGATCTAAAAGAAATCCCTCAAATTTGTTCCAATGCCTAAGTGTGCTACACCTCCGGCCAAATGATAGGCTCCGTAACCAAAGTCAATTCGAAAGCGGCTAATTTTGATTCCCAAACCTCCGGAGAAGCCGGCGAGGCTGCGATAATTGCTTACGGATAGCTCACTTTTTAACAAATGATTGTAGCCCAAACGGATTCGGAACCCTTCCTTTTTCCCAAGTAAAAACTCTCCATTAAAAATCAGGTGGCGGAAAAAATTATCAATCGCCGCCGTGGTTTTGCTTTCTTTTGGCTGCTCGTCGCCAAATAAAAGCACCCCATCGCCTTGCAAATTTGGGTCGTTGTATCGAATTTCCCACTGCTGCAAATGGTGCGCAATGATGCTAAACCGAAAGGGTAAGTGCTTGAGCCGTTTGCTCACCCCAAATTGAATATCAAAAGGCAGGGTTTCCTTATTGCCGGCAAAAGACGAGAGCTGTGTGCCTGCATTTTTGATGACCAATCCTGCGGTGAAACGACTGGCTGAATCGGCATACATTAGTCCCACATCAGCCAAGAGGGCTGAGGATTTGTATACGTCAAGTCTTGAAAACGCCATTCGAGCGTTCAGTCCCAACGAAAACTTGTCGGATAATGGCCGCGCTGCGCCTACTGTGAACGCCGTTTCGCCCGCCTTTACAATGCCTTGTACATCTCCATATTCGTCGGCGCGTTTCATTTCTCCGTAGTTCATATACTGAATGCCACCGTGCATCGTGAAGCCCCACTTAGGTAACTGCTGCGCGTAGGAAACATAGCCCTGCTGAATACCGCCAAGGAAAAAATTGTGGTTGAATGCCATTCGGCCTGACATAGATGGATTGAGTGCTGCGGGATTGGTGATGGCAAACACCGGGTCATCATCGCGGACAGCAATTTGAGCCCCGCCCATGCCCGTCACCCGTGCAGATTGTGGCAGCGAGAGAAAAGAGAAAACATTCCGGCCACCAATGACCTGGGCTGAAGCAGTATTTGACAGCAGCAACAATAGGTTAACCAGCCAAAGGGATAACAGAGGTCGGATAGGCAAAAACGAATAAATTTTTCGTAGTAAAGTGTTCATAGTCAATTATTTTTTAGGTCTAAAGCCCAAATTATTTTTTCCAGCGAGTCAGGCACATTCCGGCCTTACAATCGGCGATTCTAATCAGTTGACTGTTTTCATCATATTCTTTAAGTTCGCCCTCTTCCAGGCCATCACCTTCTTCATTGGGGACGAATGTTCCTTCTGTTTTCAGGTTTCCATTCTCGTGATATTCTGAAAAAGGTCCGTTTTCAACATTGTCTTTCAGCATCACCTTTTCCATGATTTTGCCATTGGGATGATAGCGTACACTCAAGCCAGTCAGGACACCCTGGACGAAATCTTGCTCAATTTTAACCTGACCGTCTTCATAAAATCCCTGGAATTTGCCGTGTATTTTATTATTTTGGTAGCGTTCGATACTTTCCAAGCTTCCTTTCACAGAAAAATATTTTCGCTCACCATCCAGCGAGTCAGCAAGGTAATGCGCCTCTTCGAGCAACACACCCTCTGGGGAAAATCGTTGAAAAAGGCCTTCTTTGGCCAAATTGTCTTTGCGCCGCTGCCAGCGTTCGAGTTGGCCGCGGTCATTTTTGGCTTCTGTAGTTTCGATAGGGTTTTGGGTGCAAAAAGCTTGAGATACGAGCAGAACGACCACGCATAGGCGTAGAAAAGCATTGGAAAGTGGCATATCGTAAGAGATTTGGTCGTGAACACCATCGACATAGCGACGAAGCCCTTTGAACGCAAAGATTGACGTCAAAAGTCTGAGTTAGGCTGCCTGTGCGAAGAAAAATCACCAAGCGTTCAATAACTCCGGTTGTTCCCGGTAAAAATCGTTGACCGCTGCCACGAGCCATTCGCCACCAAACGTGATGGTGTAGTGGTGAGAAAAATAGATGACCCAATCAAAACTTGCGTCGAAGACCATACCTTCATGAGAGCCTCCAAAAATCTGATCCGTGCCAATTTCAAAAAGCCCCGTTTCGCAGTCCAGTAAATAAAGCGGCGCTTGGATTTTTTGACTGAGCAGCTCGGCAATAACCTGTTTTTTATCTTCGGCCATGCCATTGAGAAACACTACTTCAGCGGGGGCTACCTGCGTGAGAGGGTCCCAAAAATTAGAATCAAAGTTCCATTTCTCTTTCAACACACCGCGCAGCCTGGCAGCTTCTTCTCCTATTATGCGCTTGTTTGCTGGCCCGTTGGGCACAAATTCAGGTTGGAGCGGATCGGTCGGAAATAGCACGGGGAGTTCGTGCGCGATGGTACGCGCCGATTTTTCTACTACTCGGAAAAGTGAGCGCAAGTATTCCGGAACATTGGGATCAATTGGGATTTGAACCTGCTTTTCACGATTGGCAACATGGATGTCGAGCAGAAACTTTACGGGCGCGGCCGCAGCTATTTTTTCTACGGCTTCCTGGGCCAAATCAGTATTGAAAATCATGTAGTACTGCATATAATTCCCCGAAAAACGCTCATTTCCACGTGGAATACCATTGCAGGTTTCCTCAAACATCTGCTGAATAGGGTCGAGGTAACTGGAAGTCCAGTCATCGTACCAAGGCGCACCAGCTGGGTAGCCCGTCCAGCGTCGCATCTGGAAATGCAAAGTCAGCACTTGCAGGCTGTGTGGATGGGGTTTGATATAGTCTTGAGCAAACCATTTTTCCCCTGCTTGACGGAGTGCGTTTAGCGGGGTAATACTGGAGGGGATTGCAGTAGTTTCATCATGATCAGGTTTTTGGCCACAGCAGCCTGTTTCGACACAGAGGTTCTGAGTCTTGAGTGTCAGCCGGACATAGTGCCAGCGGTTGCTGATTTGTTTATAAAGGATTATACGCTGCATGCTCTTGGATGGTAAGGGGTTAGCGTCGTTGGAGCGGGTAGAATGGCAGAAGGAGATAATCGGAAGCTCCAAACCTTTAAAAGCTCGAACGAATGTATCTCAACAAAGAAAAGTTCGTGCCACAATCTGACTAAAGTTGGGTTTGGAGAAATTTTTTTAAAAATAAATTGCAGAAAATGTGACGGAAAGGGGCGAAAAAGGCCTGAAACCGGCTATTTTTGAGCGCGAGCGGATTTTTTTTGCACTACCCCTTGCTAAAGTTGTTAAAACTACCTTAATTTTGTGGTAGTTATTGAGGTAACTCAATGCTCCATGAACATTCGCACACGGCTTATTGTAATCCATGCCGTTGTTGTTTTTTAATCAAGTTCCTTTTTACTGTGTAGTCTAGGTTGCCAATGCTTTCGCCTTATCACCCTTTGGAATGCGGTGTTTTGACAACTAGATTCTGTAACAAAAATTTGCGAATGAACGACTTAAACACGAATCTCACATTTTCGTCCGACCCCCAAAATGTCGCCAAAGTTGAACCTTTCGTACACGATGTAGCTACACGCTACAACCTTTCTCCCGATACACATGGCAATATTCTAGTCAGCCTTACTGAAGCCGTCACGAATGCTGTGTTGCATGGGAATCAAGGCGATTGTCGTAAAAGTGTATCCATTTGTCTGAGCCGTAAACAAGATGCTTTAGCCATCAGTGTGAGCGATGAAGGATCGGGTTTTGACCCAAATAAAGTGCCGGACCCTACGGCTGTTGAGCATCTGGATTGTTGTGGTGGCCGCGGCCTGTATCTAATGCGTCACTTGAGCGACGAATGTCGATTCGAACATGGCGGCAGAACGGTAGAGATGCGGTTCAAGCTTTGATCTTTTTAATCAAATTAGCAGCGAGTTAAGAATTAAATTGGGGTGCCCAGCCAAGTTGCTGAGCACCCCAATTTTGTTTTTTTGTGCTAAAAACGAGCGGTGTTCCTTCTAAAGGCTAGCCTCCGCCTCGCTTCGCCGCTTCTTTTTCCGAGGTTTTGTGCTTAAAAATCCGCCGGAAAAAACCCTCTTTCTTTTCGCCTTCAGGTTTATCTTTGTCTTCTTCAGATCCTTTGTCAGGGGGGGCTTCACCGCCGGGCGTTTCGCCAGGTTTGAGTCGTTTGGTGTAGACCTGAAGCAAGGAATCACGTAAGGTAGAGTCTTGCCCAACTTCTTGCATGAACAGTAGAAAAGTATCAGGCGAAATGCTGATCCAAGGTTGGCAACCCAATAGATTTAATACCTCAGGCTTTGGGGTTGGAAATTTCTCCAGAAGAAGCTTTTGAAGTTTTTTGTCGGAAGCAATTTTGTTCCAAAATCCTCCAACAATAGGTAATGCCATAGCAGAACCTTGTCCTTGCGCCATATTACGAAAGCGCACCGCAGGGCTTTCACCGCCTACCCAGGCTCCGGTGACGAGTTGTGGGTTGTAACACATAAACCAGCCGTCAGAATGATTTTGGGTGGTGCCAGTTTTACCCGCAAAATCTCCGCGTACGTAAGCATGGAGGCGTGCTCCTGTGCCATAATCCACCACGTTTTGAAGCATTTTAGTCATGGTGGCAGCTTGATTGACCGTCATAGCAACCTCATGTGATCCAAGATTGGAATCTAAAGCAAGTTCTTTTTTGTAATCGTAAATGACATTGCCTCGACGATCTGTGACTTGGGTGACGGTTACAGGCTCCGGGCGTTTACCTTCATTTGCCATCGTACCGTACACTTTCATCATATCAAAAAGCGAAATATCAGCGGCACCCAGGCTGATACCGTACTCACGGGGCAATGTGGCCGTGACGCCCATTTTTCGAGCCAGGTCGATCGTTTTTTGAATGCCAACCTTCTCAATGAGTTGTGCGGTGACGACGTTGACAGAGCGCGTAAGTGCGCCCATCATCGTATACCAACCGCCGTAAGTTTCATCGGCATTATGCGGTTCCCAATCCAAGATCATTTTGATTTGGTTGGGGAAATAGGTGCAGGGTTTTATGCTGTCTTGAAGCGCAGCAGCGTACACAATCGGTTTAAAAGTAGAGCCTACTTGCCTTTTAGTAAGGGTGTGGTCTACTTTGAAATCTTTAAAATGGATGCCTCCCACCCAGGCGCGAACGTAGCCATTGCGGTGATCCATGGCCATGAACCCGCAATTGAGCATACAGAAATAATAACGCACAGAATCGAGTGGAGTCATAGTGGTATCCATCGCTGAACCGCCATTTTTCCAAGTGAAAATAGTCATCCGAGTGGGCGTTTCAAAAGACTTTCGGGCATCCTCATTGCTTAGGCCTGCATCTTTTAAGGTTTCCCAGCGCGTACTGTTTTCTATTTGTTTGTCAATCCATTTGTCATCCCCCCAAGCTTTCTCCAGTTTGTAGTTTTTCCAGTGTGCATCAAACTGTTTTTGCAGTCCTTGCATGTGTTTTTGCACGGATTCTTCCGCAAATTGCTGCATTTTGGAATTGAGCGTGGTATATATTTTAAGGCCGTCTGTGTAGAGGTTGTAAGGTTTTCCGTCGGCGTTTTTGAGGTCTTTCAGGATTTTGGGCATTACATCTGTGCGGAGGTGCTCGCGGAAGTAAGTACCAGTCCCTTCGTTATTACTGTCTACATTATAGCGTTTTGCACCAACGGGTTTTTTGCTCAGCTCATCGTATTCAGCCTGCGTCAGGTGGCCGTTGTTGACCATTTGACGCAGCACTACGTTGCGACGGTTTTGAGCGTTTTTAGGGTTTCGGAGGGGGTTGTAAAGGGTTGTGCCTTTGAGCATCCCTACGAGTGTGGAGGCTTGATCCACCGTAAGGTCATTGGGCTTTTTGCCAAAGAATTGCCGTGACGCCACATTAATGCCAAACGCATTTTCGCCAAAGGGTACGGTGTTTAGGTACAGGCTTAATAATTGGGGTTTGGTGTAAACCCGTTCTAAACGAACAGAGATAAAATTTTCCCGGATCTTATTGATGATCATGCTCACCCCAGGGATATAATAATCCTTTCTGGGGTAAAGATTTTTGGCCAATTGCTGGCTCAGTGTTGAGCCGCCGCCCCGTTGCTTTTGAGCAGTAAGGAGGCCGTAGCCTACTCGAAGGTAGCTCATGATATCAATGCCGCTGTGTTCCAGAAAACGCTTGTCTTCGGTGGCAATCAATGCATTGATAATAAACGGAGAAACGTTTTCCAGCGCAATGGTCGTACGGTTTTCAATAAAATATTTACCAATTAAAACGCTGTCAGCGGTGTAAATCTCTGTCGAATTGGCTGATTCAACTTCGCGCAATTCCTGCGTAGAAGGCAGGCGCCCAAAAAGGCCAATCCAAACCCCCAAAATGAGTATCAAAAGGAAGTTGAAGCCCCAACGTAATAAAGTAGCCAGCCAACCTAAGACAAAGCCAGTCTTTGGGTTTCGCTCCAGAAAAGCTGCCCATCCTGCCCGTACAGGCAGGGTGAATCTTGCCCAGGCATTGGTCATTGGACTTAGCAACTTCCGAACAGGGGCCGTAATCTGTGTCCAAACAGCACGCATAGGTGCGGTTGTGTCAGAAAACCAACGGCGGAAATGGAGAAATGCTGTTATTAAAGATTGGAGGAATTCACGCATGGAAATAGCTCAAAAAGTGCGCGAAGATAGCGTATTGTGGATTATCGATACGTTAAATGTCCACAGTAAACTATCTGCCTCCGTGCCTGGAATTTTGTCCGGAATATTTTTTTCTTCGCTTGTCCGGTTTTTGAAACCTCGTTCGTCATAAACTCGAAATTTAACCACAATCCTTTTTTTCAACTTTTAAAGCACTTAAATTATGGACAAGTACATGTTCTTTTTTCGCAGCGGCCTCCCCAACGAAGACGCTTTCCAAAACATGTCGCCTGAAGAAATGTAATCAGAGATCCAAAAATGGCCTATGCGCTGGCACTTAAACTGGCTATTTTGCCCAAGGAGAAAAAATTAGTTTTGGACAAAAAAGCACGTATGGATGCCCTGGAGGGATTCACTGCATAAAAACATAAAAAAAGTTTAAACAACATTTGTTTAAACGAACATAATCCATTTACCTTTGTATCATGAAAATCGAAGCGGCCATCAAACAATCAAAACCCATGCTGCCTCTGCAAAAGGTAATGATCAACCTGATGTACACCTACCACTGGCACATGGAACGCAGCGCGGAGATCTTCAAACCCTTCGATATAACCTCACAGCAATACAACGTGTTGCGCATTCTGAAGGGGCGCCACCCGGAGGCTACACCGGTTGGAGAGGTGAAAGCTGTATTGCTCGACAAAAACCCCGATATGACCCGGCTTTGCGACCGATTGGTGCAAAAAGGACTGGTGCTGCGGGAACTAAACTGCCAAAACCGGCGGGAAGTATTGTTGCAGATCACCCCAACTGGTTTGGAGTTATTGCTTCAAATAGAACCGGTAATAAAGGAAGCTTCAAAGGAATGGGATAATCTTACCCCTGAGGAGGCCGAAACACTTTCTGATCTTCTGGATAAACTGCGCGGTTGAACCGCGTTTTTTTTGCTCAAATATTCGTTTAAACAAAAATCGTTTAACTTTCAATGGAAAATTTAAAAATCAACACTACTTCGCTACTTAAAGTAGCGCCTTTAGCCGCACTCGCATCTGCTGCGATCAATGCCATACTTTACTTCATTGGCGATGCCACTGGTCTGATGGACAAAGCAATCGGTGTGCCGGGAGCTGACGGTTCGGTTCAGTCGATTACCCTGGTGCCGGTGATCATGTCGTCTATTATTCCAACCCTGATCGCTGCCGGCGTATTGGCACTGCTCAATCGGTTCACAGACAATCCACTTCGTATCTATGGTATCGTGACCATTGTATTGTTTGTTTTGACTTTAGGGAATCCTTTTTTCAGCATTCCTAATATTCCATTGGGTATGGGCATCTGGTTGGATGTAATGCATGCAGTAGTGGCAGGTGTAGCCTGGTATGCCTTTAGCAATTACACCAAAAAGTAAACAAGAGTCCTCAATGATACTTTCGAATGGGGCGACTGCGTGTTATGCGTGGTTTGCCCCGTTTGTTTGCTTGCCCCGTCAGGTGTTCAAAACATGAATTTTGACAAAACCCTTCCTTGCGCTCCAAGCAAATCTCAAGCCCAGCGCCGCGCTAGTGTCTTTTGACCAAGCGCTCAAAATCTTGCCTTTAAAGCGCAGAAAATCAAGCAGTTACTATAGTTTTGTTCTTTTCTCCATGGGCGCTTGGTCAAAAGACACAATCGCGGCGCTGGGCCGGGGATCTTGTATTTGGAATCAAGTAAGACTTGGCTGGGCAAAAATTATCTGGTATGTCCTTGAGGTCATTTTTCTTCAAAGAAAGATAACTAAAAATTATTTCGGGTACTAAAAATAGAATAAAAAAGAAATTTTTGATTGCTATAAATTAAATTATATAGTATTTTTGCCTACTAATTTTACAAAAATGTATTATAAACGGCTAATTGACAGACATCTAACTGCTTGGAAGGATGACCCAAACCGCAAGCCTTTGATGCTTCGTGGAGCAAGGCAGGTCGGCAAGTCTTCTGCTGTGCGACAACTTGGAGCGCATTTCGATCATTTCGTTGAGGTGAACTTCGAGGAAAACGCTGGATTCAAATCCCTTTTCAGCGCGGAGCTTAACCCGCAACACATTGTTGAAAACCTTTCCATTTTTTTGGGCGTACCGATCATTCCGGGCCAGACCTTAGTTTTTTTGGATGAGATACAGAGCTGTCCACAAGCAATCTCCGCTTTGCGTTTTTTTTATGAAAAAATGCCTGAATTACATGTCATCGCGGCCGGGTCCTTGTTGGAGTTTGCGCTTCAATCGCTGCCATCTTATGGAGTAGGCAGGGTTCGTTCCATATTTTTATATCCTTTTTCTTTGGATGAATTTTTATGGACCATAGGTGAAGGCCGCCTGTTGGAAGCAAAACTGCTGGCCAACGCCCAAAATCCTTTGCCCGAATTGCTGCACCTAAAATTGCTGGAGATTTTAAAAAAATTTCTGCTTACCGGAGGCATGCCTGAGGTTGTAGCGAATTATGCAAAGTACGGACAGTTGCTTGAAAGCCAGCGAATTTTAGATGACCTCTATGTTGCTTTGCGAGCAGATTTTGTAAAATATAAAAACACGGTACTATCTTCCCGCCTGATCGAGATTTTTGGCGCAGTGATACAACAGGCGGGTGGAAAGTTCAAGTTCAGCAAAGCCTCGTCCTCCTCGAACCATGGGCAGATCAAAGAAGCGCTTGATCTGCTCATTATGGCCGGATGGGTATTGCCGGTGACCCATACTGCCGCAAACGGCATACCTCCCGGTGCCGAAGTTGACCTTAAAAAAAGAAAAATGCTTCTGCTGGATACGGGTATGTTCCAAAGGATCCTGGGGCTTGATCTTGCCGAAATCTTGTTTGACCCGGCGGCTACTTTTATCAACAAAGGCTCCCTTGCCGAGCAATTTTGGGGGCTGGAATACTTAAAGTATGGATCGCCATACACCCCACCGGCCTTGTATTACTGGCATCGGGAAGCACCCAATGCAAATGCCGAGGTAGATTATATCATCCAGCAAGGCGCTGATCTGTTGCCTGTTGAAGTAAAAGCATCTGCACAAGGCAGCATGCAAAGCCTGAGACAGTTTTTAAAGGAGAAAAACAAACCATTTGGCTACCGGTTTTCGCTTGAAAACTTTTCAGCATTTGAAGATATTCAGGTGATGCCTCTTTATGCGGTATCTAATTTGGAAAGATGACTACGGAGTTTTCGCTTCCTGTGTTAAATCTCAGTGACTTATTTGGTCGTTTGGTTTTTATTTAGATATATTGCATTCGAATTAGCCCTGCGCATACGCGCGTCGGGGTATTTTTTATAATCCGTTGGCCAACAAATATTTTATCCGACAGCGCATCTAGTGCAAAAATTGGATAAAAGTGCCAAGCCTTTTAGTAGGCCCACACGCTAATCTATTTCGTAAGCTATTCCCTTCCTGTGTATATTCCATCGGTGCTCCCGATGGGCTTAAATCATATTATTAATTTTCTAAAATTCAACGTAAATGAAAATCAGATTTAATTTAACGCTCCAACGCTCCAACGCTCCAACGCTCCAATTAGTTGTATTACTCTTTTTTTGGGTTAATATTCTATTTCCGAGTAAGGTATTCTGCCAAACTGATCCCGTGCCTTTTGAATGTGCGACGTGTTGCGGCTCTGGAGAGAACAGCTCCTCAGGGCTGTGTGGGAATACCTCTACTTTATGGAGTA
>Ga0105044_10009574_pt1 | contig 13243 bp, 9 predicted proteins | sample MAT01_FD_78092 | JGI IMG/M metagenome (GOLD analysis project Ga0105044, IMG submission 78092) | Freshwater microbial communities from Lake Fryxell liftoff mats and glacier meltwater in Antarctica - MAT-01 | ecosystem: Environmental > Aquatic > Freshwater > Ice > Liftoff microbial mat | place...
AGAAAAAATTAAAAAGATTTATTCTGAAAAGAAAAATACCAACCGTCCTAAATATAATTATCCAATTCCTGAAGGTAATGACAGCTTAGGGCTAATGCTTCTTGGTGTCACAGGCGATCAGGTTTTACCTAAGGAAGTGTATGATAAAATAAAAGCAGAAACACTTTCAACTGTGAGAGGAACTGTTCAGGCAGATATTCTTAAAGAAGATCAGGCACAAAACACTTGTATCTTCTCTACTGAATTTTCACTTCGACTGATGGGTGATATGCAGCAATATTTTATCACGAACAATATCCGAAATTTTTATTCTGTTTCCATTTCAGGTTATCATATTGCTGAAGCGGGTGCGAATCCAATTACACAATTAGCTTTTACTTTGGCGAACGGCTTCACCTATGTGGAATATTATGCCAGTCGTGGAATGGATGTAAATGCCTTCGCTCCCAACCTGTCATTTTTCTTTTCGAATGGTGTGGATCCGGAATATTCTGTGATAGGAAGAGTAGCACGGCGTATATGGGCGAAAGCCTTAAAATTAAAATACAAGGCAAATGAGCGTTCTCAAATGCTGAAATATCATATTCAAACTTCCGGTCGATCGTTGCACGCTCAGGAAATTGATTTTAATGATATCAGAACCACCTTGCAAGCGCTGTATGCTATTTACGACAATTGCAATTCTCTTCATACCAATGCATATGATGAAGCCATTACAACACCCACAGAAGAGAGTGTGCGCAGAGCGATGGCTATTCAGTTAATCATCAATCGCGAATTAGGTCTGGCAAAAAATGAAAATCCAATTCAAGGGTCTTTCATTATAGAAGAACTAACAGATCTGGTTGAAGAAGCAGTGCTTTCTGAATTTGATAAAATCACAGAACGTGGAGGTGTTTTAGGTGCCATGGAAACCATGTACCAGCGCGGTAAAATTCAGGAAGAATCATTGTATTATGAAACATTAAAGCATTCCGGAGAATTACCAATTATTGGTGTGAATACTTTCCTCTCATCTAAAGGTTCACCAACGGTGATTCCATTGGAAGTAATAAGAGCTACCGAAGAAGAAAAAGAACAACAGATAGTTACGCTCACACAATTGCATCAGCGAAGCGAAAGTTTTAGTAAAGATATGTTACACGATCTCCAGCTTGCAGCAATAAAAAATCAAAATATGTTTGAGAAAATTATGGAAGTTTCCAAACATTGCTCCTTAGGACAAATAACTCACTCATTGTTTGAAGTTGGCGGACAGTATCGGAGAAATATGTGACCGGTCGGCGGTTGGCGGTCTGCGGTCTTCAGTCGGCGGGTGGAGGTCTATTCGACAAGCACAGGGCAAGCCCATCGACTACAAAATACCTATTACAACAAAGCATTAAACTAAATAAAACCAAAATAACTATGAAAAAAACAATTTTATCAATCGTTATGGCATTACCATTAGCGATGTTGGTTTCGTGTGGTGGTGAAAAGCCGGCGGAGACCACTGTGGAAACTACTACTGAACAGGCTGCTGTGATAAACACAACACACGCTTACGTTTGTCCAATGAATTGCGAAAATAGTGCACGAAATGAGCCGGGTCAATGTGTTGTTTGCGGAATGGATCTGGTAAAGAATGCAAATTTTGCAGGAGCAACAACGGACACAACAGGCTCAACTGCTCAGGGAGACAGTACAAAAATGATGGAAGGTTCCGGTGCTCATGATGATCATGAGGGACACAACCATTGATTGAAAATAGTATTCAAAAAAAAACGTCCTGTAAAATCAGGACGTTTTTTTTGAGTTAAATTGACTTTCTAGTAATCCCAGAGATCATGCTCGAGATTTACCACTTCTTGTTTGATTCTTTCGGCTTCTACAAGTGCATCCATACCTTGTTTATAATCTTCTATTCGGCGATCGTAAACATTATTTTCTTTGTAGATATAACTGGAGAACATTCTCTTTTGAAATACATCATCCCATGTTCTTCTATCGGAATCATTTCCTCGCATGAACACTTCCTGGTTAGTCAGAATTTTTCTTGCTTCCGGGAAATAAACCCACATAATAGGAATTTTCAAGTCACCTTCACGACGATTACCTTTATCATCCACTGCATAAATAAGCGGAGCAATTCCGATAATTCTTACGTCGATAACAGATCGTTGTTTGTCGAAGAACCATTCTTCTTTCACACGATAAGCAACTACGTTGGCGGTTGAGAATTCGCGGATGATAACGGTGTCACGGGTCAGATAAGGAGGTTCCGGATCAGTAATTTGAGTGGTATCAACACCTGCACCACCAATTCTCTGAAATTCTTCACGCGTCATTGGAGTCATAAATTCCTCATCCATGTACGCAGTTAAAGTACCTTCTTTAACAGCATCATACAGAATATCATTCAAACTTCTTCGATCGTTAATTTTTTCATTTGGGTAGTAGAAAGGCAGATTCATCTTTTCTTTCAAATCGATGATTCTCCACACTTTCTTTGACCACATCACGTCGGCTTCACGGAGGTAAGAGAAGGGCACCACCATTTTGGTAGGACTGTGTTCACGTACATAGACACCGTCGAGTACATTCTGAGCACTCAGAGCGCCTGCAAACGTTACGATGATGGAAAAGACTAAGATGATTCTTTTCATTTTTTTTCCTCCTTATTTAGTAGCCTGAATGGAGTAATTCAAGCTTATTGTAACACAAAGTTAACGGAGCCTAGTGAACGAGTTGTTCCATCAGGGCCGGAAGCTTTGATATATTCGAAGTACACTTTAGCCCCGGGACCGGAACCTTGAATAGCTGCTTTCATACCAGGAGTAATCAGGTTGCTGGGAGCATCAAGCTCAACGGGATCTCTACCTTTTTTGATAAGCGTCATGCGGAACTTGGTGACTTTGAAATAAAGTTCGAAATCGAAATTTTCCATGATGGAGTTTACGGAAGTTGCGGCAGCAAGTTCGGCCTTATTGATAGGGCCGCCTTTTTTACCATTTACCATAGCCACCGGATCAGGAACTCTTTTCACACGATATTTAAACTGTCCCATTGGAACGGCTTTACCATCAAGTTTAGCAGTAATAGCAACTGTTGCTTCACCTTGAGTGGTAGCTTTAGCGATATACTTACTGCTTCCTAATTTAGCATCTTTAACCAAAGTAGCTCCACCGCCGGAAACCGTTGCTGTTACATTCGCATCAGCTACACCGGGAACAGAGATCGACATTGGATTTTCAACACCGATGTATAGTACATTCATTTTATCGGCAGATACAACAGATGCAGGTTTAGCTGCGATATATTCTGCTTCAAATGGATATTCTTTCATTTGGTTAGTGGCAGGGTCTTTCACCTTAATAACACCACCCCATTTTTTAAGACCTTCACTTCCCGGGCGGGTAGAATACTTTCCTAAACCACCTTCAACAGGAATAGATGCTCCACTAACACTAATTTCAGGATTGGAAGTTGAGCTGTATGCAGCAAGAAATACATCTGCTTTATACTCTTGTCCGGTTAACACATAAGATGTAGGCGCAATTACACGAGCTTCAAGGTTATCGAATTTGAAGCTACCTGCATCAATGGAAGTGTATAGGTGATTTACGATTTCAGATTCCACGTTTCTAACGTCGCCCTGGAATTTAGTAAGAAGAGCTATAGTTGCTACCACGGGATTGTGATAGAAAGTAGCCATTTCCCATGTTTCTTTATTATCCTGAACAATTTTAGGATCGGGATCCTTAGTATTGAGTAATTGATCCAAACGCGGACCAAATAGTTTCTGATCGGCCGGAGACAATGGTTTGAGGATATCAGCTTTGAATTTATTTACTTTTTCTTTTAAAGCAGTAGCTGCATGTCCGCGACCATCGGCTTTATCGCCGCATAGAATATTAGTTGGAATATCGTAATCGTCTTTACGGGCGATATCACGTGGAGCAGGAACAACGGCATTGGCCTCGAGTCCTTCAACTTTCACAGTAATTTCTTTCTTCAGATTATCGATATAAGTAATCATTTCGGCTGATAATTTCTTTGCAGCTTGTGCTTTTGTATTGAAGGGCCCTACTTTGGTAGGGTCATTCTGCATTGCTTTTTGGAAATCAGCATAAATCCTCTCGTTTCTAGAAGTTGTGTTGGTGTTTGAGGCTTCAAGGCTATCATTTACGGTTACAAACGCGTTAATAATTTCCTTAGAGACGTTCAAAGCCAGCAGCGCTGTCAATACGAGGTACATCATCCCGATCATTTTCTGCCTCGGGGATAGTTTACCACCTGCCATTGTTTTTTCTCTCTTTTTAGGTTAGTTAATTATTTGGTTGACTTAGGGGAAAAATTACTTATTCGGGTTCATGTTCATTGCAGAGAGCATGTTTCCATAAACCGTATTGAGAGAGGACAGATTTTTAGCAAGTTTAGAAACTTCATCTTTATATTTCTTAGTGTCTTCAAGAGAAGAATTAAGATTTGACATTAATTCATTGATTCCATCATAGAATTTAGAAGTTTCTTTGAGGTGTTTATTAGAATCCTGTAATTGCAACTCATAGATAGCATTCAGGGCAGCAAGATTTTTTCCGGCAGAAGAAATCTGAGTGCTGTAAACTTTCACATCATCAGATGAAGTGCTAAGGCTGTTCATAGCCTGAGTAGCTTTGTCATAAGCTCCTGAAAGATTTCCTACAGACTTAGTTGCATTTTGAACATTTTTCACATAGTCATCAGTTGCTACCGTTGCACTTGAAAGGTCATTCATTTTAGCGGTATTTTCACCGAGCGTACGAAGACCTGTTCCCAGGCTGGCGATCAAATCAGGACCAATTTTTGCTTCCGATAAGAGCTTATCCAGTTCTTGAGAAATAGGATCCACTTTCTTTTTCTTATGCTTGTCAAAACCTGGTTCATGCATTCCGGCAAGTTCAGGGTACACCAAAGACCAATCTACGTCCTCATGTGGAGGTTCGAAGGCAGAGAAGAAGAAGATTACCGCTTCGGTAAGTAGACCTACAGTAAGCATTAAACCGGCACCTTCCCAGTGCTGAATCTTGAAAAGAGCACCTAAAATTACCACTGCAGCGCCCCAGCCATAGAGCTTCGCCATGAAGTTTTTGAACCCTTTACCTTGGGTTAATGAAGCTAATCCCATTTTTGTTTGTTTGTTTTTAAGTTAGTTATAAGTTGGTTAGATTAAATAAATTTTAGAAGTCAGATTTGTCACGGCCCATAAAGTCCATTACGCAACGAAATCCGACATAACATTTTGAAGTATCCTGATACTCATAAGAACGTGTACCGGTTTGCAGGAAATAACCTACATCTTTCCAGGAACCGCCGCGAATCACTTTTCTTTTCAGGGATGGTGGATCTGCTTCTTTAGCTTCGTAAGTATAATCAGGATTTAAATCGTGTTGAAAGTTGTAAGCAGATTCATCATAGGCATTGCTGGTCCACTCGGAAACGTTACCGGCCATGCAATACAAACCAAAATCATTTGGCCAGTAAGAAGTTACTGTTACAGCATAGAAACCACCATCATCAAGGTAATTACCTCTCATTGGCTTAAAGTTACCCAGGAAACAACCACGGCTGTTGCGGATGTAAGGACCTCCCCAAGGGTACGGTGATAATTCCAGTCCACCTCTTGCTGCATATTCCCACTCCGATTCAGTTGGCAAACGGAAATCCTGAACGAATGATTCGCCGTTTTCCATCAAATAACTGTTGAGTAATTGAGTTCTCCAAATACAAAATGCTCTGGCTTGTTTCCAGTTTACACCCACAACAGGATATTCGTCATAGGATGGATGCCAGAAATACATATTGGTGATAGGATCATTAAATGAATAGGTGAAATCATGTATCCACGCAAGTGTGTCAGGATAAACATTGATCACATCTTTTTTAATGAATACTGAACGATCGGTTTTACCTTGCTCACGGCTGGAGCGCTGTGCTGCTTCGTGAAGATCGATCCAATAGTATTCAAAATTCATTTTACGGGAGTCGATTTCTTTCCTGCGATAGAATCTTTCAGATTCAGCAAGGAAGAGTTCATTGAGAGTTTCGACGTTTTCTTCGTCTTCCCAATCAATTTTCTTTCTCCAGTTAATTCTTTCCCCGTATTCACCTTCATCAATAAGATGTTCGCCACCAATTAAACGGTGTGCTAATGAATCACGCACCCATTCTACGAACTGGCGGTATTCATTATTGGTGATTTCGGTATTGTCCATATAAAAAGCGTGTACAGACACGGATTTACTTTGCGCAATCACTGCGTAAGGTACGTCCTGGTCGCTGGGTCCCATATTGAATGAGCCGGAAGGGATGAACACCATGCCATAAGGATCGGTCTGGTACCATTTTTCCCTTTTCTGTACTCCTACCAGCTGACCTCGGTTGCCTCCTCCGCAACTGCTGAGTATCAACAGTATTGCTGAGTAAATGATCAGTCTTTTCATGTGCCGCTATTTAGGTTTATTTTCAAGTAGTCCGGACAGGTGATCCTGTAACGAAGGAACCTTCCAGTTATTTTGCTTGCTACTCTTTAGATATTTAAGGTTTAACAGGTGTGCTAACGCTAAATCCAAAAATAAGTTACTTTCAAGTTGAATAGTTGCAAAATATTAGAGAAATCTTACGTTCCTGTTGATAGGAGTAAGTTTTTTCTTGATTTTGTAGCAATATCCTAACATGATTTCGTGGGTACCACTACTGTAGTCCTGTAAATCGGAAGTTGTGAAGTCATACGAATAACCCAGACGAAGGTTAGGGGTTATATTCAGACCAGCCATAACAACAATAGCATCTTCAAGTCTGTAAGAACCTCCTATCCAGAAGCGGTTGTTGAAGTGAAGGTTTGCATTAATATCAGCCTGAGTTTGATCAGCTACATTCTTAATATGGAATGAAGGGATCAAAGATATTGCAGGGGAGAACTCGATTCTATATCCTCCCATGAAATAGAAGTGACGTGCCATTTGAGTGGTAAAGTCACCGTAATCAACTTCACTTTCCAGAAGGTGAGATGCAGAAGCTCCCAAATATAATTTATCGGAGTTATAATATATACCTGCTCCAAGGTCCGGGAAAATATTTCCTGAAACTGAAGAAGTGGGGATAATAGGGTCATTAGGATCGTTGGAAATAAATTCTCCATCGATTGATTTCTGGATGAAACCGAAATCGGCACCTATAGCCAGATTTCCCTGACCGATGTTAAATCGGAAAGCATAAGCAAGTTTTGCCATGAAGGTATTTTCGAAACCGAGTTCATCGGCAGCGAGAATGGTTAAACCCAAACCTCCATGCAAAAAGTTTACGGGAGCGTCAATGCTAAATAATCCTGTTTTGGGTGCTCCGTCGAAGCCGGTCCACTGGTCCCTGTACATTAAGGTACCACAAATGCCTTCACTACTTCCAGCGTAGGCCGGATTGGAATACAATTTGTTGAACATGTTTTGACTAAACTGAGGATCCTGCTGTGCAATTGAACTGCTGGAAACGGAAATAATTAATAGTGCGAGTGATAAAAGTTTCTTCATAATGCCTGAGCTGTCGTTATGGTTGACTCTGAATTAGTTGTTGGTTTTTTATGTAATCAGGGGGCTAAAGTAACTAAAATTTTAAATCAAAAACAAAAATCGAAATTGTTCTATAGAATCTTTTAAATTGATTTGAAGTGGTGTTTTTGATTTTATAAACATCTGATACCTACTACAACTATTTGAATATAAGTAATTTAAATTTTAATTGGTGCCTTAATTTTAATTTCTAAAGCCTAAATGTAAGGATAAAATAAATCTTGTGCAAGGTGAGAATCTTTCTAAATCCGATAAAAACACCGACTGCATGAGGGCGGATTAACATCATTTAAAGTTTTTGTAATGCCTGCCAGAACCGGTCGGGCATTTCATTAATGCATGCTTGTTGGTAATCGCGTTGAGAACATGGGAGGAAATTGTAACGATTTAGCCGGTTACTTTTTCCGGTCACGGGCATTTCCATCCACCAGCGCCCACTGATTTTATGTTTCAAAAAAACAAGGTCCTTACCAATTAGATCGCTGGTCACTCTATAAGTAATAAAGGACGCATTATGAACTGAAGGGAAGTCATTCTTGCGTTCGTTTACTCCCTGAATAAAATACCAGATCATTTGAGCAATAAGGTGAGCGGTTTGATCATTATGATCGGCTGATACATCGTATTCATAAATTCCAAGACTGGTTAACCGGTCGTTGAGGCCGGCATAAATCATAGCCTGACAAGCTTCTTCACCGGTAAAACCGTTAGGAGACGGGTTCGTATTTCCGGGAGCATCTGATTGCCGTATGGCGGAAAGATCGAAAGTGAGAATATCAGCGGCTCTTATTACAGGTTCCATTTCGGTAATATCGGATCGCACCTGCCCTACTCTATATGCATCAAAGTACAATTTGTTCATCAGGTCAACTGCATGGGCACCCACAAAATAGGTCTGGTAGCCAATATTGCTGAAGTTGAAAAGATAATTGGGTTGTTGCATCACAATTTTCCCCAACCAGGAAGCACTGTTAGAAGGTTCTTCGGGCATACCTAAGTCAAAGCGGGAATCAATGGAAACTATATTAACCAACTGTTCAAAGACATGGTATCCGTTAAACTGGGCAACGGTCAAATCATGTGACCCGCCAAGAATTACCGGAATGATGGATTTTTTTAATAATGTGCCTGTAATTTCAGATAGAGCATAGTGAGTATCTTCCGGAGAGTTTCCCGGAATAAGGTCACCAAGATCAATAATTCTGGAGTCGCTATCATGCTTTTTGAGTCTATAAAATTTTTCACGAATTGCTTCAGTGCCTCTTTTAAACTCACGATTATAAACAGAACCTCTGTAGTCAGGAACACCAATAATTGCAACTTTGGAATTCTCAATTTCAGGAAACCCATTACTGAGTGAATAAACAGAAGTGGCCGAAGCCATGGAATCGGCAACACCTGAAAGTACTAAATCAAGTGCAGGGTTGTTTACCGGTTTGAAGAATTCTGCGCTGAGCATATTTAATTATTTCTTCTTTTTCTTAGGGGCTGTTTTTTTTGCGGCAGTCTTTTTTACAGGAGCACTCTTTACAGGAACGTTTTGAGCGGCTGCTTTTTTTACAGGAGTTTTTTTAACTTCAGGTTTTGAGGTAGTTGATTTCTTAGCTGCATTCTTTTTAGCCGGAGCTGCTTTTTTCTTTGCAGGTGCTATTGCTGTTTTCTTCTCGTCAGTATTTTTCCTGCCAAAGCGGCCACCTTTTCCTTTGCCACTTGCTTCGAAGGCGGCATCCAGTTTCATACAATCCTGGAAGGTAAGTTTTAAAGGGTCCATTTCTTTTGGAATTTTTATATTCTTTTTTCCAAACTGAATATAAGGTCCCCAGCGTCCTTTTAAAACTTTCATTTCAGGATCTTCATCAAAAGCCCTGATCAGTTTTTCGCTGTCGGCTTTTCTTTTTCCTTCTATGAGTTCAGTGGCTCTGTCGAGATCAATTACGTAAGGATCATCTGTTTTAGGTATAGAAACGAACAAACTATTGTGTCGCACATAGGGTCCAAATCTGCCGATTCCAATCACTACATCTTTATCCTCATAATTACCCAGATTACGTGGCATTTTAAACAAATCAAGGGCTTGTTCCAGAGTAATATTTTCTAAACGCTGATCGGCTCTCAATTTTGCATACTGAGGTTTCTCATCATTTTCATCCACCTTCATCTGCACCAGCGGACCAAAGCGGCCAATACGGGCAGAAACAACTTTACCGGAAGCAGGATCTTTTCCTAGGATTCGTTCACCTGTGGCGCGTTCCGAATTTTTTTCAGTAAACTCTACCGATTTGTGAAAGGGCTCATAGAATTCGCGGATCATTTCACTCCAGGCAATTCTGCCTTCAGCAACATCATCAAATTCTTTTTCAACAAAAGCGGTAAAATTATAATCAAGAATAGTTTTAAAATTCTCAACGAGGAAATCGGTCACCACTGTTCCAATATCTGTTGGAAACATCTTTGATTTTTCGGCACCGGTTATTTCTGTTTTCACAGAAGCCGACACCTGATCATTTTTAAGTTTGAGAATGTTCACAATTCTTTCGCGACCCTGCCGATCTTCTTTCACCACATAGCCTCTTTTTTGAATGGTAGAGATGGTAGGGGCATAGGTAGAAGGTCGGCCAATACCCAATTCTTCGAGTTTCTTCACCAAACTTGCCTCTGTATAACGTGCAGGAGGATAGGTGAAACGCTCCAAACCTATAATTTCATTGAGATCAAGTTTTTGTCCAACTTTAAGAGGAGGTAAAAGTCCATCGGATGATTCCTCGGTACTCTCCTCATCGGTGGATTCCATATACACCTTTAAAAATCCATCAAATTTAATCACCTCACCGGTAGCAGTGAGTGTATCTTTTGATTTTGATGAACTAATAGTGACAATAGTTTTTTCTAATTGAGCATCGCTCATCTGAGAAGAGATAGCTCTTTTCCAGATCAGTTCATACAGCCGCTTTTCATTGTTATCGCCATCAACAGATGATTGTTCAAAATAAGTAGGACGAATGGCTTCGTGTGCTTCCTGTGCGGATGCTGATTTGGTTTTGTATTGTTTAGGATTAGAATATTCGGCACCATACTGTTTGGTAATTTCTTTTTTAGCAGCATCAAGGGCAGTTTGAGAAAGATTCACCGAATCGGTCCTCATGTAAGTGATCTTTCCTGATTCATACAATCGCTGTGCAAGCACCATTGTTTGTGCTACAGAAAAACTGAGTTTACGACTTGCTTCCTGCTGAAGTGTAGAGGTGGTAAAAGGTGCTGAGGGTGATTTCTTACCCGGCTTTTTTTCCAGATTAGCAATAGAAAATGCGGCACCTATACAAGTTTTGAGATAAGCTTGTGCCTCTTCTTTTGTTTTGAAACGGGTAGGGTGATCGGCTTTTAAAGTTGCCTTCATTCCTTTGCCGTCATCCACAATAAAATAAGCAGTCACTTTATATGAAGAGGTAGAGTTGTGAGCTTCTACTTCACGCTCGCGCTCTACAATTAATCTAACGGCAACCGATTGCACACGACCGGCCGACAACGACGGTTTGATCTTTTTCCAAAGTATCGGTGAAAGTTCAAAACCCACCAAACGATCAAGAATACGGCGTGCCTGCTGAGCATCGACCAGATGTTTGTCTATTTTACGGGGGTTTTTAATAGCTGCAAGAATAGCAGGCTTGGTTATTTCGTGAAAAACAATCCTTTTTGTTTGTGCTTCTTTTAATCCGAGAGCCTCAAAAAGATGCCATGAAATAGCCTCTCCCTCACGGTCCTCATCCGTCGCTAACCATACGGTTTTTGCTTTTTTAGTTAGTCTGTGCAGTTCAGCAATGACTGCCTTTTTATCTTCACTGATTTCATAAACAGGTGCAAAGTTATTTTTGACATCAATTGCTTTGTCGCTTTTGGCAAGATCCCTTACGTGACCAAAGCTCGACTTCACTATATAATCCTTTCCCAGGAACCCCTCAATAGTTTTAGCTTTTGCAGGGGACTCAACAATCACAAGGTTTTCGGCCATTTATTTTATTTAATATTTTAAAAATTTAGTTAACGTGAACAATTAAAACGGGGGGCAAAGTAAACAATTAAAATTCAGAACCTCCAAATTGGAGCAGAAAGTGACATTTTGTCAGTTACCTTAAAATTCATTAAATTTGCACAAAATTAAAATATTTAATGAATCAGGAAAATAAAATTATTGATGAATCTCGCCAGGGAGAACCGATAATGATGGCCGAAAATTCTAATATCGGGGGTCGGAAATTATATCTTGAGAGTTACGGCTGCGCAATGAATTTCTCTGATAGTGAGATAGTTGCATCCATTTTATTGAAAGCAGGGTACCAAACTACCACCAATGAGCTGGATGCTGATGTCATATTTTTGAACACCTGTTCCATCCGGGAGAACGCCGAATTGAAGGTTAGGAAGCGGCTTACAGAATTCAAGAAACGTAAACAAAGCAAACCCGATTTGATCATCGGTGTTTTGGGGTGCATGGCAGAAAGATTGAAGTCTCAACTGCTTGAAGAAGAAAAATTGGTGGACATTGTTGCCGGTCCTGATTCTTACCGGGATCTTCCAAATTTAATAGAAACCGTAGACGGAGGGCACAAAGCCGTTAACGTATTACTTTCAAGGGAAGAAACTTATGGTGATATAAGTCCGGTTCGACTGGTGAGCAATGGAGTTTCGGCTTATATTTCCATTACAAGGGGGTGCGATAATATGTGTTCCTTTTGTGTGGTTCCATTTACCCGGGGCCGAGAAAGGAGTCGCGATCCCGAATCGATTGTTAATGAAGCTCAGGAACTTTTCGATAATGGTTACAAAGAAGTTACGTTACTAGGACAGAATGTTGATTCTTATATATGGGCCGGAGGCGGATTAAAAAAAGAAATATTAACTCCTGAACAAAAAGAGCAATCAATGACCTTTGCCCAACTCATGGAAAAAGTTGCATTGGTTTCGCCCGATCTGAGGGTTCGTTTCTCTACCTCCAATCCACGAGATATGACAGACGATGTTCTTCACGTGATCGCCAAATATGAAAACATATGTGATTATGTGCATTTGCCGGTTCAGTCGGGAAGCAGCTTGGTATTGGAACGAATGAACCGTGGTTACACTCGTGAAATGTACATTGACAGAATAGAAGCTATCAGAAGAATTATTCCCGGTTGCGGAATTTCAACGGATATCATCACAGGTTTTTGTGGTGAGACCGATGAGGATCATGAAGAGACACTTTCGTTGATGGAATGGTCAGGATTTCATTTTGCGTATATGTTTAAATATTCCGAACGGCCTAAAACACTAGCAGAGCGGCAATTTAAAGATGATATAACTGAACAAGTGAAATCGAAGAGGTTGGCTGAAATTGTTGACAAGCAACAAAAATTAGCCAGAGCAAAAACTTTATCAATGATGAATCAAGTACACAAAGTGCTTGTTGAAGGAGTTTCAAAAAAATCGGATGACTACATGATGGGAAGAAATTCGCAGAATACCGTTGTTGTGTTTCCAAAAGAAAATTATGTGCCGGGTGATTATGTGAATGTATATGTAGATAAATGTACTGTAGCGACTCTCATAGGAAAGGTGATTTAGTTTATTGGTTTACGTGTGCTCCGAAGCTCTAAGGAAATCATATTCATTTAGTATTTAATTAT
>Ga0105044_10009578_pt1 | contig 13240 bp, 11 predicted proteins | sample MAT01_FD_78092 | JGI IMG/M metagenome (GOLD analysis project Ga0105044, IMG submission 78092) | Freshwater microbial communities from Lake Fryxell liftoff mats and glacier meltwater in Antarctica - MAT-01 | ecosystem: Environmental > Aquatic > Freshwater > Ice > Liftoff microbial mat | place...
CGACTGCAACGACAGCGACTGGGATGAAGTGGATATCAGCGTGGTGATCTCTGAAGATTGTCCGCTGCTCGCTACGCTCACTTGTACTTTTGTAGCGGTGGATGTATGTGGTAACACGTCAGCGCCTGTTTCAACTTCGATCAATTTCGTAGACAATGTAGCGCCCGTGATTACCTGCCCTGCCGATATCACTGTAGATTGCGACAGCGATACTTCACCAGCGGTAACCGGATTTGCGACAGCCATTGATAACTGCTCTCAGGACGTCATCATCACCTACGTTGATCTGGCGCCTACGGGAATATGTCCTTCAGCATTTATCAGGGTATGGAGCGCTACAGATGCATGTGGCTACATTGCCACCTGTGAGCAGCTTATAACTGTAGTGGAAGAAGTCCAACCCGATTGTGCTGCTGCTCCGTCAAATCTGGATGCAGAAATAGCCGGTCCAAACAGCGTGCTTGTGACATGGGATCCGGTTCAAGGTTCAATTGGATGTCGCATCTTCGCCCGTATAGCAGGCATGAGTGGATCAATAACTGTGGCTACCGTAACCGGACCAGAGCCGAGCGAGTATCTGGCCACCTCAAATCAATTGCAAAATGGTCGGGTGATTGAATGGAGGGTGATTTGCGCTTGCAGCATGAATCCGCTCATCGTAACACCTTACAGTGCGTGGGATACGTTTACTTTCGTAACACCTTCAAATAGTAACGTGACTACTTCAGGAACTACTACAGAAACAAATGCCTCAGTGAGAATCGGATCGGTTTATCCAAATCCAACCCTTGACCGAAGTTTCCTGAGCACCACGATGAAAGAAGGAGATCTAATTTTTGTAAGAGATATTTCCGGTGCGAAAATCGCATCACATAAAGTGCAGGCGGAAAGCAATGTCTTTGAAATTGATCTGACCACGCTCGCACGAGGGGTTTACTTTGTGGAACATGTAGACGAATTGGGTATGCCACAGGTATACAAAATAGTGAAGAACTAGAATTAAAGTTCAGTTGAAAAGAAGACCCGTTGCAGATAAGCTGCAACGGGTTTTTGCTTTTTAAATGTTACGATGAGGGAAGTTAAATAGGTCACAAAAAAAGAACCACACCTTTCGATGCGGTTCTAAATTCGTGGAGAATACCGGATTCGAACCGGTGGCCTCTACACTGCCAGCGTAGCGCTCTAGCCAACTGAGCTAATCCCCCAAAAACTTTAGCGAAATTAGGGGATAATATGGAGCCCGCAAAATCTAAATTTGACTTTATGCAAAGCAGCAAGGAAAGCATTAAAAATATCATCTTCGATCTTGGAGGTGTTTTACTCAATATCGATTATAAACGGACGGTTGATGCTTTTGGAAAGCTGGGATTATTAAGTCCAGATAAAGCTTTTACAAAAGAATATCAAGCCGATATATTCCAGAAGCTCGAAAAAGGGACCACTTCAGAAGAGGATTTCTTATATGAATTAAGCGCGATCATGCCAGGAATCTCCAATGCTCAAATCATTGAAGCGTGGTGCGCTATTCTTGGTGATTTCCCTCCCAAAAGATATGAGATGCTCAAAAAGCTCCACAGAAAATACCGACTTTTTATCCTTAGCAACACCAATATTATTCACCAAAAGGCATTCGAAAAAACAATCAATTCAGACTTTGGATGGAAAAACTTCTCAGGAATGTTTGAAGCTATTTGCTACAGCCATGACCTCGGCTGCAGAAAACCGGACAAAGCAATTTTCAGCATGGTTTTGGAGAAGTACAACTTGATCCCTCAGGAAACGCTCTTCATTGATGACACAGAAGTACATACGCTGGGAGCGAAAGAGACGAACATAATCGTCCATCATTTAAAACCCCACGAAGAAATCGCGGAAATTTTTGAAGCCTGGTAATTCTACTTCTTTCTGAAGGTCTCGCCAAAAGAGCTGTCGTAGTTGATGTAATAATCATCGCCACCAGCAAGCGTTCCAACATCTACGGTTTTGCCGTAACCAGTTTTTACAAGGTTTCCGTATTTATCAAAGATCTCATACCGGGTTTGACCTGTAAAAACGATTTCTGAATCTACGCGTTTTGGCTCAAAAGCGACCTTGGATATGGAAGGAGTATATGTAACCGATTCTGAATATCTAGGCTTTAACGTGTAGTCAAGTTGTTTGACACGCACCTTATTTTCTCCACTATACGGTGATAATTCAAAGCTGTATTGGTGCGTACCAGCAGAACCTTTTCCCTCTACTTCCCCTGATCTCACCCACTTATTCCACCGATATTGTTCAACAATGTAAGGTAAAGAACCACTCTCACTTTGGCCACTCCAGCTCAGCACATTGCCTTTTACGCCGATTTGTTGAATAGTAAATGTACTATGTGGCTTAATCGATTCAGGGTTTAACACCAAAGGTTCACAATTTGCTTTGTGGTTGAGGATAATTTCAACCGGACTACCTACTTCAATTCCCAAAACATTGAAGTCTATCGCAAAAGCGCTGCTGTTTATTTCATCTCTGGTTAAATCTCCGTTCACGTACACTTCAAAAACACAGAATCCAACTCCGTCACCTGAAAACGGATTTTTGACGTAAAGGTCCTTTCCCTGATATATTCCACTGAGCACCAGAGACTCCGCAGCTTCTCCTTCAAGCGTGGTAAAACCCAACAAAACGATGAGAAGCAGGCGGAGATTTTTCATAAGGACAATCCTTCACTTAATTGAGCGCATCCAAAAATACAAAAACTCATCAGCCCGCCAAGGTTATATTTCTTCAATGTGAACGGCTTTAAAACTTTTGGACAAGTCAATCATAGATGCGATGTCCGACTTGCGAAATTCTACAAGCGGATTGTTTTCTAAATTGTAGATTTTTCCATCAACCCGAAGGCACACGAAAAAATGATAATAGGAAGACGAACTGAAAGGGAGGGTGGCCTCATAAAATAGGACTTCTTCATTTTCAACAATGTAATCGATGGTAAATATCCCAGACTCAATTTCTCCCTTTCGCGTAGCGCAACGAATGGTATCCTGACTAACAAAGAAGTCAATGTCCTGCCCATTCTTAATCTCAAGTCGGCCGAATGTTTCATTCCAATAAAAATGAAAATCTGATTGATTCTTTGGGCCTATATCCATACTTATCGGCAATCCGTATTCTGATAAGTTTACAAATCCAGGAGAAGGAATTTCCACTTCCTGTTGAACTGGATTGGCAATTTCTGTTTCGATATTAGAACATCCTGTCACAGTAGAGATCAGAAGGATACAAATTATATTTCTATTCATAATCACCAAATGAACTTGTTTAAACGGATATGGCCTCTTACGGTTACGCCAATCCTGGAGACAGCGAAGAAACCTTCTTGATACAAATATTTAGATATACCCCTGAATCTGTGTTTATTTGTATTTCGCAAAAAAGAAAAAATGAATATCTCTTTAGAAGGTAAGTCTGCATTAATAGCCGGAAGCACACAGGGAATTGGAAAAGCCACCGCGCTGGAATTCGCACATTTGGGAGCCAGGGTCGTTCTGATTGCGCGAGATGAATCCAAATTAAAATTCGTTCTCAACGAGTTGAAAGCCATTTCTGATAAAAACCACGGGTATATTGTGGCCGACTTTTCGGATTATTCCGATCTCCAGAATACCATATCTAAAAAACTTATCACCCTCAAACCGATACATATTTTGGTAAATAACACCGGAGGACCTCCAGCCGGACTTGCCATTGATGCAGATGTAACCGCATATTTAAGCGCTTTTCAAATGCACCTGCTCTGCAACCATATTTTGGTCAAATCTGTGGTAGAAGACATGAAAAAATCAGGATATGGTAGAATAATTAATGTAATCAGCACTTCCGTAAAACAACCTCTTCCAAATCTCGGAGTTTCCAATACCATTCGGGGCGCTGTGGCGAACTGGTCAAAAACCCTCGCCAATGAACTCGGCGAATTTGGCATCACGGTAAACAATGTATTGCCCGGTGCGACGGCTACGCAAAGACTTTCAGCGATTGCTGAGAAAGAATCAAAAAATTCTGGTAAATCGGTAGAAGATGTAATCAGACAAATGGGAGAAACTGCCCCATTGAGGCGCGTAGCTCAACCTGCTGAAGTGGCAAATGCAATCTGCTTTCTGGCCTCACCAGCGGCATCATATATTAGTGGGATCAACCTTCCCGTAGATGGCGGAAGGACCGGATGCTTGTAAAATCTTAATTCGCAAGGAGTTTAAATCCTTTTCCGTGAATATTTATAATTTCGATCCGAGGGTCTTTGCGCAGGTGCTTTCTCAGCTTCGCGATGTAAACATCCATACTGCGCCCGTTGAAATAATTGTCATCGCCCCAAATGGCATTTAGCGCATAGTTTCGTTCCAGAACGCCATTTTTATTTAAACAAAGCAGATGCAATAATTCATTTTCTTTGGTGGTCAATTTCACTTCAGAGGTATCGTCCTTTAATATCTGGCGCTCGAAATCAAAAACAAAAGCACCCAATTCGAAAAATTTATTTTCTTGGGAAGCTTCCTGATAAGCATCTGTGCGCCGCAATACCGCATTGATCCGAACCAAAAGTTCTTCCATAGAAAAGGGCTTGGATATATAGTCGTCAGCTCCAAGGCTGAAACCCTTCAACGTATCTTCTTTCATCGACTTCGCGGTGAGGAAAATAATGGGGATTTTTTTGTTGATCGTGCGAATCTCCTTCGCCACAGTAAATCCGTCTTTCACTGGCATCATCACGTCGAGCAGCACAAAATCAAACTGTTGTCTCGAAAACGTCTTAAACGCTTTATCGCCATCTGCACAAAGAACTGTTTCAAATTCTTTGGCTTCCAAATATTCCTGTAACAAAGAACCCAAATTCGGATCGTCTTCAGCTAACAGTATGCGGGTCTTAGAGGTCATAATCAAATGGTAGTTGTATGGTAAAAATGCTTCCTTTGCCGAAATCGCTTTGCACAGAAACCGTGCCGTGGTGTTTTTCAATGATCATTTTGACATAGCTCAGACCCAATCCAAACCCCTTGATGTTGTGCACATTTCCCGTGGATACACGGTAAAGTTTATCAAAAATCCGTTGCTGATCATCTTTTTTTATTCCAATACCATTATCTATTACCTGTATAATAACTGTGGAATCTTCTGTGGAACTTGAGACTTTTATATCCGGATTTTCATTGCTGTATTTGATCGCATTGTCAAGCAAATTGTAAATGACATTTGTAAGGTGGATTTTATCTCCCTTAATCACGGCCTGATTTGCGGAAAGTTCCGTTCCAATTTTACCGCCTTTTTGCTGTGCCTGCAATTCAATATTGTGAATAGCTGTGATTATAACCTGGTGCATGTCAACACTATCACGCTCAAGTGAAATTTCCTTTCTGTCGAGAACGGCGCTGCGCAAAACATTTTCCACCAGCACTCCCAAACGTTTATTCTCATCCCTGATCATGCTGACATAGTGGCCCACTCTTGCCTGAGACCTGGACATTACCGGATCTGCAAGTGCCTCACAGGCCAGGGATATTGTTGATATCGGCGTCTTCAACTCATGTGTCATGTTGTTGATAAAATCATTCTTTATTTCTGATACCTTCTTCTGTCGCAATATGGTGCTGATGGTAAACCCAAAGGCAAGTATAACAGTGAGCATAAATACGGCCGAAGAAAACAACAGAGGCCATAACGTCTTTAAAAGGTAGGAATCCTGATTGGGGAACCAAATCCGCAGATAGCGGGGATTTTGTACATTATCTGCTGGAAAAAGGCGTGTACGATATCCCTTGGCAATGATATCGCTACTGAAATCTTTGTCCTCAAACCCAATTATTTCTGCATTGTCAAACCTGTCAAATACCCCGAAATGAAAATCGGCATTTACGCCTCCAATTTCAACAAGGCTTCGCTCCAACAATGAATCCAGATTGTCGGCGGTATAATTGTTCACGAATTCGCCCCCAACCTCCATCAGGAGTATTCCAGAAAAAAGCTCCGCGACCAAAGCAGTTTGTTCATCTGAAAAAAACCGAGGCGATGATGTTTTGTCTAAAGCCTCCGGCACATTGCCGAACGCAGGATCATAATCGCCAAAATCTGAAAATCGGGTGGAAGATGTACGTTTGTTAAATTTAAATTGAAAAAGGCCATCTTCGCTATAAACCACGGTTGAATCACCGTCATTAAATTCTTGCGCAACAACATATTTTTCAGACTTTTGAAGTGCTGAAATACTGTCGAACTGGCTCAAAAGTCTTTGGCCAAACTCGTGTTTTCGAATTCTTTCGTTGGCTTCCGCCAGTTCTAGTTCGTGATTAAAATCTGCAATAGCCATCTTCACATTGCGCGCGAATTGCGTGTCGCGGAGCGCGATGGCATTTTTTATCCAATAAATTTGTATAGCTACCAGTCCCACCAGAGATACACTGATGAGTACAATAAGCGCTGTGATGTATGTTTTCTTCAATGCAAGTCAAAGTTAAGGCCTTCCCGGGCCGGCCAATCAAAAGTTTAACCTAAATTAACAATTGATCAATCACTAAATTATCGGCGGAATGCCCGATAAGAAATTTCAAAATTCTTTTGACGGACAGGCAATTTCTATCTTGGACCACATCCAATTATTTTTGTGCGGTGATTGATCGATTATAGCGAAATTTGCGGCCATGATCCGAATCCTCAACTTCATTGATGGCTCTTTTCAGGAACCGGTAAGCGGGCTTTACCTATACAATATGGATCCTTCCAGAGGGGAAGTATATGGGGAGATTCCCGACAGCGATGAACGCGACATTGAGGAGGCTACGAAAGCAGCCGCTGCCGCATTTCCTTTATGGTCTTCAACGCCTGCCAATGACAGATTTCACTATTTGATGAAAATCGCCCAAGTTATCCGGCATAGAATGGATGAATTTGCAGAAGCAGAAGCAAGGGACAATGGCAAACCTCTATCCCTCGCACGTGCGGTTGACATCCCGCGCGCAATTAGCAATTTCGAATTTTATGCGTCCGCCGCGTTGCATTTCGCAAGTGAAAGTCATTACACAGAAAAACTCGGTATCAACTACACCCTCAGGCGCCCCCTCGGCGTAGTGGGCTGCATATCTCCATGGAACCTTCCACTCTATCTTTTTAGTTGGAAAATTGCCCCTGCGCTAGCAACCGGGAATACCGTGGTGGCCAAGCCTTCGGAAATCACACCCATGACGGCCCACCTGCTTGCAGAAGTCGCGCAGGAAGCAGGTTTGCCGAAAGGCGTACTGAACATAGTCCATGGCTTGGGCAGCAAAACGGGTGACGCCATCAGTCACCATCCGAATATTAAAGCGATTTCATTTACGGGAGGAACCAATACGGGCAAGCGTATCATCAGCATTGCAGGCCCCATGTTCAAAAAATTGTCGCTTGAACTCGGCGGTAAAAACCCCAATATCATTTTCGCCGATTGTGATTTTGATGAAATGATAAAAACCACCCTGCGAAGTTCGTTTGCCAACCAAGGTCAGATATGCCTTTGCGGCTCGCGGATATTGGTTGAAGCATCCATATATGAGAAGTTTCGGTCCACTTTCGTGGAAAAAGTGAGTCGTATGCAAACCGGAGATCCACTGCTGAATGATACCAAAATGGGCGCAGTAGTAAGCGAATCTCACATGAACAAAATTCTGGACTATATAAAACTGGCTGAGGAAGAAGGCGGTAAAATACTTTGTGGCGGAAAGCGTGTAGTGCATTCTGGTATACTAAGCAAAGGTTACTACATCGATCCCACCGTGATTGAAGGGCTTGGGCAGGAATGCCGCACCAATCAGGAAGAAATATTTGGACCTGTGGTGACCATTCAGCCTTTCAACACAGAACAGGAAGCTTTGCAGTTTGCCAACGCCACGCCATACGGATTGGCTGCTACCCTATGGACTTCCAATCTCAAACGCGCACACCGAATGGCCGAACAAGTACATGCAGGCATCGTTTGGGTGAATTGTTGGTTGGAAAGAGATTTACGAACGCCCTTTGGAGGCGTCAAAAACTCAGGAATGGGCAGAGAAGGCGGTTTTGAAGCCATGCGCTTTTTTACAGAACCCAAAAATGTATGCATCCAATATGAATAAGACTTTCGATTTTCGTGATTCAAAAAAAACACATTTGAAATCACTCGTGATCTTTTCTATCGGCCTTATTCTCGTTTTGTCGTCCCATCCTTTGAGCGCCCAAATGGAACCTTTTCTCCTTTTGGAAAAACCGGGCACCAAACACCGGATACGCTATTATGTCGGTGACGAGATTCTTTTCAAACACAAAGATCAGGAGATGTTCAATACGGCTACTGTAGTGGGTTTTAGTGACACTTCCTTTTTTGTGAACAAAGATGTGGAAATCAAAATCCGGGAAGTGGAAGCTGTGGCTGACCGATCAAAAGTGAAAGCGGTGCGTGGCATTGCCAAAGGCGCTTTCATCGCGATACCGGGATTTTTTCTGCTCACCATCGCCAACAATGGCCTCAATACAGGCGAAAGACCGTTGGTGGGAAGGGAAGTATATCCGCTGGTCAGTGCATTTGCCGTACTGGGAGGTCTCGGATATTTGTACAAAGGAAAAAGATACCGTCTGGAAAACAGATGGAGACTGATTGTGGTACATCATTAAAATGCAGAGTCGAAAAAAATTCGGAACTTCCGCATCGGTTTCCGCAGCAGCGGCCAAACAATACAGATTTTAGAAAATGCTAAAGCAGAGTTTTCAACAAAAATTACTTCAAAAATTATCCCCTCAGCAGATTCAATTGATGAAGCTGTTGCAGGTTCCTACGGTCGAGCTGGAACAGCGCATCAAGGAAGAAATGGAAGTGAATCCGGCCCTGGAAGAAGGCGAGGATAATGACGGTGAGGACAATCAGGATGAACAGGAAGAAACCTGGGAGGAAAGCGATAAATCGGATGCAGAAGAAGATTTTAACTTTGCTGATTATATGGACGATGACGATACCCCGTCCTACAAGCTGAATATCTCCAACAAAAGCGCCGACGACGAAGAAAAATCGATGCCATTCGCTGCAGGAAGTACTTTTCGCGATTTGCTCGAACAGCAACTTTCAATGCGCAACATCACCGAAAGGCAGGAACAACTTGCGAAAACAGTGATCGGAAATCTCGACGACGACGGATATCTGCGTCGGGAAATCGATAATATTTCCGACGATCTCGCTTTTTCACAAAATGTGATCGCCACGCCCGAAGAACTCAATGAAATACTCAGGCTTATTCAGGAGCTTGATCCGGCTGGTGTCGGAGCCCGCTCTTTACAGGAATGCCTCATATTGCAGCTGAAGCGAAAAGACCACAACTATCCTTCCGTACGAATTGCTCATCAGGTACTCTCAGAACATTTCGAATCGTTTACAAAAAAACACTACGACCGGATCACCAAGCGACTCGAAATTTCTGACGAAGACCTCAAGGTGGCCATCACAGAAATAACCAAACTCAATCCCAAACCTGGGAACAGCATGATCGACTCAGCCAAAACTGCTGAGCATATCATTCCCGATTTCCTCATGTTTGTAGATGATGAATCGCTGCGGGTGACGCTGAATGCCCGCAATGCGCCAGAACTCCGGGTGAGTGAGAGTTATAAAAACATGCTCAAGGGATATGTAAACTCCCCCAACAAAGACAAACAACAAAAGGATGCCGTGATGTTTGTCAAGCAAAAAATCGATGCCGCCAAATGGTTTATCGATGCCATCGTACAGCGGCAACACACCCTCCTGCTTACCATGAATGCCATCATGGAATTTCAACGCGAATACTTCATTACCGGAGATGAAACCAACCTGCGGCCGATGATCCTGAAAGATATCGCCGAAATTGTACACATGGATATCTCTACCATTTCGCGGGTGGCCAACAGCAAATATGTTCAATCGCCCTACGGTACTTTTTTGCTGAAAAGCTTTTTTAGCGAATCTTTGAGCACAGATAGCGGAGAGGAAGTTTCGACCCGGGAAGTGAAAAAAATCCTTCAGGACGCCATCAATGGCGAAGAAAAACGACGCCCGCTGACAGATGAAAAACTCACACTCATTCTCAAAGAAAAAGGATACAACATCGCAAGGCGAACGGTGGCCAAATACAGAGAACAACTCAACATTCCGGTAGCGCGCTTACGCAAACAACTGTAAGAATGCAGAAAGCCGCTTTCTTCGCTTCGGCTGTTTTTCATCCCTTGCTGATGCCCCTGGTCTCCCTGTATCTCGCTACGCAGTACGACTGGTATCTCCGGGGGATGATCCAACCCGAGCAAATGAACCTCATATTCATTGTTGTGGTGCTCAGCACCGTGATTTTTCCAGGTGTCAATATGCTCTTGTTGCGCTGGTCGGGCATGGTTAGCTCCCTGCAAATGCCCGAAAAAAAGGAACGCCGGGCCCCTTTTCTATCTACAGCGTTTTTCTTTATTCTGGGTTATTACCTGCTGAGAAAAGGGCAACTTCTCGATTCATTTTACGCCATTTACCTCGGTTGCATCCTTGCGCTTTTGTTGGTAACCATTATCAACTATAAATGGAAAATAAGCGTGCATTCTGCGGGTGTGGCCGGCTTGGTGGGCTGTATGGTGGCTCTGTTTCAAATACATCAATTCGGAAATATATTCCTGTTATCCCTTCTCATTGTAGCTTCAGGTATTACCATGTCGTCACGGCTCATCCTGAATGCGCACACACCTGCTGAAGTTTATACAGGCGCCGTCACCGGATTTTGCGCGGTGTATTTCTGTGTGCTTTGGGGCGTGGTTATCTGATGGGCGTAAATGACAGCCCGAGTGAAATGGGGATGACTTCACTTCCTTTGCCCTCTTCGATAAAGGGTACGAGTGAATAAAATCCTGTAAGTTGAATCTTGCCAATGCCGATCCGGGCAGAAAGGCCATACCGAAATTTGGTGACGTGTTCAAAATCATAAAACTTTCGCTTGCCCTCGGTATCAATAATTTTGTTGTGATCTGCGAGAAGATATCCCAACCTGAAGCCTGCAGCGAATTTGAATGGGCTCCTGCCTTTTGTGATCACCCGCAATTCAATCGGCAATTCAAGGTAAGTGGCCACATGTTTGTTTTTTTGGTATTCATAATCTTCAGGAAAAGGCACCAGAATCTGATCGCCTGTGGTCCCATCTTCAAACGACTCCTGCACAAATACGGCATTGCTGTGCACATTGTCGGAGCTCACACCCAAACCCCAGGCAAAACTGACAATGCCATCTTTGATGGCATAATCGGAAAAAAAGTGTGCCTTGAAACCTGGCGAAAAAGGCCTTAGAGAAACATCATCGGGCAGGTTCAACCACATATCGTTGGTGATCGAAATAACGATTTTATCCTCCCATCGGTCGAGTTCCCGACGCACTTCCGGCGACAGGATTTCCTCTTCATCCTGGGCGCTTGCGCCAAAAAAAGATCCAATTGCCAGGAATAAGAGACAGACGCAACGAGAATGATGTATAAAACTACTTTTCATTTGAATGCCTGGATAAGATATCTCCTTGATTATCAATCAAAATTTAGGCGAAGTTACCAAAACTTTATTGCTCCGGGTTCACCTTTCGGTTAAAACAACGCTCCTTGTCAATTTTCGTCTACACAAAATTCGGATTTCCAGACCTCCTCTTTTGCAATATTTTTGAAGTTGCATCAGGAGAAATTGTACAAAGTATCAGGGGGAATTGTATAAAGTATTAAGTACAAAGTACTATGTGCTTCATACTTCGTTCCTTAACTTAAACTTTGTTCCTCACAACTTCACACTTTGTACTTTGTACTTTGTACATTGTACTTTGTACTTTGTACTTTGTCCCCTTTTGAGAACCGCCAATTATAGATACATTTGAAAACAACCCCAACTTATGACTACATCTCTTACCGCCCAGGATACCGAATTTTTGCAGTCACGCAATATCTCTTCCGAACAGCTCCAATCTTACAAAGAGGTTCTCATCAATGGATATCCCTTTATTTCCCTGACGGCCAACTGCCAACCGGGAAAAGAAATCAACATATTTGATGAAGCGGAAATCGCGCGACTTCGGGCTGTTTTTCAAGACGAAGGTCCGTCAAAACGCATCGTAAAATTTGTACCAGCCAGCGGCGCTGCCAGCCGGATGTTTAAGGATTTGTTCACTTTTCTGGAAACAGGAAAAACCAATGCCACCATCGATAAATTTTTCACCGATCTGCCAGGATATCCATTCTATACCGAATTGATGAAAGATCTCGATCAAAACAACCCGGCAGACGTTGCCGGCCGTCAAAAGATCATTGACAAACTGCTTTCACCCGCCGGTCTGAATTATGGCGAATTGCCCAAAGGCCTTATTTCCTTTCACAAATATCCAGGTGGTGATGTGCGGACTGCATTTGCAGAACATTTTTACGAGGCCATGCTTTACGCCTCATCGGAAGGTGAAGCCCATATTCATTTTACCATTCCTGAAAACACGCAGGATGCCGTGCAGGCGCATTTAAAAGATCTCAAAACAAGTCTGGGTAAAAAACTGGGAATTCACTTTCATATTGTAACCAGCATTCAAAAACCCTCTACTGATACACCCGCCCTCTACGCCGACGACCATTCCTGGGTGCGCGATGAAAGTGGCAATTTTTTGCTGAGACCCGCCGGACATGGAGCCCTGATCGAAAACCTCAACGATACCGCTGCCGATATCGTTTTTGTGAAAAACATCGACAATGTGGTGCCCGACAGACTTAAAGACATCACTGTAAAATACAAGGAAGTACTGGCCGGGGTGCTCATCGAGGTTCAGACGGAATTATTTCGGTTTCTCGAACAGGCAGAAATCGATTCAGTACACCGGGATGATTGTGAGGAATTTTTTCAAAAATGGTTTCTGCGCAGCGTGCGCCAACTCTCAGATTCGGAACTAACCGACCTGATGAACCGTCCCATCCGGGTATGTGGCATGGTGAAAAATGAGGGCGAACCAGGTGGAGGTCCATTTCTGGTAAAAGAAAAAAGCGACTCTCCTTCCCTTCAGATTGTGGAAACAGCCCAGCTTGATCAGACAGATCAATCGCAAAAGGAAATGCTTACTCAGGCTTCCCACTTTAATCCCGTAGATCTGGTGGTCGGTTTGAAAAACTACAAGGGAGAAGCATTTGACCTGCGGGAATACCGCAATCCCGAAACCGGCATGGTCGTATCAAAAACCTATCAGGGCCG